>Ga0307514_10000735_pt1 | contig 55829 bp, 41 predicted proteins | sample 16_EM_MG_FD_203088 | JGI IMG/M metagenome (GOLD analysis project Ga0307514, IMG submission 203088) | Populus trichocarpa ectomycorrhiza microbial communities from riparian zone in the Pacific Northwest, United States - 16_EM | ecosystem: Host-associated > Plants > Roots > Unclassified | place... | reverse complement strand
CGTATGGTATTGTTCTATCGCTGGGACCGCTGTGGCTGTGTCGCTGTGGTATTGTAGAACTTTTTGCTAGCGCTGTGGTATTGTAAAATTTATACCCCTGCCGCCGTGGCATTGAAAACCTTTGTCCATAAGTTGTATGTATGGCGACTAAGCCCAAAAAATATAAATATTCTTATAATAATATTTACTATGTGGGGACCGCAGTGGTATGCTTGTTTTTTTTTTTTTTTTGGAGTCTATACGCCTTTCCCCCGAAGGGAGCCTTAGGCTATGAGGCGGCAGAGGTATGCTTGTAATGAGATACCTCTATATACATATATATGCATTTAAGCTATTGTTACTTAATTCAGACTTGGATTCATTTAGCTACAACTTGGAAGTACTCTGACTTCACTCTCTTAACCTACTTGTAGTAAGATAAACCATGCTCTACTCTTACCAGGTATTACAAAGAGTATACTTAGGGAACTCTCCTGTATATGTGCGCACTTTTGAGCTATCAGGCATCTGATTTGGCCCTTATTCAGTTGAGCTACAGTAAGACATATTTCTTTGCATTACCTCCTCATCCAACCGGGGGCATGACCTCACCCAGTTCTAGTCACATACTATATAGAGAACGTATAAATGCTTCTTCCACCTACCTGTATACCTATGAGCTATTGGGTGCTTAAGGAAGACCTGTTTTGGTGAAATTATAATAAGGAAGCTTCATTTGCACCCTTGGTTAAGGTAATCCTTCTAGCTCAATCATCCTATAGTGACATAATTCGTACACAGCGGGCACAGAATGCAAATATCAAGTGGAGAAAAGAATTACTGAAAATTTAAGCCCCAATCATGCTATGTATTCATATATCATATAGCCAAACCGATGTTGTGATATCCTGCATTACTCCCACAACCATACAAGCAGTAACGCACACTTGCCCTTCTGCGCTTCCCTATTAGGCAAGGCTGTACTATTGTATATCAATATGACCCATTGATGGGACTAGATTTTCTCGTATTTTCGTTTATTTCCACATTTTATTTTCCTACGGCTTGTGGATTAGATTTTGTCGTATTTTCATTTATTTCTACATTATATCCCTCTATCTCTGCAGGGCTAGATTTTCTAGTATTTTAAGTATTTATATCTTATATTTTTCCGATTTTTCCATATTTCCATATCTCCGGAGTTCCGTATTTCTCTCTAGTTCTGTAGATATGAGATAATTATAGATGTTGAATTAGTTAGAGCTCATCTATTTCGGTTGTTGGTTTTTGACCTCTACCCGCGCCAGGTGAGTCATTTGTCTACCTACACCGAGAATGAAGTTGTTGGTACCTACACGAGTTTTTAGTCATTATTATTTTCCTTTTGAGTGGTATCTGGTTTTGGAAGCAGATACGGGGCAGGGTGGTTGGAGAGTCAATACGCGGGGATGCGGTCCCTCATCATGGGTTAGATATTTTGCTTTTTTGTTTAAGCAATCATTAATCGTATTCAGACTATTTAGACTTCCTGAATCGCTTCTCTTCTTCCTCTTGGCCAGTCCCTGCCCTCATCCCAAGATATACGTAAGCTTTTTTATTGTTTTATTGTTTTATTTTTTTTTTGTTGATCATTACTCGCATTCAGGGAAAAACACGAAGAAACTCCGCCATGCCCCCACACCACCCCTCAGCCCTCCACACCTGCTCCCAACCCCAACACAAAAACCCTCCTCCAAACGAACCCTGAAATAGGCAGGTGTGTCTAACTGAACTCTGCTCTCCCGCAGATACAGCAATTACCTTTGGTGTCATCGACCTCAAATGAGGCGCATTGTTGATTTAGTTACAAGGGCCCTTCGGCGCATGTGCATTCAAGCGTGCCTGGAGGGTCTTGGCCTGTTTGGTTTGCCCTGCCCTTTTGTGGAGGCTGGTGAGACTATGGAGTGTATTTTGTGTGCCTGGGTGGCCTACCCCCAATACCTTCTCCCTTCCAACTAGAGCTCGCTCATACCACTCCAGCGATTTCTCATGCTGTCCTTGTTTGTGGAATATTGATGCCATGTTATTGACAGTAGTGAGAGTATCTGGATGGTCTACCCCTAATGCCTTCTCCCTCCCAACCAATGCCCACTTATACCACTCCAGCGCTTTCTCATGCTGTTCTTGTTTACTGAATATTAATGCCATGTTATTGACAGTAGAGAGAGTACCTGGATGGTCTACTCCCAATGCCTTCTCCCTTCCAACCAATGCCCGCTCATACCACTCTAGCGCTTTCTCATACTGTCCTTTTTTGCGAAATACTAATGCCATGTTATTGACAGTAGCGAGAGTATCTGGATGGTCTACCCCCAATGCCTTCTCCTTCCCAACCAATGCCCGCTAATACCACTTCAGCGCTTTCTGATACCGTCCTTGTTTGTGGAATATTGATGCCATGTTTTTGACAGTACTGAGAGTATCTGGATGGTCTAACCCCAATGCCTTCTTATACTCAGCTAATGCTTGCCCATACAGGTCCATTGCCTGCTTGTAGCGCCCATGCCTAGTGAATACATCACCTAACTTGCAAGCTTTATCCAGTATCTTAGTGATATTTAGTGCAAGGTATTGTGACGAGATATGTTTTGCTACTGCATTGATATGTGGCATAACTTGCTGCTCAAACACCCAGTCCGCTGTGCTCTGATACATTGACTTCTTCAATGCTGATGCAATTATTTTGAGAGCCTCCATTGCTTTTTCAGTTTCCTTTTGCGGTTCAGACTTTAATCAAACCCTAGCCCAAGAGTGAACTAACGGATGGATACTGAAGCTGTTATCACTGCTGCCTCGCTTCAGTAAGGAGTATGAAAACAACACCCTAATTGATTCCACTAAGGTATGATCTATCCCGTGATCATTAGCAAGGTCTTCACAAATATTCGACTATGTTCCTACCGTGTTTTTCCAACTTCAGGCCCCGTTGTAGAAGTTCCTCCTGGATATCCTCATGGTCAAAAAACCCATAGGCCAGCAGCAGGTCTGCTGCCTTTGGGCTTTTTTCCTGGATTGCCTTAAATGATATTTCCCATGTAGCAAACACTGATCTATCATGCTGCCTCGCCGTCCATCTTTGGCTCAGTAGATAATCCGCCTTGATTTGATATTCCTTTAGATATCGACTCAATGAATACTGAGATATCTGGATATATGCTCCAGCCTAACTTAAGGCAAGTGCAAGATATCCCACCTCTTGCACTATAGTAGTGACAGCAGTTTGTTCTAGGTGCGTATTATCAGCTTAGCTTCTTTTTATAAGAGATATAATAGGGATAAACAGCGATAGATTTTACCTACCATGAGGTACTAGATCCTCGAACTTAGAAATTGAACACGCGCTAAGTAGCAACTGTATTGACTCTATGTGGTGCATTTCCTGCACTTCTAACCCTCTTCGACCTTGCTGTATACACTCACATCACCTGCTTGTAATTATCATCATACCATGATTGCACAATGGAATATACTCCTCGATATCAACCAGGTCAGGGTCATCGAGGTTGTCAAATACAAGTACCCAGTTTGTATTTCCTGGGGCTGAAAACCACTCCTTGACTGCACTCACAACATGCTGTTCCTCAGGCTCTGATGTGACTGTAAAGCATCCCTCTGGGTCCAGTTTACCTCCCATGCCCAATAACTGGCCGATATGTGCATAGTTGTCTGAGACCTGCCCATGGCGCTGAACAAGCTGCTGCATTATCTGCGTGAATCCGAGTATGATCGTCTGAACACTGGCAGTATTGACAAAAAATACTGAAGAGTAGTTCCTATATTGCTGATACACATACTTTAGGGCAAGTTATGTTTTTCCCATACCTCCGGTACCCTCCAGTACAATGATATTCTGCCTATCTTTGCCTTTTTCTATCTCCTGCTGCAAGTTCTCGAGGAGATACTCTCTTCCGACGAAGTCACAATTTTCCCGAACATTGAGTAGAAAAGGAATATCGAATAAGAGTTTTAATGTTGAATCTTGACATCGGTGGGGATTAGCCGGAGGTGCTAGGGGGCTTTCTGGTGCTGGAAGCACTTGAAAAAGTCCATCGTTGAGGCTTGTCAAGTTTCTCAATAACTCCCCTAGCTTTGCGTTGTCTGAAATAACCCAGCGGAGTTTGAGATAGACAGATAAGGATTGCTGTACTCGGTTCATTGCCTGGGTCATGGACTTGATCTCGTCATCAAGCCCAGGGAGAATGCGTGGGTCTCCCAGTGCTTGAGGATTTTCTAAAACGTTCACGTCATCGCTGGTCGGACTGGAGGTTGGTGTTTCAGTCCTACTCGCCGGAGATTTTGACCGGAACCTAACTGGAATTGTTGCTAGCAACCGATCCCGAAATCGTAACTTCTGTTCATCTCCTCCAGTTTCCACCGGAAATGACTCTTTCTTCACCACAAGCCCATATCTCTCTTGCACCTTCTCAGCACTGGAAAATACTGCAACTATCCTTACCAAACTTGCAGTTACATATCTGTACCTGTAGTCTTCAGGCTGAAGCTGCTGCTCCTGATTCTCGTCACCTCTGAATCCCCAAGCTTGCTCCCATCTCCTGAGGCGAAGCCCCTGCGTGCGCAGTTGATGCAGAATTGTATCGTATGTGGAGCCAACTTCGCCCATATTATCGAAAATTTTGTAGCAGTCCATGGCAGCTTTCGGTAACTGTCCGGCGAGGCCGACAACCCCGATTGTGAGGCCAGCTGGCTCCATAATGCGTATTACCCAGAATGCTAAGCGTATCCAGTGTTAGGTAGGATAAACGATTATACCTGTGTACATATTTAATAAGATGGCATACCTTCTGTGTGCGTATTGAACTTATATCGCAGAATATGTAGTTGGCGTTGATAACAACTTGTGGAGAAAGTTGTGTTTCTGTACTCCACAGTTCACCTTGGGGTTCGACCAACAGATTTTGGTTGTACATTTTCTTTTGGCACTCATATTGCTGTATATATATAGGGACATGCACGCACACATAATTGTACCCACATCCACCGGTTAACAACGGTCCATGTCGCTTTTTAAGACATACTGTATGTACGAACGAACTGAGAGAAGGTGATATCTGTGCGCAAAACAGGTGGATGGCAACACGCTCCCTGAGTAACAACGGTCCATGTAATTAATTGCTGTACTATACACACACTGGCAGCATACTGGTAATAAGGTCATCTCCAGCAAAAATAAGAGTTCGACCGGGACCTAAGGCACCTTCAAACCGCGTACTCTTACAGCACTCAAACTACAAAAAGTACCGTAAAGGACAAGACGGCAGATGTTTTGGAAGAATCATTGACATATGAGAGAGTGATGATACTAGTGTTGGACAACGTCGAATTGCAATCACGCATGCAGTAGCTGGAGCATGGTTATGGCTTCATCAATGCAAGCAAGATGCTATTACCAAAGCCTTCCAGCAAACCGGTATATCACTCTGTCCGACTGGTAAAGATGAGTATGTACGCGGGTTGCCAGATCTCACTATTGGACCATGGGAACTTGAGATGGAGTCCGATGAAGAGGTTGAATTTGTTGATGAAGCTGAGATAGAGCAGCCATAGATGTTTAAACATCGGGCCTTTTCCTTTTTAAATCATTTTTACTATTTACTTGCGTGACATCTCACAAAAATTTACATGGACCGTAGTGTGAGAATTGCCATCCACGTGTTTTAGCGCAGCCCAACTACACCTGTTTTCTGCTCATGTAACCTTTACGCGTTAGCTTTGAAAAAGCGACATGAACCGTTGTTCGCCAGTGGATGCGGTACCGTACTCATCTCATGTCGGAGAGGCTAACTGTTCTCGTGCCCAGCCCGATTTATTTTTGTGTGGTATAGCTTAAATCAGGCTATCCGTAATTGACAAGTTGTTACAAAATAGCGCTATATATCGTTTTCGTGTTCATCGAAATGATTCCTTTCACTTTTTCTAAAGAGCCAAGAGCATTTATAGCTAAGCCATGACCCTTGCTCAAGGTCTAGGTACCTAAGTACGGAGTAAAAGTGGCGCAAACAATAGCATTGTCCAATGCCGGTGTCCCTAGAGCAGCTACCAGCGCAGCTGTTCCATCCCCCCTAGGCTCTGCCAAATCGACTTTCTGCACTCTACCGTAGCTCACCCACGCTCACACGGGCTCACCCAGCTCCATTCCGCACAGTAGTACGTAAATAAACACATTTTTATTTCTTAATTGTTTTTGCTTCCTCACCCTGCTTACATATGTATGCTTGTATATAAGAGAAGCCCTGCTGTCGATCTCGAACCCCTCCCTCTTCTTCAAACAACTGGTAACCGCACCAAGAGCTGACTTTCCATCTTATGCAGGGCAGCGTCATTTAAACTACTGTACACAGCCACACAACTACAAAACCACCACAACTACACAGCCACGCAACTATACGTCCACTACCAAGGCAGCTACTATACTCGATTGGAAAATGCCTGCGTAAAAAGGAACCAATAGGTACAGGAAAAGGAAGGCAGGTTGAGAGAGTACAATAAGGAAAAGGAAAGGGGAAAGGAGGAAAAGCCCGAGCAACAGTATGCCCAGCGGCTTGTAAGTAGTTCTATGTGAGATAGTAGGTACTGTACATAACTAATAAAAAGAAAAATATAGGATCTTCAGATGAGAAAAAGAAGGTAGCTCGGAAGTAACAGATTTTTGCTAGTGCCGGACTGGACAGCGGAATACAGAGAAGTTACTCCTAACTACATATAATTTGCCCTTGCTGTAACGGAATCCCTACGTAGATCATGTGGAGGACAACCCCTCCTCCTCTCCAAACAACAACTACAAGCTGGGACCTGATTGAAGCCATCTATGCAAAGTCAGTTGTTCAGTTAGTATGGAGTAACCTTTGAGAGGAAGTGCAATGGTCTGAAGAGTTGAAACTATGTCCGAGACTTCAAATGTATTGCGCATAGTGGTCTGATGTTGCAAGGAGGACATCGGAAATATTTGGTCAAGGTCGTAAACGCATAGAGAGCCGCTTTTACAGGTCTGGTGCTTCGTTAATATGGTGAGAGCTGTTCTGTTCCGCTGGTTTTCATTTGAGATGCTACGATAGATACAAGCCCATCGGAGAGTCAGTTCCTTTATTGACAGTTCGTTCGACCAATGTCGCGCAGACGAATGCTAGTGCAAATCGTTCAGCAAACCGGTCGATCTATGCACTGTTAATTTCGGAAAAGAGTCACGTATCGGTTGTTGGTAGCAGTAGCCAGAAAGAATTTGTACAGATTATGTTTCTCTGCAAATTGCCCTGGTGAGTTATCTGTTCTCAAACACGTTGCCCTGGTGAGTTATCTGTTCTCAAACACATGCCACACGTCGGTGATTCATGTGGTGCTACTTATAGATGCCCAATTGTTATTTGCCTCCGCTGCCAGTGCTCAAGTTTGCCATTGTGCGGAGATACGATATATTGTCTCCATCCAGCGTTGTAAGAGAGTCCAAGCAGGCGGGGTGGGTACCCGATCCACGTGTGTGGAACTAATCACATGTGGCTGATGTCAACATGATTTATTTTTGCGGTTACAAGCTTGTAGCAGAGTTCACATACCTACACCCTCTCTCACTAACCAGAAAACAGGATTTGATTCAGAGTGGCCTCCTCCCGCCCCAAGAATGAATATCTACTTTTCACATTCGCCTAAGCAGCCCGATAGGAGTCTCTTGCGGGTGAAAATTTGCCGAGCTAGGGGGGTTTCTTTTCCTATGGTAGTTTGGCTGTTTCTGCTGGCGATAGGTGGGTTCCGGCGAGTCTCATACGATTTCAGGATTTACAGCGCCTGTTGTTCCAAAGGCGCAAGGATCATAGGCCCTGCCTGAGGCTCTTCGCCTGAAGCAGAGTCGGATACATTATAAAGAAATCGCCCGACGTGGTGCGGGGGCCAGGGCGTTCCTGAAAGTGAGAATCAACTTCCGAGACAACGGTAGTGGTACTGTCTTTTCCGCCTTGCATCTGGTAATCTCATTACAACCCCTTCAAAGCTGTTGGAATACTTGCAGAATACCTAAAGTAGCTTGTGGACAATACTGGACTTGTTGTGGAATGACCACCCAGGTGGTATTTATCTTGGACCCTCTGGAATAATACCGATTCCGCATGGTGGGATATGTCCTGGTTTGCTACGAGTTATCGCAGAAACGCATGTTTGGTGGAATAGTGGAGCCAAACCTCAGTGTGTTCTGTGGTACCACCGGCAGGTCGAGATTCTACTTGCCTGCCAATCAAGCCCCTGGTGAATTGGGTATCAAAAAGAATCAACCCAATGCTTTCCGGCGGTCTCGAGTTGATATATGAAGTAATTCCGTACGTATGTAGGTACTAGGGTATCTGTGAGTATATCCAAAGAGAATAGGATTGACAAAGACTCAGGTTGGACGGCATCGACTGGGCTTGACGGAAACCAGGATTAGGGAAACTTGCCGGCAGTTGCCGGGAATTGAGCGTCAGATAAGATTCGCGAAAGATTCGCGAATACATACATGCGCGATACCTCGGACGCTGTCTGCTCGGCTGCCTCCTTCTTCAAAGGGCTTCCCCTGGTGGCGCCGCAATAGTATGAAGCGGAGTGTAGTTCACCGAGAATATACCTCCAGACACAGGCGGTGCGGGGTGTTTGTGAAGAGTTGGTGCTCTCAACCAGCGGATTTCGGGACTTTGCCGGGCGCATGCACTTGGGCTGCAGTCCACCTCCAGACTGGTGTAATTGCTGTCGAGCACCGACAGCCAAATCCTTGTATGGGCTCTGCCCAGCTGTTGGGAGCGAGTTTGACTCTAGCCCATGGAAGCCTCGGTTTAAGATATGTGCATTAACATCAATGGTGCCTTCTCAATACCAATTTCTTATTCTGACTAATATCTAGCTATCGGGTAGTAGTACTAGATATAGATGTGCCTGCTCTACTTAATCATGAGCGGACTGTCGATTTAACAGCCGAATCCCACGACTGCAATTAGCTCATAGGTATGGAATATTGAATTGCATCCCATTCCGTATTTCGAGTTACCAGGTATATCCTGTAGTTTGAAGGCCAGCAGGGAATAATAACCTACTGGCTTAGTCACTGCTGCTCAGGAGCTAAGCCCACTAGCGTAGGTAGTCTACCTGTTAGATGTTACTGGTAGCGTAGTGCCGGGACTACCAAGATGGGACTAGCGAGTCTCGAAAGGGTCATTTTCGGGGGACATAGGGTGACGCTTATTCGGCCTGCGTCCAAACAAACGACACTACCGTACTGGTACAAACTATGAAAGACCCAAGCGCTAGATGAGAAATGGCCAGAACCGAGCGGTGATCAAGACATGACAGAAGCCAACATCGGTTATTCAAAAGTCACCCGTACCCTCATCCTCCTAATTCTCGAAACCGCAGGTTTCGCCTTGACCTTTCATCTGGTTCCCGTTTCAACTCTTCCTCTCTATCTCCTCAGCCTTTTCACTCCTCGTCATCTTCTCTGTCTGTACACTAGCAGAGGTTTGGTTGGGGGTGCACCCACCCCATTGCACCCCCTTAACTTTCCTCTCAGCACTAGGTACCTTTTTCTCCTTCTGCTTCTCCTTCTCTTCCATCCAATTCTGCACTCTCGCGCTAACCTCCCTTCGTAGCACGCCTTCAATGTTTTTGCTACCTTCACTGCCACCTGGTTGAGGTGGGGTCGGCAGCTGTCCTCCTCAACTCCCAATTCGAGTCTCCTTTACCTGTACCACTGAGCGTGAGTACTCGTCCTCTGAAACCTTCACTTTTTGCCCCGCTGTTAGGCAAAGTTGGCAGAGGACGGGAAAGAGGAGGGGAGTGGTCGGGCACAGGAGGAGGCAATACAGGAGGTACTGGAAAGGGTCAGGGGCCTGGAGGTGATTTATGAAATGACAGCGGTGGAGTTGGCGCAAGGTGTAAGTGATCTGAAAGGGCTATTGTTGGATGATAATATTCGGGAGGACACACTTGGGGGGTTGAAGGAGAAGGCAGAAGAGTGAGAAGACACTACCCGGGATCAGTCTACTCAATTAACAGCAGTGAGTAGGATAAACGAGGAAATGGAGAGAGCAGAGGATACAGGTGCGGAGATATTTAGAGACGCAAGTCGCTAAAAACCTGGAAGAGGGGGTATGAGGGGTGGATGTGACGATGGAGGGCAGGTCGACAGATGTCATGAGTTGGCAATCGTATGAGGGCCGCTCCAGATTTGAAGATGAGGACGGGGCTCCGGAGCGGCACGCCACCTAACAGAAAGCAGGCTGTGCCAAGTCCAGCAGGAAAAGCGAAACCAGCCGGGAAGAAACCAACCAGCCAAAACAACCCCGAGATGCACCTCACCCGGCGGTTAAGAATTCATGCATTCTAGCTCTGCGATTCACGTCTTGTACCGGTATTATAGAACTGAGTTACTTGACCACCGAAAGAAACTAATTACATGCGCAACTCCCAGGTATACATATATCTCAACCAGCATAACAATCCTACCGCTCTTCTTATCACCCCATTCATCCGGTCCAACCTATTCATTCTTCATAACATCTAACACTTACTTACAAATAGTAATAATATGTATTTGAATCTAAATTGGCATCTAAATCTGATATAAAGCCTACTTGATCCCGATATGCATCAGGATATGTTATTTTTTAACACCATGCGCTATGTATTTTACTCCTTCTCTACACATGGTACCGTTGGTCCTGATACCAAGCCCACATGTATTATACATTATATTCAACGCATCTTGAGTTCCACAAGTCCTTTCACGCCATAATCCAATCATGTCAATTTTTGTTCATCAATACTCCAATCCCGATGTTCCATCCTTTATACCTCATATATCAATTCTCACCCCAGGGCAGCACTTGCAGATGTCTTCCATGTATACAATATAGCTCTCGTTTCAATCTGAGCCCATTTGCATGATAATTCGATTTGTTAATAATTAAACATGCATTCCACACGCCCAGTAGTGTGCCGGATGCCTTCAAATACATTAGTCCACCTCTTTCTCAAATCTCATGGGTGCCCCAGCGTAGCCCTCGACGCCCCTACCCCATAGTCAGCTTTGGAGGTCGGCTACCTCCTCGTCCAGCTCCACAATCCGAGCCTCCTTTGCTTGCAAGCTCGTGTGCAGGTCCTAATACTCTGAGATGTTTGCATCCTTTGTAGCCAAGCAAAGTTCCATCTCTTCCTCTTCTGCTGCCCCCGGTTTATCCACCCTCTCCCTGGACTCCCCCTTGCCTTGGCTGGTGTCGGACCAGGCGTCCGTAATTGTTGGGGATCCGGTGTTGGGTCTGATATCTGGGTCCATTGTCTGGGCTTGGGGCTGCCATAGATTTGGCTGCACCCTTCCTTTTTCTTTTGCGTGGGTTTTGCGACATGCTATTTGAACTTCCACAAAAGTCGTATGCAGAAAATCGATGAATGGCTGAATATATCTCACATGTTGTTGCTGCAGATCGTATGCTCAAAATCTTATGACTCATCAGGCCTTGCCAGCATCTGACCCTCTGATTTGGTAATCGAACTAGACTCTCCAATGCTGACTAAGGCCCTCTGCCTCACCCACCAATCTGACTGCCACAATAATATCTTAATATAAATATTACTCTGATACTCGTATATGCGGAACTGTAGAGTAATACGGCACTTCGGAAATATGGAGAAATCACAAAAATATAAGCTATAAATACATAAATACCAGAAATCTAGTTATCCAGAGGCAGGAAAATAATCTATATAAATAAAGAAATAGTAAATCAAGCCCACTTCCATAGTACGCGAGTATTCAACACTTTATCCAGGTCAGCAGCGGGGTGGTATTTCTCTATAATTCCGGATATATGAGGTAATTGGGGTATCTGGTTTTGCAAGCAGATACGGGGCAGGGAATCACCTGGTCGTTGGATAATCTCACCGAGTCTATACTCGGGGATGCGGTCCCTCGTCATGAGCAAGATATTTTTGTTTTTTTAAAGAAATCATTAATCATATTCAGCCTATTGAGACTATAATTATGGACTGCGGCTCCCGGGGTCCCCCCTGGTGGCTTCTCTTCTTCCTCTTGGCCAGTCCCAGCCCTCGTCCGCAGATCTACGTAAGGTTGTTTTACAAAAGAAACTCCACGACGGTTTCGCATCACTTCTCGTCCTTCCACACTGACTCCTACGCTCCCACGCTCCCACGCTCCAACACAAAAACCCTCCTCCAAACGAATCGTTGGATAGGCAGGTTGTCAAACTGAACTCTGTTCTCCCACAGACACAGCCATTACCATTGGTGTCATCGCCCCCAAATGAGGCGCCTTGTTGAATTAGTGACGAGGGCTCTTCGGCGCATTCAAGCGTGCCTGGAGGGTCTGGGCCTGTTCGGTTTGCCCCGCCCTTTTATGGAGCTTGATGAGGCTACGGAGTGTATTTTGTGTGCCTGGATGGTCTACCCCCAATGCCTTCTCCCTTCCAACCAATGCCCGCTCATACCACTCCAGCGCCTTCTCATACTGTCCTTGTTTGCGGAATATTGATGCCATATTATTGACAGTATCGAGAGTATCTGGGTGGTCTACCCCCAATGCCTTCTCCGTTCGAACCAATGCCCGCTCATACCACTCCAGAGCTGTCTCATACTGTCCTTGCTTGCGGAATATTGATGCCATGTCATTGACAGTATGGAGAGTACCTGGATGGTCTATACCCAATGCCTTCTTCTTTCCAACCAATGCCCGCTCATACCACTCCAGCGCCTTCCCATGCTGTCCTTGTTTGCGGAATATTGATGCCATGTTATTGACAGTATCGAGAGTATCCGGATGGTCTACCCCCAATGCCTTCTCCCTTCCAACCAATGCCCGCTCATACCACTCCAGCGCCTTCTCATACCGCCCTTGTTTGCTGAATATTAATGCCATGTCATTGACAGTATTGAGAGTACCTGGATGGTCTACCCCCAATGCCTTCTCCCTTCCAACCAATGCCTGCTCATACCACTCCAGCGCCTTCTCATGCTGTCCTTGTTTGCGGAATATTAATGCCATGTTATTGACAGTATCGAGAGTATCTGGATGGTCTACCCCCAATGCCTTCTCCCTTCCAACCAATGCCCGCTCATACCACTCCAGCGCTTTCTCATGCTGTCCTTGTTTGCGGAATATTGATGCCATCTTATTGACAGTATCGAGAGTATCTGGATGGTCTACCCCCAATGCGTTCTCCCTTCCAGCCAATGCCCGCTCATACCACACCAGCGCCTTCTCATGCTGTCCTTGTTTGCGGAATATTGATGCCATGTCCTTGACAGTAGTGAGAGTACCTGGATGGTCTACCCCTAACGCCTTCTCCCTTCCAACCAATGCCCGCTCATACCACTCCAGCGCCTTCGCATGCTGTCCTTGTTTGCCGAAGTTTAATGCCATATTCTTGACAGTAGTGAGAGTATCTGGATGGTCTACCCCTAATGCCTTCTCCCTCCCAACCAATGCCCACTTATACCACTCCAGCGCCTTCTCAAGCTGTTCTTGTTTACTGAATATTAATGCCATGTTATTGACAGTAGAGAGAGTACCTGGATGGTCTACGCCCAATGCCTTCTCCCTTCCAACCAATGCCCGCTCATACCACTCCAGCGCTTTCTCATACCGTCCTTGTTCGCGGAATATTGATGCCATTTGATGGACAGTACCGAGGGTATCTGGATGGTCTACCCCCAATGCCTTCTCATATCCAGCTAATGCTTGCTCATACAGGTCCATTGCCTGCTTGTACCGCCCATGCCTAGTGAATGCATCACCTAACGTGCAAGCTTTATCCAGTATCTTAGTGGTATTTAGTGCAAGGTATTGTGACAAGATATGTTTTGTCACTGCATTGATATGTGGCATAACTTGCTGCTCAAACACCCAGTCCGCTGCTCTCTGATGCCTTGACTTCTTCAACGCGGATGCAATTATTTTGAGGGCCTCCATTGCTTTTTCCGTTTCCTTTTGCGGTTCAGACTTTAATCGAAGCCTAGCCCAAGAGTGGACTAAAGGATGGATACTGAAGCTGTCATCGCTGCTGCCTCGCTTCAGTAATGAGTATGAAAACAATACCCCAATTGATTCCACTAAGGTATGATCTATTCCGAGATCATTAGCAAAGTCTCCACAAATATTCCAATATATTCCTACCGTCTTTTTCCAATTTTAGGCCACGTCGTAGAAGTTCTTCCTGGATATCCTCATGGTCAAAAAACCCACAGACCGGCAATAGGTCTGCTGCCTTGGGGTTTTTTTCCTGGATTGCCTTAAATGACATCTCCAATGTAGCAAACACTGATCTATCATGCTGCCTCGCTGTCCATCTTTGGCTCAGTAGATAACCCGCCTTGGTTTGGTATTCCTTTAGATATCGACTCAATGAATACTGAGATATCTGGATATATGCTCCAGCCTGACTCAAGGCAAGTGGGAGATATCCCAACTCTTGCACTATAGTAGTGGCAGCAGTTTGTTCTAGATGTATATTATCAGCTTAGGTACTTCTTATAAGAGATATAATAGGGATAAACAGGGATAGGTTTTACCTACCACGATGCACCAGATCCTCGAACTTAGGAATTGAACACGCGCTAAGTAGCAACTGTAGTGACTCCATGTGGTGTATTTCCTGCACTTCCAACCCTCTTCGACCTTGCTGCACACACTCACGCAGCCTACTTGTAATTATCACCGTACCATGATTGCACAATAGAATATACTCCTCGATATCAACCAGGTCCGGATCATCGAGGTTGTCAAATACAAGTAGCCAGCTTGTATTTCCTGGGGCTGAAAACCACTGCTTGACTGCGCTCACAACATGCTGCTCCTCGGGTTCTGATGTGACTGTAAAGCATCCCTCTGCGTCCAGTTTACCTCTCATACCCAACAGCCGACCAATATGTGCATAGTTGTCTGAGATCTGCCCATGGCGCTGCACAAGCCGCTGCATTATCTGGATGAATCCGAGTATGGTCGTCTGAACACTCGCGGCATTGACAAAAAAGACTAAAGAGTAGTTCCTATATTGCTGATACACATACTTTAGTGCAAGTTGTGTCTTTCCCATACCTCCGGTACCATGCAGTACAATAATATTCTGCCTATCTTTGCCTTTTTCTATCTCCTGCTGCAAGTTCTCCAGAAGATACTCTCTTCCGACGACGTCACAATTTTCCCGAACATTGAGTAAAAAAGGAATATCGAATGAGAGTTTTAATTTTGAATCTTGACATCGGTGGGGATTAGCCGGATGTGCTAGGGGGCTTTCTGGTGCTGGAAGCACTTGAAAAAGTCCGTTGTTGAGGCCTGTCAACTTTCTCAATAGCTCCTCTAGCTTTGCGTTGTCTGAAATAACCCAGCGGAGTTTGAGATAGACAGATAAGGATTGCTGTACTCGGTTTATTGCCTGGGTCATGGACTTGATCTCGTCATCAAGCCCAGGGAGAATGCGTATGTCTGCCAGTACTCGGGGATTCTCTAAAACATGCAGATCATCGCTAGTCGGATCGGGGGTTGATGGATGTGGGGATGTTGACCGCGGCCTCCCTCGAATTGGTACTCGCAACCGACCCAGAAATCGTAGCTTCCGTTCATCATCCCCAGTTTTCACGGGAAAGCGAATCTTCCTTCCCCACAATCCCATATTTTTTTTGCAGCTTCTCAGCACTGGAAAATACTGCAACTATTCTTGCCAGACTCGCGGTTGCATATCTGTACCTGTAGTCTTCAGGCTGAAGCCGATGCTCCTGATTGTCATCACCTCCGAATCCCCAAGCTTGCTCCCATCTCCTGAGGCGAAGTCCCTGCGTGCGCAGCTCATGCAGAATTGTATCGTAGGTGGAGCCAACTTCGCCCATATTATCGAAAATTTTGTAGCAGTCCATGGTAGCCTTCGTTAACTGTATGGAGAGGCCGACAACCCCGATTGTGAGGCTAGCTGCGTCCATAATGCGTATTATCCGGAATGCTAAGCGTATTCAGTGTTAGGTAGGATAAATGATTATACTTGTGTACATATGAAATAGGATGGCATACCTTCTGTCTGTGTATTGAACTTAGATCGCAAAATATGTAGTTTAGTTTGCGTTGTTAACAACTTGCAGAGAAAGTTGTTCACCTTGGGCAGACGTTCGGCTCACGAAGTGGCGGCCAAAGGTCTGCCAAGCCGCTAGGCGACGTCTGAAGCGACGGCCAATAGATTTTGGTTGTCATATTGCTACTGTCCATGCACCGCCTCATAGGAAAGGCGTATAGACTCAAAAAAAAAAAAAAAAACTTTCCATGCACACACATACCGGTACTGTCCTCAGGTCATGTTGGAGAGGCTAACTAATGGTACTGGTACAGGTACATACAAAGGCAAAGTTGTTACAAAATAGCGCTATCGTTTTCGCGTGCTCTGGGGAGCATCAGAAATTCTGGTTATCAACATGATTGCTTTCACTTGTTCTAAAGAGCCAAAAGCCCTAAGCTATGTACCGTAGAGGAGCATTTATGGCTGAGCCATGACCCTTGTTCCAGGTTGCGCGGATCTTAAGAGATGCGGGGTACCTAAGTATGGAATATAAGTGGAGCAAACAATAGCATTGTCCCAGTGCTTTTTTTTTTTTTTTTTTTTTTCTATACGCCTTTCCCGCAGAGCAGCTCCCCACTAGAATCGGCTTTCTGCCGCTCACCCACGCTCACACGGGCTCACCCAGCTCCATTCCGCACAGTAGTAAATAAGCACATTTTTATTTCTTAATTGTTTTTGCTTACTCGCCCTGCTTACATATGTATGCTTGTAAGAGAAGCCCCTCCCTCTTCTTCAAACACCTGGTAATTGCACTAGGGACTGACTTTCCATCTTTAATGCAGGCAGTGTCATTTACCTCAACTACACAGCCACACAACTACGTGTACACAACCACCGCAACTACACAGCCACGCAACTATACACCCACAGCTACTACTATACTCGATTGGAAAATGCCTGCGAAAAATGGAACCAATACAGGAAAAGGCAGGCAGGTTGAGAGAGTACAATAAGGAAAAGGAAAGGGGAAGGGGGGAAAAACCTGGGCAACAGTATGCCCAGCGGCTTGGAAGTAGTTTTATGTGAAATAGTAGATATATACTGTAACTAATAAAAAGAAAAATATAGCGTCTTCAGATGAGAAAAGGAAGGCAACTCGGAAGTGACAGATTTTTGCTAATACCGGATTGGACAGCGGAATACAGAGTATCTACAACATATAATTTGCCCTTGCTGTAACGGAATCCCTACGTAGATCATGTGGAGGACAACCCCGCTCTGGCCCTCCCCCTCTCCAAACAACAACTACAAGCTGCAACCTGATTGAAGCCATCTATGCAAAGTCAGTTGTTCAGTTAGTATGGAGTAACCTTTGAGAGGAAGTGCAATGGCCAAAGAGTTGAAACTATGTCCGAGACTTCAAATGTATTGCGCATGGTGGTCTGATGTTGGAAGGAGGACACCGGCAGTGCTTCAAAGTATTTTGTCAAGGTCGTAAATGCATGAAGAGCCGCAGTAGTAGTTGGCAATTATAGGTACTACCTATTTTTCGTACCTCGGTGCCTAAGAAATGTTTTCCAAATCCAGCCAATATTCCCTCACCGCAGGGCTGGGATCTTGTCGCTTTTTACAGATCTGGTGCTTCCTTAATATGGTGAGAGCTGTTCTGTTCCGTTGGTTTTCATTTGAGACGCTACGATAGATACAAGCCCATCGGAGAGTCAGTTCCTTTCCCGCAGCTCCCCTACTCTAGCTCCTGAAGTAAAAAGGAAAAAAAATGAAAAATGAAAAGCAGTCCCCCCCCCAGAGCTCTACTTCCCTACCCCCCCTCACTCCCCGTCCTCCCCCCTCCCTCCTCACTCCCCGTCCTCCCCCTTCCTCCTCACTCCCCGTCCTCCCCCCTCCCTCCTCACTCCCCGCCGCCCCCGTATTGTGCCTTGCAGGGGTCGGCGGCCTATCGTTTCCCATCACCGGCGGACTTTGGTCTGGTGTTGGTGGCTTCGTCATTCTCTAGTCATATTTCACCCATCATGACGATTTGTCAATAGTTCAACCCACTGCTATTGACAGTTCGTTCGACCAATGTCGCGCAGACGAACGCTAGCGCGAATCTTTCACCAAACCGGTCGACCCATTCACCAAAAATCTATGCACCGTTAATTACGGAAAAGAGTCAGGTATCAGTTGTTGGTAGCAGTAGCCAGAAAGATTTTGTACAGATTATATTTCTCTCCAAATTGCCCTGGTGAGTTATCTGTTTCTCAAACACATGCCACACGTCGGTGAGTCACGTGATGCTGCTTATAGATGCCCCATTGTTACTTGCCTCCGCTGCCAGTGCTCATTGTGCGGAGATACGATATATTGTCTCCATCCGGCGTTGTAAGAGGGTCCAAGCAGGTGGGGTGAGGTACCCGGGCAGCGGGTACCCGATCCACCATAGTGTGCGTGTGGAACTAATCACATATGGCTGACGTCAACATGATTTATTTTTGCGGTTACAAACTTTGAGCAGAGTTCACATACCTACACCCTCTCTCCCTAACCAGAAACCAGGATTGATTCAGAGTGGCCTCCGCCCGCCCCGAGAATGAATATCTACTTTTCATGTTCGCCTAAGCAGACCCATAGGAGCCTCTTGCGGGTGAAAATTTGCCGAGCTAGGGGCTTTCTTTTCCTATGGTAGTTGGCTGTTTCTGCTGGCGATAGGTGGATGCGGAGAGTCTCATACGATTTCGGGAGTTACAGCACCTGTTGTTCCAAAGGTGCAAGGATCATAGGCCCTGAGGCACCTTGCCATGAAGCAGAGTCGGATACATTATAAAGAAACCGCCCGACGTGGTGCGGGGGCCAGGGCGTTCCTGAAAGTGAGAATCAACTTCCGAGACAACGGCAGTGGTACTGTCTTTTCCGCCTTGCATCTGGTAATCTCATTACACCCCCTTCAAAGCTGTTGAAATACTTGCGGAATGCCTAAAGTAGCTTGTGGACAATACTGCACTTGACCACCCAGGTGGTATTTATCTTGGACCCTCTGGAATAATACCCGATTCCGCATGGTGGGATATATCCCGGTTTGCTACAAGTTATCACAGAAGCGCATTTTTGGTGGAGTAGCGGAGCCAAACCTCAGTGTGTTCTTTGGTGCCACCGGCAGGTCGGGATTCTACTGGCCTGCCAATCGAGTCCCTGGTCAATTGGGTATCAAAAAAATTCAACCCAATGCTTTCCGGATGTCTCGAGTTGATATATAAGTAATTCCGTACGTATGTAGGTACTGGGTATCTGTGAGTATATCCAAAGCGAATAGCATTGACAAACAGGTTGGACGGCATTTGAAATTATCGACTGGGCTTGACGGAAACCAAGATTAGGGAAACTTGCCACCAGTTGCCGGGAATTGAGCGTCAGGTAAGATCCGCGAATAAATGCGCAATACCTCAGACACTGTCTGCTCAGCTGCCTCCTTCTTCAAGGGGCTTCCCCCGGTGGCGCCGCAATAGTATGAAGCGGAGTGTAGTTGACCGAGAATATTCCCCCAGCCACAGGCGGTGCGGAGTGTTTGTGAAGAGTTGGTGCTCCCAACCAGCGGATTTCGGGACTTTGCCGGCATGCACTTGGGCTGCAGTCCACCTCCAGACTGGTGTAATTGCTGTCGAGCGCCGACAGCCAAATCCTTGTATGGGCTCTTCCCAGCTGTTGGGAGCGAGTGTGGCTATAGCGCATGGAAGCCTCGGTTTAAGATATGTGCATTAACATCACTGGTGCCTTCTCAATAATTTCTGGACCGAATCCCCCTCGGAGTTTGTTTGCTGGTGGTAATGGTTCGGTTATTTCCCCCTCTGCCAGGCGCAACTCGGTCTCCCCTATGTTTTATCCTCCCTACAAGCCCCTCCAACTTGTTCTTGTCCTTCACCTTTTCCACCCCGCTCGAAAGGCTTGGTTATACCTCTGCCATGTTGTCAAATGTATTAGCTCGAGAGCCACGGCTACATTCCGGGGGTTCCCGAGCTGACGACGTACCTGCCAGCACGATAAAAGGCGGATTAGCATGATAGGACACTGGCATGGAGTTCTCAAATATAGGGGCTCTTACCTATAGATACCACCTACCGGTACCGTGCGAGGCGAAGATTGGACTGTAGTTGCATCGTCTGCTGGAACAACGTGGCACCTAGTGTCGGTTGTAGCAGTGGTGATGCACGAGTTACCGGAGTGAGTAGGCCTGAAGAACGGGTGGGTACTGGGGGTTTCGGTGGGTAGGGAGGGTGCCGTTGGGTGGTAGGTGAGCGGTGGTGATGGCACCTCGGCGAACTGGCGAATGCAAGGCTAACTAAGCGGGAATCACGTGGGCCTCGAGCCCCCCCAGGTAAAGTTTCGGATCCTCTCATTCTCATTTTCCCCTTGCTGGTGCCGTCGCCGAACCTCCCATGCCACTAACAGGTAAATGCGGAGTAAGGGTGTGAATATTCCAATAGCCCCCGAGTACCTAGCCTTCGGAGCCAAAACATCAATCGCTGTTATACCTACATACCACCCCAATTGCACTGCCATTCTCCCACAAAACGTCTGCTCAGGCTCCTGCAATCGGTCTCGGACGCCCTTCCCACCCCCTCAAACAACGAGGTAACCACACGTGGAACTGACTTTGCATCATATTGGGGCAGTGTCAGTTGCAGGCAACCCCACACGAGTCTGTCCCAATAGTCCGGATATAGCTCTGCTTGATCATGAGCGGACTGTCAATGTAATAGCGGAATTCCGCGACTCATAGGCATGGAATATAGAGTTGTATCCCATTCCGTGTTTCGAGTCTTGTGTAAACCTACTACATAGGTACTGTACTGTAGATAGTTAACACAGTGCTGGGACTACTAAGATGGGACTAGCGGGTTTCCGAAAAAGACCCTACTTGGACATAAACCGTGGGTAGTCTCCCACACACCATAGAGCAGGGGCCTGATAGCGAGGCTGATGAGAGTATATATTTGTTTTTTTTGAAGTCTATACATCTGTGGAGACTAGGTAAGGCTATCAGGCGGCCCCGTTCCCTCCCCTTTAAAGGTTTGGGTTTTTACCCACGAAATAATCATATAAGCTGTCCGTTCAGTAATCATTGATGAACCAGTCGACCCATTCACCAATTTATTCACTGTTAATTACGGAAAAGAGTCGGATATCGGTTGTAGGTAGCAGTGGCCGGAAAGGGTTGGTAAATTTCGCGATATATGGAGGCCTGGCTAGCTGTGAATTTCAATCGACATGCTCGAAGTAGGTGTTTACTGGCAATGCCATTCATATGCTACCAGCGGCTATCTACAGCAACAGGAAGTTGGTTTTTAATTCTTCTTCCATTCCTCAGATCATTCTGATTATCCTCATACCTGAGCTCGTTGATTGCTGGTTGGGAAGCCAACCCATCAATTCAGCAATCAAGTCTGAGATAGAACTAAACTCCGTCTCTCACACTGCAGTGGGAACACTCTAACCTTGCTACAGGGGAATGTGATTACCAAATGTAGGAATTTCAGAAGTAATAATTATGATTCAACACATAGAAATATTAGCACATATATTAACATTGACGGACATGAATTGTACTACACATTGAAATATCGGCGGGAATTTGCTAAAATGGTCTCATATGTGTAAAATTCATTTGAATTCTCTACATCATATTCGAGCCCCACAAGTCCTTTCAGGCCATAATTCAATCATGTCAATTTCTAGTCCATAAATACTCCAATTCCTATTCCATTAATACCTCTTGTACCAATACCCACCCCAGGGTGGCACTTGCAGATGACTTCTTTGTTATACACTACAGCTCTCGTTTCAATTTGAGCCTATTTGCATGATAATTCGATTTGCTAACAATTAAATAAATGCATCTCGAAAGTGCGCCAGATCCTGGTAGTGCGCCGAATGAATAAAGTGCCATAGGCTTAGGCTCCATACTGGGAAGCAAAGACTTCAAAAAAAGAAAAAAAAAGTTAGGCAATACCAATAGCTTACTCCCGCGGGGCCTGGGCTCCCCGTAGGAATTATTTGGTCTCCTGTGCGACCAGGCACCCCGCGAACTGGGCATCTGTGCTCTCGTGGGGGCCCCTTGTCCCCACCTGCCCCTGTCCCGCCGCCAGTTCATAACACTTTTTTTTTTGAGTCTATACGTCTATGGAGCCTTGGGCTACGGTTCATAACACTAGGTAGTTATAGGCTATTAAGTTCAGAGGGAGCCCACCCATGAGAGAGGGCCACTACTTAGGGAACTAATTACAGCATGCCCATCCCCCCCCAAAATATACGTATTACTCACGCACACCCCATATTGGGAGCCTGATGTGGGATGTGGCGAGCCGGCAATGCGACGTGGAGTTGAGGGGTAGGCGGTCCCGTGCGAAGTGTAAATGAGACCAAGCTCCGTTGGCTATTTTGAAAAAATTTTGATCACTCATATGTACCAGTAAGGACATCAATATGAGAAGCGGGTAACAGGCTAAGTTCAACTTGTATTGAATGTACAAAGGGAATTCGTGAGGTCACAAAAAAAACAAAAACCCTGCTCCAAACGAATCCTAGGTTGTCCAACTGAACTCTGTTCTCCTGCGGACACAACAATTCCTTTGGGTCATATGCATCGTTCCCAAACGGGGCGGTTTGTTGATTTAAATAGCAGGGGTTTTCGACGCATTCAAGCGTGCCTGGATGGTCTGAGCCTGTTCGGTTTGCCCTGCGCTCTGGTAGAAGTTGACGAGGCCACGGAGTGTATCTTGTGTATATGGATGGTTTACCCCCAATGCCTTCTCATACCCAGCCAATGCTCGCTGAGACCACTCTATCGCTTCCTCAATCTGCCCTTGCTTATAGAATACTATTGCCATATTCTTGACGCATGTGGATGGTCTACCCCCAAAGCCTTCTCGATTCCAGCCAATGCCCGCTTATACCACTCCAGTGCTTTCTCATACTGTCCTTGGTTATCGAATAAGAATGCCATGTTATTGACAGTAGTGAGAGTATCTGGATGGTCTACCCCTAATGCCTTCTCCTTTCCAGCCAATACTCGCTGATACAACTCCAGCGCTTTCTCATACTGCCCTTGGTTATCGAATACGAATGCCATATTATTGACAGTAGCGAGAGTAGCTGGATGGTCTGGCCGCAATACCTTCCTAATTCCAGCCAATACTCGCTCATACAACTCCAGCGCTTCCTCATACCGTCCTTGTTTGTGGGATATTAATGCCATGTTATTAACAGTAGCGAGGGTATCTGGATGATCTACCCCCAATGCCTTCTCCCTTCCAGGCAATGCCCGCTCATAAAACTCCAGCGCTTTCTCATACTGCCCTTGGTTTGAGAATACGAGTGCCATATTATGGACAGTAGCGAGAGTATCTGGATGGTCCGCTCCCAATACCTTCTCCATGCCAGCCAATGATCGCTCATACAACTCCAGCGCTTTCTCATATTGTCCTTGTTTGTCGAATACTGATGCCACATTGTTGAATATACGGAGGGTATCTGGATGGTCTGCCCCCAATACCTTCTCGCTTCCAGCTGATGCCCGCTTATACCACTCCAGCGCCTTCTCATATTGTCCTTGTTTGTCCAATACTGATGCCACATTGTTGAATATACGGAGGGTATCTGGATGGTCTGCCCCCAATGCCTTCTCGCTCCCAGCTGATGCCCGCTCATAGCCCTGAAGTGCTTTCGCATACTGTCCTTGCTTGTCGAATACGAATGCCATATTATTGACAGTAGTGAGAGTATCCGGATGGTCGACCCCCAATACCTTCTCCTTTCTAGGCAACACCTGCTTATACAACTCCAGCGCTTTCTCATACTGCCCTTGGTTGGAGAATACGAGTGCCATATTATTGACAATAGCGAGAGTATCTGGGTGGTCTGTCCCCAACGCCTTCTCATACCCAGCCAGTGCTCGCTCATACAGCTCCATTGCCAGCTAGTATTGCCCATGCCTGCGGAATACATTGCCTACCGTACAAGCTCCCTCCCGTATTTGAGTGGTATTTAGTGCTAGGCATTGTGATGGGATATGTTTTGCCACTGCAATGATATGTGACATAACTTGCTGCTCAAACACCCAGTCCGCCGTGCTTTGTTTGCTTGCCAGCACTGCTGCAATTATTTCGAAGGCCTGCATTGCTTTTTCGGTTTCCTTTTGCGGCTCAGACTTTAGTCGAATCCTAGCCCAAGAATGGACTAAAGGATGGATACTGAAGGCATCATCGCTGGTGCCTCGCTTCACTAGGGAGTATGAAAACAATGCCCTCATTGATTCTTCCAAGGTATGATCTATCCCAAGGTCATTAGCAAGGCCTCCATAATTAGTCCAATATGTTCATACCATCTTCTTCCAACTTTAGGCCACGTCGTAGAAGTTCTTCCTGAATGTCTTCATGGTCAAAAAACCCACAGACTAACAGCAGGTCTGCTGCCTTGGGGGTTTTTTCTTGGATAGCCTTGAATGATATCTCCCATGTAGCAAACACTGATCTATCTTGTTGTCCTCCTGTCCATCTTTGGTTCAGTAGATATCCCGCCTTGGTTTGGTATTCCTTTAGATATCGACTCAAGGAGTACTGCTTTGTATGAATATATGCTCCAGCCTGACTCAAGGCAAGTGGGAGATATCCCAACTCTTGCACTATAGTACTGGCAGCAGTTTGTTCTAGATGTATATTATCAGTTTAGGCGCTTATTATGAGGGATGTAATATGGATAAATAGGGATAGATTTTACGTACCAAGAGGTACTAGATCCTCGAGCTTAGGAAATGAACATGCACTAAGTAGCAACTGTATGGACTCCATACGGTGCATTTCCTGCACTTCCAACCCTCTTCGGCCTTGCTGCACACACTCACGCCGCCTGCTTGTAATTATCACTGTACCATGATTGCACAAAGGAATATACTCCTCGATATCGACTAGGTCAGGGTCATCGAGATTGTCGAATACAAGTAGCCAGTTTGTATTTGCTTGCGCCGAAAACCACTGCTTAACTGCACCCACAATATGCTGCTCCTCAGGTGCTGATGTGACTGTAAAGCATCCCGCTGCATCAAGTTTTCCCCCCATGCCCAACAACCGACCAATCTGTGCATAGTTGTCTGAGACCTGCCCATGGCGCTGAACAAGCCGCTGCATTATCTGCGTGTATCCGAGTATGGTCGTCTGAACACTAGCGGTATTGACAAAAAAGACTGAAGAGTAGTTCCGATATTGCTGATACACATACTTTAGTGCAAGTTGTGTTTTCCCCATACCTCCGGTACCGTAAAGCACAATGATATTCAGCCTATCTTTGCCTTTTTCTATCTCCTGCTTCAAGTTCTCGAGGAGATATTCTCTTCCGACGAAGTCATAATTTTCTCGGACGTTCAGAGAAAAAGGAATATCGAATGCGAGTTCTAATTGTGAATCTTGAAATCTGTGGGCATTAGCCGCATGTGCTAGCGGGCATTCGGGTGCTGGAAGCACTTGAAAAAGCCCGTTGTTGAGGCTTGTCAAGTTTCTCAATAGCTCCTCGAGCTTTGCATTGTCTAAAATAACCCAGCGGAGTTTGAGAAAAACAGATAAGGATTGCTGTACTCGGTTCGTTGCCTGGGTCATGGACTTGATCTCGTCATCAAGTCCAGGAAGAATGCGTATATCTGTCAGTACTCGAGGATTCTCTAAGAGGTGCAGGTCATCGCTGGTCGGACTGGGAGTTGATGTTTGGGTCGTTGGATCGGGAGTTGATGTTTGGGTCGTCGGACCTGTAGTTGATGTTTGGGTCCTACTTGTACTTGGACCCGCCGATTTTCGCCGAAGCCTAACTGCTAGTAATCGATCTCGAAATCGTGGCTTCCGGTTCTTCGCTTCAGTTGCCACAGAAAGCGAATCCTCCTTCACCACAATCCCATATTTCTCCTGCAGCTTCCCCGCACTGGAAAATACCGCCACTATTCTTGCCAAACTTGCAATTGCATATCTGTACCTGTAATCTCCAGGCTGAAGCCGCTGCTCCTGATTGGAGTCATCTCCGAATCCCCAAGCTTGCTCCCATCTCTTGAGGCGGAGTCCCTGCGTGCGTAGCTCATGCAGAATTCCATCGTAAGTGGAGCCAACATCGCTCATGTTATCAAAAATTTTGTAGCAGTCTATAGCAGCCGTAGTTAACTGTCCGGCGAGGCCGACAGCCCCGATTGCGAAGCCAGCTACCTCCATAATGCGTATTATCCGAAATGCTAAGGGTGTTCAATGTTAGGATAAACGATTATAACTGTGTACATGCGAGATAGGATGGCATACCGTGCGTGTGCGTATTGAATTTATATCGCAGGATATGTAGTTTCGTGGGCGTTTTTGATAGCAACTCGAAGCGCATCAAGCGGATCACACTATTCACCCTATAAAATATAAGTGGCAGCTTGAATGTCTAGCTGCTTTTGGATGGAGAAAAGGGGCGTTATGACGAGGTATTATTCTCTAACCATACGATTCGAGAACTCATCAATTGCAACACCATATCAACGCAAGTTCCATATCAAAATGTCCAAAGCCATGCATATGATACCCATCTCTACCAATGCTCTACACCACTGTACTATGCTGTTCGACCTCAGTAAACAAGTTAGGTACTCCGTATTTGTCGCCCAAACACCTGACGGGATGTGCCATATTTTCATCCGGTTTATGCGGGGAGTTGCTACAAACCGATAGGTAGTACAGTACAGTACAGTCCGAATTATCGGTGCAGACTTAGGTGGCAGGGTCATTAAACACCGCCATGTCAGTATTCGAGGTCTCCGAGATGCCCACCTTTGCAATGTTTGAATGAAGGTCTCACGTCTTTTTTTTTCTTTTTTTTTGAAGTCTGTACGTCTTTCCCCTGAAACGAGCCTTAGGCTAGGTAGGTATCTGTGTGCGCCTATATATATAGCGCTGTCTAACTACATAAGATTGGGCTACTGTAACTCCCCCATCAATGCGCCAAGCGCGCCATGCCAACTGTCAGATGTGGTATGGCGGTAATCTTTCTATGCCCTGACAAGATATATATGTGTGTATTGATCTCATCTATCTATCTATTCATTCCCCGAGCCTTATATATCCCTTCCATCCCAACCGTGAGTCATTGGTGTAAGAGTCATTGGTGTAAGGTTCCGTAGGTCAGAGTCATTGATATGACATATCACCGATAATATAGAGTTGGTGATGTCGTTGGTGATGTAGTCGACCCTTACTGGGCAGGTGTCACATGACCCTGTCCTGTCATGCCCCACGCTAAGTGCCTACAGTAAACTACAACCAGAATAGTAGGAGACTTAGGTACCGCATCCACTGGCGAACAAAGGTCAAGACAGAGACCGAGCTCACGTTAAAGCCACACTTGTTTTTGACCATGTACCTATATCGAATTTCCTGTGTGAGCTTTGTCTTGAAAAGCGACATGGATCGTTGTTCGCCAGTGGATGTGGTACTTATTGCCAGGTACATGTATCCCCACGTCCCCTCATTGTACCTACCCTCATGATGTCTTCTCATACCCACTGCCTCCTTTTTGGCAGCACTCTTTTTGGGGGGAGCGGGGTTCGAACCCACTAGGTACCTGTTGAGAGACCGCCCCACCCTCACCCAGCTACGCACTGCCAACTATGCCAGCATCCCCCCACTGCCCGCCACCTTAACCCCGTCCTAGATGCGATGTGTGCTGAGGCTTCACTTAATAATAATTGCATTGGCTGTGCATATTACCGCATAGGCTGCCAAGATCACTATTCCCAAATAGGAAGGTATGATAACGTTTGCTGTGAGCCTCCCTAGGATGGTGAGACTTTTAGCGTGATCCGCTTCCGCAAACAATAAAGTTGTCCTAGTATGTACCTAACTACTGTGCGGATAACGCAAAGAGAAATACCACTCGAGGAACTGAGACTCCTGTGAGAAAATAGCCACGATCCCCATAGTCGTGACGATATGTAAAAATTCCCCTTATTATGTAGCAAGCTGGCTGCTCCCTCTTCCATAGGCTTGCCAAATCGATTTTCTGTAACTCCAGCGTATGCTTGTGAGAGAAGCATGCTTACCGATAACAAATAGCCCCGCAAGTCCAGAGGCACAGAACAAAATAGTCTGGAGGGTACCAGAACAAAACTTTAGAAAAATCCTGCATATGCACATTTACTTTGCATATTGTCATGGTCTGTGTCCTGCCCTCCCGTTATATTCCCGTATCGGCGCCAATGCTGTATGATTCCTGACGCTGGGCACTCCTAGTTAAGTCTTTCCACCATGTGTGATGCGCTTCACCTTGCTTTGACGTATGATTTCCACATAGCATTGAATTCCAATTTCCCCTTCCTCTTTACACACCATACCACTTATTTGTACATAAAAGTATACATATAACGGATTTAAAAAAATAAAAAAAAAAACTTGATCTGTCAACTTGCCCGCAGTCCCATACCTTGTTCAAAACACAGATTCTGTAAGAATTACAAGGCTATGAGGTGGAATCGTGGTAGAAACCCGGAGGTTCAACTCACGTGTAAAGGAGAGTACCGCCTCCACTGGGAAAGAAGACTCCATGTCGCTTTTTAAGACATAGGTAGGTCGAGCTCACGCAGGAAAGTCGATATGCAAGGTCAAAAAGAAAGTGGCTTTAACGTGAGCTCAGCCTATGTCTTAAAAAGCGACATGGAGTCTTCTTTCCCAGTGGAGGTGGTATATACTGTATATTCGAGATGTCAAATCTCAAAAACGCACTAAGTAAGCCAACTATCGGTGCTTAGTCACTGCTGCGGACAGGAGCTACTTAAGCCCACTAGGTAGTTATGTATGTACTTAGCCTAGGTAGGTAGGTCGTCCTGTGCAGTTGGCTGTTATATAGATGTTAGCACAGTGCCAGGACTACCAAGATGGGACTAGTGAATTCCGAAAACGATCATTTTTTTGAAGTAATATGACGGATATCGTTCAAACAAATGAAATTACGTATAAGCTATGAAAGATCCAAGTGCTGACAAGGCAGGAACCGAACGTGGTGACCAAGACATGATAGAAGCCAACATCGGTTATAAAAATTCACCCGTACCCTTACTTCTCCTAATTCCACCCTCCGTCGAAATCGTAGGTTTCGCAGTGACCTTTCTCCCTTTTCAACTCGCTTCTCCCCTTCCCTCCCTCCCTCCTCCTCAACCTTATCGCCATCTGTCTGTGCGCTAGCAGAAGCTAGTTTGGTTGGGGGTACACTCCATTGCATCCCCTTATCCTTCCGTCTCAGCACTACGTACCTTTTTCTTCTCCTTCTCCTTCTCCCCTATCCACTTCTTCACTCTCCTACTAACCCCCCCTTCGTAGCACTCCTCCCATGTTTTTGCTACCTCCACTGCCACTTGCATGCCGGCTCTCTTTCCAGTAGTTTGCTACTTCCTCAAACATCACAGGTTCACGATTGCTCTACTCTTTGGTTGAGCTCTGAGGTCAGCAACTTCCCCCTCCAACTCCGCAATTCGACTCTCCTTTACCGGTACCGCCGATCATAAGTAGGTACTTATCTTCCGAGATTTTTGCATTTTTATTAGGTAAAGTTTCAGCTCCTGTACCCTCCGCTTCGCTCATTCTCTGCCTCCACTGCTACCAGTGTGGTATGTAGTATTTCCCTCAGTCTCCGCGAGTTTTTAGTCAGTATTGGTTAGGGTTTGTTTTCACCTACGCGAGCTATAGGATCGGCTTCTTTTTCGTTTCTTGCGGGGGGTACTTAGTTTTACACACAGGTACAGTGCGGGATCGGCCCAGTGGTTGAGAGAGTTCCAGCTAGGTTTCCACTCGGGGATGCGGTTCATCTAGATAGGCTGAATGCGATTAATGATTCCTTAAAAAACCACCTATAGCATCCCATTCAGTACTGGTCAGAACACCCAAGAGAGGAGGTTTGTCCATTTTTCTAATAAATATATCATTACACACGCACACCTATGTTGAGAGGCTGGTGTGGTATATGACGACGAGCTAGCAATGTGACGTGGATTTGAGGGGTAGGTGAGTCCCATGATGGGTATAAATGAATCCAAGGTCAGTGCAACGGGGCTAAGTTATTTTTTTTCAAAAGGAAAGTCATCACTCGTATGCATTTCTAGCGGTACATACATACTGTATGAATATTACGAGGGGATCACAGAGTAAGTTCAATTTGTGTTAGCTGTACAGAAGAAATTCGTGAGGTCACAAAAACACAAAAACCTTCCTCCAAACGAATCCTGGAATAGACAGGTTGCCTAGCTAAACTCTTTTCTTCCGCAGAGACAGCAATTACGTTTGGTGTCATCGCTCCCCAAACGAGACACTTTGTTGATTTGGTGACGAGGGCTCTTTGGCGCATACAAGCGTGCCTGGAGGGTTTGAGCCTGTTCGATTTGCTAGCAAAGATGATGATGAACCCATGATGGTCTCTAGTTTATCCTTGAGGATCCCCTGACTAATCAGTCTGTCACGTTTGGAGCCTGTCACGTTTGGAGCCTGTCACGTGTCAGTGATCCTTACAGTTTAAGCAGCTTTATCAGCCCCGTTCATCGTTCAAACTTAATTTTGAATACCCTTACCAAATATGTGTGTGCATATCCGACAAGCGTTTAGTGGTATCGGTGTGCAGAAATTTCTGGTACTTTATTGGAACAATAAATGGTGCTATATGTAACAACTGGCCCATGGTTGAATTTGTGGGTTGAATGGGAGAATTAACAATCATCCCATATAATAATAATAATAATAGGGCAACTTTTAATATACACGGTCAAGAAAATAACTTCCAATTCCTGCTGATAACGGCTCTCGATTCTCTCCGAGACTGATTGTGGAAATCCTCGTGAGTGTCACTCACTAATTAGGGAACTAAGTACAGCATGTCCATTTTTCTGAAAAATATACTCATTACTCACGCACACACCCATATTGGGATGTCGATGTGGGATATGACGGCCGGCAGTGTGGCGGGGGTTTGAGGGGTAGGTGAGTGGTATAAATGAGTCAAATGAAATCCAAGCAGGGTGTAAAGGGGATAACAAGCTATTTTTTAAAACAAAACTTATTACTCGTATACATCTTGAGGGGGGTGGGTGTTGCGGAGAAATTCATGAGGTCACAAAAAAACAAAAACCTTCCTCCAAACGAAACCTGGAATAGGAAGGTTGTCTAACTGAACTCTGTTCTGCCGGGCCTCAGACACAGCAGATACCTTTGGTGTCATCACTCGAGATTTTTGATCTAGTTACCGGGATTCTTCGGCGCATGCAAGCGTGCCTGGAGGATCTGAGCCTGTTCGGTTTGCCCCGCACTTTGGTGGAGGTTAACGAGGCCGCGGAGTATATTTTGTGTGTTTGGGTGGTCTACCCCCAATGCCTTCTCGCTTCCAGCCAGTGCTCGTCGATAGAACTCCAACGCTTTCTCATACCGCCCTAGACTGCCGAATACCAATGCCATATAATGGACTGTACCAAGGGTATCTCGGTTGTCGACCCCCAATGCCTTCTCCCTTCCAGTCAATGCCTGCTCATACCACTCCAGCGCTTTCTCATACTGTCTTTGTTTGTGGAATAGTACTGCCACATTATTGACTGTAGTGAGAGTATGTGGGTGCCCTACCCCCAATACCTTCTCACACCCAGCCAGTGCTCGCCTATACCACTCCAGCGCTTTCTCATGCTGTCCTTGTTTGTCGAATAAGAATGCCATATTATTGACTGTGCTGAGAGTATCTGGATGATCTACCCCCAATGCCTTCTCCCTCCCAACCAATGCTCGCTCAAATAACTTCAGCGCTTTCTGGTACTGTCCTTGGCTGTCGAATACTGATGCCATATTACTGACTGTAGTGAGAGTACCAGGATGGTCTACCCCCAATACCTTCTCCTTTCCAGCCAATGCTCGCTCGTACAACTTCAGTGCTTTTTCATGCTGTCCTTGTTTGCGGAATATTAATGCCATATTATTGACAGTAGTGAGAGTATCTGGATGGTCTACCCCCAATGCCTTCTCCTGTCCAACCAATGCTCGCTCATACAACTCCAGCGCTTTCTCATATTGTCCCTGTCTGCCGAATATTGATGCCATATTGTTGACAGTACCGAGAGTATCTGGATGGTCTACCCCCAATGCCTTCTCCTTCCCAACCAATGCTCGCTCAAATAACTTCAGCGCTTTCTGATACTGTCCTTGGCTGTCGAATACTAATGCCATAGTATTGACAGTAGCGAGAGTCCCTGGGTGGTCTACCCCCAATACCTTCTCCTTTCCAGCCAATGCTCGCTCAGAAAACTCCAGCGCTTTGTCATACTTTCCTTGTTTGTGGAATATTAATGCCATATTATTCACAGTAGCGAGAGTCCCTGGATGGTCCATCCCCAATACCTTCTCCTTCCCAACCAATGCTCGCTCATACAACTCCAGCGCTTTTTCATGCTGTCCTTGGTTGTCGAATGCTAATGCCATATTATTCACTGTACTGAGGGTGTCGGGATGGTCTACCCCCAATGCCTTCTCCTTCCCAACCAATGCGCGCTCATATAACTTCAGCGCTTTCTCATACTGTCCTTGGCTGTCGAATACTGATGCCATATTATTGACAGTAGTGAGAGTACCTGGATGATCTACCCCCAATGCCTTCTCGTACTCGGGCAATGCTCGCTCATACAACTCTATTGCCTGCTTGTATCGCCCATGCCTGCTGAAGAAACTGCCTAAATTACAAGCTCCATATGGGATCTTTGTGATGCTTGGTGCTAGGTATTGTGATAGGATATGTTTTGTCACTGCAATGATATGTGGCATAACTTGCTGCTCAAACGCCCAGTCCGCCGTGCTCTGTGCGCCCGACAATACTGATGCAATTATTTCGAAGGCCTCCATTGCTCGTTCGATTTCCTTTTGCGGCTCAGACTTCAGTTGAAGCGTAGCACAAGAATGGACTAAAGGATGGATACTGAAGGTGTCATCGCTGGTGCCTCGCTTCACTAGGGAGTATGAAAACAATGTCCTCATTGATTCTTCCAAGGTATGATCTATCCCAAGATCATTAGCAAGTTTTCCACAAATATTCCAATATGTTCATACCATCTTTTTCCAAGTTTAGGCCACGTCTTAGAAGTTCTTCCTGGATGTCTTCATGGTCAAAAAACCCACAGACCAACAACAGGTCTGCTGCCTTGGGGCTTTTCTCCTGGATTGCCTTGAATGATATCTCCCATGTAGCAAGCACTGATCTATCTTGTTGTCTCGCTGTCGATTTCTGGCTCAGTAGATAACCCGCCTTGGTTTGGTATTCCTTTAGATATCGGTTCAATGAGTACTGAGATATATGAATATATGCTCCAGCCTGACTCAACGCAAGTGGGAGATATCCCAACTCTTGTACTATAGTACCGGCAGCAGTTTGTTCTAAATGTGTATTATCAGTTTAGGTGGTTGACGTAATAACGGTAGTTAAACAGCGAGAGGTTTTACCTACCGAGGGGTGTTAGATTCTCCAACTTCGGGATTGAACATGCGCTAAGCAGCAACTGTATGGACTCCATATGCTGCATTTGCTGCACTTCCAACCCTCTTCGGCCTTGCTGTATACACTCACGCCGCCTACTTGTAATTATCACCGTACCGTGACCACACAATGGAGTATACTTCTCGATATCCACTAGGTCGGGGTCATCGAGGTTATCAAATACAAGTAGCCAGTTTGTATTTCCGGGTGATGAAAACCACTGCTTAACTGCGCTCACAACATGCTGTTCCTCGTGCTCGGATGTGACTGTAAAGCATCCTGCTTGATCCAGTTTTCCTGCCATGCCCAACAACTGGCCAATATGTGCATAGTCGTCTGAGACCTGCCCATGGCGCTGCACAAGCCGCTGCATTATCTGAATGAATCCGAGTATCGTTGTCTGAACACTGGCGGTATTGACAAAAAAGACTGAGGAGTAGTTCCCATGCTGCTGATAGATATACTTTAGTGCCAGTTGTGTCTTTCCCATACCTCCGGTACCGTAAAGCACAATGATATTCTGCCTATCTTTGCCTTTTTCTATCTCCTGCTTCAGGTTCTCGAGGAGGTATTCTCTTCCGACGAAGTCATAATTTTCCCGAACATTCAGGACAAAAGGAATATCGAAGGAGAGAGTTAACTTTGAACCCTGAAATCTGTGGGGATTAGCCGGGTGTGCTAGATGAATTTCTGACACCGGAAGCACTTGAAATAGCCCATTGTTGAGGCTTGTCAACTTCCTCAATAGCTCCTCTAGCTTTGCGCTGTCTGAAATAACCCAGCGGAGTTTGAGATAAACAGATAAGGTTTGCTGTACTCGGTTCATTGCCTGGGTCATAGACTTGATCTCGTCATCTAGCCCAGGGAGAATACGTGTGTCTGCCAGTACTCGGGGATTCTCTAAAACGTGCAGGTCATCGCTGGTCGGACTCGGAGTTGATGTTTGGGTTGTCGTTGATGTTTGGGTTGTCGTTGATGTTTGGGCTGTCGTTGATGTTTGGGCCGTCGTCGATGTTTGGGTCGTCGTTGATGTTTGGGCCGTCGGATCAGGAGTTGATGTTTGGGTCGTCGGACCGGGAGTTGATGTTTGAGTCGTCGGACCGGGAGTTGATGTTTGGGTCGTCAGACCGGGAGTTGATGTTTGGGTCTTACTTGTACTTGGACCCGCCGATTTTGGCCGGAGTCTAATTGATAGCAATCGATCCCGAAATCGTGGCTTCCGCTTCTCCCCTCCAGCTCCCACAGAAAGCGATTCCGTCTTCAACACAATCCCATATTTCTCTTGCAGCTTCTCCACACTGACAAATACCGCAACTATTCTTGCCAAAGTTGCAGTTGCATATCTGTACCTGTAGTCTCCAGGCTGAAGCCGCTGCTGCTGATTGTCATCATCTCCGAATCCCCAAGCTTGCTCCCATCTCTTGAGACGGAGTCCCTGCGTACGTAACTCATGCAGAATTCCATCATAGGTGGAGCCAACATCGTTCATATTATCAAAAATTTTGTAACACGCTGCAGTAGCCATCGTTAACTGTCCGGCGAGGCCGACAACCCCGATTGCGAAGCCAGCTGGTTCCATGATATGTATTATCCAGAATACTACGGGTATTCAATGTTAGAATAAACGGTTATACATAGTTGTGTACATACGAAATGGAATGGCATACCTTGCGTGTGCGTGTTGAACTTATATCGCAGGATATGTAGTTTAGTTGGCGTTGATATGTAGGTACAACTAGAGAAATGGTTAAAGGTAGCAGAAAGTTGTGTCGCTGTACCGTTCACTTTGGGGTTCGACCAATAATTTGTACTTACTCATATGCTACTAGTCCTCCGTACATACCGACATATTGTACAGTGCACACACATCCATTGAGGGAGGCTCCGCCTCATAGCCTAAGGCTCCCTCCGGGGGAAAGGCGTATAGACTCCAAAAAAAAAAACTTGAGGGAGGCTAACTAGTGCCACTATATGCAGGTACATACATATGAAGGCAAAGTTGTTACAAAATAGCACTATGGTTTTCGCCTGCTCTGAAGACCATTCTAGTTCTGTTCATCGAACTGATATGATTCCCTTCACTTTCATACAGATCTCTACACTTACCGCAATCAAATGGGAAATAAGAGACTTGTCACGCTAGTGGAAAGTAACAGCATACAGAACAATGCTTTTTTTCTTCTTTTTGAGTCTGTACGTCTTGGGAGCCTTACTAGGCTATGAGGCGGAGTGAATCCTGTCGCTGGCTGCATGAGCAATGTGCATATGCAGTGTGAACTTCAGTGTGACAGGGCTCCTATTTCCAGTTTTTGCGGCATGGTTGGGTCATGATCATAGGTACCTAACCCTTGTTCATGTTGCACGGATCGAGAGATGCGGGGTACCTAACGAAAGTGCGGGCGATGGGAGAACATGTACATGGATGAGAGGGGACGGTGGATGAAGCGGGTGAAGGACCCGGTAGATTTGGTAGACGTTCTATAGATAGATCGATCAATATACACACACATATCTTGTCAAGAGTAGTACTCCGTACCATGAAGTTTGACAGGGCGAGGACTAGTGGAACTTGGGATATTCGAGTTAGTACTCCGTACATAAGTGATACATGTTTCGTTGGGCGCTCGGCCTCAGAAGGGTCTTGGCATAAGACTAAGGGTGTTGTGCCTGTTGAAATACCACACCGAACCCTCTTAAGCCTAATCCGTTGGGTGTTTCTATCCTATGATACGTACTAGTTACAATCCTACGGTACCGGTAGAACCACCACCGTTTTATACATTCTTTATTTATGCATTCTTACTGCAAATTCCTTTGTAGCATATTCAGTTCTTCATGTAAAAGCTACGTACTCACTGTACCAGTTCATGTATAAATACTGCTCATAATACCTGCTAGATAATCACGCTTAATGCATACGCTCATTGCATACGCTCATATTCTCGCTACCTCTATCATTGAAGCTCTACCTCTATCAGTGAAGCGCTACCTCTATTATTGAAGCTCTGTCTCTACCATTGAAGCTCTCCTTTATTGGATGTTCAACTGCAACGCTGCCTCTATCCCATAACCTAACCTCAATAGTGCCAACCAGACTATGCTGGTTGTGTCCCACAGGAGTCTCAGTTAGGTGAGCGGCACGTTGATGGTTCTCTCACAAACGGCTATCAGAATCAGATAAGGAACAGACACTGATTACATAACATCTGTTAGAACAGCGTTATCAGATTCTATATCTAGCCAACGGCGAGGGAGTGCGTGCGGGCGGGAAGGAACGGGGTTCCTTCAGGATTTGGCGACGCTAGCATGGACGCACTTTTCGCTACCGAGGGGCTTGTGCCAACCAGACACCTTTTGCACCTTTTGCACCTTTTCGGCTCACGAAGGGGGCGACCAAAGGTCTGCCAAGCCGCTAGGGCGACGTCTGGAGCGAGACTGACCTTTTGCACCTTTTGCACCCTTTGCACCCTTGGCAGCGCAAAAAAAGTCGTTTGTTTATAGAATCAGATAAGTCGTATGATAAACCGTTCTTATCTGATTATCTGAGGGCCCGCATTGACATGGGACCTTAATATGAGAGTGCTTTTTTTTTTATTAAGGAGTCATTAATTGCATTCAGCCTATCTACACTCACAATAGCCCATGCTTTGGTGGGGTCCTATTTCTACTGTATGATTTTATGTACGAGGATACGAGGAGGGGAATTGCGGAAAAGATAGGGATGGATTCGAGCTTTCACAGTTGGTTGCTAATATGGCTGTTGAACTAGGGAAGACTCCAATGAACATAGATGCGCTTATATCGCTTGTAGAGTTGGCCCCTCAGGGATACTTACTGATCGAGATGCCGCTTAGCTACACATGTGTGGGTATGCGTCTTTGAGTATCTTGTCTTTATATGTTCCGCTACGATGGATACATACATCGGAGAATGACATCCTTTACCGCAGCTCCCTGAACACCTCCCCTCCTTTACCTCCACTACCAAGGCCATTTGGGACTAGTCTCAGTCGGGAAAACCTCCCTGAGGACCAAACCCGTGCCTCTTGGCTGTTAGGATTTCGTTGGGTTAGGCAGGATTCTACCTCCTAAATACTATTGATGGGCTAATTTGGCCATCCTTTCTTAGTTCCCACCGTGCTACTATAGATATTTTTTGTTATACTAGTATTTAGCAAGGAAGTAACTCTCGGTCTCGCGGGGACTGCCTAGGAGTAATGAGGTTTTAGAAATAAAATGGGACCAAAAGTCAGTATCCCTGTGGATACTATCCAGTAATCCTGTGCTTGGCAGCTTCGGGAGAATCTAGTTGTGCTCCTGATTTTGTAGGACGCGCAGACAATAGTTTTGGTTCCCTGCAACTACAGGTGTAGAGCTGTGAAACCTTCCCTTAAATCTGCGGGTCGAGCTCCTGCATTGAAGGAATTAGGTGGGACTACCAATCACGACACTACTTAATCTAGAGCATGGAGAGCTTATGCTATTGCTACAAAATTGTTCATATGGCTCAAGCCTGAGGTATCTGCAAAATTTTGATATTATAGAAAACTAGAGCATATTTAAGGTAAATAATGTCCAAAAATACGTAGAAGTAGATGTATATTTCATACTAATTTATCCGTGAAGCAGAATACCTCGACCTTATACATGGTTACCTTACAAGGGGTCAACACATTTTCAATAACTATAGCTAAACTCTTTCTATTAAGCAACTCTGCTCTTGGTATTCCAACAATAGCAATAAATTACCCTGAACTCTCAAACTTACCCACCAGAAGGTATACTATATATTTATAATAGTGCGTAGGTGAAAGTTATGGCGCGCCCCCCTGCATATTTATATGCGCCAACGCGCAATAACCTTCACCTACGCACTGTAACTTGCTTTCCAGTATATTTACTTGAGTCTATTTTTTTCATATGCACTTGTTATACATAGAGTCCCAATCCTTGACAACTTGAATATATTGGTTTGGTTAATTTGCTATATAATCTACAACTGCTTCTCCTACTATACTAGGCCGTTGGTCCTAATACTGTTACTATTTGTCACTGGTAATCTTTCTTGAGTTCCATAAGCCCATCTACAATTCCTACCGCTCTTCCTTGCCAGCTCTTCTACATCGGCTTTCTTGAGATTGACACCGGAAGATTATTCATTATAACTCTAGTTTCATTTGAGCCTATTTGTATGATACTACGATTTTTAAACAACTAAATACCTGCATTTCGGAGGCCTGGTAGTATGCCGGGTTGGTGTCAGATATGGTATGTATGTTTTCTGGCCCAGTCATCAACAGGAACTTTTGATCACTGGCCCGAGCTACACTCATACTAATGTGACTAGACCGGGCCAGGGGCACTAGATCGCGTGAGCAGAGGTTAATTGGGCCCGGAAAATAAGAAGTGGAGTCAACCAACTCCACCCGGTGGGGTTAACAATTAATGGACAAAAGACAGAGGGAAAAGATATAAGCACCGACAAGTTTCCCGGTAGAAAGTTCCATATTTACGCAGCCTCAATTCCCTCAGACACAAGTTCAATACAAGCAACTCAATTTAAGTGTTTTTATTGTGAAGTATTTATGCAGCGGAATATTAATATAGTGTTAGAGAATGACCAATAACGGGACACAAGATGCTGTGGAGCCATTCATAACTGAAGTGTGTGCAAATTTCGGTCGATTTGTTCGTCGCCCAGAACTTATGTACAAATCAAGTCCGAATGTCTACAGAAAAACGTCGCCGTATCCAACTATTCCTACGTATGCCTGTCTTAAAGGAGTACGAGATTGGCGACTACGAGGCAATGGCCATATCAAAGATTGTCAAGTTGTACCTGGAGACATGGCATTACTAGAATCCATTGGAAGTGTAACTTGGGCAGCAGAACATCAAGAGCAGGGCAGCTAGCGAAGTGGAATATATTTGACGCAGGCCAGTCCCTGCCCCTAAAACCCCCCCCCAAGAAGGGAAGAAAATTACTACAAACTCGCGCAGGTGTTACATTCCCAGCTCCCAATATTGACTACCTCAAAATCGCGCAGGTGACATCTTTTCAAAAACCCATCTCCAGCCTAGAACAGCGTGGGTGAAGAAAACAAACACAAACCAATGCTGACTAGAAACATGCGCCGGTAGAAAGTCCCTCTCAAAATCCACGCAAGTAACTATCCCATCCCCCATGGCCAACTAAAAACCGCGCCGGTGATAACACAAACCCAACCATCAATGATCCCAATCATAGCCGGTGGCGCGGGACGCTTCCTCCCCATGCGCAACTTCGTAACTTCCACCGGGTCTCGCATGTATATGACTCTGGGCGGGCCATTCCATTGGTAGGGCTACTCACCAAGGGACTAGTCTAGTGATTCATGGATAGACCGGGCTGCTGACGGAAGTACATGCGTCATGACTGGATGGAACATATATATATCGTGGACTTTTATGGCTATGACAGAGAAACTCTCCCTCATGATACGTATACACCACTGGTCCTGAAGTACAGAATACAATGGGCTGTGCAAGCCTAGGGGGGAGAGGGGGAAGTGAAAGTGGGAGAGGGAATAAGGAAAGCCCCACTGGGTCCCGCAACTGACATCTGGGCGATGAATACTTGCCTCAAGCCTCACCCTTTCAGCTCAAATGCTCAGCTGCAGGTTGTGACAGTACAGTGCCATTAACGATTGGCTTTCGCAGGGTCGAATTGAAAGCTTGTACCAGCTGCAAGCTGGGCCGGGATGTGCCTGAACCGGTTGATGCCCATACATGCCGAGGGAAGGACCCTTTCGGTGGCGTCATACCGGTAGGCGTGCAATTAGCTAGTTAGGCCAGAAAACCCGCTGTTCTGGTGGCAAACACCCATTGATCTCCCCAAGTGGTGTGAGCCTAGAAAAATATCTATGTGCCTCTGACTCTAGGTACGTAGCCCTCCCGTCGTGCGCCTCGGTGCCGAGCGGCGGCCTCACTCGCCGGGCCCAGCCCCAAGCTCTCAAAAATACAGGATCGGCCGTAGGTCAGGGAAAGCAAAATTAATTGCAATACCAAATTACAATCTTGCTACAGTATGTGGATAGGGCGTAACTAATGGCTCATGTCATTCAAGGCTAGCATGGCATGGACACCCACTGGTGTGCACAGTAGGCACCACCGTAAGTACATTGCGGCAGTCGGCGGTGGTTGCCACACAACTCTCGAGGTGTGTCTAGGCATTAGATTTTCTATGGCGCTGGAATTCGTACGCAAAGTAACGGGTAAGTTGTACACGATCACATGATAATCACGCAGTGACCAACGTCAACAAGCACAGTCGCGGTACCAGTAGGACTGTTTTGGCAGCTGTAGGTTTATATGTAATTAAATAATAAGTAATAATGTAGCTATGGACGGGGAGGAGTCCAAGTCACATTCAAGAACGAAGCATTTCACAACAATGAGTAAGGAAACTGCCCGAATTCGACTTATTAAGGGAAAAAAATACCTAAACCTGTCACGTGCCTGCTTTGAGGAACCCACCCATTAACGGCCCTGTACCGGTTGCAATACATAACTTCCAAAATGCAGCAAAGTCGCCTGCATCTGCCGAAAGGATGGATATCTCACATCACAAGATGAGATAAATAGGGCCAATCCCCCACCCCCCCCGTTTCCTCACCACTCTCTCATGCCCATTGACAAACCTCCAACATTCCAACTGTCAAAACACACACTGAAGTGGGCTCGCCCACTTCCGCCCACCAGAATCTCCTAACCCGATCTCCTCGCATACCGAAAATATCCACAGCCCCACTAATCAACCTCGGGGGTATTTGGTGCCCCACAGCTTGCGCATGAACTGCTACTTGCCGGGTTACTTTTTAACCCACATGAGCTACATGTCCATGTAGCTTGATACCGGTAAGCACACTCAATAGCGCACTGCGGAGTGGAGAGTGTGCGGTGCGCGTGCATGATGGGTTCTGGTATTGATGCTGAGTATGTAGAGTATTAGGAGTTGTGGAGGTAGAATTGTGCAAGGTGATCGTATGCCTTAGTTTGGTTCTTCAAATAGGGAGGAGTATTGATAGAGAGGCAGGTAGATATGGAGATCTTGACGGGGCCCACTGGCCGGGGCTATATATACATAAAAGGGGCCGTTACCTCTCTCGTGCATGGTGAGCAATGTGGCACGGTCGACACCTGGGAATAGTATTCAGACTCCCGCAGTAACTCCTAGTAACACGAGTCCAACACTTGAATGTATGCTCGCTGGAGGAAGACTTCCTAGGGTTGGCTGCACATCCTGAGAATCCTATATATATAAGTGCTCTAGGTAGTGCGAGTCTTGACAAGCTAATTTGCCTTCCACTCGAGTATGGTTCATGTTTTCAAGTTGAGCGTTTCGTAACTCTCCGAGGCACCAATTGATAAGACCGACTGCCAGTGTCATGCCTCTCTGAGAGTTTTTTCTCGCACCATTAATTTACACACACCGCGTGCGAGACCTACGCAGAGTAGCAATACAGGCAACAGCGATCTCTGCTGGGCATAGAAGGGATGCATGCGGCATGAGCTCAAGTGGCACATACACCCTGCCCCAAATCGAACTTTCTGCCACTGATTAGTTATCCTTAGTCAAACTGGTAAACAAGAGAACCACCCACCATGTCAACTACCCCAAAGTGCATGCGGTCAGGGGATAGTTATGGGCCGCTGGTTGGGGCACGGCAGGGATAACTTGGACTTGGAAGGGAGCATTGAAGATGCTCTAGACGCATGCGCCGATGAAGTAACCTTTAATGTACCTGGGAGGGGTCCACAAATATGAAAGCCCCCTCATCTTAAATAATACTAGGTGGTGCAAGCCCGACTTCCCACTCGAGCTCGGCAAGGCTAGGGCAGTGGTCGAAAGGGTCTCCAGCCTAAGGCCGGTGAATTCGACTACGGAAGTGCGGTGTCTTCAGGGTCCGTAGTATAGCTATAGCTCACAATCGTTGCAAGAGGATGGAATTTTACCACCGGACCTCGATATTGAGAGTTTGGATGTAGTCCCTTTTGAATTCTTTCCCGGCAGTCTGGTGATGTCTGGATTAACTTGTGTGTAACTATGTAGGAATTTATCCGCAACTCGAGTCACACAACACAGATGTCGGCGTCGCAAGGTGGTGCTAGTAGCGACGAACACTCCCCTGCCAGTATGAAGCTCCAAATCCGATATAAGCAGCCCTGACATACCATATCAGGGGCTCCGTGGTGTAAGTGACTACCTGCTTGATGCTAGGTCGGAAGTTGTGGTATGGGAGAAGAAGCTAGGTATCTTGCCTCTCAATACTTCTAGCGCAATTCGCTTATAATGAAGGTATTTCACCATATTTGCGGCCTAATTCTCTACTGCGGTTCTACCAGCTGGTGGGAGGGCAAGTCCAGCAACTAGGGGTCTGGTAGTCAATTCCTCTTTCGGGCAGGCACATCCGCGGACGTGACCTCAGCCTCTTAGACCGGAGCCCGGAACGGAAGCCCTAGCACGATACTTACCACAACTATCTGCTCATAAAATATAAAAGGGTAAGCAGCCCTCACGTATTGCCAAAGGTATTAAATACTACTTACTTAGCCTTTCTAAAGTTGCAAACGGGAATGCCGAATTTAATCAATATCAGTCGACCGTACACTACGTATACATAGTTCACTAGTAGTTGCACACAGCGAAGCCCCTTCCATGCCCCTTCATACTTTTCACTAGCATCCTTCTCGTTACGCAATAGGCAGCCGTGGGCATTACTGCCATACTCAGGCTCGCGCTACTTGTATGAACCCCCAAAATATGACCGGCGGGGACAGGTGGCGTCACTCTCTGGTTATCTACATGAAAGATCTGGTGGAAGTCACGAAGCTGCGGATGGGGAGGAGGCTGTTCCGCACCACCCGTTATGATTGGGATCGCTGACACCAGAGGGTTAGGTTGAGAGGGAGCAGAGATTTGGGAATCCCCACCTGCAAGGGTTTGTTTTTCCGGGGTTGTTGGACTTTTGTGCAGTCACAGGCGCGACAGGCGCGAGTCTGTTTAATTTTTTGTGTGTGATTTACCTGCGCTGCATATATATGAGAGACCTGGTGGAGGGTTTATGTGATATCACCAGCGCGGTTTATGTTCCACCTGCGCGATTTGATTTTGTAGTCAGTGTTGGGAGCTGGGAATGTGTAACACCTGAGCGAGTTTGTAGTAATTTTCTCTTCTTGGGGGGGGTTTTAGGGGCAGGGACCGGCCCAGTTGTTGAGAGAGATACCTGGGACACAAGGCCGCTGCGGTCCATAGCCATAGTCTAGATGGGCTGAATGCGATTAATGACTCCTTAAAGAAAAAAAAAACCCCAAATATCTCTTGCTACCAGCTCGCATTCCATGTTGTGAATACTCTCGCCTTGGCGTCACGAGAGCTGCAGGATTCCACAACAGGAAAGTCGTGAACATAGTGTTGTGAATACTCTAGCCTTGGCGTCACGAGATTCCACAACAGGAAAGTCGTGAACATAGGACATACGAGGGTATCTAATCAGGAAAGTCGTGGAAAAAGCTTTGAGATAAAAGCGTTGGGTTTTCCTTATGTATTTCGTTCTTTTAGATAGATCAGAGCAATTGTTACCTAGCGAAAAGCCCCTAGCGAAATAGCCAGTCGAATAAACATCTCTCTACTCTCGTGTCAGCTTCCACCATTCCCCCTCATAACCTTGTATTCTTACATTCCATACCAAACTCGCGCTTCTCCCAGGGCTTGTTTTTCAAAAGTTATCCCATCCCTCCCACCCTGCCGAGACTACGTCATCTCTCATTATCCCAACGTACCTGTGAGGATTGCATATGGGCGATGGAGGTCCGGAAGTCGTGCGCTGATTGCATATGGGGATGGAGATCAGAGCATAGTGCGTGACGGGAGTGCATAGTGCGTGACGGGAGTACATAGTGCGTGACGGGAGCTTGGCGGATGGCTTGTACGTCTTTGGACGGGAGATCGTAGGTGCATCATCATCATCGATACATAATATAGACTCACGAGATTGCTCTCCGTCATTTCGACTTTGATTGCTCTAAGTCTTTCTGACATCACCCTAGGTTAACATGAATGCTCATTTTATACTGCCGTATTCCGCGCCCCCAGAAATAGGATCCGAGTTAATGTTGGTCCAGCATTTCGAATATCAGTGGACTGCATAGTATACATAGCCAGTCTGGGGAGCTGGCTTTTGGGTAGCGGACACGGTTGAATTTATCATTGAGAGTGTCTGATCTCGAACTTTACTTCGCTGCTTAAGAGAATGTCTATACCTACATGTGACGATCGACTCGGCAGGAGTATTATTCCGAGTATAGGATGACAATTCAATTTCAGCCATATCAACCTCGAAACTTCTCCTGGAGGCAGGTCAGCGTCCGCCCTCCGGATTCTGAACTCGGAAAGCAGGTTTACCGAACAAGAGGAATGGCGTTCTTAATGCCGCCCAGGTGGGGTCATAGCATTCTCACCCCTTGTCTCACCCCGCATAGCACCCCAACCGCCAACCTGCATCAGTGGATGCTCTTTTGATTCTATTACAGTTTTATGTATGATTTACTATTCAAGCCCCCTCAGACCCACATCCACCGATTACTATGCTAAGCTGCATCTTTAGCCGAGGAAGCTCTAGCCAGCTCTCGCTAACCTCCACAGGGCAAACCAAACAGGCTCAGAGCCTCCGGGCACCGCCGAAGAACCCTCGTAACTAAATCGACAAAGTGCTTCATCTGGGGAGCGCGGGAGAACAGAGTTCAGTTAGCCTATTTCAGGATTCATTTGAAGGATTTTTTTAAATTTTTTTTGCGACCTCACGAATTTCTTCTGGACAGCCAACACGGATTGAACTTAGCCTATTATCCCCTCGTAATATCCATCCCCCTAGAGATGCATATGGGCAAGAGTTTTTTGTTTACCAAATAGCTTGTTATCCCCTTTGCATTGAATTCATTTGACTCATGTATATCTGTCACGGGTTTCACCTACCCCTCAAATCCACGTCACATTGCCTGTTCGTCATATCCCACACCGGCCTCCCAATCTTGGTGTGTGTGAGTAATGAGTATATTTTTTAGAGTAATGGACATTCTGTAATTAGTTCCCTCAGCAGCGACCCTCTCTCATGGGTGGGGCAGGGCTGGAAGTGAGAGCCGTGCCCGCACAAGTTCAAGATGGCGAGACCAGCTGCAGAGCCAGTACAAGTTCAACGGGTGCGCGGGCTAGTCTGAGCTACCTCGATAGCGAGGGTGGATATAGCGTATATCTTGTACAGCTCGTTGCGTGTACAAATTTTGGCATGGAGATGAAAGAAAAGGACAGAAACGGGGACGAATGGACGTGAATACGCCCCCAACGCAAAACTCATGAATTAATATGTACATCACTAACAATAACTGCGAAACAATGCCATTGCGCTAAATGGAAGCATATAGCGCTATAGTGCAGTTAGAAACTAGGACGAGAGACCGCACCTACAAGTAGGTTATCCAGCCCTGAGGCCGGTCTCTGCCCCCTACTCCCGTGGGTGGTAGTTCGATTACCAAATCAGGCTTCCGGGATGCCATACGAGATTGCGAACAACATAAGTCCCGATATCTGCAGCAAGCGCCAAGTGTGGCGGTACCACAACTCGAAAAAAATGATTATGGATTTTAGCCCATATCTCCTCAACAACCACGCATCGGAAACGAGCCTAGAGAGCTCCAATAAATCGGCCAAAGTACTAAGTTTTTAACCTCCGGTCCAAGATTAATTAAACATCCATAGGCTTTAAACTTTAACCTACCGAAAACATTAAGTGTATTCAAATCCAACTCTCCTTCTTCCCGCCTCCATCGCACCCAATTGTTCTATTTGAGCTCTAACTATCACTCGATGAGTTCTTTTCCTACGGTATGTTCAGACTGGGCTTATGGTAGTAGTAGCGATTGCACTGACATGGTGACTTGTTACTGGTACTTGATATTGGGATCGCGTGTTGTTTTTTACATGTGCCAGAGTTAATTGGTAAGTAATCCAATTTATCGCATAACTCTTGGGTTGCTTACTTCGAATATTTATATCTTGTTTCAGCTTCCTCGATTCTCTATAGTTGCTACCTCTAATAGTCCAATACTTGAAGTATGAGATCCCATCTTAACTATTACAAAATTATCCATAACTTGAGTAACTGAGGAATGATTACTGGTACCCCAACCAGCAATCTGCAATCTGCACGATTGCTGAATGGGTTAGCATAGTTGGTGCCCCAACGACAGGCCTCCATATATAGTGAAATTCACAGTCAACCAGGCCGCCATATATGGTGAGGTTTACGGCTAACGAGGTCTCTATATATATTGAAATTTACAGTTAGCCAGATCACCACATATAGTGAAGTTTATAGTTAGCCAGGCCACCACATATATTGCGGTTTATAGCTAACCACGCCGCTATATTTTTTTCCAACTCCTAATCCAAATATAAAATATCAAAGCGAGTTACCCCGGTTTCAAAGGAGGGAGGCCCAGTTTTGTACCTGGAGAGCGAACTATCAATACTGGAGATTTCACTTTGAAACCAGGGCATTAAGGAATGGATACCCGACAACCCTGCTCTCTAGCCTACTAAGTAATATTGGCGGCAATACCTGGAATCGAGAGCCCTCAATTGATAACCAAAGCTGTACTTAAAGTAAAGAATTTACTACTGCGCCATGCCTACCATCAGTTCATTTGTGTGTCACAACAAGCAATATATATTGTTGGCTTAGCGGCATGGTGGACTGATTCGAGCTCTAAACTAGTCTCGTTTCAAACGGAGATGTCAACAACCGAGACCAGTCTGGTTGGCAGAACTGAGACTGTTTTGTTTTCCAGAGATTTTTGGAGGCTACATAGGTCCTACCATATGAGATGCTAAAGAAGGTCCCGTTGTTTGGAAGGGGCCAAGAGCAACGTTATGCTGGTTCCCGCTGACCTCACTTTTACGGGTTCTGTTCCCTGTTAGAAGAAGGCAGAGGCTGTTACCTACCCAGTCTCTGAATGTAAAAACGCGAGGTTGTGAGCCGTAATGTCAGAGTAATCGGGATAGGAGGCTTGTATCCTAGCCTGCAGACTGTGTTAAGACGGAACCTTAAATACATGCGAGAATCCATCCTCCGTCTCACTTTTGCCTTCTTGGGCTGACTGGCGACACATATGTTTTGCCACCACCACGCACACCCTCCTCCAATGCTACAGGTAACCTAGTGCCCTACCGTTATCAAGAAAGAAAATTAAATTCTGGTCGGTGCCAGCAGAATGGCATCAACTTTCGATACCATAGTAGATCCCTCCAGGCTGCAGCCTCGAAGTGTATTGTAAGAGAATTTAATATGTTAATATGTTATGGTGGGAACATATATATCCTTCTCCAAATTAGCAAGTTGGGATTGACCCAGTTTTCAATTACCGGAAGCCTCTCCATTCCCTAAATTTTAGAGGGGAAGTAGATTAGTAGCTATATATTCCGTACAGACATGTCAGATGGAGTGTACTAGCCACGCCTAAAATTGACCCCATACAGTGCAATTCGTGTTGGGAATGTCAGAAAACTAGGTTACGAGGAGAGGAGATTGGTAGGAACAAAGGTATATTCGTGCGATCGCTAGAGGGCCCCCACTCGTTCACATGCGAAAATCCTGCGCTTATGTCCCGTAAACAGTCACTTTAGGATACTTAGTCTATCCAGATCTGACACTTCGGGGTCCCTGGTCGATTCCTCACATCACGGCTTTTTACCATGTGAGTGGGGTAGGCATTATGATGCGAGGGTATTTCCAACAGGGCACCACCACATTCCCCCAGCTCCTCACCTATAAAGTACGCTATACAGCTTGTGTAAGCCTGATCTTGTAGTTCAGACTATATGCAGAAGTAAATCAATCCACAATCACATCACCAATGGAGGTCCGGGTCAGATCATAGCTGTCGTTGTGGTATGTGAATGGATATTCGATGCGTTTAAAATCTCCATTCCTTTTATCTATATATTCTATGTTCTATCGATTTTAGGCAGTTTGGGGATGAGGTTAGTTATAAGTGCTGTTAGGACCAATTTGTGATAGATTGACTGAACTGTATCCAGGCGGATGATATGGATCTTACGGAGGCAATGGAGATAGATGGAGTGACACGTAGCCATTAGGAACGAACTCATAAACTAGGGGCTCATGGTTTTCCTCACAAACGGGTGGAATTCAATAAGTTTCGTAGAAAAATGCCAATTCCTTTGATTCATTTCCTAGCAATGCCGTGGGGGCTTTAAGATATTCGACTTGCACAATGGCGACTAAAGTTTCCTACTTTTCTTCTGTCCCATCAATATCTGTGTGCCCCTGCCACTATCCAAGGCTCGGAGGTTCATTTATGTCTCCTTCAGGCGGTTACTCAGCTTGTCGTTGCGGGTGGAGTACATGCTATCGCCACAGTGGTAACGGGAATGGGGCACAGCTCAGGGCATTCAGTTGGGCACGGACGAATGACCGTGACGGTGGCTAAGTTCCCGCAAGCGGTACTGGGGACATTACTGCAGCCACCCGGATAACAATATCTTGTGGAGGTAGAGGTAATAGCCGGAATTGACAGACACCTAGTTCCTCAATTAGTCTCGCTCAAACTACAGAGGGTCCGCAAAGTAACTTACATTGCAACTGGGCACTCAGAAAGGTCAAAGGGGCATCTTCCCGTAGGCTCCGCGGTCTCCGTTGGTGTAGCGCAGATCTTGCGGCAACGACCAGATGGTGGACATTTCGAGACTGTCACGGTTGGAGTTGGAGCAGGTGTAATCAAATAATCGGCCGCTGGTGCTGCTGCCACGAAGCGGCTATAAGGGGATTAATGAGCCCTCTAGCATTAAAGATGGCAAGCAATTAACGTACAGAAGTAAAAGGAGGCCGAATCCCAGTATGGGGCTATGCATTGTCCTCATAAATATTATCCGAGTGAGTAGGTTATCCTTTGGCTTTGGTGGAGCTGAATAAAAACTGAATTTGATTTGGTATGACGTATCAACAGTTGGACACTAGAAGTATTTATATAACAAAGTATCAACAGCCAATATACTCCCCTCCCTTCGAAATACATTATGCATTGGCCCGATGATATCCCTCAAATTTGTGTAACCTAGATATTGACTTTACAAGCAGAGTGTCGTTTCAAACGTATTAATGTAAAGATGCGTACCGCATCCACTGGGAAAGAAGACTCCATGTCGCTTTTTAAGAGCAAAGTCGATATGCAAGGTCCAAAAAAAGTGGCTTTAACGTGAGCTCGGCCTATGTCTTAAAAAGCGACATGGAGTCTTCTTTCCCAGTGGATGCGGGTACTCTGAGCATTCAAGTGGCACCGACATTCGCCCAGTTCTTAAATATTCAGGAGAGGCCTATACTTTATCGAGATCCCGTGCAATGCGACTGCGGCTGAGTTTCAGCTTTCCTGGTATGGGTAATTATGAGCGAGGAATTCTCCTAAAACATCCTTGCAGCCTCTAACGACCTTCGAACACTAGGTACCTTGTATACGGGAAAACTGTCAACTTCATTTATGCATGTCTCGGGACAAAGTCCCTCGATGCTCTACAAACTTGTACTGCTGCTACTTTGGGTGATGTGGAGTTACACAAGAGGGTTGTTATTAATATTTACAAATGATAAGCCATCAGCCAGCGCACAAGGTACTTTCCTATACGATTGTTCCAACCAAATTTCATTTCTACGGCAGGGGTTGTACTCGAGGAGTACATTCCCCGAGCATGGGGATGCCGACTGTTTCCGTGGCGATTTTGGGCTGGCTCGCGGCACCATAATTTTGGGTAGACACGAGCTTTCGATTATACGCACCCTGGATTCATGCCTACCTTAATACAAATAGAAAACCTAGTCACAGGTCTGGGCCATACCTATTGCCGTGCCAAGGATGACAATGATAGGTCTTGAAGCTCTAATTAGGTCATGGTGATACATACCATTGGTGATCTCAATGCTATAAGCTGACCCTAGGTACCCGGATAACGTGAGCATCACCCAGCTCGGGTAGTTGTAGAGCCTTTATTGCCAGGGTTGCCTTACCAAGGTGGACGAATGAGTAGAAGGTGCAAGAAATTACTCTAATCCCAATCAGGTTCGAAGAAATCGAAATAAATACTCATGCTCTCCCGTCGACAGAATAACAATTTTTGGATAGCCTCCACTTCCTTCACGCACAATCTTTCGTCCAGGACAGGTCAAGAATCTTTCATCACTGCACCAGAACAAAAAATGTTGCGCAGTATGACACTTCAAGTTGCCAGGGTCACTTTTCTCCTTGCAGCAATCTGGATCCAGTAAGGCCTGAATTTTGATATACCACAAGATCGACTGGAGCTCTGAAAAGCTGGCTAACCCAAGATCTTCCCAGAGTATCCACTGCTATTCCCCAAGGCACTCCAACCGTCACCGTTACCGTCAGCGAATGTCCTCTCGGGAATTGCACCAAGATCTGCGCAACCCCCACCGTAACCGTTGAACCTGCGAAGAAATGTCCTTTCGATGTTAGAGGTTGCCCCGTGGCGAAGTGAGTTCATGCCGTTGCCATAATATTTATATCTAGCATGCACAAATTACCTAACACTTACGCAGATGTGCATTTATACCCACCATCACCTCAACCTCAACCAGCTACTGCAAAAACACATGCACCTCTCTCACTACCAAGCACTGCGAGAGGCTTCCCACAGCGACCTTGGTGCCACCGTGCCCTACAAAGTGTCCACAACTCTGCCCCATCCCGGTGGAGACTGTTGCTGTTGCGTGCCCTGTCCCAATCAAGTGATCGCATGAGACTAGGCGCAGGGGTGGAAGTTGCCTTCAGTTTCACAATATTCGTGTTTTCGCCCGTTCCTGCAGGGGGGTTATGTTTCTGGAAATATTAAACCGACGAATCATGGCTGCAAGAGCATGTAAACTTAAAGTACCATCTGCATGATATACATGTGTTTTGACTTACTACTCGACTTATAACCTGGCTCCCATGTTAAACCTTTCCGCGGGCTTAGTGATTCTAAATACAGCCTGACAACTTAAAGTCATAGTTTATATGAAAAGAATTTTGGGAAATTTTCGATTCTGTGATTATATTTTTATAAGGCCCAAACAAATTTCAAGGATAAGTGCAGCTACGACAGGTAACTATAGTAAATCATCAAATTGTACCTTGGGAAGCCTTGCCTGGGTGCATTAATGTATGTACAGTATGTATGTACTCAGGCTGGGATATTTGGTACCCATCAATATTCCCTGCATCAGCCCAAGTTGGTTTTTTTTTCTCCTTGGAGTCTATACGTCTATGGGGCCTAAGACAATGAATGAGACGGCCCCGTTTGAACGTTCGGTATACTCACGGAACAACGAGCTGCATGAACGCCCTGCCTCTCGAAGCTATGAAAAACAAAGGGAATTCCAGACAAGATATGTTTCCGCCGCCACGTCCTCTAGTCCCAGCTACAAAATCACGGGGGGGGTTCGTTAACGCACGTGGAGATTGGCAAAGCACATTTTCGATCAAATCAACGACATAGACCCAGCCTAACATGGTCGTCGGCTATAGTTTGGCCTAGGATTAGCCTTGATTCCAGCCTTACTGTAAGATAAACCCATATAGGGTAGTACATATGGGATATGCATGCAACCAAAAGAACATTCTGATAAATAACCCCAAAATATAATACTAGGGGCACAAGGCTACCACCGCTAATTATTGTCTGACTGTATCAAAAGGCCTCGCCTGAGCAATCATGCTTTGGGCAGCGAGAGGGCATATAGTCCCTTCGCTTGACTACTAATACATACCCCCCTTTTGAATCGCATCTCATAGCCTTGGGTTCCCTAGATCTATGTATAGACTTCAAAAAAAAAAAAAAACGCCCCTGCTGAGATGACAAGATACTAGGTTGCAACCGCAGGATTACTTCGTGTCTGTGTATATATCAAGCTGGCTTTCTACCTACTAACATATTACATAATTCCATCAGAGACCAGGGGTTGTGGCGAGGCTACCAAAATGGAACTAGCTCAACTGCCCAGAGAGGTACTCTGGGGGGCCAAATCGGGACAGCTTTGTGTGACTTCCTAAAAGGGCAATCATCCAACCCGGCAGATATCCGCGATGGGGTGGGTACCCCCCTTGGCGGGATTATCGCCCCCGTCCAGACGTAAACTTTCTTGGTCAAGGATACCGTATGGTACGAATCATGATATCGAGATAGTTCAGGTCCACGTTTTTCTTGGTAGTCTGGAGTCGCGCGTGTCAAGTGGCCATGGGATGTGTCCCAAAACACCTAAGTAATGTACAACTGTAGATAGATTGAGAATACTACCGGTTGGTTAGCCAGCAGCTGCCATTGATTGAAATTTTAACTGTCCGTTGAATGTAATGACCACAAAGAAGACAATTTATGTCCATGTCGCATGCGGCCAAGATATCCACGGATAGATAGGTAAGTCACATAAATAATACCCGGCACTACCACATGACAGCAATCTCTTCCCCAGACTATACTACCTCCCCATCAAGCAAGCTTCTGGGTATGGCCTCTCTACCCTCTGAGGCCAGCTTTAGCACATTCTTCAGGCTGCTATAACATCTGGATCTTGTACCACAGCTCATGACCATCGTTAATTTCTACACTAGAAACTACCTACCTTGTAGCTTGTTAATGAGTCCTCAGGAGATGTAGATATGGTGCACAAATGTGTCCCCAATGTGGCTCATAGCCTCATGGTTCTCTGGTTCACCTTTTCCTCCTACGTATTTTGCTTGTTTTGCTTGTGGAACTCTTCTCTGGTTAGGAGAAATGTCACCTTCATAACGCTGAGGAACTACGCGACTTTTGCCACCACGGGATTTATCCAGCTTTTTCAGTTGAAATTCCAACGTAACACGCGCATACCAACCGATCTTTGCCAGGAACCTCCTGAAAAACATCATTGCTCGTATGCGGGACATTGTTTTAGCACTACCATCCAATCTATGAATGGGGTCTGTTTTTTTATGTACAAAGGTAATCAAAGAATTGTTTTGAAGAGGACTCTGGTGTTTATTAGGCTCTCTGACCCCTGCTCCCCATATAATTATAATATCCGTTCCCCAAAGTAATTGTAGAACCCTTTAGCATACTATCCCAACTGCATATATATAAATTTTGGGAAATATCTAGAGTTCCTCATCTTAGGAGTCAAAAAATATGGGCATTTTGTAGATTGTAATTGCTACGATAGAGAAATCTCGCTGAATGACGTGCTTGATAATGTAAAGGGTAAATAAAACCACTTACAATTGGGGAACTGTCCAAACAAGTATTACATACTATGTATCTATATTCATATCTCAACGGTTTTTGTCCTGAATTAGGCCCAAACCTTCGGGGATATAAGATAAGTAGATAGAGTTGCATGTCTGCTGGTACTGGAATAATGGTAGCAAGCGATATGGTAGTAAAGAACACGTTTCATTGAGGAATATATTCAGGGAACAATTTTTAGAAGACTGTAAATGCCTCAGACTCCTGTCCTTAGTTGGTATCTGGAGCCTAGCTAGACAGCTTGTTGAATATCCTTGTAAGGAGGTTACTAGACTACTGCTTATGGGAAGTTTTGGTGAGGACGATGGTCAAGCCTATATTGGAATAACTATCACAGAAGTGCTACATGAAGTACTCAATAATCCAAACGCTTTCCTACGTCGGTTATTACCAGATTCTTCTGAATTTATTTCAGCGCAGATAGATAGGAGTTTGGGCACTAGAACAGGTCAATCAGCTATCCTTCCCCCGCTGGGCAAATGAAACTCGCCAAATGTTACTCATCATGTGCCACTTTACCTACATACAGTAGGTGTTTGGTTTTTTTTTGGTGTACCCGGAAGTTTGGTTGTGTATTCCTCTCAGTCCTATGTCCAATTAATACCTAAGTTAGTCTAACCTGACCGAGTAACCTTCCCATGTTTGATATTCTTCCTCCACAATATCCAACTAGTAATAAATAAGCACTTTCTCGTGATAGATCGTATCCACCCCCTGTTATCCGGAATGCCATTTCCCCCGAACTACCCACGTCCTGCTGGTCCAGTGAGCACCACAAATGGATTTCGGATCTTGCACATATATTCTTTTCTACCCACGCCTCATCCCTCTCCGCTTCCTTCTTAGGTGGCTAGGTTCCAAGCTTCCATCCTCAGTCTCCATGTCTTTTGCCCAACCACGTAGTTTTTTGCCCCTTCAAGTTTGGCTGGAGTAGGTTTGGATACTAGTGATGAATAGTTTGGTTCTGTCATAACTGGATATTCACGTCGTTGAACCTCCTCAATATCCTGGCCTAAATCTTGTGGGGAGGCCCTTGCTCCGGTCCCAGACTACCTAACCTTCCTCGCCAATTGGGAAATCAATTCCCCAGTCTCAAGCGATCTTCCCTTCTGTGTCACTCCAGCCCAGACCTACTCCCCAGAATACCCTCAGGTTTCCAAAGTCCCCACGCCTCTCATGCTCTGCGTTGGTGTGCCATCTGTCAGCTGGGAATAAGACATGGACTGCAAGACCCCTCATGAAGGTTTCCTGAGTTCTGTATTCCTGGGACTGCACCTAGCTTACTCGTGGTTCCATCTTAAACTGGCATTGCTCCCAGCAGAACCAAGTCCACAACGGAGCCACGGACCGGGGACCCTAGCGACGATGGTTATGTCTCATTGGGAGGGCGGAGGGCGACAAATGCGAGTGCGGGATCGTTCAGAACACAGTTTGCCTAATGAGATGCCCGCGGGTAGGGGTCGGGAAGGACAGAGGAGGAGGCAAGGCTGGATCCACCGGCGAGGAGGAGGGTTTGTACGTAGTTTAGCAGGGGAGTATCTGTTGGAAATACTCTCGATCCCGTGGTGTGGCAAGGTAGCCGAAAAGGGTTGTTCCGGGCCCCCGGCGAGAAATTCAGATTCGCGAGAGGCCCGGGCCCCCCGCGAGTATGGCAAAAACAAGAGAATCAGCATGCGATTACAGAAGAAATAATAATAATAAAATATGGGGGAATCAGGTAACAGCTTGTTTCAGTATTAGATTTGGTTAACTTGATTAAATAAGTATATAGAAAAGCCAAAGTAAATTATACGGAAATAACTTTAAGTGTCTCTACATTATCCTGATGAAAAACTTCTAGCATGCGCACTTCGCATAACT
>Ga0307514_10000734_pt1 | contig 55842 bp, 55 predicted proteins | sample 16_EM_MG_FD_203088 | JGI IMG/M metagenome (GOLD analysis project Ga0307514, IMG submission 203088) | Populus trichocarpa ectomycorrhiza microbial communities from riparian zone in the Pacific Northwest, United States - 16_EM | ecosystem: Host-associated > Plants > Roots > Unclassified | place... | reverse complement strand
AAATCTCGGAAAGAGCGAGTGAGACCAAAAGTTGGGAAAGATAGAGTGTGTATTTTCGTTGTATGACAAGATGAGATGAAAATGAGATGCTGTCTATCTACCCCGGGGTCTCCCGAATATATACTCCGTGTCGGTCAGTCCACCTCCGTTACCCCTGTATCTCAGTGCACCCAGCGTCGCTCCTTAATGTTATACTTGGAGGCCGTGATCGAGCTAGTTTGGAGATGCACTTGGAGGCCGAGATCGAGTGAACTCAGAGATGCACTTGGAGGCCGCGATCAATCGAGAATGGAGATGCACTGGGAGGCCGTGACTTGGCGAGTTTGGAGATGCACTTGGAGGCCAAGGTAGAGCGAGTTTGGAGATGCAATTGGAGACCGAGGTTGAGTGAACTCAGAGATATACTCTGAGGCCATAATCGAGCGAGTTTGGATATGCACTTGTAGCAGGCTATGATCGAGTGAGATTGGAGGAGTACTTGGAGGCGGTCGATTTGGAGGGAGGTGTGACGGCTGCTGAGACTCTATTCATTGGTTAACTTGTAATTGTCGGAATGTAGAGAGTTGAGTACAACATCCGCCGAGAGATGAGAAACTGGCTGGGAGCGGGAGACAGTCGATCTTGGGATGATGCTGTACTCGGTGTTAACTCATGATTATGGCATGGAGAGATAGAGAAGGATAACTTAACTTTGTGTTCTTAGGTGATGGTAGAGTTGAGCACAAGAAAGAGAGAGATCAGAGGTGATGGGGGAAATCATCATGAGAAACTGGGACTTGAGACAATTTCGTGGGCAATATAATTCACTATCCGCGATAGGGCATGTACGTGTCCCGATCCGGCGGGTAACAACACCGATACGAGGTCTTCTAAATCCAATCAGGCAAGTTGTACTCCTGATTTCTCATAGCTGCTTGTATCCTCCATATCGTTCTCATCTTCATCCCCCATCTCTGTTGTTCTTGTCCACAACTCTACCATCATCGCAAGAACACAAAGTTAAGTCATCCCTCTCTATCTCTCCTTGCCATCGTCATGAGTTAACACTGAGTGCAGCAGACACCGAGTACAGCATATACCTCAGATTGTCTGTCGTCCCTTCATTCTCACGATTTCGAGTTGACTGCTGAATGTAGCTTCAACTTCCGGCGTACCTCCCTACCGATCCACCACCACCAGCGAGTTCTCCATAAGAGCTTCAAAGGTAAAGTCACCTCATCACATTCCCACGGTTTCGAGTTAACTAACCGAAGAATGGAGTCTCAGCACCTGGCGCACCTCCTATCGACCGCCTCCAGATCAACCACCTCCAAGTACTCCTCCAATCTCGCTCGATCATAGCCTGCTACAAGTGCATCTCCATACTCGCTTGATCACGGCCTCGGAGTGTATCTCTGAGTTCACTCAATCTCGGTCTCCAATTGCATCTCCAAACTCGATCGATCACAGCCTCCAAGTGCATCTCTCAGTTCACTCGATCTCGGCCGCCAAGTGCATCTCCAAACTCACTTGACCACGGCCTCCGAGTGTGTCTCTGAGTTCACTCAATCTCGGTCTCCAATTGCATCTCCAAACTCGCTCGATTACGGCCCCAAAGTGTATCTCTGAGTTCGCTCGACCTCAGCCTCCCAGTCCAACTCCAAACTCGATTGATCACGGCCTCCAAGTGCATCTCTCAGGTCACTCAATCTCGGCTTCCAAGTGCATCTCCAACCTCGCTCGATCACATCCTCCCAGTGCATCTTCAATCTTGATTGATCACGGCCTCCAAGTGCATCAGCAACAACCCTAGTTTCGGTCTGAAACACCCGGGTGTTCCAGACGGCTCTGACGGCTCTGGCGGAACATCATACCCTCTGACGGAGAATCAGACGCGACCCGTCGCCCAAGCGACGGGTCGCATTGCATACCTCCCTTGCCGCGGCTATTATACCATGCCTGTTATCCTTGCGACGCGTCGCGTTGAATATTACTCTCGCCGCTCCGGTGTCAGGTTTCCTTTACATTGCGTCCGGAATGTGGTGACGTATACGCATCATCGGAACGACACGTATGTTACACTCTTTGCAGGGGTTGTAGTTATGCAGTAGCCATTTACACAACGCCTGGCGATGTTTATGCCTTTCTTCGGCCGATAGCCACATGCTGCACTGTCATTTATATTTAGCTTTGAGATTTTGTCACTTATTGCAATACAGTCTTTGCTTCGCGTACATCGCTTGCCGTTGCATTTGCTCCACTATTATCGTATTTTACATGTCTGAAATATACTGTCCAATCTTCACACTCTCTAGTACTATGCCCTCAGTCCTCCACATTCTGCGTTGATCCATCATGGGCTTGCGATGCTTCTTCCTCCTCATCTGCATCCGCATCATCGCCATCCTTGCCCTCATACCCGTCGACATTACTGGTTCCCAGGTCAAATCTCTCGAGTTCAGTCGCGGCCCGTCGTCGCCGGCTGGCGGTGGGAATGGCATTGCATTCGTCACCTTCATCTTCGAAATCCCCGCTGCCCCCTGGCATCCCGACATGCAGTTCGTCATCCGTGCAATTGTTGTCTATCTGGATGTTTGGGTCAGTGCTTCCGATCTCAGGTTCCTCAAGCGCCACTTCGGAGGTCAAATAGTCAAGAAGAATAGCATTCTCAACACACGCTGCTTCCACGCTGATCACCACGGCAGGCGTTGGGTTCTCCGCCTGCTGGATCTGACGCTTGACTGTGGCAAGAGTGTTGTTATACATCCTCTACTGGTAGCTCTCCGGTAGTATGTTCCAGGTATTTATCAAGAATGTATACGTGTCTGCAATGCCAGGCGGGGTTAACAACTTGCGACCCGTTACAGCGCAGCAGGATGCGATCTTACCACCGTCATTCTTGCAGTTGAAGTAGTTCGAGCGATCAGGTCTGTTCGCTTTCAGCTTTGACTTGGAAGCTTTCGGATGAACACCTTTGTTCTTTTGCCACTCCAGGAGAGCATGGCACAACGCGGAGCAGGTAAACATGATCAGTGGCGAGGGTATATGACCGTCCTTGTCGTCAATCATGGAATTATAAAATCCATCAGCATACTTACCGCGGTTATTCGCGCGATGACAAAATTTGATGTAGATAAACCGTGGGATTGCTTCCGCAAGGAAGTAAAGTGGACGCTAGCCATTTGTCAGCAGCTTTCGACTCTCTCTGCGTTGGATTTGGACCGCGTACACCACCTTCCACACGCTCTGCAATAGGAAAAAGATACTTATTGTCTGCCAGAAGGGAATCAATGAATTCCAAATGCTCTGCGGCGGATTCAAACCGGTGGAGATCATAAAGCTCTGCTATGTTGTCCCTTGCTGATTGAATAAAATGGGATTTAACCTTATCGACTTGTGCTCGAACCTGGTACCGTTTGAGCGTGTAATATCCAACATGGGCCGTTGCTTCAGCATACCTCTTTCAAAATCTCCTTTGTGCGTTCCTCGAATGCTATGGACCAAATGTTGTTTTGCTGCATTGCAGTGTTCCAGTACGTCTCTATTATCTGCCAGTGTGGGCCTTCAGCTAATGCTTTCGAAACGCGTTGCGTTGCATAACTTACTGTCTCCAAGTCCCTTGCACTCATAAACGGCCGTCTGTTCGACATGTAGAGCTCCAGGAGTCTGCCCATTGCAATCACAAAACGTGTCATGTCTGAGCGACCAAATCAATGGATGCTGCAACTGCCGGAGACCATTGATCGAGGTGTAGACTCCGCCTGCGGTTCCAATTGCCACTGCCTCTGTCTCTGAATCTTTTAAGTAGCTTGCGTTCGGAGTGGATTTGTAATCATCGCGCGGGCTTCTGCATTAGGGATGGGGGTAGGCAGGTTTTCAAAACCTCGGAGAGGAGTGGGAGTGATAATAATGCCGGATGCGGGGCTGGATACAATGCGACGTGTTGAGGTTCCTCTGGGTGCTGGTGTGCTACGACTGCTTGTACCCAGCGTGGCGGTTGGAGTATTTGTTGACCGTCGTTGTGTAGGGGACGGGGTAGAATTCACGCGTTGATTGATATCTGCAACGCGAGAATTGTTCAGGGAAGATGAGGGGGTGGAGTTCTGATCTTGGATTGTAGAGGGTACGGAACTCTCTCCTTGAGAGGAATCCCTCTTGCCAACCTGTACCGAAACGCGTCTCCTGGCAGGCGGAAGTTGAGAATTCCTCGAAGGCCCACGCTTTTGTTGATTCTGACGATTAGCAAGACTTCGAACATTTCGTACGACTGGAGTCGTGTCAGGGTGAGGGCTTTGGGAATGCATAGTTCAATATACATGTTCCACGTTAGGAAAGTAGGAACAATTGCCTGTGCATGCATATGGAACGGCAGACGAGGTAGACTCCTATTTGAGCGATCATGGATGGTTTCGACAAAAAAGGGAGGCGCAGTGTGGACCACACTAGACTCTAAACACTGACAATACTTGGTGACGAGATCCCTTGAAAAGCATTCAATTATGGGGTTAACTGCGATCAGATTAAACTCAGATTAAACTCAGATTAAACTGAGCATTGATATTCACTGTTACAGCAACATCTGAAGGTCTATTTGCACCGCTTGAAGGGTGTTTATGCCATCTTGGCGCGATTATCATCGTATTGCACTCGTTCTTGGCACAATACTTTGAACCATTGATTTTGTTTTTCTTCAGCTTCCCGGTGGAAATCCCCCTATGGCAGAGCTACAAGCATTGCAAAGCGAACAATGACGTATTCTCTATCCTATGACATCAGCTGGGTGTGCTTTTTCCACTGCTAGGCGTTGGTAGCCGTGTTGGATGGTTGCACAGTTGGGACAACTTGAGAACTACTCAGTTTGCTCCGAGATGCACGAGGTCTGAGCGGTAAAAATGATGTATGATTCAAAAGCAAAGCCCGGCGTGGTAAACTGTCCTCTCCGCGTGTACTAAATCTCGTCTCGAGGCTTGTCTTTCATGAGGTGCCTGGTAGTTCTGCAAGATGAAGGCTGGGCCGTTTTGTGTTCCTTAACCAACAAAACTCACAAGTTGAACCTTGAACTAAGAAATCGCTGGAACTCGAGTATATATATCCCTTCTTCCCACCTACACCTCCTTTCTCTTTTCCTCCGGTATTATACACACCGACAGCATCCTGATCTCGACATCACGTGACTTGCACAAAACAACGCCTCTCGTTCCAAAACACACCCAATAACTTTCACAACTTTGTACTTTCCCTCTGGGCTTCCTTCCGCTACAACTGTATCATAATGCTAACGTTTCGGATGTAGACTCATTTTCAACTCACAGCGATGACACCAAAGGGCAGCAGCAAAGGAAAGGGGAAGGCTAGGGCAAAGATGCCGACATCGGTTATAAATCGACGCCTGTCGTTGGATCGGGACCGTATAAAGGGATTGATCTCCCAACACGTCTGTGGACTCATACGGATATACAATGTTTGTGGCGTCAAGGATGAGAGGGCATGGGACCTCTTTTATAATATAATCATTCTTGATCCAGTCACGACTCGCCACTTTTCACAATTCCAGCAGATTTGGCCGCACCGCAGGAGCAGGAGTTCGCCTTTTCGGGAGGGGTGGGCTGCCTTCCGCTCATATATGGGGCATATGTTTGACAAAACCGGTGACCAAATGAACAATTGGAGGTGAGACAATCCCCATGCCTTCGGGGATCAAGTCGATCGCTCCAATCCGCAGATAACCAGCCCGGGGAACGTTAAACGCACCGGTGAGCGTTTCTCTTGGTACGGTAGCGATGATCTCAGGGCAAAGATTGAGCCGCCAAGCTGTCGGCAGTACAAACCAGGCCACTTCCTGGCCGTTAGACCACTGAATTGGGATGAGATAATTGACGAGGATGATGATGATGACAACTGGGCGGATCTCGGTGCGCCGAGTGGTGCAAGGAGCGGTCCTGGCGATGGCAATGACAATGACAATGGCGAGAGTGAGGAGGACACGCAGGGCGGTGAGAAATGGACCGGGAAAGGGAAGGGAACAAAGGATGGGAAGGGGAAAGGGAAGGCGACTGAGGACGGAAAGGGGAAAGGGAAGGGGAAGGGGAAGGGAAACGGTAAAGGGAAAGGTATTGTTTAACACACCCCAGGAGGAGATGATATCTCTCGTGCCGTTGCTTTGCAGTTGCAGAAGGAAATGTCAGAGACAGACTTGGACACGGAGAACTAACTAGAGCGGGTATATTTCGAGCCGGAAGCATCGCCCGCTGTGTCAATTTCCTCAGATGATGATACCGACTCTACTGAGTCGGATGGCGACTATGACTAAGAACTTGATGAGGATATGTGCATGGAGGATGATGTGGGCGCACCGGACGGCATTGACATTGACGGCGATGTGGATATGGAAAGGGACGGTGAAGATGGGGAAGATGAAGAGGAGGAAGATGAGAGGGAGGAGGAGGTGGTGGATGAGGATGAGGAGGAGGATGAGGATAATGGCAAAGAACCTCGGACGATTGGCCAGGGAGAGATGGTAAACACATCGGCTGACGATGTAGATACCATGGTAGACGATGAGCCAACCGTGCTACCTGAGCAAGGCCAGGAGATGCGCGAGCATACCACATGGCAACAACCTCTGGCGCCTGCCCCACGGCCGCAAACCCCAGAGCCTCCCCCACGACCACAAACTCCGGAGACTCATACCCTCAGTGGGCTGAAGACTTTGGGGCTTGTAACGCTGCAAAAACCTCGCCCAGCGGCGCCAACTCTGCGAGAAGCTGAGGCAGCTGGAAACACCTCGGATGTCGATGTGGAGCAGCAGCTACTCAGCGAATCGGCAGGTGGCGCCGGTCTCCCCGGTAGCCCTCTTCCGGATGTCCCTCTCCCGGATGTCCCTCTCCCAGATATCCCTCTCCCCGATGTCCCTCTATCCGATTTCCCTCTCCCTGATGAATCTCTCCCTGAGGCGCGCCCGGATGGCTCGGTAGGCGAGGAGTGAACCAGTCATCGCATTGCAGAGGAGGCGTGTGTTTGGGTTAGAATTGGGTTCTTGTCTTGTGAGTTTCCTTTGCTGTAATCTATTCATCTCAGGCACTGATTAAGGCACGCATGGAGGTGTTTTGTTCGTTTGGGTTAGAGTTGCGGGCTTGTTCGTTTCCTTTGTTCTAATCTATTTATCTCAGGCATTGATTATTACACGCGTCGCGAGGTTTTTGGATTGCTCAGGGTGTATTTTTTATTTATTCATAGTATTATGGGACATCGTGCATGCAGTGTTTTTGCAACTCCTGGCGTGATGGTATTGAGGCTCAATATATCTCTCAAGTATCGTGAGCTTATACCCACACCAGACTGCTCAGGCCCAGCACCAACTTTCGTCTCTTTCTACAGTGAATACTCCACTTCTCCTGTGTCGTCGAAAATGCCAGAGAAGACCCCATTCCGTTGCCCCGAATTTTCATGCCGAAAGAAGTTCACCTCAGACAGCTGGCAACTTGAACATATCAAATTACACCATCCTGAACACCTTCAAGTTGCAAAGGATCTGACTGTTCGCAGTACGCCCTGATGCGTTGAACCCGCTCAGCATCGTGAAATCAACGCTAACAAAGATTTAGTCGAAGACTTGGACGCGCTTCCCTACCTCGAACACGTTGAGAACATCGCAGAGTCAGAGTCTCAACCACCGCCACCTCCTCTGCCGCAGACGGAAACATACTCCGGTGCCGGTGCTCCGCTGAGCGATTACATTGCTGAGCAAGGAGAACGCGACGCTCAGGGTTTCCTTGAGACGAACCTACAGAACAATCCCTACTACCCGTTTGCGACGCATGAAGAGTACAAATATATCCAGTGTGGGATCATGAAGAAGGGCATGAAGACATACTATGACAACGTGCTGAAGGAAGAAAACACCTCACTGCGTTTCCCAAGCTTCAAAAACGGGGATGGAGTCAAGAAGCTCGTGGCTAGCATGCCAGATGATCTGGCTCTCGGGGAGTGGGAACTACACACTCTCGAGGATATGAGATGGAATGACAATCACCAACACCCTATCAAATACTGGAGTCGAGACATTATCAAAAGCATGAGATGGTTGATGCGGCAGCCAGTGTACGCCGAGCAATTTATTTACGCCCCGCAGCGTTGCTTTAACAGCGATACGCCACCGAAACGCCTCTATACCGAAATGCACACTGCGGACTGGTGGTGGGAGACACAGGCAAGGAGAGATACTCCAGGATAATACTCCAGGATAATAACATGCTAATCGACTTTTAGGCAACGCTCAGAGTGGGGGATACACTGGTTCCCTTGATCTTCATGTCCGACGGAACACATCTCTCGAATTTTGCTGGTGACAAGAATGAGTAGCCTGTATATATAACAATTGGCAATCTATCTTGGAAGATCCGCCAGATGCCCTCAACGCACAGCGTCGTGATGGTCGCTCTCCTGCCGATTTTAATCAAGAACTGCAATATGCCTCAGAAGTGGCTGGATGAGCAGCGACAAACAAACCGAGAGGTGCTGAACAAAGTACTCCGGCGGTTACTCCAGCCTCTCACCTTTAAGCACAATCCCAGCGCCGAGAGCGGGTATTACAACGTTCTCTGTGCAGATGGCAACTTCAGGCATTGCAAACCGGTTTTAGCAGCAAGGCTTGCGGATTGCCCTGAGTATAGCGACCTACATCATCTCGAGCGGCATGTCTGTTTTTGGTGCGAGTGTCCAAAGAACGAACTTGGAGATTATGTCCCTCCTGGCAAGCAACACCTCTGGCAGGATCAAAACCTATATCAAACGCTCAGCGATGCCAACACCAAGGCAGCCAATACCGAACTCTCGTCGCGCCATGTTTAGCGAGGATTCAATGTGTTTCGACATATTCCCTGTATCGTGAGCGACCTCCCTAAGCCCGACCTCCTTCATACAATGCAGATTGGCATACTTGACCACCTCCAGAAGTGGATTTTCCACTTCATGAAGACGCACGAACGGCTTGACAAGTACAATGCAATCTGGTTATCCGTGCCTGCTTACCACGACCTCACACCAAAAAATTAGTCATATGAAGAAGTTTCTCAATGGAATGGGAAGCAGATGAAGGAAATAAGCTGGTACCTGCTTGGAGTTGTAACCCAGTCTCTACGAGGCGGAAGCCCTGCTCAGCGTCCCATATTTAATCACGCAATTGAGTGCACACGGGCATTGTTAGAATTCTATATGTATGCTCGATAAAAATCTCACGATGATGCAACATTGAGCTACATGGAGGATGCCTTGTGTCGTTTTCACACCTTCAAAGATGTTTTCTTACTCGGGCGAGCCGGCAAAAAGGCGAAGGCCAAAGCCAATGCCCTGAGAACGGAACTCGTGAAGAAGCGAAAGGTAGACGAGGAAACAAATGCTGAAACTTCGACGCCATCTAAGAAGCGGCGCGAAATGAACGCCTGGCGAGATTATATCAGCCACGAGATAGATGTTTCCAAGGAGTTAGATGCCGACTTCAACTTTCCGAAGATCCACTTGATGTCTCATTGGGTCGAACAGATTCGTCAATACGGAGCCTTGCAACAGTATTCTACCGAGAAACATGAAGAAGTACATAAAACTAACCTCAAGGACAGTTGGAACGCCTCCAATCACAATCTCAACAACCTGCCACAAGTAATCACCTTTCAGTGTCGCATCCTCTGCTTCGAAGTCAGAGAGCTCAATCTCCAAGCCTTCGCTCAGCATCAGGAGAACAGTTCTGCCGCATGCAAACTCCTCCCTTCCGCATCAGCAAAGTGTAAATCGGTCCGGAAGCCACACGCAAACCTCCCAGACACTCCGGTAGACCTCACTGGTGCTCCCAAGTATTTCCAGATGCTCCCAGGCCCCCCTGGAGCGAAGCCAAGTGCTCTCAGACTCTGCAAGAGCATTCTCAGGTGCTCCTGAAAGCACCTGCAGTTCTGGAGGTGCATTCAGGATGTTACGAGATTTGACTTATAGGATAGTCAAATTTTGGAGTAGCTGAGACCTCTGCACAGGTCTGCGGAGACTTCGAGAGCAACTTGAGACCGCTGCGCAGCTCTGCGGGAGACTTAGTGCCGTATTCTCACAGCAATGGTTCAGAGGGTTCCATAACCACAAGGCATTTCGTGTATCAGACTCGTCTTTGTTACATTCACAAGATTCGCTACATCATAATATGGCATGTATTATCTATCTAAGTCACTCTATATATATACATACGGCCAATCTGGCTGCGGACGGTACTGGAGCGTAATCGCAGGGGCACCTGGAGACGCTTGATTGAGAGAACTTAGAGATGCACTTGGAGGCCGTGATCGTGTGAACTGGGAGATGTACTTGGAGGCCGCGATCGAGCGAGTTTGGAGATGCACTTGCAGGCCGAGATCGAGTTGAACTCATAGATGCACTTGGAGGCCGAGATCGAGCGGGTTTGGAGATGCATTTGGAGGCCGAGATCGAGTAACTCAGAGATGCACTTGGAGGCCGTGATGGAGCGGGTTTGGAGATGCATTTGGAGGCCGAGATCGAGTAACTCAAAGATCCACTTGGAGGCCGAGATCAAGTTAAACTCACAGATGCACTTGGAGGTCGTGATCGAGCGAGTTTGGAGATCGTGTAACTCAGAGATGCTCGTGGAGGCCGAGATCGAGCGAGTTTGGAGGTGCACTTGGAGGCCGAGATCCAGTTGAACTAAGAGATGCATTTGGAGGCCGAGATTGAGCGGGTTTGGAGATGCATTTGGAGGCCGAGATCGAGTAACTCAGAGATGCACTTGGAGGCCGAGATCAAGTTGAACTCAGAGATGCACTTGGAGGCCGCGATCGAGCGAGTTTGGAGATGCACTTGGAGGCCGCGATCGTGTAACTCAGAGATGCACTTGGAGGCCGAGATCGAGCGAGTTTGGAGATGCACTGGGAGGCCGAGATCGTGTAACTCAGAGATGCACTTGGAGGCCGTGATCGAGCGAGTTTGGAGATACACTTGGAGGCCATGATCGATCGAGATTGGAGGAGTACTTGGAGGTGGTCGATCTGGAGGCGGTAGATCGGGAGGGAGGTGCGACGGCAGCTGGGACTCTATTCATTGGTTAACTGGTAATCGTGGGAATGTAGGGAGTTGAGCACAATCAGGTCTGCCGAGAGATGAGACTGGCTGGAAGTGGGAGACAGTCGATCTTGGGATGATGCAGTGCTCGGTATATGCAGAGCTCGGTGTATGCAGTGCTCGGTGTATGCTGTACTCAGTGTTAACTCATGATCATTGCATGGAGAGATAGATAGGGATGACTTAACTTCGTATTCTGAGGTGATGGTAGAATTGAGGACACGAAAGAGAGAGATGAGAGGGTACAAGGGAAATCATCATGAGAAACTGGGACGTTAGAGAATTTCGTGTGCGAGTCAATTGACCATCCCCGATACGGCAGGTAAGAGTCCCGATCCGGCGTGTAATTACACCGATACGAGGTCTTCCCAACCTTATCAGGCAATTCGTATCCGGGATTTCTCATATCTGCTCGTATTCTCCATATCGTTCTCATCTTCATCCCCCATCTCTCTCTTTCTTGTCCACAACTCTACCATCATCGCAGAATACAAAGTTAAGTCATCCCTCTCTATCTCTCCATGCCATGATCATGAGTTAACACCGAGTAAAGCATACACCGAGCACTGCATACAGCGAATACTGCATCATCCCAAGATCGTCTGTCTTCCCTTCATTCTGACGATTGCTAGTTGACCCCTTAATGTAGCTGCAGCTTCCGGCGTGCCTCCCTAGAAGATCGACCGCCACTAGCCTGCTCTCCATGAGAGCTCAAAGGTAAAGTCACCTCATCATGTTCCCACGGTTGCGCGTTAACTAACTGACGGATAGAGTCTCAGCACCCGGCGTGCCTCCTATCGACCGCCTCCAAGTACTCCCCCGATCTTGCTCGATCATGGCCTGCACCAGCATCTCCAAACTCGCTCGATCACGGCCTCCAAGTGCATCTCTGAGTTACACGATCACGGCCTCCAAATGCATCTCCAAACCCACTCGATCTCGGCCTCCAAGTGCATCTCTGAGTTTAACTTGATCTTGGCGTCCAAGTGCATCTCCAAACTCGCTCGATCACGGCCTCCAAGTGCATCTCTGAGTCACACGATCGCGGCCTCCAAATGCATCTCCACACTCGCTTGATCGCGGCCTCCAAGTGCATCTCTGAGTTCAACTTGATCTCGGCCTCCAAGTGCATCTCTGAGTTACTCGATCATGGCCTCCAAGTGCATCTCCAAACTCGCTCGATCACAGCCTCCAAGTGTATCTCTAAACTCGCACAATTACGGCCTCCAAGTGTATCTCCAAACTCGCTCAATCACGATCTCGGAGTGCATCTCTCAGTTCACTCGATCACGGCCTCCAAGTGTATCTCCAAATACGCTCGATTACCGCCTCCAAGTGCATCACGGCCTCGGAGTGTATCTCTGAGTTCACTCGATCGTCATTTTCAGGCGCACCTCAAATTGCTCTCAAGCACCGCAAGCAGCCAGTCCAGATATACCGTGTGTAGATGGGTAGCTATATAGATACATAGATACATAGATACATAGATGAGAATACAAACTGAATACAGTAGCTATGATTTCCAGGCGCACCAGCAGCGTTCCCAAAGACATGTTGTTTTTCCCAGACTGCTCTACTGTGATTCGAGGTGCTCCCAGACATGTCGCCTGCGCTCCCAGGATTGTCGCCAGCGCTCCCAGGTGCTCTCAGGCTTGTCGTCGGCGCTCCCAGTTACTCTGAATGCCAGCAGGAATGCCCTCCTAGGGTCTGATGCTCTCCTGAAATTGACGCATCTAAGTTTACACTCCACATTCTCTCAGACACTCCTGGAGGCTTCCAGTGACTACAATACATTTTGCTGATGCGGTGCTGATCTGGCTGCCCCCCTGAGCCCCTAGTCATATGCGAAACCCAAATTCATGGGACCCCAAAACTGCCGTGATGGAAAGCATCCTGACGCTATGATCAAAGCCTTCAGAGCATTACTCGACAATACGCAAGACGCAACGCACCGCGTGGCAATATACAGCGGCACACAGGAGTTTATCAAGCATAAGAGTTGTAACAAGACGTATATATCGGATGAACAACTGCACGCAATGAAGCTCTGTATTTACCATGGTATTAAGGTTCAAGTGGAGGGTTTGGATGGTGAACGCATATCTCAGATGTGTCAATGCACAGGAAGCCAGAGCTGGCGCGGAGGGGATCGACAGAACGACTGGGTGTGGGTAAAGCAATGCCCGGGGAGGTGTTATGGCACGCACAATGGGCGTCTCCCGTGGCAACTGCAACGACTATTCAAAATCAAACTCCAAAACGAGGATGGAGCTTTTGTTGAGTACTGGTTAGACCTGGCGCTCACCACGATACCTGAAAACTTGGGTACCTTGGATCCGGTCTCGAAATTTGTACAAGTGAGAAAAGCACCGGCAGCCGTTGCTTTGCAAGTTTTCAGTGTGGGAAATATTGTCGGCTGCGCGCACGTAATTCCAGAGATAGCTACTAGTAGTAAGACTGGAGACGGACGGAACAAGCGATGGATTGTCAATAGCCACATAGGTCTGGCCACTTGGAATGATGTGTATAATTAGTAAAGAGAATTGCATTCTGCGCGCAGGTGGAAGGAACGCGAGGAGAGATATTCACAGCGTCACCCTTCGCATTGCAATCCCGATGCAAGCGCGTACCCAATGAACCCATTCCGACGTATTGCCACTGTTGGCCACAACCCCAGAGTGATCGTTTCAAATAGGAGACCGACAGAACGCGAAGAGACAATGAAACAGCGATCGGAGGGCGATATATAATGCGACGCGTTGTATTGACGCCGGGCGCGGAGTAATCCGCCACCAGGATGTCTGTGACGGCTCTGACGGAGCCATTCCGCCCGAACAGAATATTTTTTTGCTGATGTCCTTCCCTGAGTTCACTCGACCTCGGCCTCCCAGTGCATCTCCAAACTCACTCGATTACGGCCTCCCAGTGCATCTCTGAGTTCACTCAATCTCGATCTCCAATTGAATCTGCAAACTCGCTCGATCACGGCCTCAGAGTGTATCTCTGAGTTTACTCGATTGTCATTTTCAGGTGCACCTCGAATTGCTCTCAAGCACCGCCTGCAGCCAGTCCAGATATACCGTGTGTAGATTGGTAGCTATATAGATACATAGATACATAGATGAGAATACAACCTGAATACATGAGTTTTAATAATCGTTGAATGATTAGTCGTCGCTATGAGTTTCAGACGCACCAGCAGCGTTCGCAAAGAAGATGTTGTTTTTCCCAGACTGCTCTACTGTGATTCGAGGTGCTCTCAGAAAAGTTGCCGGCGCTCCCAGGTGCTCTGCTATGCAACGCGACGCGTCTCCTGGGCGACGGGCAGCGTGTAATTTTCCGTCAGAGGGTACGAGGTTCTGTCAGAGCCGTCAGAGCCATCCGGAACACCCGCATGTTTCAGACGGAAACTAGAGTTGTTGCTGATGCTAGAATGAGTCCTATGATAATTTACCTGATATTGAATGTGCCTACATCCCTTGACAGGGTGTAAGAATTGCTTTGAATTGTGTTCTGGTTCCTGTTGGGCTTATCTAGCATCAGACCATCCGTGAATCAAAGTTTACAACCATTGCGTTGACGAGTTACCATAACTCACCGGATTTGAAAATCTTCAGTACCCTCATCAATCATCATATGGGATTGGAAAACCATGACAGTCACTGTACTTCTTGGACGATTTGATTTGATCTCGCTGAAACCCCTTCCCACGTTTTCGCACCTGAACCCTTAAACGCTTTTGAAAGCATTGAAGCAATACTCAAATCATCTTTTGAAGTGAAACCTTTGGTAGCTTATTTTTGAGTACACTCAACAGTTTTCTCCCTGTGGAATCTTTATATGACAGACACAGCCAGAGAAGGCAAAGGTCTGAACATTAGCAACCCTGTGTGTGGTTAACACTGGACTAGATATTCGGGAGCCCATTCTTGGTTCCCTTGAGATCCTGTGGAGCCCAGTGATTGTGAAGGACATAACTGCACAGGAATACACTTGACAGTTGGATACACAGCTGCAGCTGAAACAACAGCTAGGTGTTTTGGGATTCTGCTGATTGTTGTAGTACCTCCAACCCTGACCCCAAGCGGAATCAACACATAAAATTGCCACTGGTGGATGTGCCTAATTCGCTGCAATGTCAAGATCCGCACAACACAACTGAGTGGCCCTGGTGTCACTGAATGACCAGGCAATTATAGGAGGAATCATAAACAGAAACATGCTCAAGGTGGTTATTGGGGAGAGACAGGTGATGCTGAAGAAAACCCAAGGGGTATTGAGGCTGGTAACCCAGTATACGGAGTGTGTGAGCACTATACAGAGGGTTTGCGATCACCTGGCACAGATGATCGCATTACAAAATTAAATCACAGACGTCATGTCACAACAGTTCGTATCCCCATTATGTGATTATACCAAGATAGAGAACACAATACAGACTCTGATGACTGAGCCCGACATAGGCAGATGGAGGACTACAGCCCCTGGAGTTGACGCGGAGCTACGGGAGGAACTGGCAAAAATGACCAGAGATGCACAGTAATCTGGAGAGAAAGTCTAAGCATTGAGGATACAGTAAGCTAATGCTCATTCATTGGTAGCCAGGGTGGCTCCGGCTGCTTCCCACACTTTGGAAGACCGAGTGCAGGCATTTCACAACTTGTCGGATCTTTCAGAACCAGATCGAACTCAGTTGAGCAGCTGGATCGCTCGACTCCAGATGGTATTCGGATACAAGTCCGCCAGCTATCCTGACACACAGTCGAACCTGCGGATGCATTCAACTCCCTTAGCGGAGTAGCCATAGGTCAGATTCTGCCACATGTCTGGGGTAATGAGAAGATTGGGCTGGAAAATGTACCAGCTTTTCTATAACTCCAAGAAGCAGCTTTTGGGTACTCCGACTACATCGCATCGGCCAAGCGGAAGATGGACGAGATTAAACAAATGAACTGTAAGTGTTCTCAGTATTATGCTGAGTTTTGTGTTATTGCTGCCGATCTGGATTGAAATCTATCAGCACTCTGCAATGCCCTTAGGATGGGATTGTCCAAAGATATGAAGTACTCCTTCATATATAGTGATATGCCTGGGGAACATCCCGCAATAGTAATGGTTTGCCAGACATGGAATAACCAGATTCAACATTGATGAGCGGAGAAGGCAGCCCAGAATACAGGGGAAGGGACAGGTTTGCCCTTTCCCCCAGATGTCCTGCACCCATGAACACCTCCGAGACAGCTTCCACTGGAACAGCCATCAGATATACCTGACCAGCACGTATGGATCTCAGCGCCGGCAGCAGAAGAATTTTGGGAGAGAATAGGGTAGTGTTAGCAACAGTTCTGGGTTGGAACTGACCCAGAAGCCTCAGTCCTGGTTAGGAACCACCAATGAACCCCAAACAGGTGACAAGCGCCGGGCTGTTACCTGGACCGGAAGTACACCTCTGGTTTTTCGGCCAGATTTGAACCAGACTGTGGTTCCAACTTTACACTTTCTACAACCTTCGCTGCATTTAAGTATCTCAGTTCTGATCATATCATAACATAATCAGTATGTAGATTGTTCAGTTCTAGCCGCTATTTCACCTTCCGCTTTCAGATATGTGATCTGACTGATATTCATTAAGTGGCTGTGAAATAAGGGCAGATTTTAAGCAACATTTGTAGGGTTTTGATAACAACTCAACGAATGTTGGTTGGTTCACAAATCTGAAACTGGCAGGTGAAAGAGCGGCTAGAACTGCACAATATACATACGGATCATATCACTATACGATGAGAACTGAAATACTCAATATGAGCCAAAGTTGTGATATTGAAATGCCAGGTTTTTGTTGGTAAAACCAATTGCAACGATCCGGGTATTCGTGTGATAAGGCCCGTTGCAACAATTCGGTTCAGGTTCGAACCATAACCCGCAACAGTTCTACTGGGTTGGAACTGTTGGTAACATTAGGAAAGGGCGAAGCGGTTGGCGAATGGTAGATGTTTGTACAGTAGTGGGTTACAACTCAGAGCGGCAGAATGTGTGGTGAGGAAGGAGGCTCAGACATTCCAGGCAGCGGGAGCAGAGGTTGAAGAAGTAGAAACCATGGAAAGTTTCGAGTAATCGGGAAAAGATTTGCTCAATGTAAGCAGGACAGCGCTTTGGCAGATGGAAAGCATTTTGATTTAAATGGTTAAAATGTTTTGGGATTTCGCATCTTTCAGTTAGTATGGTGGAAGTATTGAATGGATCAATAGAGGGGAAACATTTAGTTTTAACCTGTACATTGCCCGTGAATAACTAAGAAATACCCACACCTGTGTTGATCAACTGCAGAGCAACAGGCATAGTGTTTATGGATCAAGATTTTGCCCACCATTACCAAATTCAACAACAGGGGTTGGAAGAGAACAACAAGTCGAGGTCATCGATTGGAGACCCATTGAAACAGGGGATATTACACATACTGTCCAGATTGGCATGAATATACAGATCCATAGAGAGCCAAGGCTACCGATGTTTGTTACGCAGTTAGAATATTTTCAAATTGTCCATAGAATCCCTTGGCTACATTTGCATGATGTAGCCATACGTTAGGAGTCCACTAGGCAGGAGCTTGGCGTTGTTTAAATTGTGACCAGAACTATCATTGGGGCCATTGTCCTTATCTGAAGTGTTTTCATTACCACTGTAATTATATTCATTATTAGTGTTAGGAACAGGTCCAAATTCCCGGGCCGGTTCCGGGTATGGTTCCACCCGAAACCGGACCGTGGCAACGGGTCTTACCACACGAAAAACCAGGACCATCGGAAATGGGCCGGTTTTACCACCAAAAACCGGGCATTTCAAGTTCACATTTTTGGTTCCAATTAAGTATTTGAGTTCTGATCGTATCATGACTTGATCAGTACGTAGATTGTGCAGTTTTACCTGCTCTTTCATCTCCCGCTGTCAGATTTCCGATGAGACCAATATTCGTTGAGTCGCTATCGAAAACCGTCCAATTTTGAATCAAATATTACGTAATTTCACAGCGATTCAAGGAATATTGGTCCGATCGCAAATCCGACAGCGGGAAGTGAAAGAGTAGCTAAAATTGCACATTCTACATACTGATCATGTCATGATACGATCAGAACTCAAAAACTTAATTGCAGCGACATTTGGAGGAAGTTTGGAGGAACTGTGAAATGGATCCGCAGTCCGGGTACAATCCGACCAATTAACCGCGGGTTTATGTCCGGTCCGGGGAACAAACCCACCAAGACAATGCAGGTTGGGATTTCGGACGGGTAATGAACCGAACCGAACCGAATAGCCAGTCCAAACCCTGATCTCTGGCGGGTTCCCTGGACCTGTTGCTAACACTACTCATTATACATTTTTCCTCTACATGTAAGAAAACTCATGAAATAAGAATTTCAGTTTCTTGGTTGAGAGGAGAAGATTTGTTTCTTATACTGCAATACTTACTACCAAAGTCAAATCAACCTCTAGTAGCTGTCATGGAAGGTGTAGTTGAAACAATAACAATAGATTTGTTTGATAGACTGTTAATATCTATCAGTAGTATTGCATTTGATATAGTTTTGAATAACATGAGTGAAATACATGTATTCTTGTCAGCAAAATATATCTGATAACAGAAAAATAAAATATAGTCTAATGTTATATATGCTTATACTGAACTGTAGAAATAGGGTATAGTAGTCCAAATGCAAATAAGAACAAGTAGATATATCTGGAAAGGTAAGTGATAATATATTCAATACGAATCTAAGTACCACAACCATTGTGATAACAATGTAATCCATGCTGACCCAGCCTCATTACATGCTACTTTCTATCGATTAGCTTACCCCTCACTATTACAATGTGGTTTTATTTGGTGGTTAATTTTAAACTATAGTAATTTCAAATCAGACTTTCAAATAGATTATTATAGTACATATAAAGATAAAAGTGGAACTCATATATATGGTATAATATGGCAGGGGTAAACATGTCGTGAGAGTGCCTGGAGACTTTGCTGGATACAAAAGTTCAATCATAAACTGGATTAGCATTTCAACAAGCTGGTGAAAATCTCAATGTCATGATGTCTATCAGATTTGAATAGCAAAAAATGTTGAGAGTAGAGGAAAAAGAATTTGTATGGAACTTTAAATAAGCTGGACAAAATTACATGTCCAAAGGTAAGGAGAGTGACTAGAAGTAGTGGGCTACAGTCTGAATTAAGCTCAAACCAGTTTCAGATTGAGATAGCAGTAAGTGTTAACATTGTCGAATTTTTTAAAAATATCTTGGCATTGACTTAGGTAGATATAAACTAATACCCCCCAAAAGCTCAGCTCTCTGAAGGTAATTTAAATTTTTGGTGGAGTGATATCTCCAGGCCCTTTCAGCTCACTTTTTTCACAATTCCAATTTGGATCAGACTCACCATTTCGGTTAGTATAAAATCACGTGAGATCAAGGGCCGGGGTACGAGGCCAGGGTTACGCAACCACAACAATCTTTCAGCCACGACTCACCTCCCCAGCCTCAATCCCACTTCAGTCATCGACCAGATGCACCCGACACAAAACCGGCGCTGCCCAGGTACGTTGCCAACAAAATCCATCACGATTTGGACGCCGATCCATTACTACCTGTGTGCCCCCATTATTTTTCTGCCTTTGTTCATCTTGCGTCAAAGCACGCGAAAAAGCAAACTTCCTCAGCAAACCGTCACATCAATCAATCGCCAAACAAAAATGCGTCCAACAATTGACACCCTTCTGAGACGGTGGCATAGAATGTTAGGTCTATCGCGGCAATCGCCACCGTCCTGGTACCGGGACCGACTTCGCGAGGAACTACAGGAACGACGGACCGCAAAGACACCCTGGCAGAAGCTCAGCGAGACATCGGACGTCTTCTTTTCCATCAGTCGAGCTCGGTACGATGGGTTTCCCGTCCGGAAGTTGCCCCCCTTTGTTGCCTCTCGCCATGTCCTGTTATACGCGTACATGCTGGCAAAGTACACTCTGCGCTGGAAATTCTACCGAACGGCCGCTATCCTCTGCAATGCTCCTGATTACGACTTGGTGCGCGAGGTGGTGAATCCCAGCAAAGACCACAAGCTTGACGAAGTTGCTTCCCGTTACCAGATTGACCCAGTGGAATTTAAGCGAGTTGGTCGCCAGCTGCGACGAGTATGGCCTCTTCTCCCGTAGAGATGTGCTTCAGGAGGGAAGACCCAGGTCAGGACATCGCCTAGCTCATCTTCACTCTCGAGCATCGCGAAATCACACATATTCTACCGCACATACAGAGGGTGAAGGCATTGGACCAGGTTCTATTGTTTTTGTAAGGTGATGCGGAAGCTATGCCAAAAATTGATTTTGGATTAAGTGGACTGGTCCTCATGGAGAAGACAAATGTATTTTTTTATTTAAAGAAAGACCCAGTCCAGAAGAATCCATCACGTTCTAGTTTAGTCCTTATACTTGTCTCCAGAAAGCTGTAGCGATAATTTCAAAGGAATTCCTTTCCCGTTCCTCATCAAATAAAAGAGATTCATCAAATGCAACAAATTTTATATGCGAAGCTTTAGGTACCTGATTTGTCCCAGCTAGCGAACAGGTGGAGTGTACGAACCAAATATTGTGTAGAAACCAAGCAGTGTGTAGAAACCAAGTGTGTGCAAGGGCCTTCATCTTACTTGGCTTGTTCTTTGGCGCTTCCTAGGCTTTCTCGCATCTTAAGTTCGAGAACTCCGTGTCAAGTCTAATAATCTGGCAGACTTTCGAGAGTCTATACACACCCATCCGATCGGAATACGGCTACCGGTAATAAATTTGAAGCGTTACTCAATGCATAATCACGTGAGAAATAAAATCAATTTGTTGCACATCGTAAAAGAGGTCGCATCCCCGGGTAGCTGGTACGTAACATGTGTAACCCTCCGGGCCCAGGTTGAAAAACTGGAAAGCGAAACCGGGAGCTCAAGACAACTGTCGAAAAGCGTTGAGAAGAAGAAAGCGGAAGAGGAGAGGAGGGCAGTGGCAGCCACTCAAGTTGTCACACCACCCACCACTCCTCGGAAAGAAATTACGATTCGGCCCCACCCAAGACTCCAGCACGGGTGGTCACCCCATTGGCCCAACAAGTTTTAAAACGCAACATGGCTAAGCGGAAGGAGCAATCCGGAAGTGAGGCAATGGACATCGACAACGATTCGGCACCGATAGTTGGACGACCAACGAAGGCGCCACGACAGCTAGCTCCCACACCCAGGCTAATGCACTCTAAGCATGCGACAGAAGTGGACAAGGGGGAGAAGAAAGATAAGGGTGGAAAGGACAAACAGCGAGAGGCCCGGAAGCCCAAGAAAGACTACGAGTGGAAGGAGAAAGATAAAGGTGGAAGGGACCAACAGCGAGAGGCCCGGAAGAGGGTGCAAGAATGTAGTTTAAAGTTTTTCTTTTGTTTTGGCGGAAATTGGGGGAAGGAGATCAGGTGACACGACTTGGAAGCAGGGAAAGGCTGGGGTGCTGAGGCCTTGTGCCCGGCCTTAATTGGAACTGTGGAAGTGTTTAGGATTAGGATTATGCCATGGCCGCAAGCGGCCAAATGCAATATGATTACAAACAAACGTAACATGTGAAGCTTGGACGTGGCTTCGATGTAAGGCTGAGATTACGACTTTATTTTTTTTGTTGCACATCGCAAAATCATAGGAAGCCGTCACCGACGCTTTGCTCTTCCAATCAACATCGTTCACTAACACATTGCAAGCTTTATTGCACATAGCAAGAGCGCGATTTGCATGGGAAAGCGCTGCCTATTGGATGGAAAGCGCTGCGGGTGTGGGCCGCGCCAGTGCAGTAGTTAACTTGCTTATTGGAGCTGTGGACAACAATGCAGCACGCTTTGGGTCCTGATATGATTGATCACTTTAGCGATGTGCAACACAAGCTCTTCCATTCAACAGCGACTACCTTGCGAGAAGAAAGAGTCAAATCTAGACGAAATCGTGGAAAAGGTATCTGAAATTTGAACAGTCGTTGACATATTGATTGCCGATGTCTGGACGTTGTTGGCACGGGATTTGGCCCGATGGCTTGTGTGGCGTTCGGGGGCTTACAGCCCGCTGCGGGCATGAGGCCGGCGGCTTGCGGCCCCCATGGGCCGCCACCAGCCCCCATGCCGAGGAGGAGGTCTAGCCCTGGGAGTGATGCTCGGCATCGGTCTCCGGATGTGATACTCGGCTTCGCCGAGTATGCCCTCTTCTTTCCCATATATATCTTCCTGTCTTTCTCTCTCTTTGCTCTTTAGACAATCTCTTTTGTACGATAGTCAATTCAATACTCGATTCGTACTCGATTGATCTCAACAGACGTAGAAGTGAAATGACTTGGTGTTGGAATAACTTTAGTAGAGGAGTCGATGCTGTGACAAGAGACTCAACGAGGGCGATAGTGACGACGATAGGGCTATATGTAGTATATGGAGCCCATTTGAGTCCCCTCTAGTGGATGGAAGGTTGTGCAAGTTATGGTAGTCACCGGCTAATTTTAGCCACACCCAAACCCAACCAAAGTTGGCTTCTAATAGGCTGGATGGGAGCTGCGCAGAATGGCCAGCGGGAGACCATACGTCTGCTACTGGAACATGGTGCCTCTAATCAGAACAGGACGGGTATCAACGAACGACGTTGCATTTTACATCAGCAGGTGGGCACGCAGAGGCAGTGTCCAACAGATTCAATCATAAACAATTGACTCTATGCAGGTCTATGATTGAAATCCACTTCGTGGAATCAACACACGCTGCGTGATTGCGCAGGGCCGCTGGCTCAGTTGTCTTCATTCCCTGCTCCATATTGCTCAATGGATCGCTTCATGACAATCGCCCGGCATTGTTGAGCTAGTGTGCCCTCAACTAAATCGACGACCAGTGTACGTATTCGTTGCTCTGTGCCCTTAAGCCCCTCCTCGACCAGACGGCATTGTTGCGCTTGCAAATCCTCAACTAAATCACCAACCAGGGCGTGAGTTCGATTGTCCGTGTCTTTGAAGCCCTCAAGGACTTTGCATTTTTGAGAATCTAGGAGCTCCCGCAGCGCAGAAATCAGCTTGCGATTTTGAGTCTCTATTTGTCGACGATGGTCGTTGTTATGCGTTGGTGGTTCTCTTAGGCCTGGTAGAGCACGTCGAGGCCCTCTCCTACGGATATCCACAGCCTCCCAGTGTCGACGAGGTCCTTAGACTGTTCGACCCTGCGTCTCTTTTGTTTTGGCAGTGAGGGCGTCTCATCAAAGGCCACGTTCGGTGATCCTAACTCTAATCAGTACGATGTTTCCTGCAGGTGGCAATTGGAACTCCCTAGCACTTTCCCCGGATAATCCCCTCAAGCCTCTCTTTGGCCTCTTCAACTCTAGTCTTTTTCTGGGCGTGGGTCTATCGGTCGCGGGCTCGGTGTGCTCGAGGGTCGCGCTCGAAGCTGCACTTGACGAAGTTGGGCTCTGTGTTTGACACACGAGTGCAATTGCGGAGTTGGTACGGCATAGTGGGGTGGTTTGAGTGGGTCCGAGAGTGAATGTTGATCTAGTGGTGATGAGAAGCTCGAGATGGCTGGCGAGACGAGGAGGGGGAAGGCTCATATTTATAATGGTTGGGAGGACACAGCCCACCACTCCCCTGTGAGCGATCCGTACTTCGCTGCAAGCCTCGCGACAGTATACTGGTGCGTACCAGTATACCAGCAAATACCAGTTCCGCGAAACAGTTGGTTGGTATAGTTTGGGCGAATGCTGGTACAGTAGGAAGGTCTGGTACTGCAGTATAAATGACAGATTGTACTGGTATACTGACTAGTACTGTTGGTATGACTCTATTTTCAGGTCCTCTATCCCGCCACCCTCCACTGTGTTGGGCATAGTAGTGGTGCGAGTGGCAATGGCCGCGTAACTTTTGCCACACTTTCATGTATATATGTAACATCTTTTTCCTTCTCCTTCCCTCTTCCATCTGTACAATAGAATACATGTTTACCGCTCTTCCATCCAAATCTCAATACACACCAGTCCCACAACTCGCTTTCTATGTCACATTTCCGTAATTTGCCATCATATAGACCTCACTATGCCTCACTCTGCCTCCTCTTTATCACTATCACCACCTCTGCCAACTGAGGAATTTAATCGTCAAGAGCAGGAGCTTGAACAGGTTGCTGTCGAGCAATCTTTGCAACCGCCACACAGCGAATCCTACAACTCAAGTGCAGTTAGCAAGGAGCAAAAACGGCCAACAACCTCCTCTGTTTGGACAGATAAGGATACCGGAATCGTCAATGGCCATAAAGTCACAGTCAATGGTAGAGTTATATGGGCGTGTGCTCATTGTAAGAACCGAACCGCACCTCAGAAATACAGGATCAGTTCTGGTACATCACCATGTTCCACTCATCTGAGCGAAAAGCATGGTATGGTAGAAGCATCTAGCCGCAAGCGTCAACGTCTGGAGCTAAATCAAATATACTTGCAGGCAGCTACGCAGCAGGCTGTAATTCTTGATAAGGCCCGCAATGATGCCGGAAAGAGACAACCAACCCATGATCAAAATACAACCCTGGACCCAGATATTCAGAAACAGTTACTCTTATGTTGAAACACTGTTTCTAGTTCTGCATCTTGGTTTACTAACTCCAGTCTAGATCAAGCTCTTACTGCGCAACAATCTTGCCTTTACTGTTGTTGCAGACCAAGAGCTGATGTGTATGTCAGTTACATATCGGAGGAGGCAGTAAACATTCATCCTTCATCACCGAATACTACGAAGGCATGGATCACTGAAACATGGGAATCTCAGAAGCCTCATCTTGCAACAAGGTTGCAGCGAACTGTCAATTATACATTTCACCCTTGATCTCTGGGCTTCAACAAAAGGCCTTGCAATGATGGGTATTATCAGCAACTATGTAAACGAAGATGGAAATCTACATCATGATGTTCTAGCATTCCGCGAAAGGGAGGGATTACATACAGGTGAAAACCAGTATGAGCTATTACGATCAGTATTCGAAGAATATTCCATTACATCTAATATTGGATTCTTTCATATAGAAAATGCCACAAACAATGATACTCTCATGGATCATAAGGAGGATTATATGATGACTTTGGAAATCGCCTTACGAGCTCACGAATGGAGACTGCACTGTACGGAACATGTTATCAACCTTTTAGTCAAAGCATTTCTATTGGGCAACTCAAAAACTGCCCTCCATGATTCAGAGAATGTTTCGGATACTGAGCAGGAAATTGCTTGGTGGATAATGGCTGGTCCTCTTGGACGTGCACACAATATTGGGGTGTATATTAGACGAAATACCCAAAGGATTCAGGAATACAAAGTGTTTTCCGGAGGGCTTTTGATTACCAAGGACAATGATACCTGCTGCAATTCTTGGTATATGATGCTAAAGCGTTTGCTGCAGTGGGGAAATTTACATCTGCTGGGGACCATGCTTCAAATCTAGAGCACGATCGCTTGCTCCCAGATGATTCGAAGCTACTTGAGAAATTACGAAGGTTTCTTGAAGGTATTGAACGAACTACAAAATGGACCAAATCCAATGACTCTAGTGTCTGGCAGGTTCTGCTGTGTATGGATTAACTTCTGGAACATTTTGAGACAGAACTATCCAAGGCACAAGCTGCAGATGATTATACCTTTGCTGGAATGATCAAAATTGGTTGGAAATCACTGGACAAGTATTTTAAGCTCACTGAACATTCTGCTGTTTATGCATTGGCTATGGTGATGAAACCTCGGTACAAGTGGAAGTAGTTTGAGCAGAAGTGGAAGCCCGAGTGCATCATGTTTACCTGCCCCGAGGTGGAGGCCTTTTGGATACAGCATTATATACCCGCCCACCCAACTGTTTCATTTGAAGATGTGCACCATGTGGATTCAGACCAAGATATTGTACATCCGGATGAGTTTGATCTATGGCTGGATATAACCCAACGCAGACTGAACAGGATGAAAGCGTAGGGTTGGATGAATATGAAAGGTATTGCAGGTTTCCGGCAGTGGAAATCTCGAAAGAAATTTCGGCTCCACTCAATTGGTGGCTTGACAAGTAGCAGCGAAAGCAGTTTCCCAATCTCTCCAGAATGGCAATTGATATTGTCTCTATTCCTCCAATGTCAGCGGAGCCAGAGTGTTTATTTTCTCGGGCCAAGCAGACAATTTCAGATGACCGCTACTCTCTGGGTGCGAAGACCATTGAATCAATAGAATGCCTTAAATCAATGACTGCTCTCAAGGCTGCAGCTCAGGAGGAACATTGACTGCCTATCTCGCTACTGTATCTCTTGTTGTTTCGTCCTATTCTGCCTGTTTTTCCGTTTTTCAATTTTTCCACTTCTCAGTTTGTCCGTTTTACCAGTTTGTACTGGTAGTTTTTGTACCGACAGTTAGCCGGGACAGGCTTTGCATACTCGGTGCAGCACTCAGAGAGCAGTCATTCCTCAAATCTCGTGCCCGACTGTAGTCCTACTTGCTTTCCTGGGAAGGTACATGTAGTCCTGCTTGCATTGGGAAGGTACATGAAGTACATATTCCTTAAGAGCCTCGTTAGCGAATGCTCCTGTCTATCTTGCTATACTAGTAATAGGGCTTTAGTACCAAAGGGATGACCGCAAATCGCTGAGACCGTACAACAAATTGCTGCGAACATTTTCGCTCAAGCTGCTGAGCGCCCACGAGGGTTCACCAAAACGTCTAGTCGATCGTTATCCGCATGAAACTACACCACACCAAAATCATGTACTCTAGGGCTCAGAAAACCTTTCTCTACGGTAAGCGCAGCACATGCTGAGCACAGCAAATCGAGAGCTACGAAGTTACAGTTAGCCAATAGATAACTAGCCACCTCTTGCTGCTCTGGTGCTATGACTATTTTTCGAAGTCTTCTAGTTGCTTCCAATTTGGAGGCTTAGCTGAAATGAAAAATGGTCTTGGCAGATGCCCAAATGAGTAACTTGCTGTTTTCATTCCAACATATTCCAGCTATCGTTTCCGACATCTCTGGAACTGGTCTGTAGCCCGAAATAGGCTCACGGACCAGCTAATAAGAGCATCTGGTCATTGCTCTTCTCCTTTTATTAACGCGGGAGAATTTGTAGTGTCATCTGGACAACGTCGTGCCACTGTCATCCATATATTATCCAAATGAGATATCGCTGCCACTACAGCCCTTCTCCATCAAAGATGACACAACAACAGTTGTGCCAAAGATACAACGATTGCATTGCAGAATAGATGAAATCATAGATGACACTACAAATGTCGTGCCAAAGATACAACGATTGCATTGCAGAATAGATGAAATCATAGGTGACACAACAACTGTCGTGCCAATGATACAATGAGAATGAATTCACTACATCTGTTGTGCCAAAGACACTGACGAAACTACAACTGTCGTGCCAAAGACACAACGAGAATGGATACACCGCATCTGTTGTGCCAAAGATACTGACAAAACTACAATTGTCGTGCCAAAGATACAACGATTGCATATCTTAGAGCCCAAAGTACTATAGAAATCACACACAACACTATAACTGTCGTGCTGAAGATACAACAAGTGACACAACAAATGACAACGAGTATATCCCACAGCAAACATATCCATTCAGCATTAAAACACTCTGACCCAAATCAGAAACTACGTCGACATTACCGGTATATTCAACCTGACGAGGTACTGCCTGTTGTCCTTCTTCACAAGTCCAAACAATTCAATGATAGTGGTAATATCAATAACCAGGTGGGAGTTGCCAGCGGTGCTTCGGTAAACCAGCTTGCCATCCCTCCACCATCTACCTCCAAACCCCAGCACTGCATATATGCAAGGCGGTGCCTCTGTTTGTGTTGTGAAGAGGCGCAAGAGGTAAACTACAGTATAACTCCTGGTTCGGAGAAGTTAGCGCTATGCTTGGGGGATCTTAAGGCTCTGTGAACTCGGAGCGTCCGCAACAACTGGTAAATCCTCAAAGTCGGGTGTTGAACGAAATCGCGGAGGCAATGGCGTAAGATCGAGCACCGGCGTACTGGAACGATGAATTGAAGGCGGCGTTTGAAGCGGAAAATGGGGAGATGAGGAGTGATAAGTGATATTCGGGTGTCGGTGGAATAAGTGAATCCGATGATTGCGACATGTTGAGTTGATGAAGTTGAGTTTGTTTGTTGAAGATTCAGAATCACCGCCCGTACCCGTGCCCCCACTGAGCCTCCATTTTTCTTGTGTCCATGTCTTGGCTGGACGCAAGCAAAATGATTGATCGAGCCGATAGCCGGGTAAGCTTCGCTAAGGTACGTGGACAGCCAGCTCGCCTCTCTAGTCAAAGTAGTGCCAAGTCATTGCTGTGGCAGCAAAATTATACTAACTGTCGTAGCTCTTCTCCTTTCTTTCATTGTCCCTTCCACTCTCTTCTGTCTAATTATCATCATTCCTACAGCAATGGACCGCCCGGAGATACTGGCTGTATGGCAGGACTTCCTCAAGGAAAAAGGATTGTCCTAAGGCAAGTTTACTCGTATTTGGTCCTCCTTTTCTCCCGTCGGTGAGCGTGTTGTTGACGGCTAACATGATTTCATCTGTTTCCACGCAGAAAACATCGACCGTGCCCATCTACAATCCTCAAACAGTGCCTCTGCTTCTCCTTCGGCAATGTACCCGCCGATTAACGTGTCGAACACTGAGCCAGCACCCCCGAACACCAGTGCTGCACCTCCTACCGCCCCTTCGTCCTCCACTGCTACAACCGTACCTCCGCCGTCACGTACCTCCACTCCTACAACCGTAACTTACCTCCGCCGTCACGTCCCACTGCTCCGAAACAACGATTGACACAATCGAGTTTCCCCTTCCCTGCATCAACGGTGCCGAACCCAGGAACAAGGGCTACGGTGGTTAAGAGGGCGAAACCGTTGTACAAGGACCGTCTACGGATCTGCAGGCTGTTGGGGATCAGTAACAACGACCACGCTGTGGTGAATGACTACCGAGATTGGATTGAGAATGATTGCATTAGACGTGGCAAACCCCTTAGCGTTCTCTACACTTCCCGGATGGATACAGAGAACTACGAGTTGGGGAGGTCGGTGACCAACAAGTGGAACCGACAGTATGGTGATAAGAAAACGTTGTCGGAGGATACCATTTGGGCATTGATTCACCGCATCAGCCTCGATAATGTTCGCAACGTGGCAACTAAGGCGAAGAGGAGGATGGCTAAGGTTTGGCTACTCAATTGTCATCTTTGGTTGGAGTGTAACATGTTTCTATGGTAGGGAAATGGAAAACGAGCCTCTCCTTTCGACAACGAAGACATTTCTCCTGCCCCTTCGGTCAGAAAAAAGCCGAAAACCAGCAGTACGGATCACACTCCTCCGCTGACCCCTTCTCCGGCGAACGCTGCACCAACCATTGCCGCCGTTGTCGCTACCCTAACTACCGCAACGCCTGTTGCCGCCGTCCGTCATTGCTACTCCGCCGGTTGTCGCTCCCTTGCCCGTCGTTGCTCCCCCGCCCATCGTTGCTCCCCCTCCCGTCGCTGCTACTTCGCCCGTCGTCTCTCCCCCGCCTGTCGTCGCTGCTCCACTGGTTGTCGCTACTCCAGCCGTTGGAAATTCAACCCCAGGAACTACCTCTGAGCGGGGACAGGTAATTGGTTTTTCTTCTAGTGGTGACAACATCCAGGCTTTCATTGGACCTTCTTCCGAATCATTCAGTATCACCACAGTTATGTGCAACTATTAGGCATGATTCAAGGTCATCGGTCATTTGCTGAGGGCGATATTTTGATGATCTCTACCAATAGAGCGACTACATCTTGGAAGGCTCTCGACTCGGAGGTGTGGGTCCGGGTCAAGGATGATAACGACACTGCGAAAATCTACTTCAACGTTACCGGATCAGAGGAATGGCAGTCGGGCACTGACGATAATGGTGAGTATCTTTATCCCTTCCCATGATTCATACTAACGTACTGCATTACGTCGTCTGATCATGATGGTGAACTTTGTTTGTTGTGCTATCTGTTGTACCATATGTTGTGCTATCTGTTGTGGCATGCGTTGTGCCATATGTTGTGGCAACTGATGTGTCGCACACGTCGTGCCATCTGTTGTGGCGTATGTTGGGTATATGTTGTGGCATACGTCGTGCCATCTGTTGTGGTATACGTCGTGGGATGTGTAGTGTCATTCATAATCCAAATCGTGGTGTCATCTGTCATGCCGTATGTAGTGTCGTCTGTTGTGCTATATGTAGTGCCATCTGTTGTGGCATGCGTCGTGCCATCTATTGGCAGATTGTAGTGCCCATGCCGCGAGATCGTCATCCAGATGAAGCAATAAATGGATGATAAAGTAACGTCGCTGAGACAATATAGTTGTGCGATTGTCGTGGCAAGAAAGCAACCTTATGATCTGATTTGGATAATATCTGGATGACACTGGCAGTATACCTGTAGTGTCATCGGTAATCCAAAAGGTCACGACAAATGACACTACAAATGCTACTACATCCGTAAGGTTTTTGCCACTACACTCAAATGTACCTTAGGGTGGGGTTGCGGCTGAGAACAGATTCAGTCAGCCTTTCGAGGTGGCATTTTGTTGAAAGCAAAAGAGAAAGAATGAAGAAGCTCAATTGTCTATCGATACAAGAGAAGGAAAACACTAGACTTATATACAGAGAAAAGACCATACTCGGCGAAGCCGAGTATCACAACAGGAGCCCGAAGCCGACTACCAGTGCCGTAGCTAGGCCTCCTCCTCAGCATGGGGGCAGGCGAGGCCCATGGGGGCTACAAGCCACCGGCCTGATGCCCGCAGCATTAGCCCAATGGGGGCTGTCAGCCCTCGAACGCCACCGAAGCCACCAGGCCAAATCTGATGCCAATACTCCCCCTTTGGCCCAAGGCTATCCAAACAAAGTAAATAGACTAAACAAAGAAACAATCCCAAAGTAAAACCCATTAACAAAAGGAAAACCAATTAATCTCCCTGTAAATTACATCAGATCCAAGTGCAAATCCAAGTCCATATCCAAGACTCGAGAGAAATTATCCAAATCCAGCTCAAGATCATGCCTGGCCCCAGCAGCCTGGGTCCAATGATTCCATTCATGCCCAAAACCACGGGATTCTACCCAATTCAAATGTGCTGTACAAACTCGCAGAGTGATAATCCCCCATGGGCCTTAGTGAGTGAGAGCAGCAGCCATAACCATGATCACCGAGTCCAGCTGGGTGATTTTGTAACAAACAAAGACTTGATAAACAGTCGATACAATAAGCGGTAGTTGACCCGACATCGACATAAGGCCTGAAGTTGTCATATAATCCACTCAGGGACTGCAGGAGAGGGGACATGATGTCGACCGAAGGTGGTAAGGGATACCGTGTCAACACACAGTGGCCTGGCAGGGGTTGTCATCACCAAGTCGAGAGGAGGTCGTTACACAGTTGACTGAAGGGGTTGCTGTCACCAAGTCGACAGGAAGGGGATTGTCGTCACCAAGTCGACCAAAGGGGTTGTCGTCACCAAGTCGAAAAGAGGTCGTCACCCAGTTGACCAAAGGAGTTGTGGTCACCAAGTCGACAGAAGATCTTCAAACAGTCGACCAATGGGGTTGCCATCACCAACTTGGCAAGAAGCAGATGTCGTCACCAAGTCGGCAAGCGGTCTTTACACAGTCGACTATAGGTGCGGGGACACCAACTCAACCCAGGAGCAGGGACACCAGGTCAACCCAGGAGCGGGGACACCAAGACAACCCAGGAGCAGAGACACCAAGTCAACCCAAAAGCGGGGACACCAAGTCAACCCAAGTGCGGGGACATCATGTCAACCCAAGAGCGGGGACACCAAGTCAACCCAAGAGCGGGGACACCAAGTCAACCCATGGAGAAAGGGGACGAGACACCATGTCAACCCATGCAAAAAGGGAGGGGACACCAAGTCAACCCACAGAGACAGGGGAGGGGACACCAAGTCAATCCATGGAGAAAGGGAGGGGACACCAAGTCAACCCACGGAAAGGTCACAGGGTGTATCAACTGATTGATTGAGAGAGGTCGGTTAGAAGGGAAATGCCGGGCTCCTAACCTGTTGAAAGCAAAAGAGAAAGAATGAAGAAGCTCAATTGTCTATCGATACAAGAGAAGGAAAACAATAGACTTATATACAGAGAAAAGACCATACTTGGCAAAGCCGTGTATCACAACTGGAGCCTGAAGCCAACTACCAGTACCGGATCTAGGCCTCCTCCTCAGCATGGGGGCTACAAGCCACTGGCCAGATGCCTGCAGTATTAGGCTAATGAGGGCTGTAAGCCCCCAAACACCACCGAAGCCACCGGGCCAAATCTGATGCCAACACATTTGTGGGCACTTGATTTTAGCAAGCCTTGGGCCAATCTTTGTTGTTTGTTTGTATTCATACTAGCGCTGGAAACAGCTTCGCCACTTTCGTGGAATATAACAAAATTAAAATACATTATCTTTAGCTAGCTCCTAGCTAGAGCTTGAAATTGAGCTTGAAATGTAGCAGAAGAAGTAAGCAGGAAAGGGGATACATGAAAGGTGAAGAACAGCTGGAGCCAGACCAGTAGCAACTTTAGTATCTATCTACTCACCTCCACACTTCTGTATATACTACTTCTAGTATTGACCCTGCATCTAGTCAATGGCTTGTGGCTCTGCATGGAAGAGTCCAGTTGGAGTAGTGGCAGCAACATTAGTTACCACTCACCTATGACAACAATGATGATTATAGTTTATTTACACTGCAATTAGTACTTTGTTTTGATATTTGCTATTGTGCTATTTCTTGTACAGCAAATATTTAAATATAATACTTATTAATTACATACTAGGCAATGAGTGAGTTTACTAGCGATAATAATGACATTTCAAACATTATATAAAATACTAACACAGGAGATAGTGTCACCCCCTTCAGTGGGATCTGAACTGAGGTTAGTATGCAACAGGTAGTTTAGTGAGATAGTGGACTGTACTAGCTCTATGAGACCAAGAGAGCAGGGAGTATGACAACAAAAAAGCTTGGCCAATCATGTCATCGTATATACTTATATATACATTGGTATTCTCAGGTGTGGGTGAATGAGTGTAGACTGGTGTTGCAGAAGACTCAGAGGTAGTATTGGGAGTAATTATAGTGCTATACCACTGGACCAACATTGCCAGTGGAATATAGTAGTGATTCGGCATAATGATTATATATTAGAATTTTAGATCAAAAAACACATTAATTCATAATTCCATAAGTAGTTAATCATGTAATAACAGTTCTTGATATACAACGTTTCTAGTGTCCCTGGGGTTATTGTCTTGACTCATATGGTAACAATTTGTAGAGTCTCTGTGTCTAACGTAGGATAGGCTGCAGTACAGTTGACTATGTGAGCAAATGTTTGAATGGATATTGAATGCAACGTTATCTGGTGTTAGACCTTGACAACTATTGAATGTAGTAGTATAACCCAATTGAAGAGGATATTGATGACATTGGATATTTCCAAGAACAGATAATTGAGTGGAAGTCGAAAGTAATGTAAGATATATGGAGAGTAAACTGTTCTGCGGAAGAGTCAATTATATGAAATTCAATAACTTTTTGGTGTAAATGTTCAACGAATGCTTGTCGATTTTTGACCTGACTCTCACAAATGTCAATATTTCTCATAATGGTACAAATAGAATCTTCTTTGCAATTGTGTTTGTGGGCAAGGACTCCGTTTTCATATTGACGAGCTAGATAGTCCATTGTAGCTGCAGAATAGTATATTGACAGACTTGTTTCTTCCTCTTTGATTTAATTGAAACTGTAATATGTGACTGAAGGAAGTTTGCAGCAAAAGTAGAGATGAGTGAGGGTGTGGAAGACTTTTCTTGGTTTGGAAGTCTATTGAGCATCCATTTGTTGAATATGTTAAAGCATAAAATAACAGGACTTGGAAAAGAATTCAGTATACATCATTCATCATTTGCCAACGTTTTAGGGGATATAGAAAAGTACTAAAATTATAGATATTATGAACATTCGGATTCATATATAGTGATTTACCAGCTTCATCCAATCCGACAGTTCCTTGGCCAATATTATCAACCTGTTGGACATATTCAAAATCTGAAGTATTGTGAATGGGTTTGCATATACAGAAAAGTGAAAACCAATGCCACAAATGCTGAGAAACTACAGACATGTTGATGGTTTCGGTTTTCCCACCAAAATGGACAACTGGAGCTGCTTGGCAAAAGTTGCCAATTTCTAAAAAAACTTTTACCACCAAAAGGAGAATTGTTTCCAGTAACTCTTTTTAATAATTCGTCAACACTATCTAAAGCAGACTTGTACTCCATGGGCATCTCTTTGAAAATGCTGAAATCAGCAACAGCAATGTAGCAGGTACACTGAGAGTTAGGTTTGATATTTGATTGGGGTTTAGAGTTATCCAGGTATAGTAGATGTCAAAGAGATGGAACAAGGGTAGAGAGATGAACTTGATTTACTGGAATAGTGGAAGCTGAATGAGCGGTGAATCTGTCATGGCCCAAGGAGATACAGAGGTACTGAGGAATCACTGGTGGCAATGTGGAGAGGGTGTGTGAGAAATTAGTGTAACAGAAAGATGGAGAAATTAGAAGACGCTGAAATGGTGTAAGTGCATGTGGTGAGATCATGGTGGTATAATTTGGAATGATAAGAAACTAGACTGAGGTGTTGCGACGTTGGATAATGGGACATGATTGTGTTAATAAGAGTTGTATTGGTAGTGTGTAACATCATGGGGAGAGATTGGAATGCTACATCGGAGCATGAGGAATGATTCGAGGGTGGCTAACAAATTGTATATACAGAGAGAATCTTTGGTATTAGAGGATGTCCTTTTCTTCTCTCTTTACTTGTTCTCTTGTATAGCAAAGCAAGTTACAACTTTGATGCAGACTCAACGTCTTTCTTGTCCTGGTTGCCTCGAAACAAATATCAAGTACCTTTGTTCTGTTTTCTAATATCACTTCTGATTTCAAATATCACCTATTCATGACCCCGTCGGTTATACTAGAATGAGTCCTATCACATCGTACTTGATATTCAATGTGCCTACATCCCTCTATAGGGTGTAAGTATTGTCTTGAACCTTGCTCAGTTTCTTGTTGGGTTAAAATAGCACCAAACCATCAGTGAATACACATTTGTAACAATTGTGTCGACGAGTTACTGTCACTTACCGGATTCCATATCCATCCGTACCCTCATCAGTTACCACATTTGAATGTAAGAGTACAGCAGTAATTGTACAGCTTGAACGAATTGCTGTGACCATGCCAGAACCCCGTGCCTTGTTTTCAAACCTGAACCTTTCAATTCCTTCACAATGATCAAGGGCATACTTGCAGTGACTTTCGAGGATGGACCCTTGGAAAATTATTTTTGGGAACAGTCTGATATTCCCTCCCCTTGAAATACTTATTGGACGGATGTAGCCAGTCAGGGCAGAGGACCGGATATTAATGACCCAGTGTTTGGATAGCATTGGACTAAATATTGCAGACTTACTTTTGGCCAGTTAACCAAATGAGATTTTGAAGAGCTATGTGATTGGAAAGGATATAATTGTATAGGAGCACAGTCAACCCTTGGACACACAGCAGCAGCAGCAACAACAGCTACATCCCTCAGAATTCCGCTAATTGATGTAGTACCTCGGACTTCTACCCCTTCTGAGATCAACACATAAACCTTGTGCTGGTAGCTATGACCAGTTCGTGGCCGTGTTAAGATTAGAGCAGCACAATCCAGTGGCCTGGGTGTCTGTGAATAATGAGGCCATTATAGGAGCAATCATTAACAGGAAGGTGCACAAAGTGGACTTTGGAGAGAGACAGAGGATGTTTGAAGAAGCACAACAGGTGCTGAGAATAGTAGCCCAGTACACCAAACCGGCAAGCATGGTACAGAGGGTGTGCGATCGTTGAACCAGTTCAAATGATTGCACTACAGGTGCTGAGGTCAGTGGCCCAGTACACCAAACTGGCAAGCATGGTACAGAGGGTGTGTGATTACCCAGTGCAAATAATTGCACTACAGGTGGAAATTATGAACCTGAAAGTGCAGATCATCTTCCTGCCTAAGTGCGACCATACCGAATTAGAGAACAGAGTACGAACTCTCATTAACGAATGCGACAAAGAGAGCCAGAGATCTGCAGCCCTGGGAACAAATGAGGTGCTATAGAAGGAACCAGCTGTATTGACCAGAGACATATAGCAATCTGGACAGGAAGTCCAAGGTTTGAGAACACAGTTAGCCAATGCTCTTATGTTGGCAGCCATGGTGGCTCTAGCCGCTTGTCATACTCCGGAGAACAGAGTGCAGAAATTTCCTGACTCCGCAGACGTTTCAGCGTCAGATCAAACTCAGTTGTGAGGCTGGATTGCTCAATGCCACATGGTCATACTACACAAGCCCGTCAGCATTCCCAACAAACAGTCAAAGATGTGGTATGCATTTAACTGTCTGCCGAGTGTAGCCTTGGAACAGATTTTCCCACACGTCCGGAAGGATGGAATAATAGCACTGGAAGACCTACCAGCTTTTATATACCTTGTGGACGCAGCTTTTGGGGACCCTGACTGACTAGCCACTGCTGAACAGAAAATGCATGATATTAAGCAGAAGAACTGCGAGTTTTCTCAGTACTATGGTGCTCTTCAAGTTCTTGCCGCTGATCTTGATTGGAATCCTTTGGTGCTGCAGAATACCCATTGGAAGGGGCTGTCCCTGGAAATGAAGGATTTTTTTTACATATAGGGATATGTCTGAAGAACTCCTGCATTCATGACAGTTTGCCAGAAGCGGGACAATCAGATCCGCCAACAATGAGCAGAAACAGCTGCTCTGAATGAAGGAGGAGCAGAAGGGTTCGATTTCCCCAGAGCTCTGGCATCCTTGAAGGCCTCTGAAACGGCCCCTGCTGGACCAGTTGCTGGATATACGGGACCTGCACCTAGATATCTCAGTGTAGGCACCAGGATGATTTCGGCTGCAGAAAAGGCAAAGAGATTTGTGAATGGGAGGCGTGTGTACTGTAGTGGGTTTAGCTACAGGGTGGCAGATTGCATGGCAAGGAAGAAGGCGAAGACATTCAGGGTGGGTGGTAAAGAAGCACGGGAAGTTGGAACCAGGGCAGGATCCAAGGAGTCAGCAAAAGATTCGGTCTGTTCAATATAGATGGCTCCTTGAGTGACCAAAAAACATTTGGTTTAAATGCTTTAAAATGTTCTGGAATTTAACATCATTCAGTTAGCAAGGTGGAGGTATTGGAAAGATCAAAAGAAGCGAAAAATTTAGTTATAACCTGTACATTGACCGTGAAGAACCAAGCGATACCAACCAATGTGCTGATTGACTGCGGAGCTACAGGCGTTGTATTTATGGATTAAGATTTTGCCTCCCATCGTCAGACACCACTCAAGAAGACAAAGGAGAAGAAACAAGTTCAAGCTATGGATGGAAGACCAATTGAAACTGGGGATATTATGCATATTGCCAACATTGGTATGAAAATACACAACCACAGTGAACAGTTCCCGATGTTTGCCACAAAGTTAGGACACTACCCGATTGTCCTGGGAATCCCCTGCTCAAGATTGTTCTTACCAATGGGTATGGGTTGCCTATCAGCAGTCCGGGTTTTGACCTGTGGTTTGGTTTGGTTCCAGATCTGGGTAAAAACCCGACCCACTCTATCTTGGCTGGGTTGTTACCCAGACTGGACATAAACCCGCGGTTTTTTGGCCAGGTTGTACCCGCACCACAGTTCCATTTTACGGTTCCTGTACCTTTCGCTCCAATTAAGTATTTGAGATCTCAACCTATCATGACATGATCAATACATAAATTGTGCAACTTTAGGCGCACTTCAACCACCGGTTTTCAGATTTGCGATTGGACTAATATTCGTTGAATTGCTGTGAAATTTCACCTTATTTTTGGCGAAATTCCCAGGCAATCTATAGCAACTCAACAAAAATTGGTCCAATCGCAAATCTGACAGTGGGAGGTAAAAGCGGATAAAACTGTACAATGTATGTACTGATCATGTCATGGTACAATGAGAACCCAAATGCTTATTTGGAGCCAACACTGTCAATGTGAAATACCGCAGTTTTGGTGGGAAAACCAACCCATTTCCAACGGTCCTGGTTATTCTTGTGGTAAAACCCATTTCCACAGTCTGGTTTGGGGTGGAACCGACCCGGAAATTTGGACTAGTTGCTAACAGTAGTTCAGATTACATGATGTTGCAGTACATTTTGCATTAAAAACAGTTCGGTTGGGCTCACAGTATTGCATGACACGTTGGCAGGACATATGAGTAACAGTCTAGGGAGTTACGGCAGAACCTCCAGAACCAATCTATCAAATTAAAAAGGATATATTCGAACCACAAATACGACCACAGAGACCATTTTGAGGCAATGCTGCAATGCTTAATGGCGCCTCATTCTTCCGTACAGTATAAAAGGAAAGACTTGCGGTTTTTAAAAGTTCTTTGTATGATACCAATCAGGCTATTGACGTGATGGATTGGAAGGAAAGCCCCCTGGAGAAGATTGTTCCTTAACAATACCATGAGTTTGTTCCATTGTTCAGCAAGGTGCTAGCAGATCGACGACCACCATACTGATTTGGCATTGACCATGAGGTTCGATTGAAGGTGGAAGAAAATCCAACTTGGGACCTCTTATATTCAATATCATGAGCTGAATTCGTAGTTCTACAGGAATGGCTTGAAGAAAACATGTTAATAGGGTTCATCCAACAATTGTCGTACTGATTGCAGCACCGGTACTATTTGCAAAACAACCGGACGGAGGATGAAGATGTTGTATTGATTATCAACATATCAACACTAATACGATGAAAAATTGGTAACCCTTCCTTTACAAAAGGAAACTTTGGATCTTCTGGGAAAAGCAAGAATATATACAAGGCTGGAAGTGTGAGTGGCCTAGAACTTACTTCGAGTTAGGGAAGGAGATGAATATAACATAGTGTTTGGGACTAGATATGGGCTATTTGAATATACAGAAATCCAGTTTGGGACAAGAAATGTCCCAGCAGATTTCCAGGAATAGATCAATAATGCAATAGAGGATGCCCTGGATGATTTTGCATCAGTATATTTGAATGATGTCCTGATATATAGTGAGTCCAAGGAAGAACGTATTGAGCACATAAAGTGGATTATGCAGCATTTACTGGAAGCACAATTGTATATGTATTCAGAGAAATATGAATTCCACAAGGAAACCGTAAGGTATCTGGGGCTGATTATATCAACCATGGGTAAGTCTACAGATGAAAATAAAGTGGAAACCATACTGTTATGGGGGTTCTTAAGCCCAATAATCAGTACAACATTTATTGTTTCTAAGTACAGCCACCGATCTAAGAAACTCTTTCTCTCCTCGTCTTATCGTAAGACTCAACCGTTTGTCTGTCTAGAAAAGCAGCCGATTCTCAAGCTTCCAAATCTTGAGCTGCTGTCTCAATTATTCTTAAGTCGAAAGGGTGCCCATTACCGTCTCCTATACAGACGAAGATCTGATCTCCCCGTGGTGTAAACACTCCTCAGGATATTCCTCGAAGGATAAAGCGTGGGTGTTTAGATATCTCAGCCCTAGGTAATCGATAGTTTCGAGTTAACAGAAACGAAAAACCACAGCATAGGTGTGGGTTGTATGGTGCTCGGCCAAATCGAAAGGCATGTTGCCGAAGCTTTCGACAACCCTCTGTAGTGCGAACTCAGCTGGTGTAAGTTGATGTCAAGCCATACAAGGCGCAGTCTCGTGTATGAATTAGAGAAGTAATTTTTAGTAGATAGAATTCTTAATAAAATTTTAAGATCGTCTTCGGGGCTTCTGTGTTGAATATTGATAGCTGCTTGCTGGCTTCACATCCATCGCTAAACTGCTATCTCTTTATAGCTACGAGCTACGCCCCCACGCATAGCTGTTTCTCCTATGAATTGCTTCCCCTATCTAGGGTTATGCAATGTGGTTTGAAAGCATTACACTCCTGACTCAACATCAGCAAAATGTATTGTGGTTACTGGAAGCCTCCAGGAGTGTCTGAGAGGATGTGGAGTGTAAACTTAGATGTGTCAATTTCAGGAGAGTATTAGACCCTAGGAGGGCATTCCTGCCGGCCTTCAGAGTAACTGGAAGCGCTGACAACAAGCCTGGGAGCACCTGGGAGCTCCAGCGACAAACCTGGGAGCACCGACGATAAGTGTGGGAGCACCTCGAATCACAGTAGAGCAGTCTGGGGAAAACAACATCGTCTTTGGGAATGCTGCTGGTGTGCCTGGAAATCATAGCTACTACTTATTGTTCAACGATTTTTAAAACTCATGTATTCAGTTTGTATTCCCAGCTATGTATGTATGTATCCATATAGCTACCCATCTACACACGGTATATATATCTGAACTGGCTGCAGGCGGTGCTTGAGAGCAATTCGAGGTGCACCTCAAAATGACGATTGAGTAAACACTGGGATACACGCCAATGCCGTGATCGAGCGAGTTGGGAGATACACTTGGAGGCAGTGATACAGCGAGTGTGTAGATGAACTTTGTGGCCATGATCGTGCAAACTTGGATGCCGTAATCGAGTGAGATTGGAGATACACTTTGAGGTTGTGATCGAGTGAGTTTGGAGACCATAATCGAGTGAGTTTGGAGATGCACTTGCAGGCCGTGATCGAGTGACTTTGGAGATGCACTTGGAGGCCGCGATCGAGCAAGATTGGAGATACACTTGGAGGCTGTGATCGAGCGAGTTTGGAGATGCACTTGGAGGCCGTGATCAAGCAAGTTAGGAAACCGTAATCGAGCGAGTTTGGAGATGCACTTGCAGGCTGTAATCGAGCAAGGATGGATGAGTACTGCGAGGCACTCGATGGACGGCGCGCCAGCTGCTGACACCCTTTTCATCAGTTAGTTAACTCGCAACTGTGGGAATGTGACAAGGTGACTCTATCTTTGAGCTCTCATGGAGAGGCACGCCGGAAGCTAAATCTACATTGAGGGGTCAACTCGTGATCATGAGGATGAAGGGAAGAGGATGGATGCTGTACTCGGTGTATGCTCTACTCGGTGCATGCTGTACTCGATGTTTGGTGTACTCGGTGTATGCTGTACTCGGTGTATGCTGTACTCGGTGTATGCTGTACTCGGTGTATGCTGTACTCGGTGTATGCTGTACTCGGTGTATGCTGTACTCGGTGTATGCTGTACTTAGTGTATGCTGTACTCGGTGTATGCTGTACTTGGTGTATGCTGTACTGGGTGTATGCTGTACTGGGTGTATGCTGTACTAGGTGTATGCTGTACTCGGTGTATGCTGTACTGGGTGCATGCTGTACTCGGTTTATGCTGTACTTGGTGTATGCTGTACTTGGTGTATGCTGTACTTGGTGTATGCTATACTCGGTGCCAACTGATGATCATGACATGTCGAAATAGAGAGAGATGACTGAACTTTGTGTTCTGCGATGATAGTAGAGTTATGGACTAGAACAAGAGAGATGGGGGATGAAGATGAGAATGATATGGAGGCTACGATCAGATATGAGACATCAGGGGTACGACTTGCCTGATTGGGTTGTGATGCCCTCGTATTGGTGTGATTACATGCAGGATCGGGACTCATACCTGCTGTATTGGGGACAGTAAATTGCCTTGCCCACACACTTCTCTTAAGTCCCAGTTTCTCATGATGATTTCCCCCGTACCCTCTCATGGCTCTCTTTCCTGTCCTCAATTCTACCATCACTTAAGAATACGAATTTAAGTCATCTCTCTCTATCTCTCCATGCCATGATCAAGTGTTAACACTGAGTACAGCATTCACCGAGTACAGCATACACTGCATACACCGCGTACTGCATCATCCCAAGATCGACTGTCTCCCACTCCCAGCCAGTCTCTCATCTCTCGGCAGACCATGTTGTACTCAATTCTCTACATTCCCACAATTTCGAGTCAACCAATGAATAGAGTCTCAGCTCCCGTCGCACCTCCCTTCCGAACTACCGCCTCCAGATTGACCGCCTCCTAGTACTCCTTCAATCTCGCTCGATGATGGCCTCCAAGTGCATCTCCAAACTGGCTTGATCACGGCCTCCAAGTGTATCTCCAAACTCGCTCGATCGTGGTTTCCAAATACATCTCCTCAGTCACTCGATCGCGGCCTCCAAGTGCATCTCCAAAATTGCTTGATCACGGCTTCCAATTGCATCTCCAAACTTGCTCAATCGCGGCCTCCAAGTGCATCTTCAAACTCGCTCGATCGCGGCCCCCAAGTGCATCCAACGTCGCTCGATTACGTGTTTGAATTGCATCTCCAAAGTTGCTTGATCGCGGCCTCCAAGTGCATCTCCATATTTGCTCGATCACGGTGTTAGAGTGTATCCCTGAGTTCACTCGATCGTCATTTTCAGGCGCACCTCGAAGCTGGGCAAGATAGAGTGTGTATTCTGTATAACTAGATGATGTCTATCAACCCCGGGGTCTCCAAAATATATACTGCCTGTCGCTGAGTCCATCTCTGTTATCCCTGTATCTCTGAATTTACATATATAGAGAGACTAAGATAATACATGCCATATTATGATGTAGCGAATCCTGTAACTGTAACAAAGACTAATATGATTGATTAAATGCCTTGTGGTTATGGAACCCTAAGAACCACTGGTGTGAGAATACGGCACTAAGTCTCCCACAGACCTGCGTTGAGGTCTCCGCACCTCCAAAATTTCACTATCCAAATAGTCAAATCTCGTAGCATCCTGAATACACCTCCATCACTGCAGGTGCTTTCAGGAGCACGTGCAAATGCTCTTGCACGGTCTGAGAGCACTTTGCAAAGCTCCAGGGGGGGCTGGGAGCAGCCAGAAGTACTTAGAAGCACTGGCGAGGGCTACTGGAGTGTCAGAGAGGTTTGCGTATGGCTTCCAGACCGAATTACATTTTGCTGATGAATCAGGCCATCCATCGCAGGTTCATCAAACTTATCCCAGACATCTTTGCAATCGTAGGAGTCGGTAGTTGGAACATCCTCCAACCAAGTTGATGATGCTTATCACCTCTTAAACCACTAATGCAGATGACTAATTTGATTGCATCATAGATTGAATCGGCGACCCACCGATACTATGCCAACTTGAATCATTGATGTGTAAGGTTGTATCCAATATGAGTTTTACATTGGAATCCAGACTGCTTGCGATAACAAACAGAGCTCGCTCTAGGCCTGTGCCTATGTCAATAATCCCTCAGTTACGTCATGCTAAGGTCGAGACTATTCTCCTTACTGGAATGTGCTTCACAGTATCCTGGCCCATTACAGGTAGGTGTGAAGAGTCCTCATAATTCCAGATTGACTATCAACTGTCATGCATGACAACGTGCATATCCCGCAGAGTATTCAGACGGGAACGAAGATAACGCTCTTGGCACATCTCTTCGCGCGACCGATATTAACTTCCACTATAGAGCATTCTACTGACCAGTTGACTAATACATCCATAGGCGTTATACATATCATAGATATATATGCATCCAGTATTCAAAATGAAGTATCATTTATCGCTGCTCGAGACAACCTCTAACAGCACCCCCTCCTCTAAGACTGGTGACCTCAATGGTGCTTCGTCATAACCATAACAAAAAAACAAACACAAATCAAGTTCAACACCAGACGTTCATATTAAATCATTGTATTACCTTTGTTCTTCTTTGTCTTTCTTCTTCCATCATGTTTTCTTTTTCCTGCTATAAATCTTCCGTCCCTTTCTACCATTGGATTTTTCTTATAATATTCCTCAAGCAATCTCAGATCGCTTTCTGCCACATTATTATTTGTTTCCCATGCATTTTCCTTGCGCAAAAAATCCTTCCACTTGACCAAGTAAACATGATGCTTGATGTTATCATCTGATGGGCCGCTCGCCATGATCGATTCCATATCCCAATCGTTAGCGTTGGCCTCGATTTCGAGTACTTGCTCATTAGAGTGCGTTCCTTTATATCTTTCGAGTAATCCTATATTGAAAATGGAATGTATCATCCAGGAATCTGGTAGTTTTAGCCTGCAGTATTGAAGGTTGGTTCCTACTGATAAAACTTCAAATGGTCCTAGCATCATATTTTTCAGTTTCTTGCAATGATGCTTTGCTTGTATGTTCTTTCCGTTAAGCATTAGCAGACCTCATTTCTTGAAGGGTTCGATTGATTTCCACTTTTTATCGTAATTCTTTGGCATAGCTTGTACTGATTCCTCCCACCTTAAGCGTAACTTCATATGAACCGCATTAATATAATGTTTGTATCTTTCCGAAGCTGGATTCCAAAACTGTACCTCCGTTGTGCAATTTGTCCGTTGTTCAAACCTGTAGTTTGCATAGAATGGTGATTGTTTAGTTGCGGAATGTTTCGAGTTGTTATATGCGTCTTCGGCCAAAGCTAGCATCGATGCCCAATCGTTTTGTTCGTAGTTACAGTAAGCTTGTTAGCATGATTCGATAACCTGGTTTATCCTTTCCGTCTGACCGTCAGTCTGCAGATGATAAGCTGTTGACACACTGCACTTAATGTCCAGATAGTCGTACAAATCCGTAAAGACACTTCCTGTAAAAGTAGAGTCCCTATCGGAAACAACATCTTCTGGAAACCCATCATATTTCCAGACACTCTCCAAGTACACCCATGTGACTGTCAGGGAATCCTTTTTCTTTATTGGAATAAAATGAGCCATTTTTGTATAACAGTCTACCACAACAAGTATCATTGTTGCCCCTTCTGACTCTGGTAGGTCTGTAATGAAACCCATGCTGATATGTGTCCATGGCTTACAGGCTAATTTGAATGAGTGCAATAGCCAATGTTTGGCATTCCGTGGGCTTTTCGTTCTTTGACACATATCGCATTCTCTGCAGTACTTCCGTCTATCTTGTTCCATATTTGTCCAGTAGAAATTCCGAGGTATGCGTTCCAACATTCGCTCCCTTCCGAAGTCTCCTGCCACCTTAGAGTCATGTTCCGATTGCATAATCCTTTGCCGTAATCCTTCCGGAACGTATACTCTATTTTTCCAGCATAATATATTGTCCATGGCCGTATATCCTTTGTCAATATTTCCTCCTTCTGTCACTTCCTTGCATAATTCTCGATACTTATTATCTATGAAGACTTTTTCTTTCATCCTTGACTTTGCTTCGGGTAATGATAGTTCCACCTCTAGCACTGCTATTACAATTGACCCGCAGTTGTCGTCATCGTCTAATTGCATGGCTCCAACTTCGAACCATTGTTTATCTCGTAACATTGGCTGATTTGTTGCTGAAATTGTACCCCCTTCTCTAGAGGTGAATGCCAGACACCTTGAGAGAAAATCTGCCTTAGCATTTGCAGTTCCTTTCCGGTAAAATAGATCGAAATTGAACTGTTTAAGTTCCTCTGCCCATCTGGCTTGTCGACGAATCAAGATAACTGTTGACTTGAAATACGTAAGATTTTGGTGATCTGAATAAATTATGGTTTTATGCATTGCTCCCTGTAAAAAATGTCTCCATTTTTTAAGAGAGTAAACAATGGCTAGCATTTCTTTATCATAAACATCATAATTCAACTCCACTGGATTGAGCTTCCGGGATATCAAGCTGACTGGACGAATTTTTCCGTCCTCAAATTTGGGCAACAAGATCCCGGCAATTGCAAAATCTGAGGCATCCATTTCTAATAATGCCGGCCTCTCCAGATCCTAATATTGTAATATCGGAGTCTTGCCTGATGTAAACAATACTGTTATTTTCAAAAAGGCAGCTTCTTGTGGATAGCCCCAAAGGAAGTCTCTATTTTGTTCCAATAAGTCGGTAATTGGTGCTACTATTCCCAAGAAATTATGTATAAAGCGTCGATAGAAATTGCATTGGCCTAACAATTGTTGTAGTTCTTTTCACGACGTCGGATGAGGCCAATCAACAATAGATGTTGCTTTTTCGGGATCCATTCGTAATCCCGTGCCGCTAACAATACAACCTAACAATGAGGTTTCCTGAGCATCGAAAATGCACTTATCGATTTCGACACCCATATTATAACCCATTGACAGTTGAAAAACATTTGACACTTGTCGTCGATGTTTATGAATCGATTCCTTAGTGGCAATAAGTATATCGTCAATATACACCACCACTACTATTCTGTTATCCTTGTCGATATGGACCTTAGTATCTATGACCAATTTAATCCCTAGCAATAGTTGTAATATTTTATTAATTTTTCTTTGAAATGTTTTGGTGCATTGGTTAATCCAAAAGGCATTACCACATACTCATAACGACCACACTGTGTATGGACTGCCGCAAACCTTTCGTGTCCCAATGCCATCCGTATGAAATGGAGACTTGATTTTGGATCAATTTTCATAATAAAAACTGCTCCCTGCAATCTCGATTGTAATTCCTGCATGATTGGTAACGGTGTTTTATCATTCTTCATATAATCATTTAAATGTCGATAATGCACACACAATTGTAAACTCTGGCTATTAGATTTTCGCACAAATAGTATCGGACTCCCCACCATACTGCTTGATGGTCTAATCTTTCCCTCATTAATTATTTTATTAAGATATAGAATCAACAACTTTGCTTCTTCTTGTGATAACTGGTAAATTGGACCCATCCGTAGTTTTTCTTCAGATCCTATTAACTCGATTCGATGGTCGCATCCTGTATTAACTGGCAACTTCTCCTATTTCTTTGGATCAAATAAAAGAGGAACCATATGATAATGTGTAGGTAGTTTCTGAGCTATCGATGGATTATCCATAACAATTGCTCGGATATGAATCACCTGATCATTAAGGGACACTCTTTTGTTGTAAGTAATGGAATATTCTGGATGAATTTTCCCGTGTCGATAGCATTTAAGGCCACAGTGGGGAACATGTTAATGACTTGTTGTAGTTCCCCTGGCCTTATGTTTTTCCGGGTGCCATGCTGGTATTAATGCATCGTAATCTCCAGATGTTTTCATTACTTCAAAAGCATGATCTTCTTCGTCAAAGAAATGATGATTACCAAAAGATAATCCTAGTGGGACCGTGAATAGGCCTTGCATTTGTATATTCCTTCTGGTAATGTCCGTAGAATTGGCCTCCACCATTCTTTGAACTACCAGTATGGTGTATACCTTTGCTGCCTCCTGAGATATACTGAAGGAAGTACTCCCTAAGTCCAATATGCATCGTAGAGGAAAGTATTTTTCATCATAATCAATAAAAAACTGGTATATTGGTTGTTTACCAATTTTTGTCTGAGAGATTTTTCTAATTTTCTGTTGCAATGCCGATTGATAGTAGACAATGTCTGAAGACTTATTTTGACACTTTGCTTCCAAAGAAAGGGTTTCCAAAGCTTTTCGTTTAGACATCGCTATCCTTTCGACAATAGCGTAACCACAACAGGTTAAAGGAAATAATGTAGGTTGCAATATTTAATTGTCATATTTCCTTACCGACCTGCGGTTTCGACCTTCCAGTCATCCTCAGAAGAAAAAATAAACATAACAAAGGAGAAAATGATCTTCCTATTTGCATATGTGTGTTAAAACGTGAATTTTCGATTCTCAAACTTAATGTGGCTTGTTTAATCTGAATTCGACTCTGAATCCCACCAATTTCTTTCTTCACTTACCTGTTCCTCTTGTTTTTCTGACTTGTCTAATATTGCTTCTTCAAATTCCTCCCCCAAATCCTCGCTATCGGAGTCGCTTTCCAAGCTATCATCCTCCGAATTGCTGCTATCATTTTCAAGCCTCATGCCAGCTATTATCATTGTCTGGTATTCCCTTGGCTTTGGATAGCATGCGGTTCCATTATCCAATGTTATTGGGCTTTTGCAGTATTTAACTCGGTGGTTGCCTTTCCTATCTGAAGGCCCAGAACATCTCAGCTACTCTCCCGTTGCTTTCCCTCTTTCAATTTCCGAAAAGTCAATCCCTTTGGTTTGCTCATATTTCCTTGAACGTTTGTCTTTTTACCGATCTTATTTGAACTTGTTCCTTTTCAACTTGTCAGAGGATTTCTTTTCATAATTGGTCGACTTCCGTTGAACCTTTTTTTTACTGCGTCAATCTTCCTTCTCGTAAGATCGTACTGACGCTTTTAGGCCAAGATTTTTCCTGGCAGCATCGTATTTTTCAGCTGTTCACCCAGCGTTCATAATGATACTAATGATCCTCTGGTCTGTTCTACCAGTAAGATCAACAGTATGCATTTGTTCAAGAAATTTATGGGGTAGTCGTTCCAGAATTAATTTCTTAAATGCCGCACCAGTAACCAATGCTTTATCGTTATAAATTTAGATTTTGGTGCACATATAGCAAATGCATCCTTCATATCGTACTTTTTCAAGGTCTGTATACACCTTGTCTTTGGCATCTCGTTCTTCAAACCTAAGTTTGAGGGCATTGATGTATTCTGTCATTGACTTAGGATATATTCCGTTCAGGGTTCTCTTAAGCCATTGGATATGCCACCCTGCGGCGTATCTATCCCTCAGACATCCTATCCAATCGATAGTTCTTTCGTCTTTGGGAAATTTCTCTAGTTGATCCTCAATATATACCTGTACTAGTGTCCACCAAGTATCAAAGTCATCACCTGGTTTTACTTCGAACCTTTTTGGCTCCCGAATTTTAATACCTTTTGGGAATTCCAATTCTTAAATTTGCCTTTGTTGTTGGGACAAACGTCTTCCTCCTGTTCCTCTGTGATCAGATAGTGGTGGATCCGGTGGTGGTAGAGGATCTCCAGCTGCTCCACCGCCTTCTCCTCCAGCTGCCCTGTCAGCTCCTCCAGCTGCCCCGTTAGCTCCTACAGCTGCTCCGCCAGCCCCTCCAGCGGCTCCGCCGGCTCCTCCAACTGCTCTGTCACTGCTGACACCTCCCCTCATACGTCCTTGCCGAGAAACTTCACTTTCAGTATCCCTAAGACTAGATGCTGATACTGACCTGAATTCGAAAGCAGCCTGTCTCTGGGGATGTACATGCTGGGTTCCTGAGGGTCCTGCTACGGAAGATGTTCTAAAATCGTATGGCCAAAATTCTGAAATCTTATACCCTTCCATCGCGATGGTTAGACCCGTGTTGACTTCTGCTGTTTGTGCCATTTGATCATCCATAGTTTGAGCATGAAATCGCAACTCTCTTTTGGATGGCATTTCTTTGAGTGTGGTTGTAATAGCTGCCATACCTTTATTAACTTCATCAATTCACTTTGTCATAACAGATAACTCCTTGCGAACTGCCTGATTTGAAGCCTTAGCCACCAGGAGATGTAAAGTTTTATCGCTTATTCGCTTGCTTGGCGTCTCAAGCTCTTGGCGCATTCTAGTAAACAAATCCGTTGCTTCATTGGCGATTTGATTATCCTGTGATTGTAGAATATGGATTCCCGATCGTAATTCTTGTAAAACAGCCTATTGAAGGTTCATTACAGATTCCACTCCAGTTACCTTGGAGTCGATTCTAGCTTACTTGGTCTGTATTCTGCTTTCAATAATCAAAATCCCATTTCGAACTGAATCAAATTCTTCCTCCAGGACGACTTTTCCTTCATTGCATGCCTGTATAACATGCACGACTTGTTGAGCGAGTTCAGATAATTGTTTTCGAACCAAGTTGGTACTGTTGGTCATCTGTATTTCTCCCTGACCACTTGGTGCTTCCAGTGGCTCATCTTGCACTTTGAGTAGCAAGTATTCCCTTCGGGCGTCTTCTATTCTTCTTTGGCATTCTAGACACCATTCTGGGATAGCCCTTCCCACTGGGAATCGAGGCTTCTCTATCCTCGAGCTGCTGGGTGCCAGCACTTTGCTGGTGTACGTCAATCGTCTCCTCAGAGTTGCCATTTTGAATCATATGGCTATTATCTGGTGCTTGAACTACTCTGTCCAATTCAACTGTTACTTCGTCCCTATGAGAGTAGTCTTCGAGGTGACAATGATCCGCACAATATCATGCAATACGTATGAATCTCGTCCATTTATCCTACCTAGGTATTTGTACCTGTAGCACTCTCACAACAAGTTACAGTGCTAACAAATCACTGGTGGACATTTTTCCTCGATATTGTATAACTAGGAACTGATGCAAAAGCAGTTCTGGCGTCTGCAATGTTCCGCGCATGTCCTCTGTCCCAAATAAAATCAACAGACGTTGTCATCGCACTTCGGGCACTCCAAACTCATATATGTTGCTGAGTATCGGTTTTGGTATAACTGTTAGGTGTAGTTTGGGGTCGTTTGAATATTGTATAAAATATGCTCCTGTTTTGTATAATTTCTTATAGAAATTAAGTTGCTCTGGTGTCATATAATCCTTTTTCAGAAACAGCGTAGAGTACTTAAAATATTCTACTGTTATGGTGGTTTTTAAGCCCAAAAATCAATAGAACATTTATTGTTTCTAAGTACAGCCACCAATCTAAGAAACTCTTTCTCTCCTCGTATAATTCTAAGACTCAACCTCTTGCCCGTGTACAAGAGCTGCCGATTCTCGAGCTTCCAAATCTCGAGCTGCTATCTCCATCATTCTCAACACAAAACGATACCAATTACCATCTCCTATATAGATGCAGATCAAATCTCCCAGTGGTGTAAACACTCCTTGGACTATTCCTCGAAGGGTAAAGCGCTGGTGTTGAGATATCTCAGCAAAAGGTAATCGATAGTTCCAAGTTGACAGAAATGAAAAACTACAGCATAGGTGTGGGTTAAATGGTGCTCAGCCAATGCAAAAATCAAGTTGCCGAAACTCTCGACAGCCCTCCGTAGTGGGAACTCGGCTGTTGGAAGTTGATGTCCAGGAATACAAGGCCCAGTCTCGTGTATGAATTTGCGAAGAAATTTTTACACAATAGAATTCTTAATAATATTTTAAGATCGTTGTCGGTGCTTCTGTGTTGACTATTGATCGCTGCTTGCTTCCTTTACTTCCATCACAAAACTGGTACCTCATTCTACCAACGAGCTACGCTCCCACGCATAGCTGTTTCTCCTATGAATCGCTTCCCTTATCTAGGGTTACACAATGTGGTTTGAAAGCATTACACTCCTGACTCAATCAGGCCATACATCGCATGTTCCTCAAACTTATCTCAGACAGCTTTGCAATCGTACAAGTCGGTAGTTGGAACATTCACCAACCAAGTTGATGATGCTTATCATTTCTTCAATCCGACATGCAGCTGAGTTTTTTAAATGCATCATAGATTTAATCGGCGACCCACTGATACTATGCCAACGTGAATCAATGACAGTTAAGCTCGTATTCATTACGAGTTTCACATTGCGATCCAGACTGCTTGTGATAACAAACATTGCTCGCTCTAGGCCCATGCCTACGTGAATAATCCCTCACTTACGTCATGCTAAGGTTGAGACTATTCTCCTGACCGGAATGTGCCTCGCTGTATCCTGGCCCGTTACAGGTAGGTGTGAAGAGTCCTCGTAATTGCAGATTGACTATCAACTGCCGTGTACAACAACATGTATATCATGCAGAGTATCCAGACGTGAACGAAGATAATGCCCTTGGCGCATCTCTTCGCGCTACTAATATTAATTCCCGCTATAGAGCATATTGCTGACCACTTGACAAATACATGCATAGGCGTTATACATATCATAGATATGTATGCATCCGGTATTCAAAATAAAGTGTCACTGATTGCTGGTAGAGACAACCCCTAACACGTATGAAATAGGCGCAGGGAGAAGAAGACAAAGAATGGATGGCTGCAAAACATTTTCGAAGTACAGCAGTTTCTCCGATTCTGCAATCATTATTGGCGGTTTATCCCTAACAATTCTGAAAAACCGGAACCATTGACAAGAGTAACAAAGAACAATGAACTGTTCATATGAGAATCACAACAATAGTTACATTTCGGGACCATGACAACCGCATTGACAACAGCACATATCCTGCGAAATTTTGATCATGAAACAGAAATTATTATCGAAACAGATACTTCTGATTATGAATCAGCAAGATTATTGTCATAGCGTGATGATGAGGGGGTGCTACATCCTGTGGCATATTTCTCTAACAAACATACACCTGACAATTGCGATTATGATATATATGATAAGGAGCAGATGGCTATTATTGAGGTATTTGAGGAATGGAGACTGGAATGTAAGGGTGCTGCGTATCCTTTACAGTGGATAACTGATCATGAGAATATCAAATATTTTATGACAAAAAAGCTTCTGAATTGAAGAGAGGCATGGTAGTCAGAGTTGTAACACTTTTTGATTATCAAATAGTTTGCAGACTAGGAAAATTCAACCGGAAAGCAGATGCATTGAGAAGGAGGCTGGGGGACCTCCCTGAGGGGCGGGATTAATGATTGAAAAATATTGAACAGGTGGTTCTAAAGCCGCAGAACCTACCAGAACAATTGCATTTGGTGGTGGAGAGTTAACCTGCTCATGGCCATCCCTCTATGTCCGATCTTGTGACAGAACAATATGTAACTGATTTGTTATCTGGGAGGATATTGGAAGGGGTCCACACCAATAGAATACAGGGAGCAATTATAGTGGCTGAATACACGGAAGGAGGAGGAGGAAAGGTATGGTATAGAGGGTAGTGCTAGCAATGGGTCCAGGTAACCAGCCAGCAGTCCGGGTTGTGACCAGGGGTTTGGTTTGGTTTGGTTCCAGGCCTGGCGAAAAACATGACCCACTATGACTTGGCCGGGTTGTTACCCAGACTGGACTGAAACCCTGTGGGTTTTGGCCAGGTAGGAACTGGACCGTGGAATCACCTTGCTGTTCCTAAAATTTTGGCAAACATTGAGTTTTCAAGTTCTTATCGTATCACAACATCATATGTACATCGATTTTACAGTATCGGCTGCTCTTTCACCTCCTGCATTCCGATTTACGATCTGAATGATATTCGTTGATTGGCTGTGAAATCAGGTCATATTCCAAGCGAAATTCATGGGTTTTCGATAGTAACTCAATGAATATTGGTCAGATCACAAATTTGACAGCAGGTGGTAAAAGAGCGGTTAAAACTACACAATGTAGATACTGATCATGTCATGGAACAATCAGAACTCAAATACTTAATTGGAGCCAAAATTGTGAACTTGAAATGCCGGGTTTTTGGTCGTAAAACTGGCCAATTTCCAACGGTCTGATATTTTTGTGTGGTAAGACCCATTGTGACAGTCCCGTTTCGGGTAGAACGGAACCCATTCCCAACACTAATAGAGGGAGCCTTTCTGTACCCAAGTAGTATTACCAAAGGGCCCAAGTTCCCGATTCAGTTCCGGGTCCAGTTCCAACCCGGAACCAGACTGTTGAAATGAGTTTTACCACATGAAAACCCGAACAATTGTGATTGGGCCAGTTTTACCACCAAAAACCCCGCCTTTCAACCTCACAATTTTCGCTCAAATTAAGTATTTGAGTTCTGATTGTATTGTGACATGATCAGTACATAGGTTGTGTAAACTTAGCCGCTCTTTCACATCCCGGTTTCATAATTGCGATGCGACCAATATTCATTGTGTCACTATCGAAAACCCGCGAATTTTGCATCAAAGTTGGCATTATCTCACAGTGACTGAACGAATATTGGTCGCATTGCTATTCTGAATGCAGGAGGTGAAAGAGCTGCTGAAACTGGACAATCTAAATACTAATCTTGTCATGATTCAATCGGAACCCACAAACTTAATTGTGGCCAAAGAACTGAGAAAGTAGTAGGATCCATATTAGGGAACCGCAGTCTGGTTCCAACCCAGCCAAAACACCGCAGGTGTATGTCCAGTCCGGGTAACAACCCCACCAAGACAATCCTGGTCGGGTTTTTGGCTGGGTCTGAAACAGAACCGAACCGAACTGCAGGCCATAAACCTGCCTGCTGCCGGGTTACCCGGACCCATTGCTAACACTATGCCCAACAATAATATCCTGCGTTTATGGATGATAATACATGAATGTCACGATACTGCATTAGCATGATGTCCTGGACGAGTGAAAACTGTTGATCTCCTGAGTAGAGAGTACTACAGGAAGGCGATGTGTAAGGAAGTTGACCAGTATGTACAGAATTACCTTACTTGCCATCAGGTCTGGAGCTCCTGGCACTTGGCGTTTGTGGTCCTTTGACCATTGCAAATTCCTGAGACATCGAGGGAAGATATTTCAATGAACTTCATGGTAGGCTTACCAGAGTGCGAAGGTTTTAAAGTGGGTTGGGTAGTAGTGGATTCATCAGCAAAATGTATTTTAGTCTCTGGAAGACTCCAGGAGTGTCTGAGAGGATGTGGAGTGTAAACTTAGAAGCGTCAATTTCAGGAGAGTATCAGACCCTAGGAGGGTATTCCGGCAGGCCTTCAGAGGAACTGGGATCTCTGACAACAGGTACAGGAGTAACTGGGATCTCTGATGACTGATACAGGAGTACAATGGGAGTGATTGTAATAAGTTTGGGAGCAGGTCAGAGCGCCGGAGAGAACTTTGGGTGCACCTGGGAGTGCCGCCGAACCAACACAGGAATCACAAACACACTCTGAGAGGTGCCAGGGTTCTTATGGATAGACATTCGGAGGACTGCATGCGTTATCTGAGACTCTTCGGATGTACATGAGCATTCGACTTCCCTCAACAGCGAATATGATGCATGTATTTTTGCTCATTATCTCTTGTGAATCATACTAGCCATCATCTTCGTCAATATTGTATTTTGTGCCTCACTCCATTAAGGACACGAAAGAAAATGGCGAGAGATTCAAACATACACCCAGGTACACTGAAACAATAACCCAACTAAGCAATCAAAAAATATCAATTAAACATGGTGTTGATGTCATCCACTCCATCTTCCATCTCATTAGGGCTAACGAATGCAGGAAAACACAATTAATCAACGGCGTAAAGAAGCTGGAGGCGCTGCTTGTATTTGCTGAGTATTCAATCCGGGCGAGTGGATGAAATGGAATTCCAATGTCGTTTGGCTCGATTTCAGATATCTCATACAGATGTAATGAGATGTTAGCTAGCTGCAAACCTAATAAATGGGGGTATGAGAGGCAATATGATACATTCCGATGAAAAATGGGAACAAGGAGTGCGGAATGATGTTCAGGAGCACCGAAAGAGGAGGGAGTAGAAGTGCGGAATGAAATTGAGGAGCACCGAAAGAGGGTGGGTTAAGCAGTGCGAAATGACATAAAGGAGAGCCAATCCAGGCACCTATGGGATTGAGGAGTGCTTATCCCAGAGGAGGAGCACTGAAAAGGGGTGAGGTAAGAAGTGTGGAATGCATTATAGGAGCGCTGGTGGGAATCGAAGAGCTCCCATCCCGGGCTGAGGAGCGCGGATAGATGGTCTAGAGTGTGGAACGGCATAGATGAGCGCTGAGAGGAGGAATTAATTGCGATATGAGATAGAAGAGGTTCAATCAAGGCTGAGGAGCTTCGACTGGAATTGAGGAGCACCTATTCTAGTGGCGTTGCACTGCAGAGGGGGGGGGGGGGGGGGTTTGTGGCCGCGGTTTGGG
>Ga0307514_10000733_pt1 | contig 55989 bp, 54 predicted proteins | sample 16_EM_MG_FD_203088 | JGI IMG/M metagenome (GOLD analysis project Ga0307514, IMG submission 203088) | Populus trichocarpa ectomycorrhiza microbial communities from riparian zone in the Pacific Northwest, United States - 16_EM | ecosystem: Host-associated > Plants > Roots > Unclassified | place... | reverse complement strand
AAAAACCGGACTGCTGGCGGGTTACCCGGACCCGTTGCTAACACTAATTTACGGCTATACTGCAGCTTTTGCTGCCAGGTAATTCCTGGCTTATAATGGAAGTTCTGGCACAACTGAGATCTGCAATCCAGTCCAGAATGAGGTTATTGATTGTGTATGAAGCCAACTTTGACAAGATGCAACTCATTATGGGTTTATCATTCTGGCTCAGAGACGCCTTGACAGCGACAAATACACCACTGAAGTGCATCCATCCCAGTCTATAGTGCACTTTATATTTTGGTTTACTTCATCGCATCATGTTTTCTCGGACTTTGAATCAGTGGACACAGTGCACTATGATTGTCATCTATCAAGTCACTTCACGTTGAGGTGCAGGCGGCTTATCCCGCACAGCTGCTGCAAATATATCAATCTATGCTTGATCGGGATATGTAGGCCACCACTAAAATGCCTTCAACTGTCAACTCGGTGTCAACTTGTCTGTTGGAGGAAGGTCGCCCTGTACAACTAAACCATAAATACACAGACCTGGCGAATTAGTAACCCCACTTAACTCGATATTGACTAAGTAGTGTGATTGGATCTATGCTTTCAAATTCTAAAATAGCTTCTGCATGTTCGGACTCTATCAAAAGTGCTGGAGCTCCAGAGTGAGAATTTCAAAGACAGATTATGTTCAGCGACTCTGCAAGATGGCCAGCTACTCCTTCTCACCCATGTACCTCACTTACTGAAAGAGGCCTGAGTTCTCAATGCTTTGAATGCCGACTGAACTCGATTCTGACTAACTGGTTTCTTTGTGCCGCCAAAATTCATCTCTGAAAATGTATTATGTTAACCAAATTCCATCAAGAGTGAAGTTCGAAGAGAGAGAATCTGGAAAGGTCATGTGAAGAAAAGACAACGTCAAAGAGTGCAATTAACTGTCAGAGTAAGGAGAGCTTGAAATCGCCAGCCATGGAATCCAACCATAACCATTTAAACTGCGGTGCACCTCAATTTCCAGAACTGTAAGCATGCAGTCATCATTCCTCTGCCCTCTGTGAGATGGCATCTCATTCTGCTTTCATACCATTGTAGCATATTGATTTCAACCCTAGCATTAATTGAAGTCAACATTGTAGTTGTGAGACTCACAATGAATTTGTGATCTAACAGTGTGCAACTTACTAGATATTAGATACAAAATCAAAATGCAAGTGAGTATTAATGACCCTTTTGTTACAAATCTTGGCATTGCCAAGAGCTTGAATCAAAATGATCACCCCTGAATCATCCATCATACCTTACCATCCTTTCTTTGCACCTGTATCTCTTCTTTGTACACTGAATTCTCTCTGTCCTCCATTAACAGCAATATTGTTGTGAAGGAAAATCTGCACACACTGCCCAGATGAATGCATGGAAGGAAAGGTATGCTTACCATATTGCCTGATCGACTTCTAACTCGGCTGCAGCATCCGAATACAATAGAATATCATGGAAATACCTGTGTCATTTCGGAGGATATACCACATATGGACATATATATTTTCCCTCCATTAATAACCAACTCTGTATGAACCCTTGAATATCCACCGTCATTCTCAACATCCCACATCAATTTAGTTCTGCAGATTGTACATGCCGCACCAATTCAATGGCATGCGGTCACCTCAAATGGTCAAAAATTCACGCATAATTACTATGTTTAGAGAGTCATATACAGGGGCACATGATTTGATTCAGAGTCTTACTGCTCCATTTGGCCAGCACCAAGGATTAGTTAATATTGCAAGTTGTCTTCTGGTGCATCTGGTTCTATACTAAGTGAGTTGGCTTTAACCAACCTTGAAATCTTGCATCAATACAGAGTGTTGTTGATTGGAGTTGGTAATATTTGGCATTAGCAATCCATCTCTACTGGTGCACCTGACAAGGAATCCATCCATTCTGGCATACCTGCCAATATGCTATATTGCAACACTGGACTGCTATCCTTGATCTCAATATGAACCATTGAAGTTATCTCTCCTGAACCCTTCAAGGCATGCCTCCAATTACATCCTCCTCAACTATGTGCAACTTCTTGCTCCATTTTTCCAGTTATTCCGTTGAACTTAATCCTATATTTACTGCTTATACATTCTCTCCCATATTCCCCAACTTTCCATCTTCATTACCACAAATGGAACCTATGCCCAGCCAGGTGACAAATCACTCTTCACAGATGAAAGTAGAAGTACACCATGAGAGAGCACTCGCATTCAAGAAAGTAGCCAATCGTCGTTGTCCATCAAATGTTTCCCTCCCAATTATCTTCCATCATGGATTCTGTTACGGATGACTAATGACCCTAATTTCGTTATTCAAGCAAGATGACAATACCAATCAGGAGATCGGTGATGATGACAAAGAAAACCACACAGAGCTCACCGCATGGTTCAACATGAAAGAAGATGATTTGGATCACAACAGGAGATTCTGCTGCTTTGCCAGGCGTGCTTGAACAAGGCTGCATGAAATACAAAAGTTCCACTGCGAACGAAACGGAGCCGTACTGATACTGTCATTGTATGCCCTCCACCATCAAATCCCTGAAATGCAGGTGGGGCAATGGCACCAACACTGCTCAAACGCAAAAAGTCAACCCTCCTCAACATATTATCCCAGTCTGACTGTACACTATCCACCCAGGCACTGCCCCTACGTAAGTGAAGTGCAGACTAGAATATTCCACAACCCAAAGCCAGTGGAGATGAATTTAAACCATGGCACATGATATATAAGAAAAAATTAACCCTGTGGCAGAAAGAAATGCGGATGACTATACAGTACATTAGTACATGAATTGAAGCATTGGGTAAAGCAGAGAAAGAGTTGATATGATTGAGAGCATCATCGAGATGTGTCTATTTATCCTGTCTACCATCCTTGCATCTTCACTTGTCCTGGTACCCAGACTTCCAACTCCTTGGATACACAGGAACTTGGAACTAAGAATGGCTTGTTTTGCCAAAAATCATTACCGCAAGGAGCTCGACTGTGTGCGCATTCCAAAAATCATTCGCGCTAACGTCTGCTGGGCAAAGATACCAAACTCCCAATTACATGATAGCCATACACAGAGTCCTATTGCTACCACTATGCCTTTTTCTAAAACCAGAGTCTCAACCATTACTCACAACATTGTGAACTTTCAACACAGACCTTCATGCATGAATATGATTGATGTAATAATACAATATATGACATACCAAAAAGAGACCCAAAACCTCTCCAAAAAACTTCAAATTATTACTCATCCGTCCACCCTCCAAAGTGCCAGAAAAATACCTACACACAACACAAATCCTTGAATAACCATCCAGCCAGTGCATTTTATCCTCACAACAACTAATGGGCAGCTGGGTGGCTGTTTGTACCATTCTCATTGGCCAAAGAGCCCGCACCAAGAGGATCCACAATGTGATTGTGTATATATTGCCAAGCTACATGCTCATCAGAAACAATACATCGCTAGTAATCGGCAAAGAGACCAAGATCATGTTTTCGGATGATTTCAAGGTATATGTGCTGTCTGATAATCCTCGTGTGAAGTTTTCTTTCAAACATATGGAAGCATATTTTGTTGTCCGGAAACACTTTTGATGTGGGTGCTATATCTCAGCATCATCATCCGATTCCTCTCCAATATCGTCAATCATATCCTTGGGTGGAGGTGTGATAATCACAACTCAAGGAAGGTAGCTGTGGCCACCATGTATTGGGGTCTGGGCACCAGATGTGCCATTGGCTTGTTGGCCACAATAAACAACTCAAAAATGGGTCCGGTCACTTAAATTCATCGCCGCCTTTACCCATGCGGTAGCGATATTGTAATCCAGGATTGCGGTAACTTTACGGGCGTGTGGACTACGATTTGAATTACCCTCCACCTAGCAGCCCCAAAGCTCTCGGATTTTCTCGCTGGGGTCTAGCAGACCGGCAATTGCAGCATTCATGATTGATAAAATGGTCATAATGACAATGAATGTAACTATTGGAAGTATTGATTCATCATCTCATAGTCAGTGTCATGTTAATAAGAATGCATTATTTTCACCCACCCTCTTCCCAGCAATGTCGGGATCCACATAGGCGATGGTGAAGCGAAATGGCTTGACAGGGACATCGGTCAGTGTGTGGCAACGCACCTCTTAGCAGGAACACCAGCAACCTGAGGTTTCGTGCTCATCATCATCCATATCTACACATCAGCAGGAAGAGCAAAAGAAACATCGGGGCAATGAGTTACATACCAACATGGACGAAATTTCTCCTCTCAGTTGGGGTTTCATCCATCCTGTTCTTTCTTCGGTGAAGGCCAACCTGTGCCAACTAGTTAAGTGCTAGCTAGAATTTCTCACCATTGAGGATAGTCTTGTCTGCCATGTACCATTTCCAGAGCGTCCTTTTAGACGGCAGATCTCTGATTCAAGTAACGCAATGATTGTTTAGGAAATCCCCTTGCTTCGGGCCGGCTCCGAGCTTATTGCTGATGTTCATGGACTGGGCAATCACACAGATGTGCTGCCTCACATGATCATCTTTCCGGTTTTTTGTGAAGATACCCCTCTGTTGTGAAATCCTCCGTGGTCTCTACTGCACATTGGCTTACTCCAACAGTGGTGTACTCGGCCCACAGGTGGACTAGTTGAGTCGGCATCTACATTGTGTTAGCAGCTTTGACAATTGAGTTCAGTAACATGAAGGCATCACAGTTCATATTAGGATCCCAATGGTTGGCAATGAGACAGTGGAGGATATGACTTCCTTGTGACTCCAAACAACTATCAGAAGTAATCAATATATCGTTAAGCATGATGTGCAGCAGTAGCAGAGGTGAAGAGGGTGTGTTGAAGGTTCTAGACAGTGAAAAAATGGTAGGCAGGCAGGGCGAATATATATGAGGGCTTGGTGGGGTTATCTTGATCTGGTAACACCATCTTGGCTGCTATTCGGTTGGGAAACAATTTCCTTAGCATCATCTAACCGACCTGATTCATCGACTGAATGCTTAAATTCATCTTAATGACAACTAAATGCATGCTCCGCTGCCCTGTCTGACATATTTGTCCTTGCTCTATTCCTTGTACCGCCTGATGACATCACACGAAATGTATCTAAGAAGACTGCACGTTTTAGCAAAGTCACAAACTTAACGAATTGTAACAGCCATATTTCTGACATTGTGTATAGGAGGGTCATGTAAGGCTGCAAAATAATCGCCGTGACGCGCTGAATGCAGATGCAGTAAGCTCTTCAGGATCCAAGGGATGTTGGAAATAAGAGAGCAATTAAACACTGTGCAAATACGTAAGGGAGAATAAGAGAAATCCTACACGAGCGATAGGATCCCTCTGTGGACAATGTAAATCGAGGTGCACCTTGTTCTGACGACCAGCCAGCTTGCGATAGTGTGAGTAGGTAAAAAATGGCCCAGACTCTTCTTAACGTTGTAGCAACATTTCATTCTGCTAAGACAACATGGATATTCACCAAGAGTGTCTTTACCACTCAAAGACGTACTCCTGCATGAGCAGTTATATTACACACCTTCTTCGCGACTACAAAGAAAGTATTGTATATTAATCAGCGGAACAACCCCCAGACGGCAGCTTTGCGATTGAGCACAATAGTATTCTACTTCCATTTGTTCATGAACCACATTTTGATCTTGTTCTTTACCCTTCAGACGACAATTCCAGCGACAAAGAAACCAACACCCAAAATGTGTGTGTTGATCCAAAGCAACCTCCAGTTCGGACATGAATCAATGGTACTCCACACTTGGGCAACCCGCTCGCTGGCAAGCCTATTAATAAAGAGTATGTCGTTACCTTCGACGATGAAATTAATCAATGGTCTCACATTCCCAGGGAGGAGGAGTATCGATTAGGAAACTAGTGTATTAAGCATAACATGGGCACAGCTGCAATCAATGAGCTTTTCAGGAACCCTACGATGGCAACCGTCAGGAACTTCACACTATTCCACACATTATTCAAAAGTTACCACGAAATGTCCTATGTGATGAACATCAACTCTTGGAAACAGTGCAAAGTATGTTACAACAGTTTGGTCGATCCAAACCACTTTCCCGACCATGGTTTCACACGTGTCTCGAACCACAATCCTGTTCAATGCACTCAGTTCCTCATGAAACAGCGTGTGTGCAGAGAATATATATCATATGCTCCAGTAAAGGAAATTGATGATGCTGAGGAACGTATCTACTCAGAGGTCAAATGAAGTGACTGGTCGTGGAATGAATGGGTGGGTTAGTTGAAATTCATCATAGCGACAATAATCTTCACTACTGTAATAGCTACAGCTGCAACTTGGAGCTACAATTGTCCCTGTATTTGGCAGTTCGGATTAAATACATTATATAAACTATTCAGGTGACAAGAAGAAGTGGCCAGGGAATATCAGTCTAAGAACCATCAACCCAACGATCAGATCAAAGCATATGAATCTTGCATGCATCCTTGTTGTCATTCGGTCCCGTTCATCCGAAATATCATATTCAAGGCCATGGAAAAACCTCTGCCATGAAGGAACAACCAATAGACAGTCGGGACGATGTATGCAAAGTCTTTGATGTTATTTTTCGTCCTCTCGACACCCAGTTCAATACTGGAAAGCTTATGCTTTGTGGGGAAGGTTGGATGCGGCAATCTCATCCTGAAACCAGTGCCTGGACGGCTAACTGCTTCCAAAACAGTCACTTGCACTCGATTAACCAGCCCCATTACCACATATGCGATGCACTGAAATAGTTGTTAGGAAAATAGAATTCATCATTGTGGAAATTGAGTGACTATTCGCTGTCCATTTCAAAGTTGATACTTGTGACTCAGAGAGAGTAGAAGGAGAGACAGGAAGTAAGACAATATCTAGAACATCGAGTGGTTGAAACCTCAGAAGCTGGCATCTGGAATATGAAATGCATCTTCCCAAGGACTATTATTGTGCCGGATATTCTTCATACCACCCATCTTGGTATGTATAGGCATTTGCTGCACTGGGTAACATCCTTCCTCATACAACATTCCACGATTGACTAACTAAACTAGCTCAGGGCGATGTTGCCTCGATATTCTTGCATCGCCCGATCAAACCAGCCAGATAGCCAGGTCACATAACGAAGTGGTAAGGAGATGAAAATGCTGGGGTGTATGATTGTACCAGTTTTTATGGCTTCTCTTTTAAATCCTTTGGCAAGCCACCGGATTCCCTTCACAGAAGCCCTGTTGTGTGTCAATAGCTTAGTGGATTTTCACCTTATGGCACATTACTGATACCATACTGAGACAACGATCGAGTACATGGAGAATTATCTGTCCAAGTTGCATTCTTATAAAGACGTTTTGAGTCTATTCCACGCCAGTAAATCTACAAAGAAGCTCTCGGAAGCCTGGTGTAGTAGACTACTTTGGCCAAATAGCAGGAATGTGAGAGTAACCCCACTTGGAACAATCGTTCTGCACGTTCAAAGCGTCATCGCGATGATAAAGATACAGTGCAGATCAGGTCACAAATTGCACAACACCTTGTCGACGAATCAGATTTTAACTCTGTGAAGAGGTATCTCCTGAACCACTTGTCTGACCTTATCCGCCAGCTTGGCAAACTCTGAATTGAGAGCTCTGAACTCGCAGAATAAGTGATAAGGGAACTGAAACAAGCGTACCGACAATAGAATCATCATGAGACAGCCTCCCAGATTTTGGAAACACATGCCTGACAGGAGGTGTTTCCCTATTGAGAGCTGAATGCCAATGCTGCAAAACAACGTCGCGACAGTGAAATACCTCTAACTACAGCGCCTATCAAGCGAACTATGAATAATCTGCAATCAGAAATGGTGACCCTTGATGACTTGGCTGAGTGGTGTGGAATGCCAAAATGGGTGCTACAGAGTCACATTGCTTGGTGTGTCAAGAGATTTGCTGACTTCACAGACGATATCGATCACAATCAGTATTTCAGTCGTCACAACAATACACAATAGATTTGGTACCATGAAGTAGTAATTCCGGTGACATCTTTTCAATGCAAAGAGCAAGCAGTTCATATGGTTCATTGCACTGGGTTCACAAGGTGGAGAAAGCATAAGCCACCAAGAAATGATATAGTGCTTCTCCAGATGGGGACGAGTCCTGATAGCCACTTTTAGTCGACTGCTGCATGCATACCCTCATGGTTGCAGTGTCAATTCATCATCGAGGTTGCTGAATCGAACGTTAAAGGGCTTGTTGCATTGGTTCAGATGTTTGCAATAAGGCCAATTCGTCGGACTCCTGGTATGGTGATTGTAGAGGAGACGCATTAGCCTCCGATACAAGCCTTGCATGATAGAAGCTACTGTTGTATGTCACTTTTCAGTATCAGAACCACTTATGTCGTCCCTATAAGTGCGATGCATGAGGCTCTACACATTCTTCTGCTGATGACGCAGCCAGATAGCTGGTGGTTCAATTTGAGCCACACGATTGACTTGAATGCTTTCAATTTGTTTTATATGTCAATTATTCGACTCCATGCTTGAGGTATTCATTGCAGCAATATATACAAATCTGACGATTGTTTACTCTGGGTGTGTTAACTTTTGTAATGGGAGTTGTGCAAGCTTGTGTATAATCAATGTCTCAAGGGATTAAATAGTTAAGAATATGCATAAAATCAATGAAACAGTTCAAACAATGTCGAAACGATTAAAATCTTGACAACGGAAGTGAAAGAAACAAGAGCAGTAAACTAAGATGAGTGACAAACAAAGTTTTTCAAATGTCATGGCGACATGGTCACATCATTGAACGCTTCGAAGCATGGTGGATGATTGCACATACGTAGCTCGGAATATAGGTGGAGAACGTGGTTAAATATTGGTTCATAGGGTACATTTTTGGAAACCAATTTCACTTGTTGCTCATAATCGTACTCGCATAGCCAACCAACTTCCTTATCCGCAACAACATATCACACATAATCAACAAGGTGATGAAGAGCTCAGTTTCGGATAACTTCAACATATCGCTGCTGTGTGGTAGTCCTCATTTGAAGCTTCTTTTCGAACTTTGGGAGCCAGTTTTTGTCGTTAGGATGCTACTTGGATTTCGAGGCTACATGTCAGGATCATCATCTAATTACTCCCCGACATCGTTTTTCATATCCTCTGCCAGGGTTGTGAGTATGTCAACCAGAGAAATGCAGCTGTGGCCACCAGGCATCGGTGTCGGGGCACCAGATGTGCTGTTTATTTGAACGCTATAATAAACAACTCAACAAAGAATTGAGTTATTTAAATTCATCGCTGCCTGTACGCATGTGGCAGCCGTACTGTGATCGAAGATGGGGGTAACATTACGGGTGTGTCGACCACAATCTCAATATGGCTCTGCCCAGCAGGCTCAAATATCAGGATCTTCCGGCTGGGGACTAGCCGACCAGGGATTGGAGTATGAATGATTGACAAAATGGTCATATCAATGATTGATGTAAGTATCAAAAGTATCAATTCATCATCCCCAGGCCAGTGCCATTAGAATGGTTGAGTATTGATTTAACAAGTGTTAGCAACAGTTCCGGACCATCACTTCGGGTCTGTGTCTGGGTACGAACCGAACTGTTGCAAAATTGGGGGTTCCAGTTTTCAATCAACCCAAACTGTCAATTAGGGTACAGTTCAATGGTAATCTCCCAACGAGTTTCAATTGGGTGGGATGTCAGCGGGTTGCCCAGCAGGTCCATCTGCAGATTTATATAATGTTCTTGTTTTTGCAGTTTGACAATATTCCGTTATTAAAATCGGGTATTCCGTAGCCAGTAAGCTGTTTTTGCATGTTTTGCAGTTTGCGATATCCATTATTTTGGAATCTGTATTTTCCTTTTATATATTGTATTTTAGCTAAGAAAGGCGGTCAGTAGATCTGTTATGAGCTCATGTATCCGCGCAGTGCCATGATTGCCCAATATGCAAGACCAAAAATTGTTGATGCTCTGTTGACACTCATTTTCATGATGCGGTAACACAAATGTCATGCACTGTTTCAGATGAAAAGGGTGCCAGGACATCGTATATGAATCATTGCCACAATGTGACACTTAAATTAGCCACAATGCAAGACCAACAATTGGTTAGGCTCCAATCACGCTCAGTTTCAGGATGAAGCAGGGAGCGTGTTGCTAGTGTTTTTGCCCCTAAAGGCGGCCAATTTCTCATTTATGGATGTTTGCAACCAATCGCAAGTTAGATTACCCAAGTTGCAAGACCAAAAATCGTTGATGCTCATTTTCAGGAAGCGGCAGGGAGCATGTTGCTTTTGTTTTTCCTACTCAAGGCAGCCAATACCTTATTTATGGATGTCTCAAACAGATCGCCACTTTGGTTACCCAAGATGCGAAGCCAAAAATCATTGACACTGCATTGATGCTCATTTTCAGAATGGGGCAGTGACCATACCAGTAGCTATTTTGCCGATCAAAGCTGCCAATACGTCGGTCATGCATTGCAGCAACCAAATCACATTTCAATTCCCGTACTTACAAGACCTGTGATCATGGACGCTCCATTGAGGCCTATTTTAATGTACTGTCCATTCAACATCTGCCGCCATCACTAATTGTATTCATAATTATTTTGACATTATTGGTTGCCTTTCAGCCTGATCGAGGCTCGGCCCTATGGCAAAGCTGAGCCCAGTTATCTTCTCGCACATGTCCCTCTCATCCTATTACAATCTATACCTCTAGCCAAATAATTCAGTTTGCGCGTTATACTTCTGTTGATTAACCAATATTCACGGGCAACTGCTTAATATTCTCCCGTAATATTTCTTTAAAGGAAATTGTCAGTCAAACTACATTAAGAACCTGGTAAACATACATTGACTCATTCTGTCCTACATTTTCTTGATCCCCTTATTCCTCCTGGTTTCCATTGTACTGACTGCCATCAACACCTTCTCAGCTTTTGTGTTTGACCTCCAGGTTGGCCGAATCAATGCGGGAACATTAAGTGTGACACTCATATCTCACTGCCCTTGGGTTTCGGAATCCCTGACGCCATTGTCGAGCTCTATCTCGGATTCATTGTCCGCCTCCCAGTCCTGTTCGCTGTCATTTAGATTATTGAAGTTCTCAGTCCAGTCAAGTCAATTTTCGGTGTCCGAAATGGTTTCAGGTGAACTATCCTCATCACATTCGGCAGGATGGCAGTCAATTCATTTGATTTGGCGGACATTCAATACTTGAGTTCATCCTCCAGGGTGGTCCTTTGCAGACAAAGCCGGTGGCGCAGGTGATCTTTCCAACAATTTAAATGCAGCCGCACCATCATGTTGAAAGTTTGACCAGGACGCTTTGACGATGTCTTCGGTATCTGAAATGTATCCTACGGCGGTCATTTGCTTGTTTTGTGCCCGAGATTCCTTCTGTGTAGCACATAGGTTCTGGCTGCCCTGCCACATCTTCAAAAAGTAATGGACCTTGGCCATTCTGGGTAATTTCTTTTGCTCTGCCTCTCTCTTCATTTCCAAGTCGTTAGCAGTATTTGGCATATCCAATGCCGGGTCATCGCCGGCCAGTGACCTGTCATTGGCTCGAGCAAACTGCCTTAGTATAACTGTTTCGGGAAGGGTCTCAACTGTGGGTTTTGACTGCCTCCAGCCAATTACATCTCGCCCAAGGGGAAAACTGGCCTCCACTCAGATACAATGTGGTATGATGGAGAATATGTCGTGTGCCACATTGGCGAAATCGGTGTAGTTTGAGTGCGTTTCTACTTGCTGTCACCACCAGTCCGTGATATACGGGATCCGAAATGTACTGCTAATCTCCATAGAGTCAGAGTGGTAATCATTATGATTCACATTAATTTGCCCCCAGTTGTATGGTAATTCAGTCGGTGAATTCAAATAGAGCCTTGGGCTGTCAGCAATCATGCTGCGCGATTGCTTCGCTAAGGCGTCATTTCGGCCACATTTTTAGGCATTAAGTATTCTTCATCATCCCTGGACAAATCATATTGATCATAAGATGATTGACCAGATCTTGAAGTCTGTGCAGGAGAGCAACGATTGTTGTGCGGTATGTCTTCAAGTTCAGTGACAGGCAAACATGAACAACAAACCTAGTTTCCGTCATGAACACCCGGGTGTTCCTGATGGCCCTAATGGCTCCGACTGGACCTTGTACCCTCTGAGGAGAATCAAACACGCCCCGTTGCCCAAGTAACGGGTTGCGTCACATACTGCCCCTGCCGCGGCTATTATACCATGCCTCTTATTGTTGTGACTCGTCGTGTTGTATACTACCCCGTAGACGCTCGCCAGCCTGCGCATCAGGCTACGCACCATCAGAATGACGCGTGTGTTACACTCTTCACAGGGGCCCCTCTTATGCTGGAGCCGTTTACACAACGCCTAGCGCTGTCTATGCCTTTCACCAGCCAAGTGCCACATTTTACCTCTCGGCTATTGCTAGTTATCGGATGCCGCACTCTCCCATATATGTTTAACTTGGAGATCTTGTCACTTATTACAATGCAGTCTTCGCTTCGGATACATCGCTTGCCATTGCATTTGCTTCACCATTATTGTATTTTACAGGTCTGAAATATACTGTCCAATCTTCACACTCTCTAGTACTATACCCTCAGTCCTCCAAAGTCTGCGTGAATCCATCATCGGCATGAAATACTTCTTCCTCTTCATCCGCATCGGCACCATCACCAACATCGTCCTAATACCCGTCTACATCACTGGTTCCCAGGTTAAACTTCTCGAGTTCAGTTGCGGCCCGTCGTCGCCAGCTGGTGGTGTGGATGGCATCGCACTCATCGATTTTGTCACCTTTATCATGGTAATCCTTGCAGCCCCATGGTATCCCGGAATGCAGTTCATCATCCATACAATTATTGTCCATCGGAATGTTTGGGTCAGTGCTTCTGATCTCTTGCTCCTCAAGCGCCACCTCAGAGGTCCAAACGTCAAGAAGAATAGCATTGTCAATACACGCTGCTTCTGTGCTGATGACCTCGGCAGGCGTTGGGTTCTCGGGCAGTTGGATCTGACGCTTGACTGTCGCAAGAGTGTTTGTATACACCCTCTGTTGGTAGCTCTCCGGTAGTGTGTTCCAGGCATTCATCAAGAATGTAGACGTGTCTGCAACACTAGGCAAGATGAACAACTTGCGACTGGTTGCAGCACAGCGGGATGCGTTGTTGCCACCGTCGTTCTTGTAGTTGGAGTAGATCGAGCGATGAGGTCTGTACGTTTCCAGCTTTGACTTGGAAGCTTTCGGATGAACACCTTTGTTCTTTTGCCACTCCAGGAGAGCATGGTGCAACAAAGTGCAGGTAAACATGATCAGTCGCGAGGGTATATGACTGTCCTTGTGGTCAATCATGGAATTATAAAATCCATCAGCATACTTAGCGCGGTTATTCGCCCGATGATACAATTTGATGTAGATAAACCCCGGAATTGCTTTCGGCAGGCAGTAAAGTGGACGCCGGCCATTCCTTAACAGCTTTCGACACTCTCTGCGTTAGATCTGGACTGCGTACACCACCTTCCACATGCTCTGCAACAGGAAAAAGGTACTTGTTGTCTGCCAGAAGGGAATCAATGAATTCCAAATGCTCTGTGTCTGATTCAAAGTGGTGGAGATCATAAAGCTCTGCTATATGGTCCCTTGCTGATTGAATGGAATGAGATTGAACTTTGTTGACTTGTACTTGAACCTGGTACCGGTTTGAGCATGCAATATCCAAAGTGGACTGTTGCTTCAGCATACCTCTTTCAAGATCTTGTTTTTTCTTCCCTCAAATGCTAAGGACCAAATGTTGTTTTGTTGCATAGCGGTGTTCCAGTACTTTTCTATAATCTGCCATGATGGGGCTTCAGCTGATGCTTTTGCAGTGCCTCGCGTTGCATAACTTAACATCCCCAAGTTGCGTGCACTCATAAATGGCCATCTGTTCCACATATAGAGCTCCATTAGTCTGCCCATTGCAAATTCAAGACATGTCATGTCTGAGTGACCAAATCGATGGATGCTGCGACTGCTGGAGACAACTGATTGAGGTGTAGACACCGCCTGCTGTTGTAATTGCCACTTCCTCTGTCTCTGATTCCTTTCTGTTGCTCGCATTCTCAGTGGATTTGTCATGGTCGCACAGGCTGCTGGATTAAAGATGGGGGTAGGCAGAATTTCAAGACCATGAAGAGGAGTGTGACTGCTTGCAATGCCAGAGGCGAGGCTGGATACAACGCGACCCATTGAGTCTGTCTGTGAGGTTCCTCCAGGTGCTGGTGTGCTATGACTGCTTGTACCCAGCATGGCAGGTGTTGTAATCATTGACCGTCGCTGTGTAGCGAAAGGGGTGGAAGTCACGCATTGAGTGATATCAGGCACTCCAGAATTGTTCAGAGAAGTAGAGGGGGTGGAGTTCTGACCAGGGATTGTAGAGGCTACGGAACTCCCTCCTTGAGAGGAATCCCTCTCACCAGACAGTGCGGAAACGCATCTCTTAGCAGAGGGAAGGTGAGAATTCCCTGAAAGCCTACGCTTTTGTTGTTTCTGAATAATTCGTACAACTGGAGTTGTGTCAGGGTGAGGGCTTTGGGAATGCACAGTCCAATATAGATGTTCGACATTAAGAATGTAGGAATAATTTCCTCTTCATGCATGTGCAATGGCAGGCAAGGTAGACTCCTATTTGAGCGACCAGGGAGTTATTCGAAAATAAAGTAAGGTGCAATTTATACAGCACTAGACTCTGAATCACTATCGCCCGTGATGATACTCGGAGACGAGATCCCTTGAAAAGCATTCAATTATGGAGTTTACTGCTATCAGATTAAACTCAGATCAAACTCAGCATTGATATTCACTGTTACAGCAACGTCTGATGGTCTATTTGCACCGCTTGAAGGGTCTTTATGCCTTATTGGTGCAATTATCATAGTATTGTACTCGTTGTTGGCACAATACTTTGAACTCTCGATTGTGTATATCTTCAGCTTCCTGGTGGAAATCCCTTCTTGGCAGAGCTAAAAGCATTGCAAAGCGAACAATGATGTATTCTATATCCTATGACCTCAGGTGTGTGTGCTTTTTCCACTGCTAAGCGTTGGTAGCCGTGTTGGATGGTTGCACAGTTGGGATAACCTGAGAACTAATGAGTTTGCTCCGAGATACACAAGGTCTGAGCCATAACAATGATGTGTGATGCAAAAGCAACACCTGGCGTCGTAAACTGTCCTCTCCGCAAGTACAAAATCTCGTCTCAAGACTTGTTGTTCATGAGGTGACTAATGGCTGTGCAAGATGAAGGCTGTCCCATTTTGTGTTCATTAACCAACAAAACTCACCAGTTGAACCAAGAAATTGCCGGAACTCGAGTATATATGTCCCCTCTTTCAGCCTACACCTCCTTTCTCTCTTCCTCCCGTATTATACACACCTACTGCATCCTAATCTCAACATCACGTGACTTGCACAAATCAGCATCTCTCATTCCAAAACACACCCGATAACCTACCCAACTTTGTACTATCCCTCTGGGCTTCCTTCCGCAACATGCAGCTGTATCATAATGCTAACACTTCGGATGTAGATTCATTTTCAACTAACAGCGATGGCACCAAAGGGCAGCCACAAAGGAAAGGGGAAAGCTAGGGTGAAGATGCTAACATCGGGTATAAATGGACGCCTGTCGTAGGATCTGGACAGTATAAAAGGTTTCATTTCGGAACACATCCGTGGACTCATACGGATATGCAATGTTTGCGGTGTCAAAGATAAGAGGGCAGGGAACCTCTTTTATAATATGATCTTTCTTGATCCAGTCACGACTTGCCACTTTTCACAATTCCAGCTGATGTGGCCGCACCGCAGGTTTGAAGTTTGCTTTTTCGGGAGTGGTGGGCTGCCTTCCACTCATATTTGGGGCAAATGTTTGACAAAAACCGCGACCAAATAAACAATTGGAGGTGGGACAACCCCCGTGCCTTTGGGGATCAAGTCGATTGCTCCAATCCGTAGACAACCAGCTCAGGGAAGGTTACACACAACGGCTAGCGTCTCTCTTGGTATGGTAGCGATAATTCGAGGGCAAAGATTGAGCTGCCAAGCTGCTGACAGTACAACCCAGGCTACTTCCTGGAGGTTAGACCACTGAATTTAGATGAGATAATCAACAAGGATGATGATGATGAGAACTGGGTGGATCCTGGAGTGCCGAGGGGTGGAAGGAGCTGTCCTGGTGATGGCAATGACAATGAAGACGGCGAGGGTGAGGAGGACATGCAGGGTGGTGACAAAGGGACCGGGAAAGGGAAGGGAATGAAGGATGGGAAGGGGAAAGAGATGGTGACTGAGGACAGGAAGGGGACAGGGAAGTGGAAGGGGAAGGGAAATGGTAAAGGGAAAGCTACTGTTAAACAAACCCCAGTGGGAGATGATATATCTTGTGCCGTTGCTTTGCAGTTGCAGAAGGAAATGTCAGAGGGACACAGGGACACAGAGGGCTAATTAGAGCGGGTATATTTAGAGCCGGAAGCATTGCCTGTAGTGTCGATTTCGTCAGATGATGATCCCTACTCTACCGAGTCGGACGGCGAATATGACTAAGAATGTGATTGTGATGTGCATATACTCATGGAGGATGATGTGGATGCACCGGACAGCATTGGTTTAGACGGCAATGTGGATATGAAAAGGGCCGGTGACAATCAAGATGAGGAAGATGAAGAGGAGGAAGATGCGGTGGAGGAGGAAGAGGTGGATGAGGATGAAGATGAGGATGAGGATAATGGCAAAGAACCTCGGATGATTGGCCAGGGAGAGATGGTTAGTACATCGGCTGATGATTTAAATACCATGGTAAATAATCAGTCAAACATGCTACCTAAGCATGGCCAGTAGATGGGCGATTATACCCCACGGCCACAACCTCTAGCACCTGCCACACGGCCACGAACCCTGGAGCCTCGCCCATGACCACGAACACCGGAGACTCATACTCTCAGTGGGCTGGAGTTTTTGGGGCTTGTGATGCTGCAACAACCTCACCCAGCGGCGCCAACTCTGCGAGAAGCTGAGCCAGCCGGACATAGCTCGGATGTCGATGTGGAGCAGCAGCTACTCAGCAAATGGGCATGTGGTAACAGTCTCCCCAATGAACCTCTCCCAGATGGCCCTCCCCCATGATGTCCCTCTGCCCGATAACCCTCTCCCAGATGACCCTATCCCCAATGACCCTCTTCCCGTTGACCCTCTCCCTGACAACCCTCTCCCCGACAACTCTCTCCCCAATGACTCTCTCCCTGAGGCTGGCCCGGATGGCTCTGTAGGCAAGAAGTGAACCAGTCCTCGCATACCAGAGGAGGCGTGCGTTTGGGTTAGGGTCGGGTTCTTGTCTTGTGAGTTTTCTTTTCTGTCATCTATTCATCTCAGGCACTGATTACGACACACATGTAGGTGTTTTGTTCGTTTGGGTTAGGGTTGTGGGCTTGTTCATTTCCTTTGTTCTAATCTATTTATCTCGGGCATTGATTATTACATGCATTGCGAGGTTTTTGGACTGCTAAGGGTGTATTTTTTATTTATTCATAGTATTATGGGACATTGCGCATGCAGTGTTTTTGCATCTCCTGGCGTGTAAGGAACCTCCTTGTGATGGTGTTGAGGTTCAATGAATCTCTCAAGTATTGTGAGCTTATACCCACACCAGACTGCTCAGGCCCAGCACCAACATTCATCCCTTTGTACAGTGAAGACTCCACTCCTTGCATGTCGGCGACAATGCCAGAGAAGACACTTCTCCGTTGCCCCAAATTTTCATGCTGAAAGAAGTTCACCTCGGACAGCTGGCAACTTAAATATATCAAATTACAGCATCCTGATCACCTTCAAGTTGCACTCCAGAACAATCTGACAGTTCACAGCGGGCCCTGACGCATTGAACCTGCTCAGCGTCGTGAATTCAACCATAACGAAGATTCAGTCGAAGACTTGAACCCGTTTCTCTACCTCAAACACCTCGAAAATATCGCAGCCTCAGAATCTCAACCACTGCCACCTCCTCTGCCGTGGACGGACACATACCCCGGCGGCCGTGCTCTGCTGAATAAATAAATTGCTGAGCCATCGGAATATGACACTCAATGTTGCCTTGTGACGAAGCTACACAAAAATCCCCAATACCCAGTTGCGACGTATGAAAAGTACAACTTTATCCATTGTCAGATCAAGAAGAATGGAATGAAGACGTACTATGACAACGTGCTGAAGGAAGAAAACACGGCTCTATATTTCCCAAGCTTCAAAAACAGGGATGGCATGCAAAAGCTCGTGGCTAGCATGCCAGATGATCTGGCTCTTAGGGAGTGGGACCTACACACTCTCGAGGATATCGAATGGAATGACAATCACGAATATCCTATCAAATATTGGAGTCGATTCGTCATCAAAAGCATTAGATGGTTGATCCAGCAGCCAACGTACGCGGAGCATCTCATTTACGCCACTCACCGTTTCTTTAACTGCGATACCCCACCAAAATTCCTCTCTACCAAAATGCACACTGCGTGCTGGTGGTGGGAGACACAGGTAAGGAGAGATACCAAAGCATGATGACGTGCTAACTGACATTAAGTCAATGCTCAGAGTGGGGGATATACTGGTTCCCTTCATCTTCATGTCCGACGGAACGCATCTCTCGAATTTTGCTTGCGACAAGAAAAAGTGGTTTGTATATATGACAATTGGTGATCTATCTTCGAAGATCCGCCAGATGCCCTCAACGCACAGCATCATAATGGTGGCTCTCCTGCCGATTCTGATCACCAACAGCACAATTCATCAGAAGCGGCAGCATGACCAGCAGCAAACAACCTGGGAGATACTGAAAAATATACTCCGGTGGGTACTCCAGCCTCTCACCTTTAAACAAAATCCCAGTGCCAAGAGCGTGTATTACAACATTCTCTGTGCAGATGGCTACTTCAGCGGTTGCAAACATGTTTTAGCAGCATGGCTTGCAGATTGCCCTGAGTATAGCGACCTACATCATCTCGAGCGGCATGTCTGTTTTTGGTGCCCAAAGAACGAGCTTGGAGAGTATGTCCCTCCTGACAAGCAACACCCCCAGCAGGATCACAACCTATATCGAACGCTCAGGGATGCCAACACTATTGCAGCTGATACCGAACAGTCGTCGCGCAATGTTCACCGAGCATTCAATGCGTGTCATCATATTCCCTGTATCATAAGTGACCTCCCGAGACCCACCTTCCTCCATACAATGCAGATTGGCAAGCTTGATCACCTCTAGGGGTGGATTTTCCACCTCATGAAGACGCACAAATGAGCTGACAAGTAGAATGCAATATGGTCATTCGTGCCTGCTTATTACGACCGCACACCAAAAATGAAGTCATATGAGGAAGTTTCTCAATGGAATGGGAAAGAGATGAAGGATATGAGCCGGTACCTGCTTGGAGTTGTTACCCAGTCTCTACGAGGAGGAAGCACTGCTTAGTGTCCCATATTCCATTGCGCAATGCAGCACATACGGGCATTGTTAGAATTCTATATGTATGCTCGATATGATTCTCACGATGATGCAACATTGAGCCACATGGAAGATACCTTGCGTCGTTTTTACACCTTGAACGATGTTTTCTTACTTGGGCGAGCTGGCAAAAAGGTGAAGGCTAAAGCCACTGTCCTGAGAATGGTGCTCATGACGAAACGAAAGGTAGACAAGGAAACAAATGCTGTAACTAGAACGCCATCCAACAAGCGGCGCGAAAGCACGGCTGGCGGCATAATATCAGCCACCAGATAGATGTTTTGAACGAGTTAGATGCCGACTTCAACTTTCCGAAGATCCACTTGATGTCTCACTGGGTCGACCAGATTTTTTGATACAGAGCCTTGCAACAGTGTTCTGCCGAGAGACACGAACAAGCACATAAAACGAATCTCAAGAACGGTTGGAACGCCTCCAATCACAATCACAACTACCCACTGCAAGTGATAACCTTTCAGCGTCTCATTCTCTGCTTCGAAATCAGGGAGCACAATCTCCAAGCCTTCCCTCAGCGTCAAGAGAACAGCGCTGCAACCTGCAAAGTACTCCCTTCTGGCGCGTATCTGGCTGCCCCCCTGAGCTCCCAGTCATATGCAATGCCCGAAATCATGGGACCCCAAAACAGCAGTGATGGAAAGCACCCTGACACTATTATCAAAGACTTCAGAGCATTACTCGACAATATGCCAGTCGCAACACACCATGTGACAATATACAACGGCACTCGGAAGTTGATCAAGCATTAGAGTCGTCACAAGACCTATATATCGGATGAACAACTGCACACAATGGACCTCTGTATTTACCATGGTTTTATGGTTCAAGTTGAGGGTTGAGAAGGTGAACACATATCTCAGATTTGTCGATGCACAGGAACCCAGAGCTGGCCCGGAGGGGACCGACGGAACGACTGGGTGTGGGTACAGCAACACCCAGGGAGATGTTATGGTGCGCTGAATTGTCGTTTCCCATGACAACTGCAACGAGTATTCAAAATTAAGCCCGAGAACAAGGATGCAGCTTTCATTGAGTACTGGTTAGCCCTGGCGCTCACAACAATACCTGAAAACTCGGGAGAGTTGGATCCAGTCTCGAAATTTGTACAAGTGAGAAATGCACTGGCAGCAGTTGCTTTGCAAGGTTTCAGTGTGGGAAACATCCACAGCTGCGTGCATGGAATGCCACAGATAGCTACTGGTAGTAAGACGGGAGATGGACGGAAGGAGCAATGGATTGTCAGCAACCACATAGATCTGGCGACTTCGAATAATGTTAAGAATTAGTAAAGAGAGAATTGCATTTTGCGTGCAGGTAGAAGGAACGCGAGGAGAGGTTTTCACAGCATCACTGATTGCATTGCAATCCCGATGCAAGCGCGTGCCCAATGACCCCAATCCGATTTATGGTCACGGTTGGCCTCAACGCCAGATTGTTTGTTCAAGATTGGAGAGCGACAAAGCAAGAAGAATCAGTGAAACTGGGATGGGAGGGCAAAATTCAACGCGATGCGTGGTATAAACGCCGGGCATGGAGCAAGCCGCTACCAGGATGTCTCTGACAGTTCAAACGCACCGCGTCCACTTTGACGGAGCCATTCCACCCAGACAGAATGTTTCTTTGCAGATAAATGTCGCAGTTTGGAGCAGTATTCATTCTCCACATACTTCAGATATGACTCCTGGTATTGGGTAGAATAAGAAGTCTCGTCCTCAGGAATAATATCCATTCCGTTGTCCAACTTCCTAAATGATCACAACTTGCGGACAGGATCAAGGATATATTCTGAAATAAGAAGCCTACCCATCGTAGGAGTAACTTCAGTATACTATTTGGACAGCTTCTGGCGCGCAAACTTCACAGCGAAGTATGAGTCTTCCTTCCATTGAGTCTTCTGCTGGGCCGAAGCTCACATAACGCCATCCATATCATCGAAGAATTCGTTGCTCAATGTGACAACATAATACAGAGTCGCCGTATGTCTTTTCGACATCCACACCATCCAGTACCAGAATGGCCTCAACACTTCCATGATGTACTTGACGATATTCCACTCATCCTGTATTGTTAAGAGTGGCCAGTAATCACAGTATTTTGGATTTTTGAGACACTGGCGGTTCAATTCTCGTAATTGGTAGGCACGCTGAAACAACTCCAGTGTCGAATTCCATAATGTCTTCACATCCACAATAGGTAGTTCCGCGATACATACGTTGGCTTTTTGACAGTCAATCAACTCATTTTGACGACCAGGTGTCAGTGTAATCAATATAGGAAGCATTATCTGCTGTATAAGGGTCAGTTTCAGGACTTTCGAAATATGTTGAAATATATACTTTCTCAATTATCTCGGCTAAACCTGGGCTCATGGCAGACACTTTGTTGATTCCAGCATTGCCCTCTTTTCGAAATCTTTCACTTTTCCCAATATCATTACTTTCATTCTCTCCAAATTGCTGATCGCACTCATGGGCTTCCCAAGACTTGGTGCGGCCTTTTACACCCAGACTGCACAGGAATGCACCTAAAGCAATCCGAATGACATGTGCCATACACGCTATGAGGTTTCTCAATGCGGGCGACTCGATTCCTGATCCCTCAAGGGTTGATTGTAATTCCCGAGTCATCAAGTAATTTGAGGAAGTGTTATCGGTTGTAATTCCGTGTAAACAGCTGTCGGTAAGGTCAAAACGATCAAGAACTTTCTTCAAATATTCGGCTAGCTATTCTGCAGTATGTTGACCCTTGACCGATCATCCTTGATCTAGCTTTAGAGTAAGGAATAGAAGTGGCTATCAACCTCATCGAAAGCGACTTATACCTTTCACGACGTGCAATTTCGATCGGTATATTAAGCAATGCCAGACGTTATGGCTAGTTTGTTGGTTCATGTCCACCCCTCCAAAGCTAAACTAACTTTATTTCTTGACGGCAATTGCTTCTTAATTGCATACAATATCAGTGTGTATTCCCTCTGGGAAATGTTCCTCAGTGTGCTGGCAAATGGCTGCACCAACTCTCTTTGTAATGCGTTGTTTGACCGTCGTAGCTCTAGATTTGATAAAGCATTACATGTACTATGAGCCGAAACAAATCCTAACATGAGGTAGCAATTAGAGGTGTTTTGGTGAAATTCGGCAGTATCAAAGTCCTTTGCTGCCAGTTTGAAGCGTTTTCTCTGTCAATTCAGTCAATATAAATAAAACCTAAAGTCAAATGTGAATTTCCTTTGCGAACTTACAATTGGAATTTCATGACTTCCTTGTCTGTTTAGTATGGCCAACACTATTTCATCAACCTTCAAACAAGCCAATTCGGAAACTTCCAACTCTCTTAATTGGTTTAACTTTGTGATATGCGCTTTTGCCTTCAAGAGTTTTCCCATTGCACTGGTCCCATGTTCTGATGAATGGCGAAGAACTTGATGACAAACGATACATACGATGCAAGAGCTGCCAGTCTCCTCAATTCCGCAGGGTAAATAGAATTGCCCCCAAGGCGGATGTCCCGAACTATTCCCAGCCTTAGGACACTTCGAGCCTACAGTCATAGAAGGTCACCAAGCATCAAATATCATTTGTGAAGTAAGGTCGTTCAAATTACGAATAAAGACACATTTATTTTTGGAAGATATCATACCTACTAGCAATGCGATATATAACGATTGTGAATCCGACATCACAGTAGGAATTTGCAAGATGGATAAGTCAACTTGAGTTGCTGTTCAATGCAACATTACAGTCAAGTAAAATGCTGGTTCTGAAATATTGACTTTAGCGCTACAAGCAAGACAAAAGTCAGACCTGAGAGACATGGCATGCATAGTTGTGAAGTTGAATATAGGGACATACACAGATCACTGACGGCTAATGACGTGATTTAGGAAAAACCCAGTGAAGTACGTTGCTGTGTAGCTTGCTGAGCGCACACAAAAACAGTTGACGCTGCGTTGGCACTCATTTGTAGGAGGAGGTTGCGATGTGGTCGATATTATTTTTGCCCCTACACGAGGCCGATAGATCGATTATGGGTTAACGCCGTTGCACAGCACTTTGATTATCCATGATGCAATACCAAAAATCGTTAACACTCCGTTGACGTTCATTTTTAGGCGGTAGTAGGGATATTGTCCATGGCATTTTCGCCTATGAAGGCGGCCAACAGAATGATTATGGGTTAACGTTGTTCCATAGCGCTTAGATAATCCAAGATACAAGACCAAAAATTTTTGACGCTCCGTTGATGCTCAACTTTAGGGAGTAGTAGCGATATCGTCCCTAGTATTTTTGCATATAACGGCGGCCATTACTATGAATACGCGATAACACCCCTGCATAGCCGTTTGATTATCCCGGATGGAAACCCAAAAACGTTGACACTTGGTTGAGGCTCATTTTTAGGATGCCGACGTGATATCGTTAATAGCCTTTTTGCACCTCCAGGCAGCCGATAGCAAAATCATGTGTTAATGCAGTTCCATAGCCCTTAGATTGTCTAACATGCAAGACCAAAAGTTGTTGACCCTCGGTTGATGTTTATTTTTGGAAGGTAGTAGCGATATCGTCACTACCATTTTTGCCCATATAAGCGGCCGATAGGATTATCATGGGTTTACATGGTTCCATCGCCCTTTGTTTATCCAGGATGAAAGACCAAAAATTGTTGACACTCCGTTGATGCTCATTTTCAAAAAGGTAGTAGCGATATCGCCACTAGTATTTTAACCCATAAAGGCGGCCAACACTGTGATTATGGGTAAATGCCGTTGCACAGCCCAGTGATTATCCAAGATGTGAGACCAAAATTGTTGACGCTCCATTGACGCTCATTTCTACGATTGGGCAAGGAGCATATCGCTTGCCATTTTACCTATTAAGACGGCCAATACTTCCTCTTTGGATGGATGCGCCTATGCAGCAGTTTGATTGCTGAATGAGTAAGACTGTAAACCGTTGACGCTCTGTTGACGCTCACCTTAGAGCTCACCTTAGAGACATACTAACAGTCATTGTGTGTTCAACAATTGTATACAAAATACATAAAGTCTTTATTGGCTGCCAATATACTGTTTCTACGTACTATAATTTGCATCCAAAAGCTTCGAGACCTCTCAGTTTCTGAGCCACCACTATACACATCATCTGAATGCTGAATGACATAGGTCCATTGTATTTCAGCATTTTTGGCCGGCAATTTACAGCATGAAAATCCATCCACTAGTATTAGATATATATAACCCGACGTCATCACCATTCCTTACCCAGTCGATTCTCCTTGATTTCCATGACGTACCATAAGCAATGTTCAATATCTCAACCATGTGCAGGAGGTCTGAGCCGCGAGTTATGTACTTCGCTTCATGGATTAATGCAGCCTGCCAGCAGTCATTTATCCGGGTTCAGGATGCGCATTGACCACTTCTTCTATGAGTTGTATGACATCACTGACTTAAAGTTTTGAGTAAATTGCTTCTCAAATTTAGGTTTTACTTTATCATTCAACAGTAACAGGCAACACCATATACTGTTTGTTGGTTGTCTAGTAACTTGGTTTGGAGTCTAGAACTTTCGCATGGCCATACGACCCTTGCACACACACTGACGAATAATCCTGTCACACAATTTGGTCACTGAAATCCAGAACAGCTGACATGTAACAAAATTGGTACACAAATTGCTTTTACTCAAGATACAACATCAAATATACCTATTTGGCTATGTATTCCTCCAGTGACGCAGGAGCCGTCACCATGTCTTCATCAGAATCCGATTTCTATATGGTAATTAGCTAGGGACACTATATGCAGGGGTAAAAGCTTACAGGTTAAACAGGCTTCGCAATCTCCATCTGGGAAGAATCTGGCACCTCGTTGGGCATGAGATGTGCTATGTGACCGTGTGCCAGAGGTTTCACTGAACCCAGCCATATTTGACTTCATCCCGGTCGAGACGTCACTTGCGGCATTTGTGATTGTCCTGGGACAATATCAAGAGCCTGCATAAGCTCTCCAAATGTTGTCGGTGATGGTGTGGGTGCAGTCGAGGCTGTTTAGGGCTTCAGAACTACCGGAACCTTCCATTCAGTCGTCCCATACTGGATATCTCTCTCAAGGAAGTAGTCGGCCGCATTCCCCCATCCCGGTTGCATCAGTTCGTCAAGCTTCATCTGTTTCTGCCCAAAACTCTCCCTGCGGTGCTGTACCGTTTTGGTAATAGTGCCCATCACCCAGCCAGGTTCGTTATCTTCGCTCAGCTTGCCAAACTCTGCATCTTCTTCATCATCCTTGTCTTCCCCTTCCTCCTGATTGTCGGAACTTGCAAGATCGCTCAGAGTGTCTCCCATAGCATTCAACATCTCCTCAAATGTTGTCTCAGACTTTGTGATTGTCGATTGCGTGTTTGCAACATTTCTCATATTTTCCTGCTCTTGCATAATCACTGTCTCTGCATCTTGAACTCGCTTTCTTGCCACAGTGGTGTGTCTATCCACATAATCCTCGATCCATTTTTGTTTCTCTGTGTTGCTTACCAAGTACGTTTCCCGCCTTTTCTCCGCCGAAAGCTTCTTTTTAGATTGTAAGCTGCGCAATGCTCCCAACGCTCGGACCCTTTCTGCCTCCAAGACACTCTTGCCTTAATTTGCTTGTTAACGTCGTCATGTGGCTTGCTTGGTTGAGTTCCCATAGATGCCGGCCCAAAGTGGTGAATGGTTGTTTTTCGGAGCATTGACCATTGTATCTTGTGTTGACCTTGTTGTTGGGCGAGATGTTGGACGTCGCAAGATATGGACCACATGGAGGCAAGCTGCATCATTTAAGTCAAGGTTGGTAGGTTTGATCAATTGGAATAAAGCAAAATCAGTGTTGTGACTATCACTTCATTGGGAATAGTCATGCGAACCGTACAGGAATACTTGATGGTTAGCATGTGATTCATGTAAGATCCCAGCTATGTCTTGAGACAGACGTTACCAGACGTCCTTTCCGTCGAAGAATGTCCTTTATATATCTATCACAAATGACATTTCAGCTGTTGTTCATCACGATGTATTCCTGTAAACAAACAAACTACAACTGACGCTTCAACCAATGCACCACCCGGTGAGAAACAGTAGCAAAGCTGATACCAGTTAGTCCACCGCGATGCTGCCATTGTAGCCACCAAATATCTGACCCAGGACGCACATTTAAACACAGTACGTAGAACCGGAAGCAGCAAGAATAAGAAGCAGCATGCAATTGAATGTGAGTAACTTCATGTCGGTGTAGACAGTGGTCAACTAAGCAATATAATGTACAGCTGCACCAGCAAAATGTAAAATGGTTTGGAAGTCATAACTGAACAACTCAGCAACTATGAACAGCCACACTGATCCTCCAAGAGGTTCCCAGATGCTCCCCAATTGGCTGAATGCAAAGTGATGTGGTCTCAGGTACTCCGAGACAACTTTACCAGTGCTCCTCAATGCTCCGGAGGTTGTGCAACAGAATCAAAGAATATCCTGAAGCGTGTATAGTTGTCTTCAAAATGCTTCCCAATTAAACTATTAGGATGTGCACAATTTGGAGCTATTGGGAGAATTGGCCGCCTCTCCGAGAGTATTCCGGTGCACCTCCAATCTGGAGCCATACTCACTGGTAGTAATTATTATAATGTTTATATCACATAGTACAATTCAATTAACTATCTTCTGCACACCTTGATTCAGGCATTGTAACTTTGATACACAGTCCAGAAGGTGTCTAAATGCACACGATGATTTACAAGCCATACACTATTGATTCTATCTGATGCAGTATTATTCTCTCGAACAAAATGTGCAGGTCCAACAATTGCTCCGACAGGTACACTATGTATCTTATCTGTCTGTTTGACAACCTGGATCAAGCCGTCAACACAATCAGCCCAACCATGTGGATTGGTGTACCTTGTTGAAATCACCACCGCATATTCTCGAGATTGAGGACGTAATATCCATTGATGAGTCTTCTTGCGCCTCTTAGAAAAGGTCAATATAGTTTCTCCGGCAGGCAGGCGCTCCTGAAATTGCAGGATCTGATTCGGTGCAGTCCAGCTGAAGTACAATACTGAAAGAAAATGAACTCAGCCATAGAAGGTGTTATTGGGGTCACTGTCCGTATATTGGACTCAGATGTTATGACATTCACGCATGATCCCTCGGTTGGCATTGGTATATTCTACCTTGCAATCAAGTCCCAGACGCTCAACAGATGTAGGTCAGTGAAATGGTTGACGGTAGTACAACAGCCCATTCTGAAGTTAATAAATAAACTATCGATGAGTACATTCTGATCACATCCGAGCACCAGTCCATTAACTTCATGTCCCCAGTCATCTGCAATTTCTGTATGAAATAGCTGTCCAGAGTTGGGAATTCCGAAATCTACTGATACATCTCTCAGTAAGGTCAATTTGATACTTCTGCACATGCCACGGACATGAGTTTCTCTCAAATGATTTACCTGTTGTATTACAGAGCAGAAAAATGGCTCTGTCTGACAATGGTGGGGAAGTAAAAGATGGGCTCTGTGCATATTTCCCCGTGTATTGGCAGCTAATACTAGGTTGAAAACTGTTTCAGAGTCAATTTCATAGCAGCCTTGCAGGGCAAGATACGACAGTGTCTCCTCCATATAGTCAAGACCGGTTCACCAGTCATTGTGCTTGAGCATCTGTTGAACGTAATTGACTTTGTTGGTAGATGGATATGCCTCTTTCACATTGCGGATATGTAGCCATTCAGAAATATCAGTGGTGAAATTGTCACTGGAACCCATTTGCCAAATTGACTCTGATAGATGGCTCGGAAGATGCATCTTTGGATATCCGAAATGTATTACACACTGTTCGATGGTTTTCCGCAGTCCCTGAATGACGATTGCATGCAACCAAGCTTCAACCTCGACCAAGTGGATGAAGAATTTCTTCATGAAACACATCTAGTCTTTTCAAGTGATACCCTAAATCTCTCTCTCCAGCTGATTCACAACGCGGTCCATATCAGCAATACTCCAGGTGGTGCCAGCTTCAATCTCAGCATCGGATAGACGGACCTGAAATTGGACATGCTTGTCAGCGGTCATGTTTACCGCCCTGTAAGCCTCTTCTTCTACAGCAGTCTTCATCTGAGGAAGATGTTTGGTGAATTTGCTTCTGGGACTGGTGGCCTTAGTCCGAACTTCCTGCAATAGTTGTCGCTCATGATGTTGGAATAATTTATCAAAAAGCTTGTATTTAGCAGGTGTCACCTGATGAATTTTGCGCTCCAGTCGCTCGATTGCCCTCTGCTGATCAGTATCTGACTATATGGTTGCTGCTTGTTGGGCTCTATTCAGGCCCACCTGAAATTGCCTTCTTTTTGATGTAGTAACCTTTTCAGCCCCATACAGCTGAACCTCCGTTGCAGCACGGATTTTATCCATCTTTTGTGCTCGTTACTGATGGGATTCTCATGCCAATAGTTCATCCACTTTGGCCTTCGCAGACTTCGACATTTTCTGATCTCAAAATACACAGTTCTTCTTGTAAAATCGCTTCAGTGCAACCTGAAGTGCTGTGAGGGATAGATCAGAGTGATTGTGTTGGCTGAAGAGTAGAGAGAATTCACGTAATGCCCACACTGCTTCCATCACCATTTCATCAGAGGCTGTTTCTGCTGCAGTTTTCCCAGCATCCTGGGAGCAGTCAAGAATTGGAGCGCCATTCACTCCCAGTGTTCTGATTATGCTCCAGATTTCTTTTCCCTGCCATGAGCCACTTTTCAACAAATCGAATGGTTTAGAGAAGTGCTGAAGGCCTGGATATCATGGTACCGATATGAATCAATTGTCAAATTGATCCTTGAGATTCCTAGCTTGCAGGTATTTGAGCTGCCAGTGCAATAAGTCTTTAACTAAACCCAGGAGCAGCTGATGCAATTCATCAGGCTGCCAAAGGCGATAGACATTGCAGAGAGGGTATTGCCAGAACTGGTTGCAGATTGGATGAACACCAAGAGTGTGCAGAACATCAATAATAGTTTCATCCAGAAGCTCAAAGGACACATGCTGATCTCTGGAGTTACCAAGTGGTCAAAAAGTGGAATGCCCCATCGGCGCAACATCAGGAATTTCACACAATGGGCTTAAGCCATAGGTGACTTGAGCAACCATGACTTGTTCTGGATAATCCCCAATACAGCCAGCCAAAAGCAGATAACATTGTCTCTGGAATCTATCAGCACAATCCCATTTCAAGCCAGGGCCAGTGATGTTAAGATTCCAGAGTGGGGACAGCACTGTTCAAACCACGAAATGCCATGCCTCGTCAGTCTTTTTGGCACATTTCAAGGGACAGGGTATCAGCCCAACAAGAATCCACACTCGCTTTTTAGGTGTGAGGTGGATATCATTTCAAATATTACTGATCATGAGATACAGTGGCCAGGCATACTGGTCACCCAAAAATTGGTCAAGTGGGTCTTGTAGGATGCACAGATGACTGGCAGAATTGTCGCTCCTGCAGAGAGCTGATCTTGCGTATCCCACCACCAATCCCCAGTGTTCATCTCGCTGTATATTTCGCGACTTTCCAAGTCTGCAAGACATACCGGTTCAAAATCCAGGTCCACCTGACATTCGAGATTTGCCAAAAGGAACTGTATACATTTGAAAATGTCCCTGTAGTATAATGTTCCAAAGATGTCCGAATGATCTTCAATCCATCTAGCATTGCCAAGCCCGAAATCAAGTCTAGAGAGGAGCTTTCGTAGAGCATCTGCTGATTGAAATGATTTAATCTTGAACTTGTCCAGGCCATGTCTCAGATGTTGATGTACCCAGGTTATCATTTGCTGGCTAAATGATTGAGCCTATTGAAAGTCGTGTGCTCACTGAAATGGATGCCATGGATTCCATTGTTCTGAGTACTTGTGATGCTTGTTGTACAATTCAGTTACTTTGCCATATGCTTTCCCCCTCACATTTTCCACTCCAAATACCTGTCTATCAGCCCTTGTCTTTGTTGGATCATGGGTAAATTTATATTGGACTTCTGGGGTTTTATAGTTTCTTCGTCGGGAGTATCTTTAGGTGGTGGTGCACCAGGTACATTGCTTATGGGTAGATGAATTAGTTGACTAAGCTCATCAATGGCCATTCAGGTGCACGGACTAAAATCGAACCATAATGGCTCGGGTTGATCACAGCCTGCAGGTGGTACAATCCCATCAGGTAATGGCCCTTCATTCATCGATATTGAGTGATATTGTTGATAGTGAGCCTCAAGTTGGTTCTCGTTGAATTACTCCCTGTGGCAGATAGAGCGCTTGACATCTTTCAGGTGAATGTTGACTATATTTGAGAAATGTTCACTCAACACGTATTTGGATGAATCTTCATGATGCTTTAGGGGGTGATATAGAGCCTCAGCGATATTGGTTTGAACGCAAGCTAACTCAGGTTAGCTTAACACATTCACAGCCGCATCGCACCCCACCGAATGCGGAGGGTAGGTTTCTTTTGTCATCACTGCAATCACCACAATGGGGCCTTAAACTATGTGATTGCGGTATTGTGAGTTATACCTATGCTCGAGCCTCCGAGCAGCTGATAATGAAGGTAGATGGTCATAATACAATGAATAGGTGAGTTTCCTAGCTAGCTGGATGTCCGGGCAATGATCATTCAGAACTGATAAGGCTGGTAGGATGTTTGTTTCAGTAATGATCCTTGACTGGAGTGTGGATCATGAGGAGAACTAAGATGTTTAGGCAAGGAGCCCAATAATAAGCAATCACTGTTGCTGCTTGACTCACAGCCCGTCTATTGAATGAGGTTGCAAGGTCGTACACGCACAACTCATATGTAATATCTCTAGTCGTGCTAACCTTCATACTGGATATAGTTCTTGTTGGGTTCCTGGAGATATCATATCATATCCCTTCTATGACCTGTATAGTCATGGAAGCGTACAAAGGTGAGCATCTATCCCATATTCTAGTATATGAATTCGTGCGTATAACAAAGAAAGGCGGGATATGTGTGATTAGGGTCTCTTTTTCTGAAGGCCCGGGTTGGTTTCATGGATCATAGGGGTAGTGAAACACCGCACAGTTCGTGACAACAGAATGGGATATAAGAAGCCCTTCATTCCACCTAAGGTCACTGCTACCTGCAATATACTCAACCATACTGTGATTTATTCTATATCTCATCTCACATCTATAGTAGTTCACCACTATCCTTGTTTAACAGAACATGTCAACCAATGGATCTCCACCGAAGACAGTGACTGTGGTGCTACCTGGTGGTCAATTTGGCTCGCAACAAAGTGGTTACAACAATTCAGAATCACTGGATAATAGTTCAACACATGGTACTCGCAAAGACAGTCAATATGGGAAACACACCAATCAATATCATTCGCCGCAAGGGTATGGTTACCCTCCTTTACAGCAGCCATTTCCAGGCACTCCGCAGTTTTATCACCAGTCTCCATTCAATGTAACACACATTTCGCAATCTACCAGCCACGCAATCCAAGGATTTCCGAGTTATGGGTGACCGTGGCAAGAATATGACCTGCACAAAGGTGGTGATGGTGGGTTTCGAATGATCCCCCCTCCGCTGATTCCACGACATGGGCCGTCATCTCTAGGTGCACCGCGAGTGACTCCAGGACCGCCGGGAAATCATCCAGTCAATCGGCCGACATCTTCCAGCTCGACTCCTGCACCTCAACCTTCTTTCGGCATACCTGGGAAACACCCCATAAGCCTCGAAGTGAAAAGATTCCAGCTGCCAGCGGAATCGCGGAAAACACATGTCGCTGGGATTGCCAACTTGGCCCCATTGCAGGAAATGTCCTACGAAGAATATGATGTAGCTGATGAGTACGATGATTCCTCGGACTTGGGCAGTTCAGAAGGCAAACCCCCAATCAGCCTGAAGCAAACCGAATTCTCATTGAACCAATCTGACCAAGGGATGGGGCAGGCCAACTACAGTGCATTCAACAAGTGGAAGAAAGAATGAGTGGCGGGGTTTCTGGGGAAGAAGCATGGGTCCAGTATCCGGGGGCAGAACCGTTTGAATCAGGTATGAGATGCACCTCTGCACTGGGAAACAGCGGTCGCAGATTTTTTTGTGACATTCGACAACTGGCTGCAATTGGTTCATTCCAATACTGCTGAATGGGTTTGCTGGCAGTGGGTTGGGATGATTTTTAACAAATGTGCAAGTAAAATTTGACCGGCGAGGAGATAGGGAAAGCGTGGCAAGAAGCCACCGGCGACCGGGGACTTATTTGGGAGAGCCCATAGGCAAAAAGGCGAGAGGTAACCTCCCAGAGTTGCCAAATACAACGTTCACGGTTATGATTCAGTGGGTGTCAAATGGCAAGGATTTTGTTCTAGCCCCCAAACAACTCCACGCCTCATATTCAGATGTGAGGCACAGGGAGGAGTTGGTTGTTTTCATCAAGAAAAACGGCGGCCCAAAAGAGCCATACAGTCTCGCATCCATTTTCAAGTACACCTTGGAGCAGGACGAATTGGAAGAAGTGCATATGGGATTATATGCACACAGGCAAATGATCAATCACCCCATATATGGCCAGATTTTGTACAACTGTTGCCTTTCAAATACTTTCAAGTTGAAACTTGGACATAATCTGAAGATATATTTGGTAGAAATGACGAGAGCGACAGGGAAGGAGATTGCCGAGCACGTAATTAGATCGATAAAGGTAATCCCCGCTACCCTGGTTATAGCTAGACGTAAGCAACTGCTAATCATTATACATAGACTTTGGAAGGTTCTGAAGAGGGTGGAAAAGAGGGAGAAGTGGAGGGAGAGGAGGATGGTGGGCAAGAGAATGATAGTTGGATTAATGTAAGTTCTGATTGAAAGAATAGAATTGATTATATTCCATCCACATGTATTCATTCAAATGGTTGCTTCTCTGTGAAATACCTAACATTGAGATGAATTTCGGGAACGCCAGAATATGAGCTTATCTGCCTAGCTTACATCTGAGCAGCTGAAAGAGATCATTGAGGATGAAAACAACACCAATAAATGTGCAAGGGCGGTTCAGGAGGAAGTGGAGGATGGTGAGGAGGTCCTCGATCCAGAAAAATCAAGCCCAGTATTGAAGATGGTTCCCAATACAATCAAGAACCAATTTGAATACGAGCATCATGATGACGCAGTCAGGCTGCTGAATGTGTAGCCTATTCGCCAATCAACAGATGACCGTGTTCCAGGCCGCAAGTATTCAATTCCAGGCCTGTCTGGACCTACGCTTTTGGTGCACCAGGTATGGGGCATCTGGTTGATCGTAAGGAGATGGGTTTGGGATGCTGATATGCCAGGAGCACTGGTGGTGGATAGAATGGGTCTCGGAAAGACTTTCACCTCGGTTGCAGTGGCAATGCTTTGCTAATTGGTGACTGAGAAAGTTGTAATGGGATTGCCACTGTCCACTTTATGGGGGAATACCTTTGAAGAGTGGGTGATTTTGGCGCACAACGACTTTCCCGGCATTGTTGGTGAAGAATGAGAGTGGTATCTGCTCCTGAGTTTGAATTCTGTACCCCACTGCCTGTTGGAGATCCAGTCAACACCACCCGACAGGCATCCAGCACTAATCTCAGCCCCTGAACCAATCCTGGTGTTAACAATGCCCGGAGTGGCAGTGACCTTCAAAAGTGTCATCAACAGCATGACACATGGAACGGATTTCAAACTCGTCATCTTATTGCACGCCGAAAATGCGAATCTCACCCATGAGGATCTGAACACCAGTATTGACAAGCCGTAAAACTGATGGAATATCCACCATGTTTCATATGATACCTTAACATCCAGAGCGAAACCATCAAGTAACGGCCAACTCTCCTACTGTTCATGGAATTTTGGGATTTTTGGTGAGTCCCATCGGTATAAGACTAAAAACTGTGTAGGCTGGCAAATTGTGATGAATGCGAGAATTGGATTCAAACTTCAAGTCACAGCTACACCTGTAATCTATTCACTCTAAGACTGGTGGTATTAGACGATGTGGCTGTTTTCAGGTGTGCCTGAAGATCCAGAGGATGATACTATGATGGAAAAGCATGCTGCTCAGGCATTGTAATCAGCTGTGAAGAGTTTGATGTACGATATCCGGACTAAAGACGAAGGAGCTCAACAGGATGGAGCGCACTGGATAATTCATGTTGCAAAGCCATGGACGATAAGGCAGTGGTAAGAATCCAAACTAACCAATGGGAAACCACTCGTCCAGATACGAAAGGAGAATGCATACCTCATTGATCTCGAGTGGACTGCGGAAGAGCTAGCACATCTGAAAACCCTGGTGGAGAGATACACTTCGTGGGGTGCTTCTGTAGCATGGAGGGTGTATTGATGGCAGGTAGCATGTTTCTCGTTAGTGTTGGGAGACACCGAGGATCGCAATGATGATTCTGGACAATGGCACAATGAATGGCCACTCGATACTTGGGTGGAATCTCTGATCTTCTGATGGCTGAGAGAGTCATTTTTACCAATACTTGTCAATGAACCTGCAGAGCATCCCGAACCTGCCCAAGATGACACATTAAGAGACACCCTCTTTCCAGAAGAGCAAAGTGAATATGCACTACCCAAAGCATGTCATCCATCAAAGGCAGTGCTATGTTGTCCTCTTCCGGGCCAAGTTCATCATTTGCTGTGGTGGCTAATGAAGCTTTTTGCGGATCATGTGGATATATTCCACATGTATGCCAAAATTGGCAAAGATGAACACACAGAAATGCAGCACAAATTCCAGGATTCATGAAATCCCTCTGCATTCATAACCACACCCAAAGTGGGCGGGACAGGCCTAAATCTTACAGCTGCAAATCATGCAGTAATAACTCAGAAATTTTGGGTTTTGAATGAGCAGTGGCGGGCATTTGCACAAGTTGTCCGGCTAGGGCAAAACCGAGTATCACACACATGGTTACCAAATACAGGTCGTGGTGGCTATGATAACCGTGTGTGTGATCTCCCCCAACACTCTGGAGTGGCACAGATGAGAGTTCTGCATGGCATGATCAGTCGACAAAAAATCACGACATCGATAATATACCGGGTTCTGGAGGCTTGTGAGAATCATACGAAGCGGCTGACAGAGAATGGAGACACGTTGCAATCTGATGAGCCATTAATCTTAGAGTGTTAGACACTTCATCAAGGTATGCCTCTTTAGACTTTCAAGCAACATAATCTTCTTAACTGATTCAAATAGTCAAAAAGGTCGTTTGTAAGGGACACTATACTGGATAGATTAATTCTTCTCTCTTCACTGTTGAAGTGAATCAAAGTTCTGATGTTGGAATTGTTGTATCTTGAATTAGAAATGGCTAGACTGGGAGTTCATTGGCAGCCTTGTTTATTAATAATGACCATATGAGATGAAGTGAATTGATACGCGACATTAGAAGTTCCTACTGCTCACCGATTGCATGATAAATGGCATGAGTCGAATTGTTATAGAGCAAAGGGTATGAATCAATCGTCAGTTGCAAATTTGAGGTACACCACAAGCCTGAAGCCACGTATGTATTTCAAATGAAAAAGTAAAATTCATCCACTTTCAGGTGCACCAGACTCTCTTCAGCAAATATCATGAGATTTGATATGACAGATCGAGCAGTGCATATCTGCCAATCCCATTTAGCAAGAAGACAGGCTAATTGATATTCACATACTTATGTCTGAGTATGAGACATGGCTTGTTTGATTGTGGCAAAGCTGGAGCTTTGCACACATATGATCGAACTTCTGGTGAACCGGAGAATCATGGGCATATCTTTGTGACAGATCCAGCACCGCATATTCGCCATTGCCATTTGGCAATCAAAACAGACTGGGCAATATTGAGTACTTCTGTCAGAATATGAAACATGGATTCACATATTTGTGGCAAAGCCACAGCTTTTGCTGGCGTATCATTGAAGTTCTGGCAAACCTCTGATCCACATCCCAGTGAGTCGGAAGCTGAGACACGGTTTGGGTATTCTTGGCTCAACTGTAGCTTTTGCAGCCGGGGTTTTCCTGGCCTATGATTGAAGGTTATGCACAACTGAGATCTTCAATCCTGTCCAGAATGAGCTTCTTGGATATGTATCAAGGCAACTTTGACAAGCTGCGAGTCATTATGTATGTATCATTCCAGCCCAGGCACACCTTGAGAGTGACAAATACTGCACCGAAGCGCATGTACTTCCAGTACTTAGTGCACTTTGTATATTTTAGTTTGCTTCATTCTCATCACATTTTCTTCGACTTTGAATTAGTGGACCCAGTGGACACAGATGGATCAAGACACTTCACCTTTAGGTGCAGGCAGCTCATCCCACTCCGCACCCGCTAAGATATGAACCCTTTATGTACCAAATCCTCTCCCTCTTCCATTAACTACTGTAATAATGTTGTGAACAGGATTCTGCAGACACCACCTAAGATGAACGCATGAAAGGGAAGTTATGCTTACGATATAATCTTATCAACTGCCGACTTAGCTGCAGCATTCTAATACCATAGAATATTGTAAAAATTCATATGTCCTTCCAGCAGATATACGACATATGGAGATTCATATGTCTCCTTGCTCCATAACCAACTACAGTATAAACCGTTGCAACTCAGCCATCACTCACAAGGTCCCAACCAAATCTATCGAGTTCTGCAAATTCTCAAAGCTGCACCAATTTCTATGCTATGTGGTCCCAGGAAATGCTCGAACTTTCATGCATAATGACTATCTTTAGAGGACCATATGCAGGGGCTCATGTTTTCATTCAGGTTCTCAACACTCAATTTGTCGCCAGCACCAATGGTTAGTTGATGTCGCGAGTTATCTGCCGCTGTGTCTGGTTCTATTCTCTATCTTCGTTGGCTTTAGCCAACCTCCAATTCTTGCATCCGTACAGAGTGTTGTTAATAGGAGTTCCTAACATTCAGCATTAGGAATCCATCTATTCCGGCGCACCTGACAATGAATTCGTCTATTCTGGCGTACTTGACAATATCTGAAATCTTAACACAGACTGCCATCCTCGATATAAATAATAACCATTGAACTCAACTGTCCAGATCCCTAACAAGGCACGCCTCGAATTGCATCCTCCTCGACTATGTGTGTATTCTTGCACCATTTATCCCGTTATTGTATTGCACTTGATTTTGTAATTCCTGCTTATACACTTTCTCCCACATTCTCCAACTTTAGATCTCCGTTACAGCAAATGGAACCTACACCCACCCAGGTGAGATATAACTATTCACAGAAGAATCAAGAAGCACACCTAGAGAGAGCACTCAATTTCAAGACAGCAGCTAATGTTCATTGTCCATCAAATGTTTACCTTCCAATTATCTGCATTTGTGGATCATACTGCGGATGAGTAATATTCCCAATTTCATTAATGAATCGGGATGATGAGACCCATCAGGGGATTGGTGATAACGACATTGAGGACACCGGAGAGTCCACCTTATCTTCCGCCATCGAAGAAGACAATTTTGATGATCAAGAGAAGGTCCTTCATCGAGGTCAGGTGCGCCGGGACACGTCATTGCACACTACAAGGGTTCCACTGCCAAAGAAACAGAGCCGTGCCGATACTGTCATTGGACACCCTCCGCTTCCAAATTCCCGAAATCTACCTGCGGCGATGGCACCACCACTGCTCAAACACCAATAGTCAACCCTCCTCGACAAACTATCCGAGTCTGACCGTGTACCATTCAGCCAGGCACTGGTACTTCCCAACAAGTCTAGTGGAGACCAGAATATTCCACAACCCAAGGGCAGTAGTGATCAGAACGTTTCCCAAAACCAAAATGCTCCATTTGAGGTAGTGAAAAGGTTCATGGAGGCGATCATATTCACAAAGACTCCTTCGCCAATAGTATCCGATGACAAGTACTCCATGGTTGAAGAAGCTTTGAAACTAGCGATTGAACCGCAGTATCGTCAGCTGGCATTAGCAGGTGCACCTGTAGGTACACTACCTGTGTGTCAATTGCCCGGTGGTTCATCTGTCAAAATAGATCCGCAAACACGAGAAGCTGTAAGTCTTAAATTTTGATCAATGCTCCTCTATCAGACTTACGGATATTAACTAGCCCTGAAAATATACATAGTTGAAACTGAAAATTAGTACCATTCAAGGACGGTTCGCAGATGGGGCATGTCAAACTGTTGTCCGTAGTTACCAGTTGGATGTGGGCTCTGAGACTGAGCTTAGGATCAAGGTTAAGGAGCTCCTGTGTGATGATGCTTACCTCGCCAAAGTCGTTGAAGATAAGATGACATGGTTCACCCAAATGGAAGTTCGTAATCTAATATACCACCAATTTTTCTTTACCGCCAATAGCTTGGGGTGCCAGCCAACAACATTACAGTATTTCCAATCTCTTGCTCCTCAGACTTTAGCGCTGGCAGCCGCAGCTATTTATTGTGCAATGTCTGAATTCGCCAGTGGAAAGAAGGCCACAGTTATGTTTTCTCAAGATGAATATCGAGGTACATTTGGCCCATCCCTTGTGATTAATTTTACTCTAGACGCCACTATACAATCAATCACACTACAGCGGCCGCTTCATACCCCCGCCCACCCCCCAGCGGCAGAACTCCACAAGAATAGACACTCCTCAATCATCATCGGAGCTCCTCAGCCTAGATTGAACCTCTTCTATTTCATCCCGCAGTCAATTCCTCCTCTCTCAGTGCTCCTCTATTCCATTCTGCACTCTATACCCCAGTGTCCGCGCTCCTCAGCCTGGGATGGAAGCTCTTCAATTCCCACTGGCGCTCCTATAATGAATTCCACACTCCTCACCCACCCCTGTTCGACGCTCCTCCACTGGAATAAGCACTCCTCAATCCCATCGGTGCTCCTCTGCCTGGATTGGCTCACCTCTATTTCATTCCGCACTCCTGAACCTCCCCTCTTTTGGCGCTCCTGAATTTCATTCCGCACTCCTTAACTCCTCCTCTTTCGGCGCTACTCAGCTTCGACTTGACGCTCTTCTTCTTCATTCCGCGCTTCTCCAACACCTTTTGTGTTACTCCTCCTTTCCACACATCACTACCCATCTGGTACTCCTCTTTTCCGCTGGTAGTTGTTCCCATTTTTCATCAGAATGTATCATATAGCCTCTCATACCCCCATTTCGATTGACATCTAGCTAACATCTCATTACACCTTTGTTAGATATCACAAATCGAGCCAAATGACATTGGAATTCCATTTCATCCACTCGCCAGGAACGAATAATCAGCAACTACAAGCAGAGTCTCCAGCTTCTTTGCGCCGTTGATGAATTGTGTGTTCCTGCTTTTGTTGGCCCTGATGAGATGAGAGGAGTAGTGGAGGACATCGACACCATGATTGATTGATATATTTTAATTGCTTAGTTGGGTTATTGTTTCGGTGTACCTGCGTTTAAGTTTGAATCTCTCGCCTTTTTCTTTTGTTTCCTTAATGTAGCAAGACACAAAATACAATGTTGAAGAAGATGATGGCTAGTATGATTCAGAAGTGATAATGAAAAATAATCCATGGATCGTATCCGCTGGTGAGGGAAGTCGATTGCTCATGTACATCCGAATAGTCTCAGATGACACCTGCAGTCCTCAGAACGAATATCTATAAGAACGCGGGTATCTCTCAGAGTTAGTTTGAGATTCCCGCGTTGATTCGGCGACACTCCCAGGTGCACCCAAAGTTCTCTCTGGTGCTCCAACGTGCTTGCAGGCTTATCCCAATCACCCGCATCGTACTCCTGTACCGGTCATCAGAGATTGTAGTTACTCCAGTATCTGTCATAAGAGATCCCAGTTACTCTGAAGGCCGGCGGGAATGCCCTCCTGTGGTTTGATACTCTCCTCAAATTGACGCTTCTTAGTTTACACTCCACACTCTCTCAAACACTCCTGGAGGCTTCCAGAGATTAAAATACACTTTGCTGATGTGGGGTGCGTAGAGAGATACATGACCAATGTATCGCTGCCCGTAACAGCAAACCTCGGTGGTCGACCATGGCACTTGTCCGCACAGTCCGTGAAATCAGACATCATGATGTTATCAGTTCTGGGATTTTAGCAAACGAATTTCGTGATAAACGTCCCTTGGAATGGACGAACCAAGCATTAAAGCCCTTAGAGGAGGCTATGGAGTCGTATATGGTTGAGATAGTATCCAGATCTCACTTTAGAAGCAGCAACTAATTTGGTGTAGGGTTTCAACATGTCAGCGACTATGGCAAGATAAGGAGGTGGGGTACAGCTTGAACAGTCCGACATGCGTCTTCCGTCGAATATGGCGAAAGTGGCCAAAGAAGGGTTTTCACGAGCTGCAATAGAGGAAACTCAGCAACTAATTAAGAAACCTTGCTCCGAAGTCCGAGAGGGGAAGAAGCAGGGTGTTATGTTTCCTGGGCATAACAATGTGAAGGCTGCGATGGAAATGCACCCAGCAATGGTTCATGAAAGTCAAATGGACGGCTGCCTTCCTTGCAAAAATGGCACTGCAAAGAATCTGCAGACACACCGGAGGTGCAAAGGCACGGGTGCAGCTCCACCACGACCGGTGCCACCTCGGCTCAGTATGCAATCTGCACCACCTGGTGATAGTGAGAGAAGTCAAAGCTCCGAAACAGGTGGTGTGCCACCCGGATATGTGTATATATATACTTCTCTGCCCAGCACTCAATCTTTCAATCTTGATCCATATGCGAAGGATCGCAAACGTGATAAAGATTTTATTCCAGATTTGCTGACTGATGAAGGTCCATCCACAGGTTAGTACACTATCTGCTGCAGGGTAATGCAGCTGACATCCATTTTGTAGACGAAAGCAGCCTTTTGAGTGAAGCAGATAGCCAAGACGAGAATTGTATGAAGGGAATGTGATTTTTGAGTATGTTCATTATCTACAATTAGCGAACACTTTAAAGTATATTTTAAAGAATATATTTATATGCATCATTAAGGAACAATGTAGTGATAAAAGAGAATGTACATGAACGGGATGGAACGGCTGCCATAATACCATTATTGATATATTATGCCAAAGTGAATTGTTGAATATTGCGATACACCCGTGGCAAAATGAGCGTCAACAGAGTGTCAATGATTTGTACTCCAGTAGGTAAGGTAAGTGAAAAGTGAATTAGTCGTTGTTATATATAATCCCAGTATTGGCTGCCTTTATAGGCAAAAGAGAGAGCTACACACTCTCTGCCCCATCTTGACAATGAGTGTGAACAGAGCAGTAACAATTTTTGTTCTGCCATCTTGGGTAATCTAATTGGCGAATGATCGCAGACATCTATATACTGGGAGTTGGCAGCCTTTATAGGCAGATAAGCAAGCGAAGTTCGCGTGACAGCCTCCCAGACGATCACAATTTAATTCATTTTCAAAGCTGTGATGCAGTGATCACGAGAGTTTTAGCCTATATAACCGGTCACAACTGTGTATATAGTCATTACCACCCACATCACGCTTCAAATAACCACGATGCAAGAACAAAAATCGTTGACGCTTCGTTTACGCTCCTTTTCGAGATCAGGCAGGCAGAATGTCTCTTTCTCTTTGGCCTATAACGGAGGCCATTACTTCACTTATGTATAACAAAGACCAAGTCACTCTTCAATTACCTGACTTACAAGACTAAAAATCATTCATGCTCCAATGACACTCATTTGTAGGAGATAGTAGCGATGTCATAGCTGGCGTTTTTGAACATTAAGGTGGCCGATACTTTCAGTATGCATTACAATGGCCAAGTCTCTAATCAATTGACTGACTTACAAGACAAAAAATCGTTAAGGCTCTGTTGACACTCAGTTTCAGAATCGGGCAGGGTGTATCACTTTCACTTTTGCCTATAAAGGCAGCCTATATGTCATTTATGAATGTCTGCGACCAATCGCCACACAGATGAACCACAATGCGAAGTCAAACATTGTTGACGCACCATTGAAGCTCATTGTCAGAATGGGGCAGGGAGTGTGTCACTTTCCCTTTTACTTATAAATGCAGCCTATACTTCATTTATGAACATCTGCATTTAATTGTTAGGGGTTCTCCTTTAGGAGCGGTAATGATACATGATTGATTAAAGCAGATACATGTGACAAATCATTGGGATGTTCATATGCAAAACACCTATCTGTGATTACAAGATCATGTTTGTCAGTCAAGTAATCCTTAGCGGGATTATACTTGAGCCGTGTGTCAATCAATTAATAAGACTACTGTCGCACTAGCGGATTCAAATATGATGATGCAATTATGTCGCCATAACTGGGAAGTGAAAAATCTTCAGCAGTGTGCATAATTATTGGCCACACCTATCAAACCTTGTCTAGTGGGACAACACATAGTTAAGTTGCGATTAAGCTGAATTACGTGTGCAGCAGACGTTATTGCAATATGCGAGTACGAGGGATCTGCAAGGTCATGCGCTAAGCGGTGAGAGCGCTTGCGGCACTTCCCGGTCTACGGAAGGTCGAGACCTAAGCATGCAGTGTCTGAGGGATTAATGACATTGGCTGAAGATAGGAGGCCAGAAGCAAACCGGCTTATTGAATTAAGACCTTATGAATTGCAATGTCATACTCGGAATCAATACGAGGTTGACGTGTCATTATCTACGCTCACGGTATATCGGTTGGTTGCCCATTAAATCTCTGACGCAACGCCGAATAGCCAAATTAATGGTGAGGCAATTAATAGTGAAGAGCTATTAATATTATATTGCCATAAGCACTGATAAGACTACGGTCGTCAGATGTTATAGCTACTGAATGAAGGGGAAGCAAGATGTCGAACACGAAGTTATGAGCTGTCATTATTTGCGTCTGATATCATGATCATGAGGATGGCTGGATAGAGGACGTAACGTCTAAAAACCACTCATGCATGAACAAGATGACCTAGGGGAATTCGTGGTACTATCAATGGAGCACACCAGTTGTTTCCGGCGATAAGCTATCAAGCAAGAATGGTGTCATGATGGTTTTCCAAAGGCAAGCGTGACCTGAGGAACCGATTATAAAAGCTCACATCGTCCCCGACAATGAAAAGAACCAAGCTCTAGCAGCAATCCACAGTCAGACATTACCAGCGAACAACACCTTAAAATATTATTAACAATTCTATCTACTTATTCAAAATTACTTCCCTAAACCATCTACGGGGATACACCTTGTATGAGTTCGTGGAAACCAACACATTCTCAGTACACACACCAGAGGGTTGTCGCAACTTTCGGCGGTCTCATTCAATACTACAACGAGCGGAGTTTAATCCACATCTCCCGCATACCTTTGTACTCGGCCATTATCAAAGGGGTTAGATACGAGGTGCATCGGTACTTCACTACCGGTGAATTACCTTAGGAAGAGTGGTCCGAAGAGCGATCTTGGACCGACGAGGCAGATTGGTACGCTCTTATTCTTAGAGGAATAAGAGATTGAGTCTGGGAAGACAAGGAGAAAAGGACAAGGAGATAAGCGGCTGTAGTTAGTCTAATAAATGTTGTATTGATTATTGGGACTTAAATACCCCCATAACACTAATTGCCAGTCAGATTACCCAAGATGCAAGACCAAAAATCATTAACGCGTCATTGACTCTCATTTTCAGGATGGGGTAGTAAGCATGTCAATCTTGTTTTTGATTATACAGGCAGCCAATATATCAGAAAAGGACAATGACGTACCAAAGTCAAAATTTTCTAATTACCAGTATGTTATCTGAATGCGACAATAAATAGAAAAACCCGAAAACTGGAACTGGAGATTGGAAGCAACCGGTGTAGCCAAACCCGGCAAAACCCACGGGTTGACAAACACAGGTTCAGGTTTGGTCTGCCAAGATGCAGGGTGTCGGAATTTTGGACAGGTTTGGAACTGAACTGAACTATTTTAGTGGTCCGAACCCGGACCGCTGGGAGGTTACCCGGACCTGTTGCTAACACTACCTCCAAGTACATATTTCCAAGCTCACTCGATCATGGCCTCCAAGTGTATCGCTCAACTCACTTGATTGTGGCCTCTATGTTCGCATGATCATGGCCTGCAAGTGCATCTGCACACTTCCTCAATGACTATCTCAGAGTGCATCTTCAAGTTCTCTCGATCATGGTCTCCAAATACATCTCCAAATATGTTTGAGTACCCCCTCCAAGTGAATCTCCAAACTCGCTTAATCACGGCCTCAGATTGTAACTCTGAGTTGACTCGCTCATCATTTTCAGGCCCACCTCTCATTGCCCACTGTTATACCTTTAGAATTTGTCACAGTTCCAGCGTCATGAACAATTACTCGATGATGCTGTCCTGTGGCGATTGATTATGGTTCATTAATGTTAAGCAGGTGCTGTTGCCTCAGGAATCACGGCCCGGCAAATATTCCTCAACCCCATCATTATCACCCACCCTCGATTGTTGTCCCTGTTGCAATGGTTTGTTGATACAACGCAAACCCAGATTGCTAGATTCTCTATGCACTGAGAAAATGAATGACACCAACTATCGTCACCTTTTTACAAAGTAACTCTCGATTGGCCCCAGCTATGGGCAGTAGGTTTAGGACCCTTGAGCACGAGACAAAGGAAGGCTATTGAATGGCACAAAGACATAGATGGTCCGGAAGGCGGCAGTCAGATGGATTCCAATCAGGCTGGAGATGTGTATCGGAAGGATACTGTTGGTCCGGAAAGACTGGAGGATTGAAATGATACTATAATCTCAGTGGCAGTTTAGGCCGACTGGTTTTCAGAACAAGGGGATTGGGAGATGAGAGGATAGTGGGCATTTGTCTACAGAAGAGCATAGTTAGAATTAGCAGTGAGTGCGCAGAGGAAACAGGTATAAAGACCTCTCCATTCTCCACTGGTATGGACAGCAACCTTTTCACATTGTGAACAAGCGTTAACAATATATTCAGATTGGAAAGCTATTCTAAATTTATTCTATTCTGATTACTTTCTGCACCTCAGTGAAGCTTCGAAGTGAACCTACTGTTAGTCCTCGTATAAGTCCGATATCAAGTCTGATAGCAAGACAAGATAGAGGGATACTTAGAAGGGAAACTTCTAGTGGGGTGAATCATGAAGTCGATTCCTCCCACATTACACTCTGAAGCACCTTATGCAGCCAGCCCAGATATACCATGTGTAAATGGGTAGCTATATAGATACATCAATGAGAATACAAACTGAATACATGACTTTTACAAATCGTTGAACCATAAGTAGTAGCTATGATTTCCAGCTGCACCAGCAGTATTTCCAAAGACGATGTTTTTCCAAGACTGCTTTACTGTGATTGGAGGTGCTCCCAGTTACTCCAAAGACCGGGCGGAATTCTCTCCTAGGGTCTGATACTCTCCTGAAATTGACGCATGTAAGTTTAGACTCCACATTCTCTCGGACACTCTTGGAGGTTTCCAGTGACTAAAATACATTTTGCTGGTGTTCTGCATGGCAACTACCATTGGTCAAATTAAGCTATGAAGGATCTTTAAAAACAAGAACTAATTACTTCCTACAAGGTACAGTGTTAGTAATGTCATCATCATGAAGACAAATCGTATTGGGCGATGAAGCAGTATGTCGAAAGATGATTTGTAATATTGCCAAACCAAGTGTGAACCGTTTGTCATGTGCTTGTTGTCCCATTCGCAGAAGTGGGTACACTGGTCATAATGCATGCAAACTGCATCGTGACAACTCAAAGAATGCTCAGTAATGTTAAAGCAAAGCCATATTTCAGAGAAACCTCAATTTCATTTTTTGAGTTTATGGGTTCTACAATCTAAATCAATTTATTGAAGGAAACTTAGTTTTTTGCTAATGAGAGGCATCTGAGAATACTCTTCCAGAGTCTCAGAGCACTTTGATTAGCTCCAGGGAGGGCTTGGAGTACCTCGAAGTACATTGGAGCACTGCTGAGATCAACCAGAGGGTCTGAGAAAATTTGCATGTAGCTCCCAGACCAATTTGTATTTCACAGATTTAAAATTGTTACATCAGATAATCTCATATGTATTGAAGTTTCAATGGATAGCCTGATGTATTCAAATTAGAATTTCATTATAATGAAACATTACATGTGTAGTATACTATCATAACTGTAATATAAACATCGTATTGCAACTTGCCACAGCTTTCGTGACTATGTTAATTTTTGGATTCCAATGTGTTTAAAGTAGTTAAACTAGATCTAAGTAATAAATGCTTAAAGCTGTTTATTTTGTTTGCTCATAGATTTATGGATTGTAAACAATGATAATCCACACTATACCAATCGCAGTAATAATGTGTTACTTAGAACTAACTGGATATTCTATCTGAGTTGTTGTAATAAATTGGGTTGAGAAGCTAAATACATATAATACTTATAGCTTAATATTAGTAGTAACATGGTACTAGTTTTTATAGAAATTATAAATTCAGTTAGATTCCACCATATATACATTTAATTCCTAGACGGAATACCTTTTATCTAATCTGAACAGAAGATACTTTTTTCTGTTTCAAATATGTATTAATGAATATAGTATTGCGAAGATACTACCAATTCATGATATTTGTCAGTTTTCAAATATTTAATTCAGAAATTGTTGAAATCTTTGCTGGTCACAATGTCAAATGTATATGACTTCATAATATATTATTCTAACAATACCATTAATAGTAATAATTTCCTCTCTTTGATACAAACTGCTGAAATATTAATACAGTTCAAATTCTTTGAATCTTGTTCTCAGTATACACTTGACATAACACTGGTTTTTATCCAAATAGTTGAATGATTTGAGAATTTCAACAATGGAATAGTATTGATATTTTGAATAATCAGAGTATAATAATTCAATATACAGAGAGATTTTTATTCCCCATTAATGTAAAGTATAAATATTGCAAAACTAAAATCAGATATTCATTTGATTTGTAGTAATCATTATAGTTAATAATAACCAAATGCTACTGGACTGTGTGAACATTTGAATTAAAGAAACTGAGTAGTTTTATGCAAGTATCTTTTCTAATTCACTACAATGAAATGATAATACATACATGCAATCCATACTTCTTGCTAGCGTTAGCAACAGTTCAGGGTTACACGGCCGCGGTCCAGGTTGGAACCAACCCCGAGGCCCCAGTCCAGGTCATGAACCACCAAGCAACCTGAACCGAGTGACTAGTGCTGGGTTGTTACCCAGATCACACATGAATCCGGGGTTATTTGGCAGGGTTGAAACCAGACCGCGGTTCCAACTGCACGGTTCGCACAACTTTGACTACAATTAAGTATATGAGTTCTGATCATATCGTGATACGATCAGTATATCGATTGTTCAGTTCTAGCCGCTCTTTCCCCTCCCGCTTTCAGTTTTCCGATCCGACTGATATTCGTTGAGTGGCTGTGAAATAAGGCCAAATATTAAGTGAAATTTGCGGGTTTTCGATAGCGACACAACAAATATTGGTTGGATCACGAATCTGAAAACCGGAGATGAAAGAGCAGCTAGAGCTGCAGAATCTATGTACTGATCATGTCATGATACGATCAGAACTGAAACACTTAATTGTCGCCAATGTTGTGATGTTGAAATGCCGGGTTTTTGGGGGTAAAACTGCCCGAATTGCAACGGTCCGGGATTTCATGTGGTAAAGCCTGTTGCCACAGTTCAGTTGTGGTTCCAACCCTAACCCAGAACTGTGCTAGCGGGTTGGAACTGTTGTTAACACTACTTCTTGCTAAGTTTAATTCACTGATAAATGTCTAATCTATATTATTATTCCACTATCCAGGACTTTGAAAGCATTATGTATTGCATCATGCGACTATTTAATAACTATAAAAATTCAAGTTTAATTCCTTATGGGAGGTTGAATTGATTTTCAATTTCAATCTTTGCTTGTATATATAGAGTATAAGTTGTATTATAAGGTAATTCTGTGGAATTATACTAGCTTTTTAATTCACCACTGAATATGATATATATCTTTGCAAACAAATATGGCAACTAAATTCCAAATTGTAGTTGCAAAATCAACCAAGGTAATATGATCAATCACTGAAACTATTACTTTAGTACAAATCCAAACATTCTTTCTAAAGCAAAATTGTTGGAATGTATTTGTTTTCATCTACCTAAGTCAATGTCAAGTTTATTTTAAAAATTACACTTACTACAACTTTAAACTAATGTTAATTTAATATTGACTTAGTTTATAGTCAGCTTAATCCAGCTACTCCCTTCAACTTTGTCTGCATAGTTTTGCCTGGCTAGTGTTAGCAACGGGTCCAAATCCCCAGACCGTTGCAACTGGTTTCCACCCAAAAACCCGGCATTTCAAGTCTACAATTTTGGCTCCAATTAAGTATCTGAGTTCTGATCGTATCGTGACATGATCAGTATGTAGATTGTTCAGTTTTAGCCCCTCTTTCACCTCCCGCACTTACATTTGCGATCAGACCAATATTCGTTGAGTTGCTATCGAAACCCCGCACTTTTCGGAAGAAATATCACCTTCTTTGACAGTGATTCGACGAATATTGGTCCAATCGCAAATCTGACAGTGGGAGGTGAAAGAGGGGCTAAAACTGCACAATCTGCATATTGATCATGTCATGATACGATCAGAACCCAAATACTTAATTGGAGCCAAAGTTGCAGGAACCGTAATATGGAACCGCGGTCCGGTTCCAACCCGTCCCCAAACCCGGTGGGTACCCCTGTTTTCCGGGTAACAACCCGGACTGGACCATCCAGTCCGGTTCCAAACCAGGACCGCAGCCGGGTAACCCGGAACCATTGTTAACACTATGCCTGGCTCATTAACAGCCTTGGTTGAACTATTTCTTGCTAACTTTCAACTAATTATTGAATACTAATTTAGAATAACACTGTGTTGTTGAAATTTTTATACAATTAACTTATGAATTTTTATATAAACTAAAGTCTCTAGACTCTTTTACACAGCACTACCCCTGTCACACCTTTCCCTTTTTAACTCTGCCACTTTCATCCTTGTAGATACCACTCAAATTTACATTTGAAAGTTTGATTCAAGGCCACAAATATGCTGCCATGTACTCCCTGCATTATTCAACATTGGCCTTAGATCTCGATTAGATTAGATAGATTTATTAGATTGGTTGGCGCTTGGTGCTTGGCATTGACTTTTAATTTCGGAACTTGCATCATCGATCCTTGGCATCATTTTTGCTTTGTCACAACTGTGAAACAGCTTCTCACCCCACGTTTTTTTGCTTTTGGTCATACTCTCAGTGATGTTTTCAAATGTCGAAACTTAAGTCACAGTCAATTGCGAGTAGCAGAAATATCTCCAGATTGAAATGCCCCAAGAGCAATGAGGCAGTATGGAGGTGGACGACAGTCTCCCGTCCAACATATCCGTCGAACCTGACGATGGCGAGAACTCGAGCGATCACTCACTTGAAGCAGTGAGATTGTTCCTTGCACGTCCGCTCCCAAAGCTCAACTACCCTTTTAGTGCTACCCAGTACCCGTCCAGCCGTCCATACATCTTGGCACATGGAAATGTCTCGTCCTAGCCCTCTTTCTTTGAGAAAGTCACTGCCTATACTAATTCTCTTGATCTCGCACAGGAGATCAAGCATGTGGATGCTCCGGAAGTTGATTTGTATATCACTGCGAATGAGATGGGTGTTACAGGGCGTATTAACCAGCACGTGGGAGTCTGCCTGAATGAAATCTATCCGGTCCTTCCAGAAGACAGTCTTCAAAATTTGCGATTCGCCGATTATCAATCGTTACCAAGCCGGGTGGTGTCAGCAATCGCAGATCTTCCTGACGTAGTTCTCATCAAGGTCCCGAGGACCGGTCGAGCAGTGAACTTGCGGGCCGTTGGAGAATGCAAGACCCCGTGGACCATAGATTTGCTGCAGAACTCGATAACCGCCAAGTTCATGCCTCGCGATGACGATCTTCGGAAGCCCCTTGGTAAGTTAGTCGGAGTTCTCTACATTGTTGTGCCTCTAAGCACACTATCTAACTGCCTTGACAGGACAACTGGCGCACTACATGCACCAGAACAATGTTCGCTACGGGTTTATCTCTACCTACGAGGTTACGGTATTTGTGGAACGTTATAGCTTCTGGGAGTTTGCGGTGTCTCCACCCATAAGTTACAAGCAGATGACACCATCGACGCGTGAATGTTTCCTCTATGTCTTGTCCTTACTTACAGACGACAATTACTCGACTCAGTATGATCCCAAGGATCCGCAGAGTACCTTGTTGGCAAGTTTCACCTGCTCCCCAAATATATCAGTTTCATTCCTTATACCACTTATGCAGGTAATGGGAGGAACACCCGACCTCAAGCGCGGCTGGGACGCTGTAAGATCGTCCACTGCTGACCAATACCGTAATCCCAAACCCGCGAGAAACCAACCCCGAGGTAGCACGGATTTTAGAACAGCTGCCACACTATCCACTACCACAAATACGGCGACGAGCAGTATTGCTCAAACTCGACGCTCCGCTCTACAAGACCAGATACCAGAAAACACGAGATTGGACATACCTTCGATGGTCTCCTCGACAGAGTGGCTATCCCTACACCGACAACCTATTGCGATAAGTCATCAAAACATCCTCGCACCGCGTACAGTGTCCTCACACCCGCGATGCTAGAAGAGAGCCAAATCGGTCCGCTCGATCTCTCCCCTCTAAACATCGGCACCAATAGTACGCTGGTAGGACACTCAGGGATAGCCACCGACATCGTAGAGCTCGGCGATATCTTACACACAACGTCCTGGAAATCGGTCCGCAAAGGTACCATGTGGGGCCTGCACGTAGTGGTGAAGCACTGGGTGAAGGATGATATGTTTTCGCTGGCAGTGTTAGTACTTTCTCCTCTACAACTAATTTTCTGTGGTACTGACTCGTGGAATAGGTTTAACAGAGAGGTCCACGCCTATCGGACACTTGGAGCCAACCCCTTTACTGCGACCCTCTTGTTCGCCGGTGAAGTTATTATTTCCTCCGTACTCGGTCCTGGTTATATGATTGTCTGCACGTTCGAAGAAGGATGTGCCTTCGATGATGAGACTTGGCTAGCGCTTGGAGCTAAAGGGAGGAGCGCTTTGCGCGAGAAGCTGTTGATGGCATTCCAATTTCTTCGCAGACACAACATGGTTCCAGGCGATGCCCAGAAAAGCAACATTCTCATCAAGCCAGTGTTCCTAAGCGGCCAGGCCAGGCCGGCTTTGCATAGGCCGGGCCGGGCCGCCCTTAGCGGCGGCTTTTAAATGAGGGCCGGGCCGGGCCTGCAGGCTTTTCTTGGCGGCCGGCCTGGCGGCTTTTTCTTGGCGGCCGGGTGGCTTTTCTTGGCGGACTAAGCCTAAACAGAATATTTTGTTCGAAAGATTCTCTGCTGCCTTTACTAAGAAAGTCTCAAAAGTACGAAACATAAACCATATCCAACTCAATCATCGTAGCCCTGCCATTGCCGTATTCCATCCATCAACCAGACCAAGGCTTATGCAGGCCGATGCAGGCTTTTTAAATCACGTGCAGGCCGGGCGGCTTCTGACCCAGGCCGGGCCGGGCCGCCCTTAGAGCAGGCTTTCAGAATGGAGACCGGGCCGCTTAGGAACACTGCATCAAGCCCGATGGTGATGTCATTCTAGTCGATTTTGAAGAGGTAACTGATAATAGCCGTAACTGTGGTCCGGAAACCCCAGAATTGCACCATATCATGAAAGCTCCACATTGGCTCGACGGTTGAAACGATGAGGGGTGGCTGTTGTTGCTGGGCGTTGGGGCAAGAGAGGGAGAAAAAAGGGTGCGCGTGCGGTTCAAGAATAGCATTTTTATGGGTATACCGGTCTGTATTCCTAAGGGTGTATACTTAAGTGTATTTTTATGGGTTTGTAGTTTCTTTGCGCGTTTTCCAGTGAATTCTTAAGCTGTATAATTCGAGACATGTTTTTGTGCATTACGGCAGTCCGTGAACTTCATTCGGGTAGAAATAGAACTGCAGTAGTAACCTAGATACATACACCGCATGTAACACATGTTTGTATTTCCGTAAATATGACTGATGGTCAACAGCTGTGGCAAAAGCTGCACGTGTTTCGTTCTAGCCAATATCAAGATATTTCTAAAGCGGAATGGTCAGTACATTCGTAGCTGGTATGAAGATATTGTATGAAGTGATGTGGAATGATATAGAATTTGCACTGAAGTGATATGAAGATTTCATATGAAGTATTGATGTGGAATTTTCCACATCTAGCAAAACAGAATGACAAGCGAAAATTTCTCATGCAAGCAGTATTATATAATAGATTATAGAAGCAGGAGCAAAACATAGTTGCAAAACATTGAAACATCACACATTGAAAGCTTGCTAGCCGATAAAACAAATCTCCCAAAATATATCTATATACTACATGTTTCTGACATGACCAGCAAGTGAAGCTTCCAGTGTAAGTTAATAGAAGTTTGGTGTATATTCTGAAAAAATTGTAATCTCTCAATTTACTAATTGAGCTTGCAGCAGATGTACATATATCCTGAGCTGTATTGACATATAGTCCATATTTATCTTCTCCTGTTATTAGCTTTCCATCTAATAATACCCTTTGACACCATACAGTCTAATATGTCTTTTGCATAGTATTTGGCTGTCTACTACAGGAATTTGAATTCAAGTATTTTTCTTTAGTTAGTTGTTCACTTTAGATTGCAGTATTTTGAAACAATGTAAAAATAGTTTCCCTGTATTTGCAATACCTATATACCCAATTCAGTTTGAATTGAATTATATCTTGCAACTTATATTATTGATCATCTGGCTACAAATGAATTGAATTTGTGTATCTGTATTGAGACAGTTGGTAACTAACACAGGCGATACATTAAGAAAATGTAACATTGTTTGGAAGTTATAACTAATCAACTTAGCAAGTGTAAACAGCTAGTCCAATCTGTTCAAGTGCTTCCAGGTTCTTCTAGATATGCTACATATCGTGTTAGCAATGCGTCTGGATAACCCAGCAGCAGTCCGGGTTTAGACCGGATAAACGGTTCAGTTCAGTTCCGGAACCGTCCAAATACCCAACCCACTGCTTCATGGCAGGCCAAACCCGTACCTGTACCCATCAACCCAGGGGTTTCCCTGGGTTTGGCTTGACTTGTTGGGTGCAATCTCCGGTTCTCGTTTTCGGGTTTTTCTATTCCTGGTTGCATTCTGATATCCTACTGGTAAGTGCGAAATATTAACTTTGATACGTCGTTGTCTGTGTTTGTTGTATTGGCTGCGTTTATAATCAAAATGAACAGAGACACGCTCCCTGCTATATCCTGAACTTGAGTGTCTGTGGAGTGTGGATGATGTTTCATCTTGCATCAAGAGTATGATTAGAGCTACGGGACAGCCACATTGACAGTTACGGCTGTCAGTAAGCCTCAAATGGATCAGTTTGCATCTGCTCCTGCACTGAAAACATTTGGAGAGCTGATAGAGATTCTTGATATTGTCAGCACAGAATCGCAAATGCCGCATGGCACATCAGAGGTAGAAAGTAGTCATATGAGGTTTACTTCCAGGAATCCACAGTCTTACATATGCATATCGTCACTCCCCCCCGACGCAGTGCCCATTTCGTCACCAATTAAGCAATCGAAGACTGTTAAACTCATAAGCTTTTACCGCTGCATATCGTCTCCATAGCTAATTACCATACTGGAATTGGTTTCAGATGAACAAATTGTAGTGGCTTGTTTTTTGTCTGTAGACTGGATGAGCAAATTGCGATTATGGATGACATATCTCCATCAAAAGTAATTGGTGTACCTATTTTGATATATGTCAGTATTTTTTTGATTTCAGTGACCAAAGTGTGACACATGATAATTCGTCTGTGAATGAGCAAGGGTCATACAGTCCATACAAAACTCCTAGACTCCAAACTGAGTTGATTGACGATTGATTTGCGTGATAGTCTCCTGCCTCTTACGGATAAGTGAGAACGCGCAATCTAAAATAGAGACAAAACATACTAACAAAATTTAACTCAGTGATGTCAAAGGAGTCATAGAAGGAGCGGTCAATGCATAACGCGGATCTGTATCAATGACCACCATCATGTTGCATTTGTCTATACATCAACCTGCATCACTCTGCTCTCAGACCTGGTCCACATGGTTAAGATTTTCAAAATTGCATATGGTAGGCCATGGAAATTGAGGAGAAGGAACTGGACATGGAACAGTGAGGAAGTTAGGCTATAGTAATGAAAAATTACTGTATGGATCTATATGCAGTAAATTGCTGGCTGAATGTGCTGGAATGTGAAAGCGCTACCTCATCTATCCCTCAGAGAACATGTATAGCAGTGGATCAGAAATTGAAAGGCCACAAAGCTTTTCGATGCAACTGAGTATTCATACAAATGATACGTTGGCTTTCAATAATAACGATATGATTATCTGTATACAATCATTGATCAGACACCACCAGTTAGAACCTATTCAAGGTGAGCGTCAACAGAGCATCAACAATTTTAGGTCTTATAAGTAAGGTAATTGGAAACTGATTTAGCTTGGTGTTATGCATAAACAACATATTGGCAGCCTTTATAGGCAAAACACAAAGCGACACAGTCACTGCTCCATTCTGGGAATGAGTGTCAACTGAGCGTTGATGATTTCAGGTCTCTTAAGTAGGGTAATTGGAAACCGATTTGCTCGCTGTTATGCATATCCAATGTATTAGCAGCCTTTATAGCCAAAAACAAAACCGACACAGTCACTGCCCTATTCCGAAAATGAGCGTCCATGGAGTGTCAACAATTTTAGTCATTGTGTTTTCTATAATTGACGGGCTGTGCTACGACATTTACCCATAATCGAAGTATTCACCGCCTTTATAGGAAATATGGTTAGTGCTAATGTCGTTACCATCTAAAAATGAGTGTCATCGGAGCGTCAAAGATGTTGGGTATTGCATCTTGTATAATCGAAGGACTGTACTGCGGTATTTACCCATAATGGAAGTATTGTCAGCCTTTAAGGCCAATATGTTAATTGTTGATGTCGCTACACCTAAAAATAAGCCTCAACTGAGCGTTAACAGAGCGTCAACAGAGCGTCAACAGAGCGTCAACAGAGCATCAACAGAGCATCAACAGAGCGTCAACAGAGCGTCAACAGAGCATCAACAGAGCGTCAACAGAGCGTCAACAGAGCGTCAACAGAGCGTCAACAGAGCGTCAACAGAGCGTCAACAGAGCG
>Ga0307514_10000732_pt1 | contig 56404 bp, 84 predicted proteins | sample 16_EM_MG_FD_203088 | JGI IMG/M metagenome (GOLD analysis project Ga0307514, IMG submission 203088) | Populus trichocarpa ectomycorrhiza microbial communities from riparian zone in the Pacific Northwest, United States - 16_EM | ecosystem: Host-associated > Plants > Roots > Unclassified | place... | reverse complement strand
TCCATGGGGATATCATCCCCCCTATAATATTGTACGATCCATGACCCATGGATAATAAATTCTCCATGATCCATGAGTTGTACAATGTTGTACAATCCATGGGTCATGGGCTTCCCATAGCGTTGTACGACATTGTATGACCCATGGGTCATGGGCTTTTGTCACGTCGTATGGCCCATGGGTCATGGGAAAAAAATCGCTGAACGGTGTGATTATTGATGTGCACCGACCGCAATCGATACACGCCAATTCTACAATCAATACCTAAATTGACGCCATCGACCCATGCCGACCAACGTCGCCCAAATATCGCCCAACACCGCCCAACACCACCCCTCTCCAACCCCAACAGACCGTTAGACACAAACGGGCAATGTTATCTATTTTAAATCTTATTTTCTTAAAATAAGTCCATTTCGTCGGCAGAGGGCAGTCTCCGTCAGCAATGGGCGGTCAAACGACCGGCGTCGCCCGATCCCGACGGATGCCGCCCAGACTTTTTACTGGGGATGACTGCTGACCGCCGGGTTGGTCGTATCTATACAGTACGGCCACTCGGTAGAAGATCTGGAGTTTATTGGGACCGGAGAACAAGGAAACATCACGGCAGTAATTTAACGCACTTCTAAGTCTCCCACGAAGTTCATCTCTACCCGTCTAATCCGCACCTTCGAACCATTGAGGGTTCCCTCGCGCACAGGACCGATTGGGAGTGGAGGGCCAACATTCAGAAGTGAGTCCGAAAGCGTACACGGTTTTGGCAAAACCTTCCGAGCGCCGCATACATCCGTGAGTTCACGCAGGCATTCCTGGAACGCGTGGTTTGTAGGAACGGGAATGGCGGCGAGGACCTACAACAGCGTCGAGCCCAGATCTTTACTAAAGCGATTTTGAGACTCACCCTATCCAGGTACTCAACGAGCCACGCCAAGCAATCCTCTCGCTGGTTTAGGACGGAGTTTCGATACTCTTCCCCACGAAAGAGGTTGCTGAGCTGATTGGGGAACTGTGGCGAAGACCAGTCGAGGTCGTAAAGTTGCTGTAAGGGATTGGACGTGTCCAGGGACAATATCCTTGGGTGGGACGACGACCTGCACGGACTCCAGGGTGAGTGGATTACTTGTGGTCAGTGATAAACGGTGCACGCGGCGCCCCGTGTAATCCATGAGGTTAAATCAGAAGCGCCGGTACAGCCGGCGGCCATTGTGAGGTTCTATCCCCGGCATTCTTGAACGTCGCAAATTTCATCCGGCTACGTAGCGTTGCGGTTCCTAGTGTGGCGAAGAACTCCTAAAGTTCGATGAGGTGCATATTTGCAGTCGTTAATGTTCTCGCAGCATAGCTCGAGAAGCCAGTAGGCACAGTAGAAGACTACGTGTCATAACCAACACCCAGAGCGACGCGGTAGCGGCAACAGATAGTCGTTGAGAGAGAGAGGAGTAACCAGCCACACGGAATTGCTATTGAGAGAGATATGTAGTCCGAAAGTCAGCGTATGTCGTAATCACGATGACCACGATTGCACATACTTCGAGGGTTGTTCTGCCGTGGGTCTGTGCCCTTGACGGAAGAGTGTAGATCGATGGTCATTCTCGCTGCGGAACGACGCATTTGGTGGGATATCGTAACTTCATGTAACGTGTAATCGATGGATTAGGCCCAGTGTACAACATTACAACGAGACCAGAGGCATTTCTACAAGTACAAAAATGTAAATCCACAAAAAACTATATATGACCATTAAAAACATAATGCGCTATCAAGACAACATCAAGTTGACGTGGGAGGATTCGTGGCTGGCTGCGGTTGTGGTTGTATCGGTTGTGTCGGTTGCGCTTGTATTTGTGAGCTAGGATAAGGGAAACCAGTCATCGGCTGATAAACAGGTGGGGGCATAGGGATCATGTAAACCGGCACTGCAGGAGATCCAATACCCCTCCTACTCCTAAGAGATGACTGAGAGGGTGATCCGAACGCAGGGTGAGGCATAGGCATGACAGGGGGAGTAGCGGGTCCTGGATACAAATACAAAGGCTGTGGGCTCGCAATGATAGGATACATAGGAGGAGAGTGAGGTCGCGAATGGTCGCGATGGCGGCGACGATGACGGTGTGTGTGTCTGAAATCACGGGTGTTTCGCGGGTGTCGAGGGGTAGGTTCTGAGTTGACTGAGCCACGACGAGGGGAGTAGGTAGTGCTGGGAGTGAAGGATTGGGTGATACCAGCGCTTGTTGGAGTGACAGTCGACTCCGTAAGCGCGCGTCTGTGTCCGTCCTGTCGACGGTGAGCCATTACGGGGGCACTCTGAGGCTGAGCTCCGTCATCCAACAGATCGAGGTCCTTGTGTAAAGGGGGATACCACGACTGCGCGGGTTTAGGTATCTTCTTCATGGCCGGGTCCATTCCGCGATACCTACGACCATCACGCTCAGGGATGTAATCGACGGTGACGGCCGTAGCGACCCACGGCAGATTGTAAAGATCATTCACAAACTTTTGGATCCGATTGCCGCTCGCCGGGGCCGAGGAGCTCGAAGACGAAGATGGCGCCTCGGGCCCCATACTCTTGTAGTCTGACGTTGGAAGGGGGTTTACTGCAACGGCTTCGGGTTCTCCATTCTGCGTCTGATGAATGAGAGTGGTGTCTCCGTCAAGGGCGGTTTGTGGACGTGAAGGTGTGGTAGAGCGGTGTGGGGACGGGTGGGCGGACCGATGATTAGACTTATGGCTTGAGTTCTGATTCGATTTGTGTGTGGAAGGGTGGGTTGACTGATGCGTAGAGTGATGAGCCGAGAAACGTGTGGATTGATGAGTGGAGTGGGCTGCAGTGGATTTATGCGTTGAATGCTGATCTTCCTCTTCTTCACTTCTCGAATGGCCATGATCCACTTCGTCATCATCAAAATCTCTAGGGTCGCGTGAATTCGGGCTTTCGGAAGGTTCGGAGCGTTCGTCGTGCGTGTAAGCCGAAAAATGCATAGAAGTGACTGGGTGGCTGGCGGGGAAGGATGGAGCATGCTGTGGGATGACAGGCGGATGGCGGGGGATAGCGGGAGGTTGTGCTCTGAACGGATCGTAGCCGGGCGAATCCTCCCCGAAACCCGGTAACTCCAGGACGGTATCGTGACTAGGTTGTCGGTGGACGGTCCCGCCTCGTTGGCTTTGACTTCGCAACAACCTCGGTAGGCGCCTAAGTCCGGACACAAACCCACCCACAAACCCCTTGCGGCCACCCTGCACCTTGACCGGCACGGGTTTGTTGTGTATCACCTTGGGTGGAGGTTCATTGACATCCGTCGCCAACTGCGGTTGGTGCTGTGCTCCAAACTGTGAAACCATCGATAGATCCGCGTCCACCATCATATACTCCGGATCCTCATCCTCATCTTCCTCCTCCTCTTCATCGTCGTATTCCTCTTCTCCCCGCAAGTGGAGACGGTTAGACGACATCACAGGGGTGGGCATGCCCCTGATGGGCTCGGCGGGACTCTGTTGGGACTCTTCCGGAATGGGGGATCCGTTGGTAGCGTAGGTTAAGTGACTCGCACCACTTGTGCGACTCGTGTGTGAGGTGTGACCGGATTTTCGATCTGCGAGGTTGACGGGACGAACAAAGCTGCTCGGACCAGCCTCGAGATGACCAGAGTTGACCCCTCGATAGTCGAAGTAATCCGTCATTGGAGACCGTTTCAAGAACGTGATGGGAGGGTGAAAGAGACGAGCATCTTCCTCGGTGGATGACTAGCTCAAAAAGAATATGAAGAGCCTCGAGGCCAAGTTGGAGCCTCTCGTCCCACCTTTGAAACCGATCATTCACGTGCACGTGCATACCGTTCTTTTTCATCCCCCAGTGGCTGCCTCGAGGAGACCAGGCCATGCAGTCGACCATGCGAGAACCGAACGGCCCAAATCCCATTGTAAAGAAAAAAACGCATAGAACAACATATCGTATACAAACAGCGACAAAGTTTATGATCCGCCCTTTATCGCATTCGCCGCATACGATCGCAGAATGTTCTGCTCGCTTGGTTTCCTCTTCGGAAGAGTTCCCGACCCTGTTATGGTCTTGGCCCTTCTCTGTGGCTGTTCCCTGATATTGGCGAAGGTGGCTGCCCGTTGCCTCTCCCTCTCTGCTTTCTTCAAGAACGGACTCGGAAGGTTCTCTTCATCTTGCAAGTCCCATTGAACTGGTGAGGACGAAATGATCCCGAAATGGGATGATTTTGTCCTCGTCAGTGTCCCTGTAGATGAGGCAGACGCTTTCGATGATGATGCGGTCGGCTGCTCGGAGCTTGAACGATGATGCATAGTAGCGCTTGCGCTTGTTGTTCTTGTGATACTTGTTTTCGTCGGCGGTGTGGGTATAAGGGATGTCCTGCGCGTTCGAGTGGCTGATGTACGAGCTGAGGTGGTCCTTGACGTCGAGGAACTGCTGGTAGATGATTTCACCGTGGCGACGGAGTTGGATCTCGTGACTTTGGTAGCCGATGATGTGGGTGTCCTGCGTTCTGGTTTCGATGGTGTTGGTGGTGGGTTTGGGGTATCAGATGGAGCCTCAGATGTCTCGTCGTCATCCTGCGTCGGCTCCTCGGGTTTCTGGGTATCTTCCTCTTCGAAGGATTCGTCAAAGATTTTTTCAAAGTTGAGTCCAACCTTTGGCGTGGCGACAAATAAGTTTGAGAATTGCGCAGGGGCCGGTGTGCTAAGAGTTTCTCCTGTCGATGTGAGCACGACCCCCTTCATGGCAGAACCGAGCGGAAGGCCGTTGTCGAACGGCGTCTTGCCGACCTTCCGTGTGAGTGGGGTTTTGAAGTCGGCCATGGGTCTTGTGAGCATGCTGACCGGTGGTTTGGATGGCGGGTCCTCCGGTGACAGTGCCGCTAACCGTGATAAGGGGGCAAGAACGTTCTTAACCTCTTCGAGATACGTCTTCTCCTTCCTTCCACCTTGAGCGATGGCGATGAGATAGGGTTTCATACTAGATAAATGAAAGTCCATACCGGTCTTTTCCACAACGGTGCCGTCACTAATAATCTTCATCTTGTTCTCGACCTCGGTTCGAGTGGTGTCCAATCTCCGCCTTTCCTCCTCGACCTCCTCCATCTGTTTCCTCACCCACTCCATCCGTTCTTCGACCGCAGTGCTCATTTCATCTCGGATTTCCTGTTCTCTTTGAACCCAAGCCACGCGAAGTTCTTCCTCCCTTCGTTTAACTGCTTCCATTAATTCCTCCTCGCGTTTCGCCATTGCGGCGGAAACCTCCTGTTGATGCCTCACGACCAAGGCTCGCAACTCCTCCTCCCTTTGTGATACGGCATCCCGGATCCGCGCTTCGACCACGTGGCGGTGCCGTTCATCTGCGGTGGAAATTAGTTTTTGCAAGGCCGAAATCTCGGCATCCTTGAGCTGCAATAGAGACGCAAGCTGGGTTTCCTTCTCGGTGAGGGCGGTTTCGCGTGAGTGAACGGCTTCTTCTCGGGCCGTAACCGCCACTCGGTGCGTCTTGATCCTGGCAATCCTAATAGCACTTTCAGCGATTAACCAAGGAATGTTTCACGAGTGACATACATCTTCTCAGCCTCTGTCACTTTGAACGCGAGGTCGATCCGCTCGTGCTGTAGGAGTTGCGCTGCCGATGGTCTCATCGCAGGCTGGGGGAGTGAAATTAGGATCATCGGGGAGACACAGTTGGAACGACATACGTTCTGGCTTAACATAGCCTTGATGATGTTTGAGAGAGCTTGGCTGTACCCTCGGGGGAGCGGGGGTATTCGACCGTTGCGTACCAGGATACTGAGTTCTGAGTGAGTCTTGGCCTCGTGGAATGGCGGTTTTAATGCGCATAGTTCGTATATCAGGCAACCAAGTGACCAAATATCGGACTTGGAATCATACGCCTTTTCCTGCATGAGCTCTGGTGACATGTAGTAAGGTGTCTGGAAAGGTGGAGGTCAGAACCCATTCCCGAGATTTATCTGCGAATGCACTTACCCCGACATATGTTTGCGCAAAGCTCGCCTGGGCGAGGGCCTTCGAAAGGCCAAAGTCGCCGAGTTTAACTTTATTGTTCTCGTCCAAGAACACTGTACGGGGTCAGCAACGGGTGTGGGTATATGCACGACATCGTACCGTTGTCTGGTTTGAGATCACGATGCAGAATCTGGGGACGTTTGTCCTTTCCGCCTTCCGTGTCAGTCCCCGTGCTTGAGCTTCCCGACCTTGAATGCCCGTTAGGATGGTGACAATAGCTGAGGGCGAGCAAGATCTGCATGAAGTAATTCCATATGATCTCCTCGGGGATGGGTTTGTTTAGCCGTTGCGACTGCTTTATCACGGTCGAAAGGTCCCCGCCCCCACAATACTCCATTAGAATATAGAGAACGCCAGCATCTCGGTCGACATATCTGTCGTGGTATCGTACTATATGCTCGTGTTGGAGATCCTTCAAAATATTGCTGAAATGAATTGGGGTCTAGATGAACACGAGGATGTCATAAGGCCACATGGTGTACTTACACTTCAGCGACAATTTGTTTCTTGTCGCGCTCTGACATGCGCTCAAAGTACAGCTCCTTCCTAGCGAATATCTGAATTCGTAGGTGAGTCCTGCGGCGGGGAGGGGTTGCGGTTAGCTTTTTACTCACCAGACCGTCAGACTTCCGTTTCACTTTTCGAATTATGCCGAAGGATCCATTGCCGATGACGTCTAGTGGCTCGTAGAGGTCCAAGAGTGTCGACATTGGGTAGGAATCCGGCGTGGGGGGTATTTAGCAAAACGGGTGGTCAAGCCACTGGAGGAAGTCGATGATGCAGAGGGAGCGTAGGCGGCCAGGCGTTGAACTTTGTTGAAAGTGACGGGTTGTCACGCGTTCGTGTTTGTCACGTGAGTTTAAATCATTCACCCCGAGTTTCCCGGCCCGGATGGACAAGTTTTCGCGTTGGAATAACCCGGGATTCGGGTTCAATCTCTCAGACGCGTTCTCTTCCCTGGTTCCAAATTCTACCTCCAGGCATCTCATGTACAGCATCTCAACGCGTCGTGCAACAGCAGACCATTGCCACTGGGTGGAACACCTTCAAACCGTGTTTACGTCACAGTGCGTCGCCCTCGATCGCAGCGTGCTCGGTGTCGATTGCTCAGCACTACCGCCATCATGGGTGACCAAAATCATCTTAACCCGGACACCTCGAAACGCGAGCCTCTTCCTCCAGGGATGGTCATTGGACCAGATGGAAAGCCGTGCAAGGTCTGCACGGCTTTTCGGAATTGGAAACCCCCAGGGACGTCAAAAACCAAGAAGGCCGTCGCTGCCGGGACGGCTGTCGCTACGACGGTGGCTACCACATCCGACACCAATACCCGACCAGCGAATTGTCCTCCGGACGTGGAAGACCTCGGCCGCGCTACATGGACTTTCCTACATACCACCGCTGCTTACTATCCGGAGAACCCCACGCAAACACAACGAGTTTCCATGTTGAGCTTATTGAGGTCCCTCCCGTTGCTTTATCCGTGCGGTCATTGCGCCTCTCATCTTGGGGAGAGCATGAAGGAGAATCCACCAAGGGTTGGGAACAGGTTCGAGCTGAGCCGGTGGTTATGCGAGAGACACAACGATGTCAACGTCAGACTGGGGAAGGAGAAGTTTGATTGCACCAAGGTGGATGAGCGTTGGAAAGATGGTCCTGCAGACGGAAGTTGCGATTAAAGTTCGCATGGTTGGTCCTCAAACTGCACACGATTCACCGCTCGCTCACATCTTTCCTACAGTCACTCACGACACTAGAACACTGCCGGATCGTAGCATAGAATTCTGTGTAATGTACTTGCCGAGTAACACAACACCCACTCACCCATCGTTTGCGAGGACACGGAACCAGATCAGCTGGTTTGTCCAGTGTCTCGGCTCCAATGACGCGCTAAATCAGAACTTCTGTCACGATCTCATCCGTTCTTCCTCCGAGGTCACCATTTCTTCGCCATCTCTCTCTCCCCCTCATTTACACATCTGTGAATGCGATAAATCCGCCTCTTTATCGTTTCGCCACATGGTATCGCTGTTGCAGGATCTCTACGTTCGCTTTCGTTACGCCCGCGGATCTGGTTCATGGCTCAAGATGCTCACATGGCGCAGCTCCGTTCTTTTGCTCGTCGGATTCGGTTTCCTGGTCACTCTATACCGAACCTACGTACTCCCATCTCATTCATGGTCGATAGACCCGGAAGAAGAGGTCGAATTCGATGTCCCAGACCAACACATCGATTGGACCGTCCGAGCCAACGCGGTCAAACAAGCTTTCGCCCATGCGTACCACGGTTACGAAAAGTACGCGTTCCCTGAAGACGAACTCCTTCCGCTCACGAACTCATCTGGGACGAGGTGAGTCACGCCCAAAACCCGGATTTACTGATTCTCACTCCAATCCGAGGTTCAATGGCTGGGGTGTCACCGTGTTCGATTCTTTGGATACTATGCTGTTGATGGGTTTCGACGAAGAATTTAAGCGTGCCTTAAAACTTGTCAAGGAGACTAAATTCACCCTAAGGGCGGACGAATATGCACCATTTTTCGAGACAGTGATCCGATATCTTGGCGGATTAATGTCCGCGTATGCACTGTCGAAGGAACCTCTTCTCCTAGAGAAAGCGGATGAGCTAGCACGTGTTCTTTCCCCCGCATTCGACTCTGCGACTGGACTTCCCTGGTACGGGGTTAACCCAACTTCGTGAGTTGCTCAACACACATACGAGGCCAACTCCCTTGACATTTTGTCTGTCAGTGGCTCAACAATTGGTCCAGATAGGGGCATCTTAGCCGAGATCGCGAGTTTCCAGTTGGAGTACACGGCGGTCGCACAAGCCTCGGGCAAGAAAGAGTATTATGAGAAGGTGATTGCCGTTACTCGTCCCGTCCGATAAACGACTGAGAGACCCTAGGTCACTCGTGCGAATGCTGTGTTGGCCACGGGAAACCTCACCAAAACAGGGGGGATGTTTCCCAAAGGCTGGTCTCTCGGGACTGGCCAGGTGTTTGGTCGTGGGTTCCCCGAAAGTTCGTCAAATTGTCATCGTGTATCCTGACGTGACTTCGCTCCAGAGGATCTATCCGTGGGCTCCGCTGCGGACAGCGCACACGAGTACACTTTGAAACAATACCTCCTCACAGGGAGGACTGACAAAGTGAACCTTGAGCTGTGTAAAGCATCCTTTCGCAATCGCATGCCGTCGCAACCCCTGACATCGTCCACATCTTTCAGATCTCAAGTTCACGACTTTTGTCATCAATAATCTTCTATACCTATCTCCAACTCGCCATATGCTTTACGTCACTGACATCCACGTAGCCCGCGGTTCTCCCAGTGGTGTCTTTGAACATCTCTCATGTTTCTTCCCTGGTTTACTTGCCCTTGGCGCTCACCTCCTTCCGCTCGACGACCTGCCCTCCCTCGGTATCGATTACGTTGGTCTCGCCGCAGACCTTTCCCATAGGGACCGTGAAGGTTACACGATATTATCCAAATACAACCTCAGGGAGCTCCACATGTGGGCGGCGAAGGGGTTAACGGAGACTTGCTACCTGACATACGCAGATCAGCCTTCAGGGCTTGGTCCCGAGGAAGTTTTACTTGTCAACGGCAGTGTGCGGTGGATGAAAGTGATGGAAACGTGGAGGGCTCATGGCGGACGTGGTCCCGTTCCTGGACTTGGGAGGAAAAAGCCCGTCGTCATACCTCTGCATGAATCGGAGGCCAAGTATCAGAAACACGTCCAAATGGATTATTGGGTAAGGGCTGGCTCGTACTTGCTCAGACCAGAGGTGAGTTGCCATTCGGCACTTAGATTGAAGAACGATTGACAACCATTGATAGACTGTCGAATCGCTTTATCTTCTATGGAGGACGACAGGGGAACACCGGTGGAGAGAATATGCTTGGAGAATCTTTGAGTCCATTGAGAAACACACAAAGACCAAGAGTGGCTACGCTTCGGTGAAGATTGAGGGGGACGGGAGTGTGGTCAAGCAGAACGAGATGCAGAGGTATGCGAGACTGACCCTCTTCGATGAACCTCTTGCTGAAGCAATTCGTCTTTTACTCCGGTAGCTTCTTCCTTGCAGAAACGTAGGTGTCGGTCGTAGTATCGCGTGGGTAAAGTTGGCTGACGCAGACGGGACCTAGGCTCAAATACCTATACCTCACGTTCTTAGATCATGATCCAATTGACCTGGAGGAGTGGGTCTTCAACACCGAGGCTCACCCACTACCTGTCATCAAATGGACAGCCGAAGAGAAAGTGTTGTTTGGTATCCCGTAGATCGAGCGAAGGTCTGTCTTTTCTTCTTCGTAGAGTAGTGGCAAGTGGCACCTCCGGGGATTCGTCAAGAGCCGCCAGGTTGCCGGTAATATGTCGACCTGTATATAGTATAGAACATTCTGTGAGAGATACTTGTGTAGTGCTAGAATGTAATTTCCGTGCGATCTGAGCGGTACGACCCTTTCCACCACTTGCGTCGATTCAGACCTACGTTCTTTGGCACTTCACGAATAAGTCATCCCTGTACATTGAAAAAACAGAAATTGCGCATCCGTGACCTCCCATGAACGGTGTAGCCTTTCCAATGGCCGCCCGTAGGAATCGTACGCATCAATCCCATTACATACACACCATCCCATAATGAGCGTCATTCCCGACTGACGTCAGTGCCATCATGCAATGCAGTGTATTATGCAGGGTAGACGTGATTCGTCTGGGCTGACCAATTGGATCGAGCGAACTGGTCTTAGTGGTTGGCTGTCCTAGGAATCTCCCAACCTCCCCTCTTCGCTTCTCTCTACCACGTCCATGTCCTTGTCCATCTCGGAGAAGTACGCTAGTCCAGCTTTAGCTGTGGTAACGACTGTGATCGTTCTCGCTGTTGCAAGAAAGAAATGGTCTTCAAGGCGTTCTCCGTACCTACCTGGTCCAAAAGGGTATCCGATTATAGGCAACCTCTTTGATTATCCCAAGAATCCAATGTGGGAGGGGTTTGCGAGGATGGCCAAGGAGTATGGTGAGGCGATGTCGTTGCTTTATAACCGCTTGCTGGTGTCGCTCGTCGAGCGGTCTGACGTTTGGTGGTTTGCAGATACGGATATTTTGCACTTCAATACGATGGGTTCGCATATGCTCGTGTTGAGCGATCCCGATGTGGTTTTGGATCTGCTGGAACGGCGCTCGGTTGTATATTCCGATAGGGTATGCAAGCATCTTGTCACTCCGTTCAAGCCTTTGATGCTTACTGGAACCTCTACTAGCCTCGGATGCCTATGGTAGGCGAACTGTAGGTGTCATCGTACTCTTCCGTGACCATACTGGCGAACGGCGATTTCTTCCAGGATGGGAGTTACTTGGAGCTTTATCTTCATGAGTTATGGGAATACATGGCGTGTTCACCGCCGGTTATTCCATCGTTTCTTCAATCTTTCGGTCGCGAACCAATTTGACGAAAAGATCCGTGAGGCGGTGGATGACTTTCTCCGTCGACTCTCTGAATCCCCCGAGCGTTTCTTGAAACACGGAAATTTGTATGTTGATCTCAGTTCTTACGTTTCCTCGGACTCACTGCGTGCCCTTCTGACCTGGAAGCCTGACTGGGTCTTTGGGCTTGTCGGTTGCGTACGGTTTAAATATAGAGTCCGAGGATGATAGGTTTTACTCCGCAGCTGTGGAAGCGACAACTGGTGTTGATACGGCCATGATGCCTGGAGCATTTCTCGTGGACGCTTTCCCTTTTCGTAAGTGAGCTTTCCACTGAAAAGGTGCTTCCCGTCGATCTTACGGTGTTCCGCCCACAGTCAAATACGTTCCGGAGTGGTTCCCCGGAGCTGGTTTCAAGAGGTTCGCAAGGACGGTGAAGGAGAATATTGGTCATTCCATCACCCGTCCTTTCCAACACGTTAAGGAATCCTTTGAGGTTCGCGAGTCTCCTTCTTATACCCGAGTGTCTTACGAGAAGGAACGGTCAGGCGGAGACTCTTACGGCTCCATCGGTTGTTGCGACGTGTTTAGAGGAACTACCGGAGCTCAGTAAAGATGGTGTCGATGAAGGAGTGATTCGGGACGTGGGTGGAACGATATTTCTCGGTGAGCATCATTGCCATGCGATCACACAATTTCATTCAACGAACTCGTCATGAGTGTAGCTGGGGAAGAGACGGTAAGTCAGTGTCTTTGCGACCACGACTTCCCCGCTGATCTTTTAATCATGCAGACGTCGTCCGCCATCAACTCGTTCTTGTTAGCGGCGACCCTACATCCTGAGGTCGTTCGTTTGGCACAACGAGAGTTGGACCAAGTTCTTGGTGGGGAACGTTTGCCGGACTTTTCCGACGAGCCTCGACTTCCCTACATCTCCGCAATTGTGAAGGAGGTTCTGCGATGGGGACCTCCGACTCCTTTCGGTGCGATTCTCTTGTAACGTTATAAATCCCACTGAAGTATCTTCAGGGTCCGCGCATCGACTGATGAAGGATGACGTCTACAAGGGACTGTCCATCCCCGCCGGCACTGTGGTCATAGCCAACGTGTGGTACGCGATCCCGTTCTGGGATTTCATTTTTTGCAATCGGTTGAATATGGAGTAAGGGCGATTTTCCGTGATGAAGCGGTGTATCCCGATGCGCACACTTTCAATCCTGACCGGTTCCTCAAAGACGGTCAGATCAACCCTGACGTGAGGGACCCTGAGCAGATGGCGTTTGGGTGGGGAAGAAGGTAAGTATATCCATTCACAAAAACGCAAAACCTTCACCTTTTTGATGACGTGTAAACTTTCTAGGATTTGCCCCGGGAGAGGCTTCGCTTTACGCATCTTGTTCTTGACCATCGCTCGCACTCTTGCTGTCTTTGATATATCGAAGTGTTTGGATGAAGATGGAAATCCTATTGTTCCGGATGGAACATTCACGCTTGGAGCCATCGCGTGAGCATCGTGCAGATTCTGTTTTAATGGACCGGTTTTCTAAGAGAGTTCCAGGCGTCCGACGCCGTTTATGGCAGACATCAAACCGCGATCCGCTCAAGCCCTCTCGCTCATCACAGGGCACTGAACGAGGCGACGTAAGGCGAGGCGTGAAGCCTACACACAAGGTGCCTGTGGGGTAGTAGAGTGTGTGATGAGTTGTAGGTCATGTAAAATACTAAGTATAGTGTGGATAAAGTTATTATTGCAGCCTATCATCGCTGCAGATTTCAATGCAGAGGATGTTGCGGTCATATATACGGGCCTGCAAGGTGTGAACCAATCGCCGCCGGAGGCGGGATGGAATGTCCGGGGACAGGAGCGATGGTCGTGGCCTCCAGTGTCGTTTCAATCAATAATCATTCAACACTGGATGCAGTTGAGTCGCTGATGCCGAGTTGGGCGCCAGGGCGAGTCCGAACACAGGCGCGGATGTATTCCACTGCGCAGAATTCCCACTCGCTCGGGTCTTTGGTATCCCGACCGTCGAGGAAGGGCGCGCCCCGTGGAAGTATTACCTTCCTAAAAATTCCCCGTTGGCGATGGACCGCGTGTTATTTCCGCGTGTCTAATCCGATGTTTTCGCTTTGGATGTGCCGCGAGAGGAGACCAGCAATTAGTAGCACCCCCACGGGAACCAATTTGAAATCGGCATGCGCAACACGTCGTCCCGGGTTTCATGCGGTGCATTCAACCCACCTTCGGGGTCTTCGGCAACCTCCCCCTGTTCACCTCCACCCACCATGTCCATGTCCACGTCCATCTCGGAGAAGTACGCTGGTCCAGCTTTGGCTTTGGTGGTGACCGTGGTTGTTCTCGCCGCGACGCGGAAGAAATGGGGTTCGAAGCGCCCTCCTTACCCACCTGGTCCGAAAGGGTACCCGATTATAGGCAACCTCTTTGACTTTCCGACGAATCCGATGTGGGAAGGGTTCACGAGGATGGCCAAGGAGTATGGTGAGTAATGGGCGCTCTAGAGTTGCTCACGATTGCGTCTTGTGAGTCGTCTAACCCCAGGGAATTACAGATACGGATATTTTGTGTTTCAATACGATGGGTTCGCCTCTAATCGTGTTGAGCAGTCCCGATGTGATCACAGACATAATGGAGCGACGCTCGGCTGTATATTCCGATAAGGTACGTAAATTCTTTTGGCATCCTGTCGACCACTTCAGTGCTCACCAGCGCCTACCGCCAGCCTCGGATGCCGATGGTAAATGAACTGTAGGTGTTGTCGCACCCTTCCGTAAATACGTCGGCCAACGACTGTTCATTATAGAATGGGGTGCTCCTGGTCCTTTTCCTTGATGCATTACGGGAATACATGGCGTATTCACCGCCGGTTGTTCCACCGTTTCTTCAACGTTTCGGTCGCGGATAAATTCGACGACAAGATCCATAAAGCGGTAGACGCCTTCCTCCATCGACTCTCTGAAACTCCTGAGCGGTTTCTGAAGCATACACATTTGTATGTCGGTCTTAACCCTTGTATATTCCTCAACCTCACCGCGCGCTTCTCGATTGGGAAGTATGACCGGATCTTTGACCTTGGCAGTTGCGTACGGGGTGAATGTCGTGTCCGAGAGCGATAAATTCTACGCGGCATCTGAGGATGCGATGAATGCTGTTGATAAAGCATTGACGCCTGGGAATTTCCTCGTGGACGTTCTCCCTATCCGTACGTGTTCCGGTTGGTACGTTTTCCCCAGAGGTTCTTAAGATGTTCCCTCCCACAGTCATGTATGTCCCAGAATGGTTCCCTGGGGCTGGCTTCAAGAGGTTTGCGAGGACGGCGAAGGAGAACCTTGATAATTCCGCGAACCTCCCATTCCAACACGTCAAGCAATCTTTTGAGGTTCGCGAATCTCCTTTACTTCTCCAGTCCACGAGCCTTACCGAGACTAACCTTAGGCAGATACTCTAACCACGCCATCAATTGTGGCAGAGTGTTTGGAAGAACTGCCAGAGCTCAGGAAGGACGGAGTTGATGAAGAAGCGATTCGGGGTGTGAGCGGGACTGTGTACCTTGGTAAGCATCGTTGTCGTATGACCGTAAGAGGATAATGTTTGACAACAGCCCCAATGCTAGGTGGCGAAGAGACTGTAAGTAGTACCCAGGTGAACCGCTAGTTCCCCACTGATCACCCAATCGCGAAGACTTCGTCTGCCCTCAAATCATTCTTCCTGGCCGTGACTCTGCACCCTGAAGTCGTTCGTTTGGCGCAACGTGAGTTGGATGAAGTGATTGGCAGGGAACGTTTGCCAGACTTCTCCGACAAGCCTCGGCTGCCCTATATCTCCGCCATCACGAAGGAGGTCTTGCGATGGGGACCCCCGACTCCCATCGGTACAGTCCTCCTGCAATGTTCTATTTTGCATGAATTGGGCTGAACTGGGTTTAGGATCCGTTCGTCGGGTGACGGAAGATAATGTGTATAAGGGATTTCTCATCCCTGCTGGTGCTACGGTGATAGTCAATACATGGTACGCAATACTGTTTCGGAGGCTCATTTCTTGCAATCGACTGAATGCCGAGTAGGGCGATGTTCCGTGATGAATCGATATATCCCGATGCAAACACTTTCAATCCTAGCCGATTCCTCAAAGATGGTCAGATCGACCCTGACGTGAGGGATCCCGAACAGTTTCTTTTTGGGTGGGGAAGGAGGTATTATTTTTTTCCATTCACGAAATCATCCTATGGCCCTCAGATGACACGTGAATTTTCTAGGATTTGTCCTGGAAGGCACTTTGCTATGCGAGTCATGTTCTTGACGATTGCTCACACTCTCGCTACCTTTGATATCTCGAAGCGTATGGATGAAGATGGGAATCCTATTGTTCCGGATGGAAAATTTACGCTTGGAGGCTTCTGGTGAGTAGTCGGGGATGGATTGCTGCTGAGTGGGCCGTGTCCTGATGGAATTCCAGCTATCCGTTGCCGTTTGTGGCTGACATCAAGCCGCGATCCGCTCAAGCTCTCTCTCCCGTTGCAGGGCACTAAATGTGCAGAAAACTAACGATCGTGTTTTTTCGTGTCCATTTGGACTTGTGGAAACTTTCGTGCGCTGGCAGTCATCTATCTGCTTCACCCTGTTAAGGAGTGAATCCCTTCCGTATCACACTCGTATTGTATTTACTTGCTCACATTCTATGTAATTCAACTTCCCACTGTCACCCCCACTCCAAAACCACGCCTTCTTCGTATCAAGTTCGTCTTCCTCTTCCACATCCTCTTCTTCATCGATCGAAACCACGTCTTCTTCCGTATCAAGGTCGTCCTCGCAGCCTCAGCTGTTGGATCACCTTTGTCACAATAGGATCCGTTGCCGACCGCGCGGAAACATCCGTGGGGACTGTAATATGACTTTCCCTACTTCTCTGAATCGTAGCAGAAACGTAGCCCGATAGGCTAGTTCAAGTGTGTTGCCTGTCAACGGGAAGATCATGACCACCTCAAGGGTGTTTCTGCTCCTTGATGATAGTCCTAGAAGCGCATCTTCGAAGGTTTTCCACGCCTTGTACTCTGGCAACCTCATGGTGATCCCGAGATTGAAGATGAACTGGTATTTGTCGAAGGCGAGCGAGATTCTTTGAAGGTGTGGAGAAGAGATCTTTGATAAGAGCGTCGAATAGTAATGTATGCTTGATGGGAGTTCCACAAGTGGGAGGGGTAGGCAAATTTCAGCTAGTCGAGTGCACGCGGTGAGGTTCATGGGAAAATTCCGATACGCTTCAGACGTGTCTAGAGCCCAAGCTTGTAATCCGGTAATCCAGCGGTGCTCGAAATCTGAGAGGAAAAAACTCACAAATTTCACGCGTAATTTTCAACACTCGCAGTGTAGGAGCGCAGGCGATAACCAACTCTTGAAGCCCCATCCATACCATCGGTTCGCAAATCGACAAGGTGTGGTACCGGATCCGAACTTTTGCCAGTTCCATCAAGAAATTGTTCTCGTCTCGAGATCCTCGTAATAGTAGGGAACCCCCGAGCGGCGGGAATAACTCTGGACGGAACCCCTCTGATCTGTTGTCTGGGAACGAAGGGAGGTCGAGGGATAGCGTTTCGATTGAAACATCCTCGAGAAGAGGGAAGAAAGTGATGAAGGTGATTAGATCCTTTGGGTTCTCCAGCGAAGTCTGGAGGTGGAGGCGGCGTAGAGTAGGTTGGAAGTGGGAGAGATATCGCGATAGGAACAGGGGACCCTGTACGAAATGAGCGGCAAATAAGTGAACTTGGAGCTCCCTGACGTTCTTGAATGTCGTCCAGTGATCATAAATTTCTTCCAGATCCTGCGGCTGAGTCAAAGATCCCGGGAAAATGGACAGATTCCGGGTGTACGACAAAGGGCCATCAGGATCCGACGAAATGTACCTTCGCATGGCATCGATGTCCCCCTGGGAGTTTCTTTCGTAGTCGAAGGCGCACCGCCCCTTCCGTAACCCAAGATGTTCGAATAAATGCGCCTGAGATCGCGCAACGAAACCGCGGGACACCAAAGCGCAAGCACCTAGAGCATCCCTGTCGTCGTAAAGATAATCGACGATGGACGAGATTAGTTCGGCCGGTAGGTCTGATAGGGCCCCCATTTGAGGCCTGCGGCGGGTGGGTGGGGTCGCGTTCAGGAGGAAACCACTCCCGGTGAATACCGAGACAGGAGGCAGGTCCAGCGCTTGTGACCGTCACGGCTGACTATAGGACTCGAGTCGTTACTTTTTTTTTTTTGGTGGAGCCACGTGATGCAGTAACACTCGCACGGACTCACAGTGTGCGGTTTATCTCATCGGCTTGGGGCGTAGGGGATCGCACCCTACTGGTAGAGGAGCATCTGGGGAAATGCTTTATGCACGCACCTGCTTGCGCAGGTCAGTGTGGGACTGGCACCGAGCAGGAGAGCACGATGGCTCTACCTGTTTCGCCCCGGAGGGCGCCTCGGCATCTTACCCACTAAAACCCCAGGATGCCTGCACCAGTCTCGGTGGAGGTCTTCGATGTTCGTAGAGCATTTCGCCCAGGTGTCGTACACCTTCTTCGTGTTAAGCGCCTTCCTCTCGTACAGGTACGTGTTCGTTAACAGGCAATCAATCTGCATTCTCTCGTTGATCTTCTTGTACCAGCGGTTCTTGACCGCCTCCTCGGTGTGGTAGTTTTGAGGGTTATCCTCGTTCGCTATCCTTCTTTCACATCGCAGCACCCAGATCAGGTGCGCTGATTCCGCCAATAATATTCTGTACAGGCGGTTTTTCGGGGTGTCCGGCCTTCCACTACTTCTTTTGAAACTTGCTAAATCCCCTCCCAGTATGGCCCCTTCCTGTGAGAAAAGACGCGATCGCGTTTTAGTTATAGATGCGATCACGTGCTCCGTTGCTTTCCCAGGTCAATTTGCGCCTGGAATAAGTATTGATTTATTCAACGACACACTGCAAAATCTAGGGAGCGCATCGACCGCTGACTGTTACACATTGAGACGTGGAACGAGGATCAGAAGATACCCGAAACGTACTTGTCAAAACTTCCCATACGCAGGCACCAATCTATGGCTGGCAGAACAGGCTGGAGGCGTAAACAGAGTCAAGGCTAACATCCTCGAGGATATATTCACGAGTCACTGTACACTTTAAAACACGGAAAATTGAGAACACTGGAACGGCCATGCCTACCGTACAACAAGAACTTCACATTGTGTAAAACCCTAATGGCGGCACACCACAGTAATCCACTAGCCGACCCACCGCTCCAACGTCTTCTCCAACTTCGCAGGAGGATCGTACATGTGGATCAACACACGCTCGAAGGGGATCCCCCGCTCGTGCTGCGTCCTCACGAGTACCACGAGATCCTCCATAAATTCCTCACCGGGGATATTCCATGGGTACAACACCATGAGCACCTTGATTGGGGGATACATGATCTGCCCCTTGTACCCATTTCGTTTTGCCCAGAAGACGAAGGGGTATGGTCGCATATCGCAGCCGCAGATGGTCAACTCCTCCAAATGACGCAGGGACTGAAACAGTTCCCGAAAGCTTTCTGCAATATTCATGATCCACCCTTGATTGAGGCTAGAGGGGCCGTATATTTGAAGGCGCTTGATGTTGACTAGCAGCGGGCGATTCTTGATCGTCTGGGAAGCCCCATAAAAGACAAGGGCATACATCGCTGTGAAAGACTCTTTCCACTCGGGGGCGTCTCGGTCCTCATCGTCTTCGTCAACCTCGAAACGTAACTTGATGACGGTCCCATCGGTGGATTGGAAGGTGAGGGAACACGCGATGAAGTAGTCAGAGTCGGATTCTGTCTCGAACGTGACTTCTTCGATCGGACTTGTCGTATACTGACGGACGATCGTGTCCCACGAAGCCTCGGGGAACTTTTCCACGAGAGCGTCAAGGGCATGTTCTTTCTCGCGGGTGTGCGTGAACGATGTATACTGAGCGGAAGGACACGATATGTGAGTTGCGAGTTTGTAACTGGAGCCGCCGTCCCTCGCGACCAGGCAGAATCTCTCAACATCCTGAAGGAAAATGAGCATTCCCCGGGGGATGCCTTCGAGCGATATGGGTGCAATGACCATCATGTACACTTCTTGCAGCATTGGCGAGGCTTCCAGGAAATCGAGTAGTCGCGAACCATTGAACACTTCTGCTGACACCACCGATAATTCGAAGGAGGTAAGGTTTGGAAAGGCGAAGTAGCTCAAGATCGGCGATCTCTTCGAGTGCAAGCGGAACTCCTTCAAACCGTCGCCGTTGAAGAGGGGGTCTCGGCCAATCTCTTGGGCAGCGTTGATCTCGAGGGTGCGGAGGGACGGGAGGGATCCAGAAAAGAACTCTGAAAACCTTCGAATGTCCGCCCGACGACAGTTTGCAAATTCAAGGCTCGTGATTTGGTTGGCGTGGGGACGAAGCAGCTTTATGGCCCTAACGGGATCCGTACGACTTGCGAATATAGTCAGTGGGGAGCCTTTTGCACGATCGAGGAGAGTTTTCACGTAAGTCTTGCCCTTGGTGAGACGAAGGCGTGTCCATAGTGCAGCATATCCAAGGAAGGTCATGCGCCAATGACAGCACACAAAAGAGGCGCGGAAACGGTCTCCCTGAGAAGGGAGATACGTGGGGATTAGGGAAAGGACGTCCGACGGAACACGGTTGATGGGGGTGAAGGTGTTAATCCACCCGCGGATGGTGATCAATGCGGCCAGGGTATCCTGCTCGAGTCGAGAAGCATCATCCAAGGTGAATCTATAGTGGACGTCAGCGTATCCTCCTCCCGCAAGACCTCGTGGGCGGACCCAAGATGGACGTTAGCAACGCACGATTGAGAAGATACCGCACGCTTGAGTTCCTCGTTCAGAGCGAAGACGAGCTGCAGAGGTGACAAGCCTTTTCCAGGGTAAGCTTGCTTGCCCATGGGGGTGGGGTGGGGGGACGGCGAAGAGCGTCGGAGGAAAGACCGAGCTTTGTACGTCATCTTTCTTCAGAAACGCTTCACAAGACTCGACTCGATCCGTGGCTATGGCTTCCTCTTTCCTCCGTATCATCCTTAGCCCTGCTTGCATGAACACCACTCGTGTTGATTTTCGTGGGGGATATGAACAGGCCGTGGTGAGCAACCGTTATGATTATACATCCCGCTTGTGGTTGACGATCGCACGAGTGTGGATAGAAAAGCCTCTGCGACGGAGGGGGTTAATTTGGGGTTGACAACGTTGCGATTCCAGCGGGAATAAAGACCTGAAATTTAAAGGAGAAACTGTTTACCAAACGCCGTGAAATGATATATCTAATGTCGGCGACGATAATGTACAGGCATATATACACACGGACGGAGGGGAGGGATCGGCTAGATAAATTACACATGGTCAAGTCCAAAACATACCAATAAATCAGGAGGCTAGAGTAAATCTGGTGAGGGAAAACAACCAAGCAAAAAGCGAAGACAATCAAAACATATTGGAAGGTAGATAAGAAATAAACATCCAGACAGAACTCCTCAGGTAACCCGATCCTTGAGGCGGTCGACCAGCTCCCGCAACTCGTTGAGGTCCTCGGCCTTAGTAGCGAGGCCTTCGTTGGCAATATTTAGCTCGTGTTGAATCTCCAGCATCCGTTCCTGGCCTCCCAAGCTTGGTTCAATCGAGTTACTACGGGGACGGAGAGACGTGGATAGTCGAAAGGGACTGAGGAGCGTTGATGGATGACCGTCGAGATCGGGGGGAGCATAAGAGGGATGATCTCTTGAATGGTCGTTTCCGTGGTCTTGGGGGTTGGGATGTGTTGGATCGTTCCTCGAAGGCTCGGCGTTCATCGACGAGTTTTCTGGGGCAGGAGGTTGAGTGTGACCAACGGGGAATTCGAAGCCGGAAAGGGGATTATGGTCATCGCGATCCCCGTCAGGGAGCATGGAGGGATAATGAAGAGGCGTGGACGAAATCTCCATGTCTCGCTCTCCGGAGCTTCTGACACTGAAACCACCCGGAGAGACAGTGGGCAGTGCGGGAGAGCGGGATACAGGGGAGCGGACAAACGAAACTGAGGATGTCCTTGATATAGTGGATGTAATAGCACGTAGTTCTGAGAGCTCATGTTCTAAACGTTCGTTCACACGCGTTAACCTTGAGGATAGATAAGAGCACAGTAGAAAATAGAGGGGAGTGTCCTTACCTGATACACTCAAGCTCAATGCGGAGGATGTGCTGAAAGTCAGGCTGGGTCTTGTCGGGTGACGGCTGTGGGCGAGGTGGTTCTACGGGCAATTTGTGCCTTGGAGGAGAATGTGAAACCAGAGGCACTCCGCCATCATCCAATGCAGGAGAAGGGTTGACTGGTGGAGGGTCGGGACTCGTGTCTGTAGGTTTCCTCCTCGACTCAAGGGTGCCTTGCATTGTTCGACTCTCTGTCTGAAACCCACCAATCGCATTTGAGAGTTGTCCAACGAGAGCTTGGATCTCTGCGGTGATGTTTGTGACCCCTCCCCTCCGAGTGAGCCTCGTTCGTGTGGGAGCTATCGGTGATGTCCGACACGTCGAATCAACGGCTTTGGCTTCCGGCGGAGGCGAGGTTTGAACCGCGACCGACACAGAACGTGGGGAACGTTTCAGACTCTGGCACTAGCGATACTATCAGAGAAGTGACACGGGTATTGTTGCGTGGCTTACACGATTATTCAGTTCGCGGACTTCCTGTTCTAAAGCATGATTACGTTCTTCGGCTATACTCAAGGAGAGAACCACCTCTGGGAGGGGCACTTCTGGTAGGTCTGGGTGCAACGCTTCGAGTATGCTGCGTTTCCGGGGGATTGGTTTGACATCCGCGATACGTTGGCGGTCCTGATTTTCCAACTCAGCTTCCCTACGAGCGACTTGAGCCTCCAGTGTTAATATGGCTTCGTGTGCGTTGTGAAGCGCTTCCGAGACTTGTTCATACCGTCTACGTTCAGAAGCGAGAGCGTGTAGCAAGGCCTCCATCCTCGGAGGTGTAACCAGTACGGGGGTGATATCAATGGATCCAGTCGACCGTCCTGTAAGAGTATTTGAAGGGAGAACGCAGAGCTTGTCTTGGGACTAAACTTACCCGCAGGGGTAGGTAAGCACATCTTCGCAGACGGCCACCTTTCAAAGTTGCCCTTGGATCTCTCGACTAAAACCGAGTAGAACGTTCGGAGAGTGAACCGGAACAGCGAGACAATCCGGCACAGAGGAAGGGCTCACCTCTTTTAATCAGTGATTCTACTACCTCCTGCATCTCCTCCTTCTCTCTCTGAAGTTCTTGGATGAGATTCATCCACAGGTGTTTGTCGTTCTTTCTCCGTTCGGCATCCAGTTCAACCTGAAGAATGTCGAGTGTCTCGAGCGCATTGAAAAGTCTCGTTTTCAATTTTGAATTGGATTCGAGGGATGCTTCGAGTTGCAAAGTTAAGATGGTAATCTGGGCAGTGCGATCAATGTGGGTATTTTAAGTGGGTGTGACACGGTGGTGGACCGACGGACTTGATCGGTTTGTCGGGTCACCAGCGTTCGTAAATCCGGTGGACCCATCAGATTGCGGGCAAAACACAGCCGATATTCGGCAAAACAGCAAACAGAGACAGATGAAAGATAGCAGATGTACAGCAGCAGCGAGAGCAAGGAAATAGAAATGGACACAACAGCACAACCGGAACCCGTACTTACTCCCACACTCCGCCGTCAACGAGAAACATTCGGTAGTTCCCGCCAGTTTTAATCTCCGATAAGCAGCGTGATGTGACCGTTGTCCCGTGATATCCCGTGATCTTTTGGTAACGCGTCATTGCGACGCGATCCTCGGCTGTAGATGTCCCACAACGACGAGGTCTGCACGTCGGATCCTGATGAACTCGAGAGTTTGCTTGCAGCAAAGCCAGACTACTGGCTGACTAAATCCCTTCTTTTGTCATCTCCCAAAATTACCGGCAATGCGAGCACCCTGTTGACACGCCACCCGACTCCAAACCCCCAGCCACTAGATGATTCGCCTCGCCCGCGAAAACGAATCAAGGTGAGCTTCGCTGAAGCAAAAGTCTAGTAAACGGGGAGAGTTGATCCTGTTTTAGCTTCATGAGACACTGTCAGATTTCAGCCTGCCCCCGCGAGACAACCCACTCGCATCTTCCCTGCCTCCATCATCACGAACCTCTAGTTTTAGAGACGATTCATCAGTTCCGGATATCTCTCGCATCTCAAGTATCCATCCTGAACGGTCGGAAGAGCTGGAACCGCCTGGCGATGCCGAAATAGATGACGAGTATCTCTTATCCATGAGACCATATCAACCACCCTCCATGCGAACTTCAAGCCCTCTCTCATCACCACCCCCGCGCCAAGCGTCACAAGGCCCTCCCGGTCCAGCTAAACCCCTTTCTTCTCGTGGCACGTCACCGGATGTCACATCCTCTCCTTCTGAGATCTCTAGGCGTATCGGTGGTTCTTCGTCTGAAAATTTGGCCGGAAGCCCGCCACCTGTTCCAGGTGTCCGTCGTCCATCAGTATCACGACCAGAGCTTAATGATTCTGAACCTCGGCCTGGTCCCGGAGATGCGGAAGGATCCACCCGTCGATGGTCTTTCCGATCAAGGAAAGCCAATCAGCTCCAACCTTATAGATTCGATCGTTTACAGTACAAACGACAGCTAGTGGGAAATCCCGATGCTGTATTGACCGAGCTGAACTCACACCGACGGAGGTTGTCTCCAGGATCGACAATGGACCAGGATTTTATCGCAGACGATGAAGAAAATACTCAAGAGACTGGTGAACTCTCCGGTCTTACCAACACCGGGGAAGAGGAAAGCCAGTCTCTGTCGAGGGACAGCCATCATCCTCGCCAGGGCATTCCTTCACGAAGAGTTAGCCCTCTTGAGCAATCACCTCCAGAATGGTACCTTGACGGGATGAAAGAGATTTCTGATATGGATGGGGATGACGACGAAGTAGTTGGATACCTTGTTGACCGTTCTCGCAAGAACCAGGCAGCTGCTGAAGCCAGCAATGATGGCGAGGTGAGTCGCGAGTGGTCGCGTACGATTCCGGAACCTGATCCACCCTTCAGGATACAGACAAGTCAGATGAACAGCCGCGGAGGAGGCGGAAGCGACGCCCTAAGCCTCCACCATGGTTTCGCCATATCGAAAAACCAATGTCCCGCTCACCTGACCCTCCACCACCGAACGGCCGCAATTCGCATGGCCATGGCACGGAAGGAATAGAAACGCCACCCCCTGATTTTGAACCAGCATCCCCTGATTCTTTGTCTGATGATCATTCTGGATCAACTTCTCCTCAACTGCCTCCCCACCGGCGACGAAGGTCTTCTACATCAGTCATTCCCCCAGACTATTCGGAAACAGATGAAGAAGCGGGGCTTAGTAAGAAGCAGCTTCGAGCTCTCCGTCGTATGTTGCCCGCGGGAATGATCCAGAAACAACTACACCAGCCACCGTCTCAGAGGCGCTCACGTTCCACGACAGCACCGCCACCTGCTGAGCGTAGCCCATCCCCATCCCGAGCCATCCCGGGGAGGGCTAGGAGACGTTACGCAAACCCTGGAACGGCTTCTTTCCATGTGATCAAAGGAGACTCAGAGAGTTCCGATGAGAGGCAATCGGTAATAACCGTCAGTTCTTCTGGCCGCTCGATTTCAGATGTCGAGGAGTTGCGCTCTCGTACGTTTCCTGGTGTTTTGGATTTGTCTCTCGACTCTTCCGGCCAATCAAATGCCTCAGATGCGGAGGATAACAGTGTCGAAGACGCTGATATTGGTGCATGGGTTAACCGTAAGCCAGTAACCCTTCGGCCTGACCACGGTGACTTCGGAGAAGCCGAGGAAGGGGATCTCATTGATCGCATGCTTTCGAGGACCATCGTGTCAAGACGACGCACGAAGAAACCGAAGAAGAACGCGACACTTAATTTACCTGTCGTTAAGCACGGCCGCCGGAAGCGGAAGAAAACAGTAAACGTCTACGTTAACGGTTCCAGACCACCAGAACGTTCGCGGCAGCTTCGCATTCCCGACTTGTTCGGAACGGATCAGGTGAATAAAAGAACTCGCGACAAGGTTGACAAGAGTTTTATCCCTCGCGATGGCAGAACAGCGCATGGTCGGTTCTCCTTTTGCCTCGGATTGTTTGGAATGTAACAATTTAACTTTCCAAAGATACGCAAAGACGCACCGGAAGCATAGGAAAGGGTCATTCTACACGAAACTCAACGTCACCGAGGAGGAGGGAACGACCTAATCCACAATCACGTCAGAGTCATAACTTCCCAACGACAACAACTCGCATTGTTACTGGCAGGCAGCATGTAAATGCCATGAACCTTGAACTCGAGGAAGAGCCTCAATACTTACCACGCCAACGATCCTACTCCCCTGGCAATTCCCAACAAGGTACCCCCGCTTACTCCGTCTTGGAGGCCACCCACTATCGCGCGATACACCCTTCAGAATTCAGAGTCCTCCCACCAAACATATCGTTTGGCCCCAATACGTACCTCGGCCGAGGGTGGTTGCGAGACCTCCTCACGGAGCTCTCTGGTCAAGACGTGATTGTCCCACCGGCAGTTCTCATCCAGGATGTGGAGCTTAATCCAACGATGGATGTTGAGGATTTTGCAAAGGTGTTCGTGTCAACGGTTGATCGATTATTGGCAACACTTCAAATCGGAACGGCAAAGCTCATGGCCGATTGGAATGAATGGCAGAATACTCTTCATCCATTATTTAGGTTGTTTACGTGGATGGTTTCGGGAGGTTATTTGATAACCGAACAGCTCCGCAAAGATGCCCTCGAGCGAGCTTCCCGGTTAACGACCCATTTGGATACAGAGCTGGGGCGCACATCTGCTACCGAGACCAAGACATTCTTGCTTACGGTCCGCTGGATTTCTTTCGAGCTGCTTTTACGCGTGCATGGTGCATCCGGTTCTATCCCCCTTCGCACCCTCAGCACAGCACTAGCCAAGCACCTCTTTCAGCCAGCCTTCCTCAAACCCGCAGCGTTGGCCTTCCCGGATCCCACTATTATCGAAGACCTCGACCCTGCACAACAATTCTTACAAGTGTGGATATGTCTCTTCCATACCCTCGAGCATTTGGCCAAATGGTTCCATGAGCCGACGGGAGATGCTGTGGCGTCCCCAGATACGCCCCCTATATGGCAGTTGGTTCGGTCCGCTTGGGAATCGGAGAAGCTCTCCGACTTGGACGCGAGCGAAAAACTTTGGAGTTCGATCTTCAACATTTGCGCAATTTCCCAGTTTTCGCCTCTCGGTACCAGCTCCGAAGTCCCCCATCTTTCCGCATGCTGGGATATGGTCCTCCTCGCCCTGCGCCGTGTTCGTTTGGTAACAGGACAAACGGACGACTCTCAAATCCCACGGCGGCGGGCGATCAAACGGGACCAGTACATTCGACTACTCTTCTCAAGGTGTTTCTTCCTGAAGAAACCGTGGATGTGGAACCTCAAAGACGCCTCTTCCTTGTTCGGGTTGCTTTCCGATGTTTTCAAGAACAGAAAATTTTCAAACCTGAACGGAGAGGCATCTGACTTCCCGAGTTTTGTACGGCATGACGACATGTCGCTCCTATCGGAGTACAGGAATAGCGACACCGCGTTTGGGCTGTTCCTGAAACTCGCCGTGCTGGCTGTGAAGGACATGAGGGAGGTTGCAGATGACCCGGGGCTACCGTTCAAGCTGAGGAAGTTGATGTCAGTCTTGATACCAGTTGGCTCTGTTCCATTCACCAAGGATACCCCGCCGACGTCTCAAGAACTTTCGATGCTCTACAACCGTCTCAGTTCAATCACCATCGCCATCTACCTAGACCCAAACACCACGAACGCCAACTCCCGCATTGCCCAGGCTCGTCGGTATGTCGCGTTCAGGGACGCAGACTTGTCAACCCGTCGAGCTTGTATCCGTGGCATGATGCACTTTGCCATGATAATTTGCAGGCTCCAGCTGCCGCTCGTTCCTACACTAGAGTGGATGACCGAAGCGACGGACGTCCTGCTGGACGAATACCGAGCCTTCTCATCAGCCGACACGCGGCTCGAACTCAAGAATCGAATCGTGCTGTCGTTACAGCTTTTGATCGGCTCTCTGAGGCGCATCCTCGAGTGCATGGGCAAAAAAGATCCTAGGGTTTACCCTGACCCTGTGTTCATGGAGGGCCGTAAGTTGGAAATGTCAGGTTTCCCATGAGATTTTATTGACAGTTTATCTGCAGCTTGGGTGACTCGAGTCTTCTCGACGGTGGCCGATATCGCGAACCTACCAACAACAGGGATCGAGATCCAACGACTCGTACAAACTTTCTTGAACGTTCGTGCTGCCTACATGCCAAAACCGCGTCGGCCCACGATCCACGCATCTACCGAGGACAGCCAAGAAAGCCAGGATTACTTCGGTGTGTTCGACATCGACTTGGACGATCCCGACCTACAAGCAGCACTCGGCGATGAGGCGGAGTCCCCCGAGGCCAAGGAAGTCGCTCGCAAGGACAAATTGCTCGCAGAAATAGTCCAGAAGACTGTGATCAATGGGATCTTCAAATTGGTGATGAAACGCGTCACAGACGTTCCGGAAGGATCCTTTCGAAAACTCGCACACTTCGATCTCGATAAGTGGATCGACTGTTGGGTTGGCTGTGCTCAGATAGTGGTTCATAACGGGTTACGAGTACGTTCTTGAATTCCTACGCTTGCGGATTGTTGCTTAATGAGTCATATAGGCTTGGTCATTTTATCTTGCACTTGGTGATAAGTCCTGGGAGAGAATTGCGGATGGCCCTTGGAGGCGTAGAATTGGCTTACGATTCATGTTCATGTTACTTGTACTCGATCCTGCCTCCTACACGGTAAGTAGCGTGTGACATGTTCGTCCGTTGCCGGGTCTCACGAGCACCATCCAGTCGCACAAGGACAACTTCTTTGATGTGTTGTTCGAATCATCGGTTGCCTCTGAACTGACCATGGAACATCAATACGCTTCCCTGTTGTTTAGCGTTGATGGCCTTCAGCACCCCCTTGTGAATGGCTTAGCACTGCAGAGAGGTCTTGACGGCGACTATCTTGTGACTGGACCGGACTTTGAACCGCTTCGCCTAACGATCATAACATGTGCGTAACAATCCCTCTCCGCAACCGAAATGCAAGCTCACCCGGTTACCCAAGGTGCCGCTCAGAACCTTTCTGCGCGCATTCAGCAGGAGGGTGAAAGGCCTGAACTAAGAGGGAATAACCAAATTTATATCGGGCATTTACTAAGGATGCTCTCCGTCATGGAAGACATCCTACAGGTTGGTGTTCGATTGATGTTGCGAAAAATAGAGGCTCATCAATTCCCGCCCCAGTCTCTGGTATCATCCAAGTCGAACAAGGCAGAAGACTACAAGGCCTTTCGAGATGAGGTTGTAAATACTTTGAAGGCTTACCCCGAACTTGTCGGAGACGAGCGGTTGGGACCGGCGATCGCCCGAGTATCAAGGGTGGGGAATCCCTGATAATGACAAACAAGAGACAGATCACTGTTCTCCTTGCACCGTTGCGAAATCCCATAACTTGATGGAAGTATCGACTGGCTTGGAATTTGAACGCATTTTTACAGTTACAACTTCCGTTCCCTCGTCCTCGGAGTCTTCATTTGAGCCATCGGATTCCGACGTGTCGTCTTCGAATTTTCGGGATCCTGCGACGCTCAGAAGCCAGGGTTTCAATGGATTGAAACCCACGGATCCAACGGCGTCTAAGTTCGGTTTCAGCGTTTATCTATGTATGAAGGTCAAGTCGAATCGTACCATCGTGTGCCGTGTATTTTAGTGCTGGGGATGACGGTGCCACTTGCGAATCCGTGCTGTTTACGTTCCATAGATCGAAGAGGCGCACATCTCCCCTCTGAAATATAGTATAAGACTCGAGGTACCCGTGTTCGTGGTGAACTTAGACAGACGTGATCTCCTACTCCAAGCCACTTGCCCGCGTAATCGATGTCAAACGCGAGCTTCTGGTTCGAAATATCTCTGGGATTGAGGTCGGAAGCTTGGAAAACTTGGAGAGGGGTTGAGGTGTCTCCTCGAAGGTCCCAGCTATAAATCCTCGCGCTCCGGCGGAAAGATGCGTAGAGAACCAATGGGTTGGTAGGGTTGAATTTCAGCTGAGAGATACGAGAAAGATCAGAGGGTTTCCTCACTCGAAAATTGGGCCAAAGGGTGCACTAACCTGGGATACGCTGTTCCGTAACTCTTCACAACCTATCCACATCACGGTCTTTTCCCCTGTAAACTCGCTAAACAGGGCGATGTTGAAGTTGGAAGGAGTCAATGTCCCGGCTGCGAAGTATTCGCTCGTTTGGTCCGGGCAGAACGCGATGGACGATATGATCCCTATATGCAAACTGTTCAGCGGAAAAGCGCAGGTTAAAAAGGTCGTGAACCGAGGGAGGAGTGCTTTGACCTTTCAAGCCATCCTTCGCCTTCTTCGAAGGAGTTGTATGCAGTCTCGTCCCTTCGTCATTACCCGGTCTGTGAACGTCGAACACCTCAATCGCGTCTTCGAACCCGCAATATATCCTGTAAGGTCCAGTTCCAAAGTCAGAAAACGGGTGGCTCAAAAGGTACCGACGCGGGCGGAATACTTTGTAGCGTTCACGTTGAACGATAGGCAGTGAGGAGCGATCTGTCGCTCTCTGTGGTCCACGATCGAATAAGATGCTCTGAGCTACGAAGAGTAGGTACATACGATACTTAGCAGTTCCAAACGGAGAAGGGTCGGAAGAAGAAGCGACTTACGCGTCCATCGGAGGCATCGAGAAGCTTGACCGGACATTCCCGTACGGACGCCAAGAAACAAAATGTGGCAGGAGTATTCGCCGCGGCGGATGGATACCATGCGTAATCGACGATAGGGGCAGGTTGGTGAAGAAACTTCGACTCGACCTCGCTCGTTCTGTAGACATCTTCGGTATGCGTCGACCTCGACGGGATAGGTACTTAAACGTACGGAGACATGATCTGGAATGACCGGTTTTCACAATGCAGTAACGCGACAGAACCATCTGGAGACCTGGAAAGGTACATATTCGGTAAGCTTACGACCCTGGCGGTTCCTCTCCGCGGATTCCTACAAACCATTTTGCGCTTCTCGCGAAGTTTCCAGCGAATTTCACATCTTCAAAAGGGTTTCTAGACTTGAGCAGTGCGGGAGGCTGATCGGTGTTATAAGTCGGAGGTGTCCAGGTCGCGATCGGATCTCCAGACCCAAATTGATCATTGGCGTGACCAGACATGGACGAGCAACTGTGGGAAAAACACCATGACTACTTCCCGTAGCCCAAATTCTGGCGACGATGGGGTTTCAATCCGTCCCGGAGCGGGGGTGAAATTGCCCTGTAACACCTTCATCAGAACTTCCACCCTCGGGAGGCTCTCCGGTAACCGGGGAGGGAGCTTTCAAAGCTTCCCTGACAACTTTCACACCCTCTTTCCTTTCCTTCCGCATCTCTGTATCGACATGACGGCCAATCCTGTTCAATTCCTCTAACAAGCCGTCGAGTCCATTCTCGTACTTATTTACGGCCTCGTAAAGTTGATTTACCACACAAGCCGATATACGAGGTGGGCTAAATCTGCGCAGGCTCGTACTTGCGATCACCGGCGGTCGGGGCGTAGTGGCCGGGTTCCTCGAGATCTCTGGAATTTTCGGGCTGGACAAGACGGCGCTTCAGAGCATCGGCAAGAAGTTTGTGCCTTCCGACGCGCGGTTAGCATACGAGAATATTGCAGACACAACACACCGGTTGGGCTTCCCCGGGCTGCCTTATGAACGCATCAGACAGCGGCGACTATCTCGTTGTTCGAACTTGGCGGCTAAAGCGGCGAAGAACCGCGGGCGAGCAGCTCCGGCCAATTTTATCGACGAATGGCAGCCGCTTTCTCGGCTTGGCGACAATGGTGATCTGCTACAATCCCGGGATCGTCGATACTCGCGCCCCTTGAGTTCTTCTGCCGAAGGGCTGGCGGAAGAAATCTAGTTGGGACAAGTAAAGGGAGACTGATGATTGAGGTACGTCGGTGGTAGGAATGGTGGCTACTCATATGGCTGAGGGGCGATACGTGAGGCAGGGTGAATGGCAGATGTCACTAATGTCGGACGAGGCGCATCAGTCATGTACAATCATCCTTGGAGATGGTAGCACTGGGTGCGGGTAAGAACATTTTCCCACCATTTATCGAAACTCTCATCGAGTACTATTTAAAGTTTATGATCGTCGGGTCACTCAAGTTACTACGATTCATATTTCGAGATTCTTTCTTTAATATTTGTTACAAACCTAGGCAGATTCAGAGCAAAGCAAAAGGTGAAGAAGATCATTGCAAGCAGGGAGTGACTGTAGTGATTGTTAGGAGCAGCGCAGAGCATAGTAAACAACGGCTACATTCCCCTTACCTGGCTCACTGCTCCTCATTGATCTCAATGTGTCTGGTAGTGATGTGGTTACCGTCTTTGTCCAAGAACCGAACAGTGATGTGGTTGGTCGAGTCGCCCTTGCTTTTGTGCTCAGTAGAACTTTGCATTCGTTTCAGTGCTCGCCCTCTAAATAGTATCAACGGTGCTTACCAGACTGCAAGAGTGGCACCTCGGGCTTGAGCATCTGTTGTCACCGGGTCCATCTTGACTGTATCCTTGACGTCACTTCCTCTCGCAGGTTTGGTCTTATAGGCTTCCGGGTCTTTGAACATTACACGGACAGAGGGAGAGTTGGACGCCATAGTGTGTCAAGGATTGGAGTTGGGGATGAAGGGTTAAGCGCATCCCCCAGGTTTTTATATGAGGGGTGGAGGCCTGCTCCGCAGACAACATGGGGGTTTGACTGGACAAGATTCTGGAGAGGCAGATGCCGTATTCCAGTGGGTGCTAACTCGTGACAGATCAACACCCACCATATCCATAGCTATCACCTAACCATCTTGTGAATTTGTACTAGATGGCCCCTCGTGAACTTACCGGGCAACGATTTATCTGGACTTGCTGGGCAATGCTTCATCTGGACTTGCGCACAATGTTGGATGCAAATCACATTTTAGATGCATCATTAGTCACTTCTCACAGGTCAAAGAACGATGACAGTGATTCGGGGCATCGTTCGGGCATATTGCTTCCCCGGATGGTGGTTCGTTGCATCACCAATAGCGGAAATGAACGCACCGAAGCCTGGCATCATCCAGGATTGATGTCATTGGACTGGCGTCCAAGGTGAGCAAACTGCCGGCAGTGACTGTGAAGTTGTGCGGGAGGTATGAGGAAGGGAGGTGCAGATATACTCACTGAGTCGCACCTCCTCAACCGAGGTAGTAGAGAGCTGACTCAGATTTACGGCCACCCCAATCGGATGCTCGGACACGTTCAGATGGATACATTCACAGGTACATCAGTACTGCGCCCATTGAAAGGGGAACCTACATCAGGCTTCTCGAACGTAACCACACTCACACCCAACGTCAAACACAATTTTTTAGGCGCAGATAGAACTTGTGGAGTTTATGCACGCATCCTCACAATAGCAAGGGGGTCACCGGTCAGGCCATTGATGTCATCTAAGTATTCAACGATGCGACAGTGCAACATGTGATCGTACAAAAAAGGCTATCTCACAGGGACCAGTTTCCCCATTCAGTTCACCCCTCGGGGCCCATGGGAACACTCGAGGTTGCGATATGCTGAGCAAGGTTAGCTTCATGCTCATCCTTCGCTTTACTTTATAGATCAGGGACGGGAGTCCCCACTTGGGAAGGTGGCTTCGTTAAATTGGTGGCTTTTTCGGAGGGTCGGAATGCTCGTTTGGGAGGGAGAAGCAGATGATCGTGGTGATCTAGCCGGATGGATCCGAGCGTTGAACATTGAACCTTGATTGCTACAAATAAAGGTAAACAAGTAAGCGCTAAACCTACGGACTTCCCCCTCGCATTCTTCATCCCCCATTCTTTCAGAATAGGATCCTTAAGCACCCTCCTTGTCCCGACTCTCTCATCTGCTTTCCGAAACACCCCGCGTCCCTTCAGCAACACTCTGTATAGAATGTCTCATCAGTCCCCCAGTCTTCCTGGCACGGTATGGCAACCCAGTGATAATCTAAAAGCCCTAAAGTGGCCAGAAGAGGACCTTACGTCGACCGTCGATGACGGCGGTGGCTTCTACCCAATGCGACTTGGCGATACCCTCGACGATACACGTTTTGTCATCACCAGAAAGCTTGGGTGGGGCGGATTCTCGACAGTATGGCTGGCAAGGGACCGCGAGTATGCCTTAGAAAATATCGGATCCCTCTTGCGTATAGCTGATTCGATTGAACAGAGACGATCGCCACGTTGCAATCAAGGTCTTATCAGCCTACGCATCGAGGGAAGTCGAGGAAGGACGGCTTGGAGAACGAGAGCTTCTTCAAAAAGTCACAAATGCATCACCTTCCCATCACGGGTTCAAACACGTCATCCATCTCTTGCATGAGTTTACATTCGAGAGTTTCGCTGGCAAACATATTTGCTTCGTCACGGACGTGCTTAGCTGCAGCGTTCCAAGTTTGCAACGTCAACTCGGCGGCCTACAACTCCCGCTCAAATTCATCTTGCGCCTAACGAAAGATGTTTTGAAAGGCCTGCAGTACCTGCACGATGAATGCAAGGTTATTCATTCTGGTACATTCTGCCACATTTCGCCGTCGGTATTGATCGATCTAATCATCTGACAGACTTGAAGCCTGGAAATATCCTCCTCTTGCCCTCTGATGTAGACAATGTTGTCACGCGCGAACTCATTGAAAAGCCGTCAATGGTCTACGATTTTCTGAGAACGGTCACGCCTGACCAGCTTCCGTTTTACCCGATTCGGTCGGCTCCCCTTATTTTTGAACTCGACACGGATCAAGATTCTAAGCTGCATTGGGTTATCACGGATCTGGGGCACGGTACGTTGACACAATGCTACCATGGGTAAACCATCAGGGCCGAACATCCCACAGCCCATCCCCAAGGAGAGCGCCTGAGCAACATCGTACAACCCTACGCTCTACGTGCACCCGAGGTTATCCTCGGTCTTGAGTGGGGTCCTGCTATCGATATATGGAGTCTCGGATGCTTGGTATTTCCCCTTCTTCCCGCCTGCCTCTTGTACACTTCACTAACAAAATTTCCCCCAAAGATGTACGAATTTGCAACCGGCCATTGGCTTTTTAACCCCCAAGCCATGGGTGGTATACCTCGCTCTGTCGTTCATCTTGCGCAGATGACTCAACGCACTGGCCAAGACCATGACGACGCTGCATTGAAGCAATACGAGATCCAAAAGAAGCACAATGATCTCAAAGGCAAGAGAACGCATCCTACCATCTTCCGGTTTATTCACCTCGGTCATCTGCAGACATGTTAAAGCGTGCGACTTTGGGGGACACTGATTTGATGTCCATTGAGTCCGAGTTGAATGGGTTGAATGGGCCAATGTTCGACAGTGACGGTCCCGAAGAAGTTGCCACCTTCGCTAGGATCATGCGGTCGTTCTTGGCCCTCGATCCCGCCGAGAGGCCCTGTGCGGCGGAAGCTCTGCTTGACCCCGCTTTTGAGGATCTGTAAAATCACGCCTCCCTGAGTCTCAGAGGGATCCCCGATCGATGGTGAATCGTAGCATTTCTGGATACTTGAGTGGATCCTGTCAATTTGAGTACCTACTCAGCAGTTGTATCCTGTACGGATTAAACAAAAAATAAATAAGGCATCGAATGCGCTCTTTGTTTGTTGCTCCAGTCTCCTGTGGAATAGCATATATTATCTGAAAGATAAACTAGATAGTCCAAGCCGTATGTTGTAGGGTGTTTCGGCGAAAACCCGAAGGGTTTTCCGACACAAAGAGCGGCACTGGAAGAGGAAGATCAGCTGCGATGGGTGGGTGGGTTCTCATCACACGCATCGCTTCTTCTTCTTTCGCTGGGCGACTCCCTGGTCCATGTTTTGGCGTGTGTTGATTGCTGTTCGCATGCGAGATCGTGGTCTTTCTACTTCGTTCGTTCCTCACTCGTGTCAGAGTCTCAAGGTGTTTTTCCTTATCTTTCAGACGATCGCTACGTCGCTCCTACTCTACTGAGGAGCGCTGAGCGCTGAGCCTGGGAGTTATGTTGAACTGTGATAGTCAGAGCGAACGGACTATCTATGGCTGCGCGACGGTGATATGTACTTAAATCACCAAGGAGCCGCATATGTGGCGGATAGGCTACATCACCAAAACCATTTACAGTCGTTCCGGGAAAACCTTGCCCTGGGAAACTTTTTTTCGCGCGACGTTAACGCCGAACTCCACCGGAACCCTTTGCTCGTCGGTGCATCCACTGTGGCACAAATAATTACGCATAGATAGATTTACGACTGACGGTCAAAAGAGCGTCGGGAAATATATACAACACCCCAACCGTTATGATGAAACCAAATCCTTGATCTCGTACAACGGTACCAAAGGTTTGAGGTCGCTCTGGAATAATACGTAACGACGGAAGTGCCAAGTGGCGTTCTTGAGCTGGTATTTCGCGTGTCGGATGGTCGATACGGAGAATACGAAGTCTAGTTCTTCTAAGGTAAGTGCCTTGGTCTCGGGCAGTGCAAACAGGACTGCCGTCCACCCAACTATGAATGAAGGTTGTTATGGAATTCGAGAATAAAGGATTAAAATGCGGTGAACGCATACCCATGCACCAAGCAGCATACCAACCAAAGGCTCCTTGGGGTTTGAATGCTTTGAGAAGCGACGGGAAAGAGATGGCGAGCACAAAGCTGCAACACCCGGGGTTAGAGCCAATTGCTGATTCGAGCAATAGAAAACTCACTTGAATAACCAACAGATCGCAGTAGCAAACGACATTCCTAAATCGCGGATATACAGGGGGAATGCCTCTGCGGAATACGTGAAGGGTACAGGACCTTCACCTGGCGAATAGAATACCATAAACAACTGCGGAGTGATGAATATACTTCATGAACCATCGACTAAGCTTGACTTACGTAGATACCGGTTGCAACGATTCCCGTTCTCGTCGGGCCCTCCGGAGCCCAAAAGCCAAAGCCGGTCAAGAGAAGACTTGCGGCCAAAAGAGGGAAGGTTGTCAACAAAAGATTACGCCTTCCAAATGTGTCGACTAAGATAAGCGATCAGAAAGGATGACCAATGCCTACGTATACTTGACGTACTGGTATAGAGGGCAGGAGCAGCGAAGATCCAGTTCACAAGTCCAGTACCCATGGTTACCAGCAGGGCAGAGGTACGGCTAAACCCAGCTTGGAGGAAGATTGTTGTCGAGTAATAAGCGATGACGTTGACACCGCAAAACTGTTGCATGAACATCACAAGGCCAGAAGCTTGGGTGGCACGCCTGTTTCGGGGTACTCGGAAGAGCTCTAAGAAGAGGTTACGACCTCTTTGAAGGTCGGCCTCGGCTTCCAGGAGAGCGTTCGTGTAGAACATGTCACGAGCAGCTTGAAGAGGTGTGGCCCTGAGGTGTAGCATGGAGGCGTAGGCATCAACGTAACGACCTTTGCTGATGTACTAGGGGCAAATGATAAATGGGACGATGGCTACTACCAAAAGGACTTACCCAACGAGGAGACTCTGGAGCAAAGTAGATCATAACGCAAACGATGACGGGAGCAACGACGGTACTCCCTAGCATCAATCGCCAAGCGATATCGTCCTCGATCCCACCGAACGCGACTGAGATGATATCGCCGAGGGCGATCCCGAATGCGGTCCAGACCTGCCATTGCATAACCAAGGCACCACGGATAGGGGCGGGAGAACATTCTGCGGTGTAAATAGGGGCAGTCGCAGATTTGGGTCCGATTCCAAGACCAAGGAAGAAACGAGCGACGAAAAGTTGAGGCCAGGAGTAAGTGAAGGCTTCCCATATCGAGGCAAGAGCGGCGATGACGCAAGACCAAAAGATACACCCACGACGCCCAACCAGTCGGTTAATCGGGTCCGTAAGCCAACAAGATAGCCTGGACTACTGGTAAATGGCGATGTTCGGGAAGGAGATAGGGGAACTCACACAGCACAGCAGAGATAGGGAGCAGAGTTGACGAGGCCTTGGATCAGGACGTCGGTGTTGCTGTTTTCGTCGGAAATACCAAACCGACTGTAGTAAAACACTTGGGCACCGTTAACAACAGACTCGCTAGAAGTGATTTTTGAGTTGAACAGGGCTAGCACAAGTAAGAGATGACGCACTCCATTCCCTGCACAACCGCAGCCATGGAAGAGATGATCGCAATATAGTAAACCTGCCACGGTTGTTTCCACTTGTTCGTTTTCTCATCACGAAGCGCTGCTAGCTCTTCTGGAGTGAGACTCCCGACCTTCTCCGCGTCGTGAGGGAAAGCAGCCAGGATAGCGCCTCTCTTGAAATCTTCGACTACATCACCAAGAGAAAACAAGTCGGCCAGATGAAAACGTGCAGATATCCGGAGTCGTCACAAACCGTGTTCAATCAAACCGTGCTTTTCACAAAAGGCGACCGCATCGGCCTCGAGCGTTTCCTTGTCCCTCCCCGCCAACGGGTTCTGGAGTTTGGTAGAGAGGTCCAAGACATCGAGGGAACGTTCTGACTCGGGCCTGGAAACTTTCCCCTGTTGTACGGTGGCATCCTTCTCTACGTCCCTTGTCTGCGAGAGAATGAGCTATCGACAAGCTGAGAACCGATAGATCAAAGACGGACGGGAACAGGACCTGAGGAAGACATGGTTGGGGGAAGGCGGGAGAATAAGAAAGGAGAATTTTCATCATGCTGAAGGTTTAAATATCGGAATGTGGAGGCCAATCGTACCCAGTTGTGTCCGACCCTGCCAATTGCCGCGCACAGAGAATTCCGTCGTTGTCGGCCCCTCAAAGAATGGAGACGGCCATCAACTATCACCAGACAAAGTGACGTAAGGAGACTGGGAAGAATACATCCGCGGCGTTTCTCCGGGTCGGAACATCCCTCGTGGGGTCGAAAATCAGCAAAGTCCTCGGGATGCGAGTCGCTGTCGATGTAGGGAAAAAGACTCGATACATAAAAAACCGGGACGCATGCGAACGTCATACTACATACGAGAATACGGCAAACCAAACAAAAAAGCACGAAAGAAAACGCAGACACTGCTCATGCTACGCACACGAGCGTCCTAGTATACAGCAATCCAGTGAATACAAAGTGTTACAGAACAATCAGATCGTGGAGTATCAGCTCGGGCAATGTGGAAGTGGGGTTTCGCGATGTTAAGAGGGTACAAAGAACACGAGAACAGCAGTAGATATCAACAAGGCAGATCATGAGGCTACAAAAGGTCAGGGAGAACGCTTCGGATACACAACAGATTCGATGGAATAAAAATGAATAATGATATGCGGTCTTGCACTTTTTGCTATAGTCGTGATCTTCGTCTCTTGGTCGTTAGCCACATAGGCCCGTTCAACACTAGGGTGTGGCGGGGAGGCACGCAACGTCATCGAATTACATAGTGTTGACCAAATTTTTACTTACCAAATTGGGTGGCATCTGAATTCGTCTTCCATGCTTTGTCACGACCATTCGACTGTACCTATTCTTCTGCGGGGAAGTGACCGAACTCGGGCTCTCCTCGAGGAGCTGGCTAGGTCGTAGCTGCTCGGGCTCCAGGGATACAATCATAATGTCTCGAGTATCTTCTGAGGTAACATGCCTCCCACCGAACGTGTAATCGTAGAGCGGCACATATTGGACTCGGAGGTGACGACCCGAATACCCGAGACACTGACCCTGAAGTTGCTGGAATGCGGCCCTGCTCTGAGCGATATCTGGAAAATCCACAACGGCATAGGGGTAATCCTGCGTATCAGCGGGACAGTAGATGGTCATCTTCGTAGCGCCAAGCTCTCGGAGGATGGGCTTCAAACGTTGGCTATCGTAGATGACCGTCACCCGCTTACCGACGGGAGTACGAGCTGCATCCAAAACGACGGAGTAGTTGAGGTTGAGAATCAGGATGCGCGTGGTCCCCAATACGCGGTCTCCGTCCGCGACGTCCGGTTTCTCGCATCGGTACCAATGAGGACAGCATCGGACATCCGACGGATCCAAGTCAGGTCGATCTAGGCACTTGTGCTTCGTGTTGACAAAGTGGTCGTACGCTGCGTTTACCCGTCACAGGTTTTGTAGAGGGAGCAAACAGGGGAGACTTACGAATGGAGTCACGTTGAAGGAAGGATTCATTGACACCAGGGAACAACCCAACCATGTACCGTTTACGTTGGGACCTACGTTCCATGACCGCCAATGCCTCGTCAGCGTCCTCAAACATCCTGTAGTCAAACTCAAGATCTTCCTCGAAAGGATCGAAGGATGGGTACATATAGTCTGCGGAACACGTTAGTGTCATCCGACCACGTCGTGTATGCTTGGACATGCCATCTGGGTCATCGTAATCAAACTCGATGCGGGGAGGGGAAGGGCTGTTGAAAACGAGAGCGTGATTTGGGAAAAAAAAGGTCGGCGATAAAACTGAGCGACAGCCGTTAGTTGGCAAGTTCACCGAATCACAACCAGATAGCTTACTGCTCCCATCGCTCGAAGAGTAGTCGGAACTCAAAGACGGACAGTCGCTAAAGATAGGCGAGAGCGGAGCTGACAAAAACGATCAGTCATGGCACACCCCAGAAATCCAAGCCGCTCACAAAATATGGGAGAGGCACAGACAGAGAGGGTGTCATCGTCCCCATAAAAGTCCGCAGGAGTGATCGTCTTTTCCGGATCTTCCTCGAGGTCATCCTCATCAAGAATCGTCACGGTAACATCACTTGTCGATGGGATCAACGGCGACAACTGTGTCTGAGGAGATTCGTCGAACACCACCGACAAGTAATCCCGCAAGTCAAGCCGAGACCCGTCAGGCCCAACGATCGCGAAGCACGTCGCGTTCCTAGCGAGCAGCGCGGCAGGAATGATGTCATTCTGGGAGATCGCCGTCAGATGTATCAAGAGCTACACGAAGAAAAAATTACCTGGTACGTGAGGGTGTTGATCCTGAAGCTCAAATCAAGGTCCGGAAGGAAGAAACTCGTCTAAAACATTTTTGAGAGCCGCGCTTGCGGTTGAGGTCTCTGGTGACTTACATAGGTCAGGTATAGGGTCAGGAGAGCGCATGGAGGGGCAAGCAAGAAGAATATGTTCAAATAGGTGGCGGGAGTCGAGACCGGGTTCTCCTCGTCGCTACTAAGAGCCAGGAAACATCTCTCTTGGCCGATCTCCCAGACGACTGCTCCTCCCGATATGTTCGCGTTTTCCGCAAAACCCGAGTTCAAATGCTGGGAGGGAGTGAGGCAGACAGCCAGGTTAGTAACGGCAGGACTTGGAGAAAAAACGACGTCGGAGTAGAACGAGGGTGAGTCGATGAAAGCAGGTGAAAAGGAAAAGACATCTTCGATCTGTCGAAGGAAGGAAACCGGTGCCACGGACTTGAAAGCTTCGAGGAAAAGGGAGAGTGTGGAGGACGCCTGAGGCGTCCTGAGTAAGAAGGACGCAAAAATTATTACGCCCCCGATTAGATGGGCGATTAGCATTCGTTGAAGTATTTATGCACACGAAAGGGGTCTGTGTGATGTTACTGTGACGCTGTTTGGCAAAGAGGAGAAGGTGTGAGGTGGGCGTGGGGTGTGATAGGGTGAAAAGAGGATGAGGGAAAGGGAGGCGGAAGGCAAAGCGGAAAAACGGTTGTTATATGTCGCGAGCAAGAGACAAAGAAAAACCAACCATCCCCTACAGTCTCCAGCGGACTGAAAAACACCAAAAAAACCTATTTTTCACGGTGCGGTACAACCGAGTCCATTGTTCTCCCCTTCGGGCGAGGGTTGACCGTGCAAATCAGGTGGACCGGGTGCTGCACAAAAACCGCGTTCCACGGCAACTTACCACCATGCTCTCTCTTCCTCCTCTCCTTCACCTATCAGCCCTACGTCGCACTCGCGAGAGTAGGAATCCAATGCAACTTTCAAGATAGTTGACACTTACCCTCAAAAAACGAGAAAGCTGCAGCGTTAACCGGACTGAGTTCCGACTCTGGTGCGGAAGGTGGACATTTCAGTCGCGGTGTCAGTTGCATGTGATTTCTTCTCCCAGGCACCACGGAAGTTGAAATTCGTCAGTGCGCAAAGAAAGTGCCGCCAGAACGGGAGTCTATTGGTGTCTGCGTGTCTATTGTGTCTCATTAACTAGAAAATCAGATCTTCAGCTCAAGCCATTCGAGGGGAAGAAGCCATATGGCGGGGCGACCGTGGCGAAAAAATAATCTCACCAGGCTGGTACGGTAAGAGGTATCTTGACTGATGTCTATTTCAGAAATCAAGATGGTACAGCTGCAGCGGAGCGAACTGGCGGAGCGACCTGTGGGACTCACCGCCAAACCCTAGAAGAGAACAACGAATCATCCCTTAGCATCCCGGGCTGCACGGAGGAACGGGGTATACGAGACGGACGCACCGACAAACTAGTTTCCTTGTACTTCACACTCATATCCGCTGCGGTGAGCCTCATGGCTTCGATGGCTTCATCCAAGCTAACCCTGGACGGAATGTCGCTAGCCATGGCTAGCTGAGCGGCAGTGACAGCCTTCACGGCCCCCAAACTGTTACGCTCCTGCATAGAAACAAAACCCTCAAAACGAGCCGCGCAGAACAAAGAGAACGGATCACGGCATAGGTGCGTGACTCACGATACATGGCACTTGAACCAATCCATCGATCGGATCGCACGTTAGTCCAAGATTGTGTTCTATCCCAATTTCTGCTGCCTGGCGGGGTGAGTTGTGGATGAGACTAATACCGTCGAGTTCTGGTTCCACTTTAGACTCACCTGGAGTACCGCTTCCGGAGGGGCTCCCATGCATGCCGCGAAACCGGCGGCAGCCATTGAGCACGCGACTATCGAATCCTTGTCAAAAAGTCCCACACATCGAAAAGGTGCATGCCTGACCTCCGACCTCGGCCTGACATCCACCCTCCGCAGCCGATATCGTACTACCACGTTTAAAAAGCATTCCGACCGCCTGAGGACCGGTTAAACTCTCGAAAACAAAACACCCTCCAAGAGGCTACATACGGCGGCAGTCAACAAGAAGGTTGTGACGGACTTCTGAGGGTCGTCGCTGACAAACTAGATCAGGTGGAGTCAGCGTAAACTTATTGAGTAACTGAAGTCTCACTAATACCTCGATGATATACTTCAACACGCTGGGTATCACGCCTGACGGATGTAATGCAGGTCCTTAACAACGGTCTGCAAGCAAAATCCCCTAGTGCCACTGACCTGAAGCACCGTTAGTGGGACTCGTCACGATTCGACCTCCGGCTGCATTCACTTCGTTCACGGCACTGTGATAGAGTATGAGAGGAGGTGGGATGCGGCATTCCAGATCGATGGGAATTCGACCTACATCGCATAACATGACAAGAAATCCACGGCAGGTATCATTGTCTTTCTCTGTAATTGCACAACATCAACAAGCGCGGAGGTGCAAAATGGCATGTCTCACCGGAGGAACTGGCAACAGCGGATGATCAAATTGTCCTACAACCCTAGCAGCGGGTCTCCTCACGGGTGATTCTCTCTTCATTGGACCTCCTTTCGTTCCAACGCTGTCTCCCCCCAAAGGTTCGCCATCGAAGCCATCAGGAGAACCAATTTCCCCACTCGCCCGCTCTCCTTCGCCAATTCGCTGATATCCTTGGAAAGCAGGCGAAAGAGCGGGATAAAAACCTCTCATTAGTCTTTTGTACAGCATTGGAGCTCGTCGCTGCAACCTAAGCCTCCCCGGAAGGGTCTTCTCGGATGTTGAGACTCCTGTACGAATGCAATCATCCATGACTGCCCAGATCCTAAGAAGCTAGAAGGGCGGTCAGTCAAATGGGGGAACCGGTAAAAAATTCCCACACTTTCTCGTGAATCTCCTCATCCGTATACCCGAAAGAAAGTTCGTTGTCATATACAATCTGTGCGATCGTCATCTGTGGAGGGATGAGCGTTCCTTGTCACAGTGTGTGTGGATACACCGACATTGTGCCTGTGAGACAAGGCCAGCAACATGTCTCCGGACTTGAACGGGTAAGGTGGATGGGTCGGATCAGTGTCCCTCTCGAGTTGAGTCGCGTCCATTCCGCTGGTTGTCTTGGAGAGACGGGCTACATGGACAGCTCGTTTGTCGACGCCTTTGTAAAACATATTTTCACCAGCAGTCTTGGTCTTTTCGTTCACTACAAAGCCTCCCCCAACACTGGAGATCCGCGTTAGGAAGCTTCCAAATTCATATCCGAGATGACGTACCTGAAATACTCGTTCGTCGCGAGCAAGTCACCCGCTTCATCAAACACGGAGAACCGCATGCCGTTTGGGTGTGAAGGTAACACCTGATCGAACCTCCAGATCATGTCCCGGTCGTGGTCGTAGTGGATGGTGTGATGTCCGCCGAGCATAATGGATTTCATGTCAAGCATGGCCTGGTAACGAGCGGGGATGGTGGCTGCATCAATAGTCTCGGGATTTGAACCTGGTGACATTAATTCAGTGAATGGACCACAAAGATTCGAAGACCAAACGACCTTCCAGACCAAGAAGGATTGCTTGAGGGGTATGATGTCTGAAAAGTAGTTCAGCGAGCCATATGAGACAGGTCCGGCTAGAGCTCACCCCTTTCCGGTTGCCGCCAATGAGCCATACCTGCGTCGGGTGTCACTATCTTGTTGACATTACAACTAGTGTATGTGGAACACGAACAAGGTTATCTTTACCGTCTTCACCTGTAGCGACGGACAGTCAGCTGAGCCATTGATTCCTGACGCGAGATAACACGTACCCGTTCCAAGATTCCCAAATCCCTTAGGTCGTTAATGAATATGTTACCAGCCCTCATAGGGCCGACGGTATGCGAGCTGCTCGGTCCAACTGAAATACTGAGTCTGGAAACCTGAATGGGAAATTTACTGTTGTGGGTACGGACCTCCAATACTAAACAAGTCGAAAGTCGATATGACGGCATGTTCTGGTCGACCGAGCGGATCCTCACTCTTGCCTTCGCCTTTAACGACGTCCCCCTTCTCCGTCGGTTGGAGTACAAAATTCAATGCGGACCGACTCGGGGTTGAATCGGAGAAGCCTCGAGTCTGCTGAAGCCTTCCTCCGCCAAGTTGAGCAACGGTGACGTTGATGCCACCAGCTCGCACTTGGCATGCGTTACGTGCGACCTGGAGACCATGGGTATTGCGGATGGCGATGAGTGAGCTGGAAGTCATACGACGGGTCGTGGCAGGAATCATCCCGTCTTCTATGTGGTTGGGGTAAGAGGGGGGCGAAACTAAGCCGGAGGAATAATATTTGTTTTGTTCATGACAAGTTCCGATTCGACGACGATGGCAGCCCGAGTTCCAACGTCTGATCGAGCGTGATCGGCCTTAGCGGCGGGGGACGATAGGCTCAAATACATGTGTCCTCTATGACATTAAACAGGGGGGAGAGACGTATGCGACTGCAACAGGGTATGGTACATTGCAGGGAGTCAAATATTGCACAGAATTCACCAACAAAAAACAAGCAAAGCAATATGCACCTCAGATAGGAAACGGGGTTGGAAAACAGAATGAGAAAAAGGACGGATGCAAGAAACTTTATTTAAGATGGGGGGGTAATTGTTGCAAACAAAAGCCCTGGAAACCGGAATCAACAACGTCTAGTCGAGGCTCGGCGGAGATGGACTTACGTCTAAAGATTAGCTCATGATCTTGTCACCCCAGATGAAACGGTGACGATGAGCTTTGTATGCTCCCATCGCTGAGATGTAAACGATGTAGTTACAGGCGACGAAACAGAGCATGAAGAGGAAACGGACGAGGAACTTGGTTCGAGTCGAGACCGGTGCCGAGGAAGTAAAGATGATAATTCGCCAACGGTCGTGGAATGAAGTGGTGAGCCACGTCATGTCCTTGACCATACCTTGAGCCTAGAGGACAGGATAAGACTATGCAATGTTGACTCGGGACATGTGAGACGCACCTTCACCCGGCCGGAATCGTAGACGGACCGTATCTCCGCTATCTGAGCCCGGGTAACCGGGAGTGTCGTCTCGAGTTGTGACAACGACTTTAGAGCGTCGTCAAACGCCCGGTTAATGTGAGGGACATAGACGTCGATGGCCCGGTCCGTCCGCCGGACATTTCGCTGGTGGTTCGGTGAACAAGGCTACCTCGGACACAAGGAAAGCTGGTTTGATCTCACTTGAATACCGGCATAGACTTGTCTGAGAGAGGTATCGATTGTTCTCGAGTTGCCTAGGTGTTCTGAGAGCTTTGACTGAGGACAATACGAGGGTAAGGTAGAGCCGGTATCGAAGCTGAGGTACTGACCTCGAGTTCCTTGAGTTGCCTCTCGTACTGGAGGGTCTTTGCGGAGGTTGAGTGAAGGAGCTTGTCCAAAGGACTGGTGTCGTCAGCCATGAAGTGACAAGCGCAGGAAGATGGGGGGAATTACTGGGAATTTATATCAGGGTCCATTATGCATAGAGGGGGAAGACAGAGCAAAAGAGAGTGGTTACAGCAGTTAGCCGACGACGATCACTTGATCTCACACTCCCACAATGTCCGACAAACGAAGGGCGGAAATCCTCGCCAAACGGGCGAAGCTCGAGGAGATGCGCAAGGCCAAGGCACAACGCCAGGCCGAGGCTGAGCGTCGCACTTCTTTCGTATGCTCCGCAACTCTCCGTCCAGCCGCATGTTGGACCGCTGATCTCTCTTTTCAAGGGAAGAACACCACCACCAAAGGCGGACGACAAGGATTTTGACGAATATTTAACCAAGATTATTGGCCCATCCCGCGGAGTCGACACTGGCGAACTAACGCCATCTATTCCTGGCACACCGTCGCTCTCGAATGTACCCATCGCCCCTGGTACCTCTCACTCTGGACGTGCAAGCAGACAGAGCAACGAAGGCTCGGATAAGAACCCTCTAGACTACAGTTTTGGGAGATACACAAGTTCTGGGACAGATCACAACGTAGACCAGTTGCGCTCAACCGTCACCTCACGCTATTCTCGGCTATGTAACTGATGCTATTCTAGTGCTATCATCCCACGGGTAACGGTTGACCTCATCGATATCGAGCAAGAACTATTCGAATTGCCTCAGAAGGTACACTCGTGAGGTGCTTCATATCCGTTGTTTTGTCACTGACCTCGTTCCACAGGAACGCGTTCTGTACAACAAAGAAGTTCAAACACGCGACTTGGCTGAAGAAAACGATACAGGCTCTGCCCAAGCAGAAGCCGAGTTGCGCGAACGGGTATTACGTGAACGACTTGCAGAGGCAGAAAGCGCAGTCGCCCGTGAGAAGGAACTGGATGAGGAGAGCGTCCGGTTGGAGAAAGAGATCGAAGCCGACATCCGAGGTAATCCTCCCCGCGTCCTTCAGGGTCATCGCACTGATGGGGCTCGTGGAACCCAGATTTGACGGAAGAAGAACGAGCCATCGTTCTTACAGCCCCAGAATTCGCTGACTTTGTTGAATCTTCCACCAAGATCATTCAACGCGCACTGAACGACAACTACGACTACATTCGCGATTATACCCTTGGCGCAGAGTCAGGCGTAGACGACTCGGAGGGCAAACGGGTAAAGAGGGTCTGTGCCTTCTTTGACGAGCGGTATGGCAAAAATCGATCCATCACAGACGTCGATTGGTCTCCTAAGGTGAGCAATCTCTACGTTTCCTTGTGAGATTTTGGACAGAACAGAAGTGCAGTTTTTCGTCACTTTAGTACCCTGAAATCAGCTGCGCGGCATACAACAAGAACCCGGCAGCACTGAACGAACCAGACGGGCTTGTGGCAATCTGGAATCTGCACATGTTGGAACGACCAGAGTTTGTTCTCCATTCACAGGTAATCGCTCTCGAGATTCGCTTGTGCTGCCGCTGATGAACCTTCAGTCCGATGTTCTGTCTGTTACTTTCTCACCCTTCCACTCAAATTTGGTATTCGGCGGGACGTACTCTGGCCAAATTCTCCTCTGGGACATGAGATCAAAGCACTTGCCTGTCCTGAAAACGCCTCTGTCTGCCGCTGGTCACACCCACCCCGTCTATGCGATGCAAATGGTTGGAACTCAGAATGCCCACAACTTGATCACGAGCAGTACGGACGGGCTGGTGTGCAGTTGGCTAGTGGATATGTTGGCTCAGCCTCAGGTATGCCCCAAAACACCCAGTCCTTTTAATTTGTTTATTCTGAGGGACATAATAGGAATCTCTGGAACTCATCCATGCCGGCCACAACAAAACCGGGGAGGTGGCCATCACCACACTTGATTTCCCAAACAACGAAACGACGACTTTCTTGGTCGGTACAGAAGAAGGCAACGTTTACCAAGCTAACCGGTATGATCGTGCTGGGGCGAAAGCTGGCCTAAATCAATACGATGTCTACAAGGGTCACACTGGTCCCGTCATGGGTTTGCACTTCCATCCTCTCGTTGGACCGGTAGACTTCTCGGACTTATTCTTGACATGTTCTGTGGATTGGACCGTGAAATTGTGGAGAGCCAAATCGCTAAGCAACGCGTCCGGACCGCCGCCTCCCTCGTTATCAACGAACTTATCGAGCTCCACGAGCGGGAAGTCTGCGGGTGCGGCGGGATCACACGCTTCTGCCATCGCACCAATTTACTCCTTCGAGGAGGCGGACGACTACGTGTATGATGTCAAGTGGCACCCCCTCCATCCCGCTATGTTCGGTACTGCTGACGGGTCCGGTAAATTCGATTTGTGGAATTTGAACACGGACACGGAGGTGCGTCTCCTATGAGCAGGCGCGATTCGCTTCGCGGTGCTTACAGAGGAATTTAGGTTCCCGTCGTATCTACTACCGTCAGCTCCGGCCGAGCTATCAACAAGATGCAATGGGACAAGAAAGACGGCCGACGTGTTGCTCTCGGAGGAAGCGACGGGAAACTGTATATTTACGATGTCGGAGATATGGGCGTCCCACGGGAGTCGGAGTGGGCGGATATGCAGAGGACTGTCGCTGGGCTCGCCGGGGCTGGCCAGGGCGGGCATGGCGATGGAGATAGTGGGGGTAGGGTTATGGCTGGCCGGTAGATTATGGTGTACAACCTGGTCTTTTTATATTTTACTGGAGTGGTCGCACAAAAAACGACGCGGATGATAGACGGAAGGGCGATGACTTGAAGACGATATCTACTAGCGGGGATCGAGCAGAAAGTGCAACACGGTGTACCAATTGGATGAAGCAATTCTACATTTCTCACCGGTTTAAGAGTGCGCTAGAGAGTCCTTTCACAAACCCGTTACTGGTCTTTTTCTTGGTCCTCAGCTGCTTCAAGTAGCCATCAGCTTTGCCCAACATCCAGATCGTGAACGAGAACTTGAAGTTTGGATACGAGATCGCGACCGTTCTATTGAACATCCCTTCAATCGCTTCTTGTGCCCATGAACCGTCCTGTAACGAAAAGAAGGGCATAAATTCTGAAAGACAAGACCCCAGGGCTGTGTTGAACGTACAGGTAGCTGCCTTGACATGACGAGCTTGACGGCCCGCTCGATAGGTTCGGGGTGAGGATACCCGGCGTACATGAGACCCATGACCGCCCAGGCGGTTTGGACGACTTGCGCTTCATCCTTCTCAACCCACTGAAGGGTAGCACAAGACTGGAACCATTAGAATCAGCGACCTATCGAACACGATGACCTGTGGAAAACGCTCGCACCTCCCAGCTCTCGCCCCAACCACCGTCCTCCCGTTGGCGTTCGAGTAGGAACTCGCACCCCTTTCTAGAATATTCGCTCGTTTCGTACGTCTCTCCAACAAGAGACAAACTCTCAAGCGCGAACTGGGCGGCGTAAGTGAAACAGATACCCCAACTGCCTACCCACCCGCCACCTGGCTGTTGTACTCGGTGGAGGTACTCGATTGCTTTTTGGAGGCAGTTCCTGGAAGCGGGTATCAAATGGCCTGAAGGGAAGGATCCCGACGTGAGACTTACTCGATATCGGCGGCTCGGTACTCGGGGTGGTGTTTCCTGAAGATCGCGAGCGCTGTAAGAACTGATGTTGTGCATTCTGGATAGTTATGTTCGATCATAATTCGACCTGTGGCACTTGTGAGCACACTCGAAGCGAGACTTCACTGGATTCACGTACCGAAAACTTCCGCAGGGTTGAGCAACTCAAGCCACTGTGGTCCGCGGATTATCTCGTAACTCGCAAACCCCCCATCGGAATTTTGTAGGCTGAGCATGACGTCCACCGCGTCGTGCATGCGTTGTTTTGAGATCAACTTCGGGGTGAAGCTAGGAAGGCTCATCAGAATATCGTGCTGAGTGTGTGTGTGGTGAAGTCTGTGACACGCACTCGAGATGTTCCTGGAGGTACAACACGGCCTTCAGACCCTCAGCAGTACAATCACTAACAGTATAACTTTGCGCTGGGGTGCTGAAAGGCCAAGCACCCTTGCTCTCATGCCGGTAATCCTTCCCAAAGTGCATAGTGTTCCCTTTGATTTGCGCCTGATCCAGCCACTCGAGTGCTTTCACACAGCTTGCGCGGTTCGACTCCTCAGCGGCGAGACCGGTTTCGACAATAGCTTGGGAAACGAAAGCGATATCCCACAATTGACTCCCGTTCGTCCCGGTCATCATCATACCTTCCCTCCCAAGCCACATGAAATCGGCTCGTCGTCTCCGATGCTTCTTAAAAGCGTCGCTCTCAGGACCATCGACGTACCACCGAACTATGAAGTTCATCATCTTATTGACAGGTCCTAGGTCTTGGAAATCGGTGTTGTCGTCTTCGGTAAGTATGAGGTCGTAAACCCTGCTGAGAGCGGCACGGCGAAGTGGGGGGAGGGAACACTTCTCGTACTGGGTGAGGATGAGATTCAGGCCATCAAAGAGAGCGGAATGGGGTGCATATAAGTCGACTTTGCAAACGTTGTTGCCCTGCCCGGCCCACTCAATTGAGTAATAATCCTGGGTATACAATTCCTGAGGAAACGAGTTCAGCGCTGGTTGGGGGGACCGTAGCATACGATCATACCTCTCGTAGAGAAAGAATTAATTCTGTTTCCTTGGCCTTGAAACGAGAGCCGTATAGGTAACTCATCGGGAGGTAGACCATTCGACAATGAATCCACCATCTACGTGGATGGAAAGGGAGCCATTCAGGCAAGACCCTGAGCAAGGATAAAGGTCAGCAACGATAGGGGATGTCAGAACCAGAGGAATAGATACCAGAGCTCCGGGGGGATGGGATTATTCCCTTCCCATTCATACACGTTCAGAACGGACAACCAAAATTTACCCCATGCGGGTGCACCCAAAGCAGAACCTTGTTTAAGAAAATGTAAGCCAGAGCGCCAAACGAACGTATGGGTTGCAGACCGACCCAGTTTATGTAGACAGCCGCGAGCCTTGACCGCGACTGGATGATCGGCGCTCATACCGAGGATACGGATAGCGCAGTAGTTCAGCGACGTTCCGAATGCAGTGGAGGGTCCTTCAATATGACTACAGCCATATTTTGAGAAATCGGGTGCGTCGAGAAGTGAAATGACACGTACATCCCCCATCCACCGTCCTCATTTGCGTGATTCATCAAGTAGCGAATCATCTCGCGACGCTCTTCGTCAGTGAACGGAATCCCAGTGATATACGATCCGATGGTGAGCCCCGGAATGAGGAACATGGGCCCGCCATATTCTCCGGGCCAGTGGCCATCGTGCGCTTGAAGGTGCTTGTAGTATTCGTACCCATTCCGTGCAGACTCTAGAGGAGTTTTCGCTGGCGGTAAATTGGGCAGTTCCTTCGAAAGGTCAACGGAGCACAGAGACCGATGACATGGCCACGTACTATAGGCAACCCGATCCAAAACTTGTCCAGAGGCTTTTGTGGCCAATTCGCACATTCCTCGTCAGTCCGGAGATACGTCCAGGAATGTCTTCCATCCTCGTCTACGACCATTCTCCATCGCGAATAGTCCGTGAACGGCTCTGAGGATGAGGTGGGGACGTCGAGCGGGGAAAATGACATGGTAGCAAGTGTGTGGACCGAGAATTCAAAGGTGGCACCATATTTTGGGTGAAATATGGGCGTCGAGACTGATTTTCACATGCGTCAATCCCCGTCGGTGTATTTTGTCGAACGTCGTCTGGAGTTGTGTTGTGTTGTGCGATATGTTGTCGTTACAAGAGGATGGCTGGAGTACATAACGATTGGCCTGAGACTTCAATCCAGCAGCATTGCCACCTCACAACTCTCCCTTCGACCGCGATGCACAAAGCATTCAGCTTAGACGTGATCCTCCGTCTCATCACGGATAGCATCCCATACGGCGAGCTAAAATCCGCTGTGGCCCTCGCACGTTGCTCCAGGTCCATCTCCGGGCCGGTCTTGGACTCCTTATGGAGGAAACAGACCGATCTCGGTACATTGCTCGTAGCCACTTTGCCCCCTCCAACTTGGAAAGTCGTCAACGATGAATTCGTAAGCCCGTCCTCCCTGCCGTCGTGTTACGAAATTTACATCGTCCCAGGATTTTCTCCTGCAACCCTCTGAGGAACAGTGGGTCCGGTTTTCAATCTACGCTCATCGGATGCGCGCGATTACCGAACCACGCGCGTTCCTCCCCAGTCAAGATGCCATCCGACTCCTCACTGCAAGGTTCTCCACACAGCCCATGTTGCCACTGCTCCGGTCGCTGAGATGGCTGTTCGTTCCAAGCACACGTTTACAGTCATGCGTTCCGTTACTCGTCTCCCCTCACCTCGCGCACGTCCGACTGCATTTTGCAGATAAATCTCCAGAACGTTGCATTCCTGTCATCAACACTCTCATTGAAGCCGCTGGTTCGCTGGAATCAGTCGAGATAACGCCAGGGTTCGATCGACCCGAAATGCAAGATGCGGTCTCGAAGCTCCTCCTCAGTTGCAACCCCAACCTGCTCCACAAGTTCTGTGTAGCTTCCCCTATATCAAAGTCAGCCCTCCTTCATGCTGCACAACTTCCGGAACTGCAAGAGTTTTCCATCAGAGGCAGTACACCGGGATTGACTGATCCCTTACCCCTGACGATCTTCCCTTCCCTTCGCACAATCCTCATTTCCACGGGCGGGCTTCCAACTTGGCTTGAAATTTTTCGACACATCCAAAGCAAACATCTTAGGGACCTCTCGGTCGATTTTGAAGCTGGAGATAACTTGCCCACGATACTCACGCACCTCCAATACTCGGGGATACACAGAATGCTCACGGGACTCCGTCTCTTCCACGGAGAAGGGTGGATCATTGACAGAGTTTCAATTGCACCGCTTCTGGTCCTCGGGGAGCTAACATCACTGGCCATATTCACAGACTGTGAGGACGGTCAATGTATCTTCCTCCTATCCGACAAGGACATAGAGCGACTTGTCAAGGCAATGCCGAAGCTCAGAGCTCTATCGCTGGGTCTTCCGTGCCCCGCGCAGATGCGCGATGACCTCACAGTGAAGAGCCTCGTCGCGATCGCGAAGCACTGCAAAGCATTGGAATCATTGGAGATGCACGTCAACTGCGAGTCCATCGTGACGAGCACGTACGAGCGCGAGTTTCCGGGATTATTCGATTTCGACACCAAGGCTCCTTCTGAAGAAATACCATCTGAATGTGGCGGATGTCCTCTTCGCGCGGCAATTTTTGGATCATGTCCTATACCGTTGGATGAAGGGGGCGGGATCATATTCGCTTTGACACTGCTCCGGCTATTTCCTCGATTGAGTCAGGTGCAGTGGCTCCCCTTCGATGACCTGGTCCCCTGCTTGTCCGTGAATGCCACCATCGCGGATTACAACCTTGTGCGACGGAATCTCGCAGGACTCGGTGAGTTCATGTATATACATTTCTGTGACATTGGGCTCATGATAACGTAGCTCATTAGCCTTGCGTCGCCGTGAAAACTACTTTTCTCCCCCATGATTCGCAGTCCGATACACATATCCTAGTTCTTCCTCAAGTTCTACTTCATTCTCAGTTCCTGTCCCCTCTGCTTCGCTTTGTAGTGCGTGTCATTGAATGTATGCAATGTGAATGCTAATATAGCGGTTAGTTGTAGTCATGAATATCGTGAGTCCTGCTCGCGCGGCTCACTCACATAGGGGCCCTTTGGGGTCGTATGTCATGGCAGGGTGCACACACCTATATCTCTTCACCGGACCCCCACAATCAACGTCGAGATCATGTCACTTCCCAAACCCCCTTCGCGGCTATCATTCCCGACACCTAAGTAGTCTGAAAGTCTCCCTCTCTCACCATTGTCCACGTCGTCAAACGACTCCCCTTTCGTGGACTTTCCACCCTCATCCGTATGCGACGAGGATACCTTGGACAAGTGCCCAGGAAACGACAAACCTCTGTCTGTACTGAGATGTGGCCCGGGGGTTGGACGGAAATCGGTCCAGTCATGGTCTGCTGTCTGCGGGGGCGGCGAAGCCAAAACTTGTCAGCTGCTCCGGCTTGGAAGCTATTCGCACCTCCCGTCGTTCGATGTCTTGATGGAGATGGGGAGGCAGCTTGCGAACTCGGTTATTGTCGAGCGGCCGAATCGGTGCCCTATATATGGGAAGTCTGCGTACGTTTCATGTGTCTCCCTGTCAGTTTGCCGTGCCTTATTTTCCAGCGTGTTGCAAAATGATAGACCGCTCTTCGAAGAAGGAGAATAGGATTTTTATTTACACCGTGAAATGTAAACAGAGATTGGGCAACTAGGTGATTAAACTTCCACTATCGTGAAAACTAGTTTTCTTTCCCATCATTCCGAACCGTAGCCTGTTGGGTACATCCAAGTTCCTCTTCTACTGATCACTTTCATTATTTTATGCGTCGTGCTTCGCTCTGTACATGCGGTTGTGTGGATACTAAGACGGTGGTCAGTTGCATGTCATGAATGGCATAGGTGTTTGATAGGTCCGTGCATACCTAACCAAATGCAAACCGCCCCATTCGTTGGCAAACCCCTATCAGTTCAGCGATATATTCCCAATAGTCATCGCTGTACTTGATCTTCTTCAGGCGAGGAAACATTCCCAGTAATCCCAATGCCATAACGTTGCATGCATTATATTCCTCCGGCACCGGGATATTCCCTACATCGATCGTCGTGACGGGACACTAACCGTGTGAAGGAAAAGGGGTTTTGAGATCCGGCAAGCCAAGTGCGACATCCACGGATTCAGAATCCTTGCCAACTTTGGTTACCAACGATGTAGGGTTGAAGTGGATTCGAAGCATTTTGAGCCGCATCAACCGATGGGAAATAGTACAGAGACTTTTGAAGGTGATTTGTGAATGTACACCGCAAGGTTCTCCACAAACGGCCAAGTATTCGAGACCCGGCATCGCTCTGGTTAACAGATCGATGTCGTTATCTGTCAATCGGAGAGTCTGGCAAACGGTCTCGGAGCGTTCGGAAGGTATTATTAAGGTTGTCAGGTTTTTGAACGAGAAGGTGCAGGCGATAATCCGCTGGGTGATCTTGAATTGGTCTAGGTTTCGCATCCTGAAATCTCGTAAACGCTTGTTCATCCCGCATCCAGTCATGGTTAGCTGGAATTCCTCCATAAAGCGCGTGACGTCCGACCCCGAACACTTAACGAAGATGGACGTCAAATCCGGGTTGTCAATGGCCGGCAGCAGTTTCAGCCAGGTGGGATCCCCGCTGTACTCGACATCCAGTAGCCGAAGGCTTGGAAATACAATGACAGGTAGTGGGTCTGGGAGTTGGAATGAGTCGGCGACGAGCCAGAACTCCTCCAACACTGGAAGCTGAATGATGTATCTGAGCGCACAAGCAGATATCGGTGAGGCGACGTTGTATTTGCAGAGACGATAGGGGTTGCACGATCTAGGCCGGTCGGGAAGTGGCTTCAGTACGCAATGCACGATCTGTAGATTGTAGCACGACTCACATGAGAAGTGAGATGAATTGCAGGAAGGAATCTAAGTCTCTTAGACAGAATGTCGGAAAGTGGACGACTCGCGCGTGGTCAACTGATCGAAACTCAAGCACTCCTTCAAGTTCAACGTCACTCCAGAACTGTGGCCGCACGAATCAAGGTGGTCACGCCTTCCACCTCCAAGGATTGCATTTGCGGTGACGGTGAGCTCTTGATTTTGTGCGCACGCTGGGCGAAGGCAGAGATTGAACGCTTCTTCTAGACATCTTAGATGCACGCCTGCCTCAACGTGGACGAAATCATTAGGCTTGTCGCTCGCGAGCTTGTTGCCTCTGGGAGAAAAGGAAGCGCTACCGCCCTTGCGTGCTCTTGCAAGAACCTTAAGGATCCGGTGTTAGATGTGTTGTGGGAGGCGCAGGATCAGCTTCGCTCATTGCTGAAATCCTTTCCGGCGGACGTTTGGAATGAGGAAGGCGGGAACTTTGTGAGTACTTCTACCACGTTCCGTCCTCTCATCACTGAACTATTCGATTGGCCAGTCTTTCAAACGAATCCCAACTCGAGGGGAATGGACCCACTTCCAGGAGTACGCTCGAAGAATCCGAACACTCTACGTAAATCCCACTCAAGACCCCCTACCCCCGGATGTTCTCTTGACGCTACAACATCGCACTCTCAACACACCCTTGCTTCCAGGTCTGGAAGCTTTTGTGTGTCACGAAACCACCGCGGCGTTCACCCCATTCATCTCTTCGTTTCTCTCCCCTAGAACCGTGGTCATCGACATCAAATTCGTCGGACCTACTTCAGAAGTCCCCGAATTGATGGTTGCCTCGATGATCACCACCTTTCCGA
>Ga0307514_10000731_pt1 | contig 56405 bp, 64 predicted proteins | sample 16_EM_MG_FD_203088 | JGI IMG/M metagenome (GOLD analysis project Ga0307514, IMG submission 203088) | Populus trichocarpa ectomycorrhiza microbial communities from riparian zone in the Pacific Northwest, United States - 16_EM | ecosystem: Host-associated > Plants > Roots > Unclassified | place... | reverse complement strand
GCCCGCCCCCCCCCCCCCCCCCCCCCCCCCCCCCCCCCCCCCCCCCCCCCCCCCCCCCCCCCCCCCCCCCCCCCCCCCCCCCAAAAATCGAAATGCCATCAGGATCATCGAAATGCTACTAGCACCTTCTTCTGTGGCGCTCAAAGGATGAAGATCGGATGAGCTCCTCGCGCCCGGAAGTCAATCGGCAGATTTGGCGGGTTTAATATCGAACTCGTGGAGTGAGGGGTATGTGCATTGATACATACCTTCTACGCAATCAAAAGCGCTGTGTTGGGTGGTGTTTATTGGGCGCGGATGAAAGCGCATATGTATGCCAGACCTTGCTGTTGTTCCGCGGGGGATGCCGGCGTATGTATGGTGATGAGGAGGATGAGGTTGGGGCGGGATGAGGAATATGTAGTTCATCGGTTGATATATTGTGATCACCGGGATGTCTGATATCGGATGGGTAGATTAACGAACCGGGTTGGGGGTTGCCATGCATTGCGTCGCGCGCCGGGCGAGTGATAGTCATCATCATCAGCATGAAGATTTGTCTACCAGGACGCGATGCTCGTATGATACTTTTGAGTGTATTTACATGCCTCATCGTAGATCTCGAGGCAGAAAACATTCTTTGGCTGGAAATGGACCACCGGTGGCTCGTATACATTCCATAAATTCGCGCAATCTTGATTTTTGCGCCTTGCTGGAGATGTTGCGTTCTTGACGGACTTTGTTGAGTACCCCGCAATTGGATTCCACCGACCTGTCGTGGTTGAACGGCGATGGGTTGCGATACCAAAACATATAGATATAAACGCATTGGGAAGGATTAAAAATACGCCCGGTGAGTGGTGGAGGACGAGTGGGGATATCTCGGTCGTCGAGGTCCAGTGGGTTGAGATGGATGTACTGGTGGCTAGAGTCTTTCGTTGGTTGATCCCACAATACCATCTATACATACGTGGTCTTATTTGTGACTCTTTGCCTTCTCACTTCAGAGTGGGGTCAGTGGTATCTTGAGCATTCAACCCTCGAATCATGAAGCACCTCTACATAGGCACCCAGGACAAACAACCCGTAGAGCTATTGGCGTGCTATTGTGTGCTCGGTTGGGGGTATCATCACCAGTAATTATTGGCCTACTACCTTTCGGCTGCAGTCCACTTGTTCCCCGTACGCTTCCGGTAACCGTTTAGGTGGAGCTCATTGTACTGACGAGGGAACAAAGCTGCGTGACGCAACAGTATGCGGTTACTATTGAGTGGTGATCGGTGGGGGGTGGGGGGGATCATCACTGTTGACACCCGTCAGTACCACCCGGACCAGTGCCATCGCTGTGATAACCCATGAATCCCGGTTGCGAAGTAACTCAAAAGCTCAGACCGGCGATGATGGCCATTCCGTGGGCACGGGAGCAAAAGGTTGTACGGCAGGAATGAAGCGGGGATATGGCTGGATTCGACGAGCATCCGACCCCGGGCCTGTGGCGTTATCCGCGCCAATGGTGTGAAGGAAGTATGTGTAAACAATCACCACCCGTCATTCGGTTGCACTCGGGATGGCCGTGGGTTAGATCAGATACACGCGCCTAACCTGTGACAAACGTCATGGGTAGTCTCGTACTGCTGCGTTGTAAATTCCCAATTTGGATGCCCATTGAATTATACCACCTGATATGTTTCGGGGAAACATGGGTGAGATCCGAAGGTCTATGAGTTTCACTCGACCTTCACCATCCCTACCCCTTAAGATACTAACAAGATGTAGGGCCTCATGATACTGCTTTCAGGTATCCGCGTTTCAAGTTTTAGAATGCTTTGTTTGGTGTGGCGTAATGAAAACCGTTGTAAACCTATCCATACCACCCATACGTGTCTAATGCTTCCCTGATCTATCCCTAATTCGTTCTATGTATCAAACAACATTAATGGGACCGCTACAATAGCAGCGATCCGAGACTACAAGTGAAAAACGGCGCCATTGATCCACATTCCGATCACAACATATCACTGACCGCCCATTTTTGCTGTCTGGAATTATTGGAACTGCAGTTGTCTTCTGTAGACCAGGCAACTTCGTCAGCCGCATGAGTTTTGGTTAGAGTTCTCGTCTAGATTTTAGGGCAGGTTGGTACATGAAATCCGCCTTCATACGCCCTGAACAGTATGATATATCGAGCTCGTATTCTGAGCATCCCTAAAATTTCAACCCCGATCACTCATCAAAGTTACGTCTCCTTTTGCAAGCTTTTTTTTGTGGCTGTCCAGGGTTAACGGATAGGGCTGGCCGGTTGCTTGTCTTTATGCTGGTTTAGGCATCGTACTTTATGTTGGCCATTGAAATGCACTCGTGACCTCCGCCAAGCTGACGCGAGCCACGTCAAACCGTGTATAGTTTATAGACAGCTTCCCCTCCCATTCCTTTGAGCTTCCCCTCCCTTCTCCACCACCTTCACCATCATCATCAATTAACCAGCATTAAACTCCATCTTGCTGTAGCTGACGATCAACCAACAAGGCCTTGCAAAATGCCTCCACCTCGTCTTCCCCCCGTCGGAAGAAACCTGGTCAACCAGCGCAACAAGAATAATACAGTTGTTTCGAATGGGTATATTTCTCCCATAGCTACCCCTCTCACCTTTGAAGTCTTGAGTCTGATTTCATCACAGCGGCGGGGTCCCTAACATGATCACTTGCCACATCTGCAAGAAAAGCAAACCCAAGTCGCAGTATGCAAACCGTCAACTTCAGAAGGTTGCTGACACTGTCCACAATCGTGAGTTTCTATTGTTTTGTTTGTTACTCGTTATGGATACTAACCAGATCTGTAGCTTACGCTCCTGCCGGCCGCAGCTTGAAAGACCCCAAGACTACCTGCATGACCTGCACTCCACAGCAGACCACCGAACTCACCTGCGTCATCTGCGACAAAAGGAAGGGTCTCGAGCAATTTGCTAAGGCCCAACGCAGGCACCCTACCAAAGCCAGGTGTAAGAAATGCGTTGAGTTTCATCTCGCTCACGAGGCGGATGACACGCCTCCGGACAGCGACGATTACGCCGAGAGTGATTCGTTTTCGGTTTGTTATCTATCTTTAGCGCCCATTATTGGCACAAAAGACTTACGAGCCGCAAAAGGACTCTGACGACTTCGACGCCCCAGACGGGACCGGCAACATAGCCCGGGGTGCGGAGAAGCCCAAGGTCCGCCGCGCAGTTGCTGCTGGTGTTACTGCTTTTGGCGCCCAGGATGAAAACGCCCACCCTGGATACGGTGCTTACGACGAGGACTACGGCGATGACGATGGATCCGGCGTCGGCAGCCGCGCTTCTTTCGCACCTGAAGATGATGGTGGTAACCAATGGACACCCGTGAAAGTAGCCGGACCCGGAGGCGCCAGCGCCTACGCAGCTGTTAGAGGGCCGCTTCCTGAGCTTACCGCCGCCCCCCCTTCTACTGCGTCTTCTACTCATGGCTGGTCTTCGACGACTAGCAAGAAGAAGGGAGGCTGGGCCAAGGTTCAAAAGGTTCCCAAGAGCCAGGAAGTCAAATGGGGACAGACTACTGCTCAGGAAACTGATGAGTGGACAACATATGCCCGTGAACTTGCTCGCCGCCGCGAACCTCCCAAAAAGTCCGGCAAGAAGAAGAAGCAGCAGCGAGTCGATCCCGAAGAAATCGAAGACGACGAGGTGTGGTAAGGCGAATTCAGTCACATACATTTCATGGCGTTGTGGGTACCGGTGCAAATGGGTTCTCAGTGTGTTCAGCGTGTGCTTCTTTGGTTCTCTACGGGTACTTTTTTCCACAGCTAGGTTTGCTTTGAAATATCGAGCTTCGGAATACTTCCTGCAAAAGATCATTTACATTTCCATGCTCTATTTTTACTACGGTGGGGGATGGATGTGGGTTGTTAGTTGCTTTCCTTGTAGTTACCTCTCCTTGAAATACAAAGGCTATCGGTGCAGTAAACAGCGGAGCTATTTGCAATCGCCTATTCTTATCTTTTGTTATCGTTCCGTCGAATTGTTATGAATGAGCTCATTCAACAGATTCTATAACAATCATAAAATATCATTCGCCTTGGTATACTTTAGTCTGTCTGTATGATAGGTTCTCTCTTCAATCCGTGTAGGTAAATGTGCGACTCCCCGCATATGAAACACGGTCACTGCCATCTCCCAATCATATCATCAATTATCATGCGATCTTGTCGCCACATTATGCTTATCCCTGGAACTACAACACGGATAAACCTATAAAAGTGAGGAGTAAAAAACTTGAATGCATATAAAAACAAGAAACCATAAATATAAGCCAGCTATAATCCATAGCGTCAAGTAGCCAAGAATAAAATGTGCGCCGTCCATTCCTGTTTCTAGTTTCCGTCCTGTCCAAAACCATACTATATCATCCTCAAGAGTCATACTTTCATACTAGTTATAGTCATTACCGTTCCTCCTTATCCAACCCGAGCCCATACTTCTTCTCCTTCTTTGTCCATTCTTCCCGCTCTAAAATCCTCCGTTCCCGCCACGCATTGACAAACCGCCACACTTCTGCGTCACTAAGACTCCACGCCTCAACAACACGCACAATCTTGTTCTTCTTGTTAAATGCCTCTTTCTTGACTGCTTCAAGCTTCACGTTTTGTGTCTCCTCGGCCGGGGGAAGTTTTATTCCCAACTCTTCGATGGTGGGTGGAATGAAACCAAGCGTCCACTCCACGTCCTTAAACCCGACTTTGTCGGTGCTCCACATGCTCAGGAACTTTGTCCCTTGCTTCGCAGCGACGATCTCTTTGAGTTTCGTAGCACGGGGAGGGGCGCCGAGTCCCGTCTTCATAAAGGGGTTTTTGGTGACTTCTCTCAGCCAGGGGTCGCGGGTGGTCTTGCGGCGGACATAGCGCAGGGAATGGTCCTGGCGGTCATGCATGGGCGAGATGTTGTCGTCTGTGAGTTCCAGGGCGACGAAAGGATGAGGGACTGTTCCGAGGGTGAAGGATTTTGTGGAGTCGCTGAGATGATCGGGGCTTATTATCGCGGCTGCTTTATTGCATACGGTGCATTTGGAAAGGTTTGGTGGGCAGGATTGCGGGAGTGGATTTGAGACAGGACATGCCGCGATGCGTTGTGCGAGTTCGAGTCCAGGGTGGTTCAGAGCCCCCAACTTAAGCGGGAACGGAGACAGGAGTGAGATTCCGTCTGGGTAAAGGGAAAGAAAAGTGGAGTGGAGGTGTGCATTGACTAGGCTCGGGAGAAGATCGGCGGACTTGAGCTCCTGATATTTCTCCTTTACTACGCTGGGGGAGTAGTCGGCCAGTGCCGCAGGGAACGAGTCGACGTGTATCCACTCGTCTGGCTTGTCAACAGCTGATAGAGCTTCTTCAACTGTCTTGACGTTGTCTTTGCTCTTGGGTGGGTTCGATGTGATATACATCAGAATTTTGTTGAGCGAGGTCTTGCCGGAGCTGTAGAGCTTCTGACCAAATTTTTGATAGCGGTTCATATATACAAATTTGCAGCGGCGGAGGGCAGAGATGGTGACATCGTCGTGGGGACCCATTGGGAACACCTGCAACATATATTAGAGCACTGCTATTGATATTGAAACTGAATTGATGGCTCACCCTATAATTAACCAAAATGCCACCCTCCATTTGATTCCATGCCGACCACCTCATTAACTCCTTAGACAATTCCGACGTCAAGTTCGCCCTTAATACCATCTCATAGAACCCGCTTCGCTTCGCATCCTGTGGGCCGAGAATCATGGGCTTAAATCCATACGCCCACCACACCCTCCTCCACGCAAGTAGCATCTTGTCATCCACTGCCTTCTGTGTTTTATCCTGCGCAGGCTCATAGTAGGTATAAATGGGGCATCTCTGCAATGGTGGCAACGCGACTCTATCACTATCACCAACAGAGAAGGGGTTCAACCAGGACCAACTGGCAAACCACCCCTCGGTATTCGCTGTGCCATTGGTGGCCGGAGGAGGTGGCTGATGCGTAGCTGGCTTGAATATCTTTGGGACATAGACCTTGTCTGTCAGCTGCAAGACAGAGTCTTTGAGATCGTATTTGATGGTGTCGAGCTTCTCGGTGGAGAGATTGGCGGAGGTGAACAGGAGGAGCGTCGTAGAAAGAAGGAGGACCCCGCCGAGAAAGAGGAGCAGCCGTCGCGTAGATATGGATTGTGCGCCGGCGACTAGAGACCGGAGGGGGCCATTTCGTCTCATGGTGAACGAATGTCTAGGTGAGGTGAAGGGGTGAACAGCATGAGATTCAGACGCAGCTAAGGAGAGGTGTGAATTGTAAAGAGCTTAGAAGTACTCTTCTGAATAAGAGACGATATGATCTCCAACAGATGGAAAGGAAGTATGAGTACGAACACAGAATTCACTGACGAATTGAGAGAGTTTCCTGCGATATCGATACCAGTCGATATTTATGAGTACAAGAGTCTTGAACTGACGACGTTCGGCCGCTTCTAGCGGTTCTTGGCAGTCCCGGATAATATCTATATTCCAGTTCCACATCATCAAATATAGTCATCCTAGAAGAAAAAGAGAGAAGATACTGAGAGCTATAGCGCAAAATGCAGACAAAATTAGCACCACTTAAAACTTGAAAAGACTCGTATGTAGTCTAAGAGACAGCTATGATTACAAGGTTGATACGAAGAGAGGCACCGTCAGAAAACACTACGGGAAGAACCCTCCTATTAATCAGTCCTCACTCGTCCCTCACTCTTAGGCGCCACAAGCGTCTGTCCTACATCAAATCCCCAAGCACTCTGCATCTTTTTCCTTCCTGCTGCACGCTCACCATATTTCTCGTCGAACTTTCGGATTAATCCTAAGCTTCCCATATCGTCACTGATACTGGGGCTAATCTCTGACGCCGCTTTTTCAAAGTGACGTTTCACCAATATCCGCTTGTCGGGATACTTTCTTGTCTTCTCGAACTCTGCATTCTCCTCCTTCACACATGCTAGTGCGGCCGACACACACAAATTCTTGATGTCTGAGCCCGAGTACAGCGAACTCTGGTCCGCTATCCCCTTGAGGTCGACTGAATCATCCAGCGTTTCAGCGACGAGGTGAATTTTCAAGATCTCAAGTCTGTCCTCAGGAGTAGGTAGGTCGATGAGTATCCTCCGTGGTAATCGCCTCAAGATAGCGTCATCGAGGTCAAATGGACGATTGGTGGCCACCATGATGAACGCTGTACTATCCATATCCGCCCACTCTTTCAAGAACTGATTGATAATCTCTCGATGGCTGCTCCGGCTAGAAAAGCTCTGTCTGCTACCGAAAATAGCGTCTGCCTCGTCGATGAAGACCACACAAGGGCTCAGCTTCTTTGCTAGGGAAAATATTGCTTTGACGTTCTTTTCACCCTCTCCAATATACATATTAAAAATGTCACCACCGGAAACTTCAAGGACTGTGGCACCCGACTCTTTGGCAACTGCCCTGGCGAGCAGTGTCTTTCCAGTTCCAGGGGGGCCATACAAAAGAACACCTGGGATGCGGTCCGTAGCCAAAACACCATATTTGAAAGCCTCAGGACGAACAAGGGAGAGAGAAGTCAGAGTTTTCATGGCGTCAATTGTCTCGGGCGGCGCGCGTACAGAGGAGAAACCATGGTGAATATCCTTCGGATCAATGATACCACTGACTAGCTTCTTCTCGTGAGTCGTCAAGTTTTTCGGGATGGGCTTTGCATTCTTCTCTTTCTCGACGGGGATTTCGGACTGGTTCCGCTCTTTCAGATACTCCTGCTCCTGGGCGGCCCATTGGAACTTGATACTGTCGCTATCTTCAATGATTCGAATAGCTCGTGCGATGTCAACAATATTGATTTCTCGGGATGGGTTGGAGAGCTCTCCCAGCGCCACGGTCGCAACCCTGTGCACGCGGTCAAAGTTCCAGAATGATGTGTCGATGCCAAGAATCAGTGATTCCTTATCTTCTTCGGGCCTGAAATGCCAGCCCTCCGGAACTACGAGAGTTGCAGCCTCCCCGTTCTCTCCGCTCCTTCGTCGGATTACGCCCTTGAGATGGCGGATATTAACTTCTCGGATTCGGGCGTCTCGATCGGATTTGAAGATTTCAGTTTGTTCTTGACCAAAGACAGGTGGAACGATGATAATACGTTCGAAAGATTCATCAGAACGTGACTGTAGCGTTTGAATTCCGTATGTGCTGTATGCTGAATACTCTTCCTCTGCCGATGTTGTGCCGAGAATGAGTATTCTTTCGCCATCTCGACGGCGATCCTGTACTATATTGTGTAGCATCTTCAAAAGCGCTTCGCCCGAGTTTGTGCGCTCCAGTTCTCTGTAGTCTCGAATGTGGATGATTGTTTTGCCTGGAAGAGCCTTGAGGGCCTCGGCGGCTGAGTCTGGCGGAGAAGTTGAGGACTGTTGACCGGCTCGTTTAGTGTGACCGGCCGAGATCATTGCCTCTAATAGACTGGCCATTTTACGTTCGTTCATTTTGTCCAATAACTGCTCCTTTTCCGGTGGAGCTCCAAAAGACACCCCGCTCCCTCCCAAAGGAACGAGAGTAGCACCTGCTATCCGATTGGAACGGATAAACTGTTGCAATTGCGTAGGCAGTGTGCCGAAGACGCTTAATGCCGAAGGAACTGGAGGTGGCCCGTCGGAAGATTCAACCATGTCTTCGTCCTCTTCGTACGAGTCCTCAATGGATTCTGCATTCTCGTTTTCATAAACGACGGAACTGCGGGTCGCCGTAGCTTGAGTGTCGTAGGGTAGGGAACGAATACCAACGGGCGATAGGTCTGACCGGGAAACTGCATCGAAATCAATCACAATTCGGAACTATAAAGTTCACTACTTACGATGTCGTGAATCACCCAGATAATCGCCCGCAATCTCCGCAAAATCCTGTACATCTATCCGGACCAAATCTGCACCAACTTCCGAGGCCACCTTCTCCGCAACGGCGTCAAGATAATACACGCCACCTTCCTTAGGTAAATGCAACAAACAGTGCGATTTCGTAGAAGCCAGCCCGTCTGCAAATGCTCCCTTTGGGAGAAGGAGTCCCGTTCGAACATGTGCGGTTATCTCTTTCCATACCGATTCGTGAAGCTGATATCGTAGCTTCGTAGCTTCTGGCGATTCTGTGGCCGTTTCTGTTTTAGCGTCATTGTCGTTCGTCTCTGGTACACAATTAACTGGTAATGACGTCTCGACCGGAGCGGACTCAGTCTTGACCACAGCCACCGGTGGATCCGAGTATATGCCTAATTTTGGGGGACCATGCTCCTCCTTTAACACAACACCATGTTCTATAAACCCTTCCGGTAGTACCGGCTTTGGAACTTGGACGTTGGTCTTCCGGGCTGTCCGGCCTCCCTTTGATCCCGCAGGCCTTCCACGCCTCACAGGCCGTTCTCCCGACCCATCGCCTGTATGGGATTCAAATAAAGCGCTAACCGCTTCATCCTGTGTCATCTCGGAGACAGATGCGCTTTCACCATCCGCATCTGGCTGCTCCCCCGCCACCCCCTCCTTCTTTACCGCGCCATTGGAATCCTCCGCACTTCCGGGGGTCACCGCAGAGGAACCTGTTGGTCTTGAAATATCATCGGGCGTCTGAAAAAAGGGCGGTGTGTGGGTGAAGCATCGCGCTGGAGCGCTGAGACGTAAACATGTCGAAGTGGGGAGACCAAGTCGTTGCGGACGAGCAAGTCTTTGTCGGGCGGCGGGAAGAACCCTTCGAATGGCAATCTGCATGAAGAGGTGAGGGAATTGGATGGTTGCCGCTAAGGGGATCTATTGTGATGCTAAAGGAGAGGGAGGGGACAAGAAGCAAGAGTGAGTGCTTGGAGTAGTCGGATAACCGATAGTCGTAGTTATTTCCGAGCTCAACATCAAAAAGTGTGCACAGTTCCTTGAAAATGGCCCTGCTCGCTCTTGGCTGCGGCTCTGCGGCAAATTCCAGCCTTGTCCCCACTAATAGAGTCCGGTCACGGTCATTAGGCAGTTGTTGTATAGTGAATTTCGTTATGGACGTCCTATATAACTAACGTCTGGAATACTCTACGTACTATAGAGCTATTACCCATCACCCATCACACTTCCACCATCACCACATACCTCATCAATGCTGCCTCCAATTACACCCGGAGTGCTCCATTCTAACCCCTTGTTCGCCAGTCTCTACGATCACCTCACTACGAAGCTCATCGATCCTGTCGACGCGTCCACGCGAGCTTCCTCCCGCCCAAACGATGTCCTCGACCAGGTAGCTTCTCACATATCTGCCACTCGATCGTCCATATCATTCATGCTCAGGTTTCTCAGGAACTTCGCACTCACCGTGCTGAGCTCGCAAAAACCAGGCTCCTCCAGAAAGAGCTAGAGGCTTTGACCAGTCGGACACAGGGCCTCTCGGAGGAGGTCTGAATCTCCCTCTTAGACACTGCGTTAAGCTTTTAGAATGCTGATTATGACTTAGTTACAAGAAACTCTCGACCTCTTGATCTCGCCGTATTATCGGTCCCTCTCCGACAATGACAAGGCGCTACTACAAGAAGAGTTTGAGGATCTTGAAGATAATCTGCCATTGATCGGTCATCACATTTCGACCTCACTGCATAAATCTACGTTAGAATTTGCCCGGATAGCATATCCTTCTGGTGGTTGCCATGGATAGTAGCAATTGGAATACTAATGCTAACTTGCCAGTAGAAAGTCCGCGAGCTCTTGAACAGAAGATCGATACCATTCCCGCCGAGACCGCTCTCCGATTCAACGCTCTCCAAAAAGCGCGCACAAATCTCTCTAAGAAACAGCTCGCCTTTAATACTTTATGCTGTGAAATCCTCGACGTCCGTCTACAAAACACTTGGAAATTTGCAAGGCTCGATTACTGATCTGAACTAGGAATACCACACCATCACGACCCGCCTCCTCACTCTTCTAAACCAGAAATCCACTACTGTCACAAAAGCATTAACAGCAAAGACCGAACATCTTTCTCTTGTTGCCGAGAGCATGTCATTGAAACTCAATGTGCTACGGAATCAAGCACTCTCGGCCATCTACGACCCTGAAGCGCTCAACGCGCTTGAGAATTACCAAATGCATCTTAGGGATACGTCGACGCGGCTAGTGGCACGACAAAGAGTTGTTGAGGAAGAGCTCAGAAAGTATAAGAGTGCAGGAAGTGATATGAAGGGCTTGGTAGAGCGATATAGTCAAATCATGAGGGCTATGGACACCGTCTCAAAGGACATCAAGCGCCTAAATGGACAAGCATGAAACGGACCCAAGATTGAAGAATGGTCCACTATACATGGATGTAAATAATAAGATAATAAGGCAGCGTCGGTCATTGAATCAGGGGCATCGCGAACAGAGCAGTAGCGATTCAGGAAACCTCAATCAGCTCTCATATCAATAGCAGCCTGCACCTACAGTACTCTGCATCAAAATTGTACGAAACCCTAATGATATAAAGTAAACTGCCACCCGCACCCCAAAGTCTAGTTCCTGTTACTATATGATCTGAAAGGAAGTCGCCGCTACACTGAGATCACCGAATTGACTCACAGGCTACGGACTCATAGTCGTAGACTCATCCACGAGTCTTCACTCGCCACCGCCACTTGTATTTGCAATCATGATCTTCCATGGACTTCCATGGAGTTCCAGGCTCTCATGTATATAAAGACAGAGCTTCTCCTTAGATAGTAGAATAGACTTCGTCCGCTTTACATTCGTAACAGGTTATGAGCCCGGAGACCGCTTACTGAACTCACTTTACTTTACACTACTTTCATCTCACAATCTCCAAGAGCCTCAACAACCCTAACCCCACGACTGTCACCGTAGCAACAACCGTATAAACAACACTAAAACTCAACACCAAAATCACTATCGCCACTTCTCACGATGTCTGCCACCACCGAGATGTTTAAGACTGATCACGGATTTATTCCGAAGCTCACTCATGATAATTACCCTACCTGGAGGAAAAGGTACGCCGCGTGCTAGTTGCAATGAGGGCATACAACATTGTCACTGGAGATGAACTCCTTCCCGAGGGTAACGGATCTGCTGCACGCACTCTGCAGAAGGAGTGGCATCAGAGGGCCAACGATGCCATTGCTCTGCTCCATCTTGGCTGCACAGACGATCTACTTCCGTGGATAGACGACATTGACGATCCAGTTGAGATGTGGCAAACGCTACAAGGTCGATTGGACAATACGACAAATCAGGTCGGTTGAACTCAGATCGTTCGCAAGTTTCACGCCCTACGTCCATCAAAGGACGAGGAGATCACACAGTACTTTACTCGACTGATCGATCTTCGCAAGAAACTGATTGGATCTCCCGAAACCATCTCAGACGAAACAATGAAAACTCACATCTTCTCTACCATGCCAAAAGAATTCGAAACGACTATCAAGATACTTGAGCAACAAATTCCAGTCCCAACGGCCCAGCAAGTTATGGACCGACTACGAGAGGACGCTGATCGAACTGAGCTCGCCAAGGAGATCGGAGACGAGTCAACCGGATCCGCTCTGTACAATCAACATCGCGGAGGATATGTCAATCATGGTGGACGAGGAAATTTCGGCGGCAATTATCGCGGAGAAAACGACGATACAGAATACAGCTGCATGCACTGCAAAATGAACAATCATACTACCGAAAGCTGTGGCATTCTCAAACGACTCAACAGTGGAAGCGGAGGCTTTAACCGCAAGAAGAGCGAGGAAGTACTCTGCTTCTACTGCGGAAGACCTGGCCATACGAGAGCTGAATGCCACATTCGCCAACGAGGTCTCGAAGCCCAAAACAGGGTCAACAAACGAAGCACTAGAGTCTCGATGGCGGAAGCCAATACGACACTGACACAGCATCAAATTTCTGCTGGTGATCGAGATCTATTTTGAATACCAAATACCACTCACGCCGTAGCCACTGCCACTGCACTTACATCGTTGACTACTACATCTCCGACTGGGTGATGGACTCACAACATGTGCAACAATAGAAGCCTCTTCATCTCGTATAAGACTGCCTTCTCCGATTACTATAAAACTTAGAGACGAATCAACCATAACTGCCATATATCATGGACTGACCCATATCACTCAAGACTTGCAATTGGATACACAACGATCTTTCGAAACGGGAAATGCTTCATATCTACCGTCCAAATCACAGTACACTCTCACCTCCGAAGCCAGCGAAAATGACTCTACTATCACTGCAAAGACTATATCATCTGATACCGCTACGACCTTCCAGTCAAAAGCCACAACCTCTTTCCATAAGAGGAGAATGAAACAATCGCAGATAACTAAGATGACATCCGACCTCACTCCAGCATCTACAATCGCTGCAAGACCGTGGCACCGAAGATTAGCCAATCACAATAATGGAGTTGCGGAGAGGATCATTCGTACAATCACTGAAAGGGCAACAGTAATGATACTGGACTCTCATGTACCCCTCGAGTTTTGGGGGGAAGCAGTCAACACGGCTGCATATCGTCATCAGCGCATGCCCAATGAGGGGCTCACAGGGGCCTACATGATGATCAGCTACTTGCATGACTCCACGACATTACGGAGAATCTCCGACCTGGAGCACAACACAGTAAAGGCTCAGTCGGATGTTATATTTGACAAGGGTGTACACGATGACGGGTCAGACGAGCCAGAAGAGACTACCGAAATTGACATATTCGGTCTACCGCAAGAAGAAAACACATATTGAGGATATAGATACCAGTGGAACGGATGAGAGCATGGCTCACGGCCGCACTCAGGATACGAGTGGAACAGGTGAAAGCATGTCTCATGGCCGCACTGATGAGGTTGCCTGCCGGCCAGTCGCTGGGAATCCCACCGCGGCAGGAGCAAATTCCGATCTTCCATTAACTGGGCACAGTACAAATGGGCATGGAGATCGAAGTCCACCTGCTTCAGGTGTTGAAAATGGCCACACACACATATGGCTCCTGACGAGGACGCCCACACACACAGACAATGGACACAGCGGTCACTGTCCAACCCTCGAATCTCATCAAGCCCCATCAAGAGACAAGGTCATCACACAACGACAATTGCGACGATCTGTCGCGGCTACTAAAAGATCCAAGAAAGCCCCAGTACTGACACATTCACAAGAAACAGAGCACAGGTAAACGTCTCTGAACTGATACATATTGCACTAGCCTCGACTACAATCGATGGCGATCCGCGCTCATGCGAAGAAGCGATGCTTAGCCCACTCATGAAACAATGGGAAGCCGCAGTCATGGAGGAGAGCAACTCTATCATACAAAACGAGACCTTCTCACCAGTTAACTTACATCAAACGATTTCGGAGCAAGGCCAATCGTATCGAAATGGGTTTTCAAGACTAAACGAAATCCTGACGGCTCAACACGGTACAAGACAGCCTCGTGATGAAAGGATATGACCAGATGTACTATGGAGAAACATTCCGCGAAACAACTGTAACATCAATCATCTCGACGTGGTCACTGCATTCCTTAACCTTGACGTTGACGATGATGCTCTGCTCCTGGAGCTACCGGAGGGCTGGCCCCACTTCGAGGGTCTTATGGATGACTACCCTGAGGGGGAAGACTCGGATGTCAGAGTCGTCCGACTACGAAAAGCACTTTACGGCCTTAAGCAGGCGCCACAGCTCTGGTACCGGCATATTAACGGATTTCTCCTATCGTTAGATTTCGTTCAATCAGAAGCCGATCTGAATCTCTATATATGAAACAAGGGCAGTATTCTTCTACTCCTTTACGTTGACGATATGCTTTTGACCTACCCAGCACAGGCAGCAAATGAGGCAGAAGAAAATCACGACAGCTCTCGCTACAACTTACAAGATCACCAACCTCAGCACCGCTCAACAATTCCTCGGAATCGAGATCTACCGAATCGAGAATGGCACAATATCTTGGCACTCCCGGAAGCAGGACATAGTTGCCATGTCGACACTAGAGACAGAGTATATCGCATGCTCGGAGGCCTCGAGAGAAGGCAGATGGCTATTGCAGTTATGCAATGATGTCAAACACAATCGAAACAACGAAAACAACGAAAACAAGCTGTTCCCTATTCTCTGCGATAACGAAGGCGCACTTTCACACATCACCAATAGAGTCATCAAGTCTCGAACGAAACATATTGATTATTGGGAAGACAGAAGCATGAGAAGTTCACGAAAGCCATGGGCTTATGCTAGAAGGCACTGATCACGAAATTTGTATGCATTCGGATTTATGATGTAAAGGGATGGCCGTCCCATATCAGGCTACGGACTGCACTCTTTCCCTGCGTACCGCAGCCAATTGGACGAGGGTTTTAATGAGGCACCGGAGATTTCACTTTATGGATGTCTGGCATGATGTTTGGCACAATGTTTGTATAGTTTGATTTTCTTGCTCCACGGAGCGTAGCAAGAGGGGGAAGTGTTACTATATGATCTGAAAGGAAGTCGCTGCTACACTGAGATCACCGAATTGACTCACAGGCTACGGACTCATAGTCGTAGACTCATCCACGAGTCTTCACTCGCCACCGCCACTTGTATTTGCAATAATGATCTTCCATGGACTTCCATGGAGTTCCAGGCTCTCATGTATATAAAGACAGAGCTTCTCCTTAGATAGTAGAATAGACTTCGTCCTCTTTACATTCGTAACAGTTCCATCAAGCCCAAAACGAGCGATATATTATGATTAGCAGGCCATTTCTCTCCCATTCGATTAGTAATACTAAGTTGTGGAACCTTACTATGGCTAGAAGAGCGGTACACCCCGCTGTTTTCCTTTGCTGACCTCGGGGATCACCGCTGAAGGTTATCCTCGCCACGCTATCTTTCACTCATAACGGAGCGGTCTGTAAGAGATCCGGGGAGAGTACTCTCCACACACCCATCCTCTTGTTTGACCCATATCATTATTCGATAGATATCACTAACAACCAATCGGTCTCCGTATCTTTGCTTTGAAAAAGCAATGCCGAATTCGTCCAAAGCGCTCAAAAGGAAGTGAATTGGGGGGTCTCGTGTTGCCGATTATTTAATAAACCCTTCTGAATCCACATCTGTCCGACCTTCTGATACCTATGACAGACCATCCCCAACCTGCCCTAAAATCAACATAAAAGCCTTGCAATTAACTGCCTATTTTCGACGAGTACAGCGGATACTATACAATACCCCGCCTCGGTATACCCGTTATAGTAGTTCGGGTTCGGATCCCTTATCGATAGAGCATACCTTGTTGCCACCCCACTATCAAAGCTACCCCAGCTGTGAACTATTGACACTCGCCGCGACATCTCCAAACATCATTGAAAAATATGGCACCAGGCGTGGTTTTGAGCTCAGGACCGGCAGTGCCAAAGGAGGATATGTCGAACTTGGCGTCTGTTGTTTCTGACTGGGATAACACACTATTATTCTATCTCAATGGAACGAAGGTCGAGCTCGAGTCAATTGATCCAGAGGTGACGTTGTTGGAATATCTGCGGGGTATTGGGTTGACAGGAACAAAACTCGGATGCGCAGAGGGAGGTTGCGGTGCATGCACGGTGGTGCGTAATTATATCCTTGAGAGTCTAATATCTGTGCTGGGTTATTGATTGTTTCCGCATTCAGGTTGTCTCGCAATATAACCCTACGACGAAGAAAATTTACCACGCCTCGGTCAATGCGTGCCTGGCGCCATTGGTCAGTGTTGATGGGAAACATGTTATCACAGTGGAAGGAATTGGCGATACAACAAAGCCGCATCCCGTGCAAGAACGGATCGCGAAGATGCATGGATCTCAGTGTGGTTTCTGTACTCCGGGAATCGTTATGGTAGGTGGCGGTCACTGTTTGCAATGCATATTCTGATAATCGAACAGAGCCTTTATGCGCTTGTTCGGAATAACCCAGAACCCACAGAACATGATGTAGAGGAAGCTTTCGATGGCAATTTATGCAGATGTACGGGCTACAGACCTATTCTTAATGCCGCTCAGACGTTCAGTACCTCCTCTGGTTCTCCTAAAAAGGCTTGCGGTCCCTCGGATGGTGGCTGTTGTATGCAGAATGCAGACGGTGAATTACCAGTTGGATGTTGCAAGAATAAATCGAAGAATGAGGAGCCACCCATCACTAAGAAGTTTACGCCGCCAGGATTTATTGAATATAATCCAGAGACAGAATTGATATTCCCACCAGCCCTCCAAAAACACAAGTTCAAAGCGCTGGCATTAGGTAACAAAAGGAAGAAGTGGCTACGTCCAATGACGTTGGAGCAACTTCTTCAGATCAAGGCGGCACTCCCATCGGCAAAGGTCATTGGTGGTTCCTCGGAGACTCAGATTGAGATCAAGTTCAAAGCAATGCAATATTCTGTCTCTGTCTTTGTTGGAGACATCCCAGAGTTGCGTGGCTTTTCATTAGAAGACGAATACCTCTCTATTGGTGGGAACATTACTCTAACGGATCTCGAAGGCGTTGCAAAGCAGGCAATTGTCAAACATGGACCCTCAAAGTCACAACCCTTCAAGGCTATACTGAAACAATTGGAGTATTTTGCTGGACGCCAAATCAGGAATGTTGGCACACCGGCTGGAAATCTTGCCACCGCATCTCCAATATCTGATCTTAATCCCGTGTTTTTGGCAACCAACAGTGTCATCATTGCAAAAAGCCTTGAGGGTGACACCGAAATCCCAATGAACAAATTTTTTAAAGGTTACAGAACGACTGCACTTCCAGGAAATTCAGTTATTGCGGAAATACGAGTACCCGTAGCAAAGGAGACCGGGGAGTACATTCGGACATATAAACAATCAAAGAGGAAGGATGACGACATTGCTATTGTCACCGCAGCTTTGCGGGTGTCATTGGACGATGAGGGATTGGTTGAGTGTGTGAATCTTGCGTATGGTGGAATGGCGCCGACTACAGTTCAAGCAAAGAACGCCATGGAATACCTGGTGGGCAAGGCCTGGGGGGATGAAGAGGTTCTTGAAGGAGCCATGAACGCTTTGGAATCGGATTTCAATCTCAGCTACGGAGTTCCTGGTGGAATGGCGGTTTATAGGAAGTCACTCGCGTTCGGATTTTTCTACCGGTTTTGGCACGAAACTGTTACAGAACTAAAGGGTACGGCTTCTGAAGCGGACGACCTAGTGCCTGAGATTAAGAGGGATATTTCCTTTGGGAAGAGAGACCACGACACAGCACAAGCTTATAAACAACGGGTTCTCGGACAAACGAAGGAGCATGTTTCTGCAATGAAGCAAGTTACTGGCGAAGCGCAATACACGGATGACATCCCAAAAAGCACAAACGAGTTAATTGGATGTTTAGTGTTAAGCACAAAGGCACACGCAAAGATCCTCAGCGTAGATAGCTCCCCTGCATTGGAGGTCCCTGGTGTTGTGGCATATGTGGATCATAACGATCTGCCATCTCCAGAGGTAAACTGGTGGTAAGTAGCAGTTTTCTGAGACACTGTATGACAGGTTTAACGTTTACATACAGGGGTGCTCCTATGTGTGATGAAGTTTTCTTCGCCGTCGATGAGGTGTTCACCGCAGGACAACCTATCGGTATGATTCTGGCCGTATCACAGCAAGCGGCTGCCGAAGGTGTTCGAGCAGTTAAAATAGATTATGAAGAGCTTCCGGCGATTTTCACGATTGAGGAGGCGATCGAGAAAGAAAGTTTCTTTAACCACTACCGGTACATTCGACGCGGAGATCCCATCAAGGAGGCTTTGGCGAAGGCAGACCATGTTTTCAGTGGAGTGTCGAGAATGGGCGGACAGGAGCATTTCTATTTGGAAACGCAGGCTGTTGTAGTCATTCCCAAGCCTGAGGGTGGAGAGATTGAGGTTTGGAGTTGTACCCAGAACCCGACAGAGACGTATTTACTACAGTGTTTTGGTTCTTTAGGAACATTTTGCTAATGATATATTAGACAAACTTATATCGCCCAAGTCTGTGGAATTCCCGCCAATAGAGTAGTAGCCAAAGTAAAACGTCTCGGTGGTGGCTTTGGAGGAAAGGAAACCAGGTCCGTTCAGCTTGCTGCCATCGCGGCTGTGGCTGCGAAGAAACACAAACGCCCGGTCCGGTGCATGCTCAACAGAGACGAGGATATTGTCACATCTGGTGGACGACATCCGTTTTTGGGGTACTGGAAAGTTGGTGTCATGAATGATGGCAAGATTATTGCGCTAGATGCAGAGGTTTTTTGCAACGGAGGTTGGACACAGGACCTTTCCGCTGCTGTAAATGATCGTGCTCTGTCTCATATCGACAACTGCTACAATATCCCCAATGTTGATGTACGAGGCCAACCTTGCAGGACTAATACCGTCTCGAACACGGCTTTCAGAGGATTCGGAGGCCCCCAGGGTATGTTCATTGCAGAGAGCTACATGGAGGAAGTTTCTGATCGACTGGGTATTCCCGTTGATAAGCTAAGGGTACAACTCCTTGGTGCTTTGAGGTGGATACACGCTAACGGATTGTCTTGTAGGAGATTAATTATTATAAGGAGGGTGATGTCACACATTTTAATCAGAAGTTGGTCGATTATCATGTTCCCTTGATGGTGGAACAGCTCAAAGGAGAAGCGGGTTATGAAAGCCGCCGACAAGCAGTTGACGAGTTCAACAGCACCCACAAATGGAAGAAGAGGGGTTTGTCGTTGATCCCCACCAAATTTGGTATCAGTTTCACTGCTCTTTTCTTGAACCAAGCCGGTGCACTAGTACACATCTACCATGATGGATCTGTACTCGTAGCACATGGCGGAACGGAAATGGGCCAAGGGCTGCATACAAAGATGGTCATGGTAGCTGCGGAGGCTCTTGATGTTCCAATGGAGGACGTCTTCATCTCTGAGACGGCTACAAACACCGTGGCAAATACGTCTTCCACTGCAGCCTCTGCATCCAGCGATCTGAACGGTTATGCGATTCTTGATGCCTGCGAACAACTGAACGAGCGCCTCAAGCCGTACCGCGAGAAGTCCGGACCTGACGCAACCATGAAGCAGCTGGCCCATGCCGCCTATTTTGACCGAGTTAATCTCAGCGCGAACGGTCACTACAAGACACCTGATGTCGGCTACACATGGGGACCAAATGTCGGTATGATGTACTTTTACTTCACGCAAGGTGCTTCACTCTCGGAGGTTGAGATTGATACGTTGACCGGAGATTGGACTTGTTTGCGCTCGGATATCAAGATGGATATTGGACGGAGCATCAACCCAGCCATTGACTATGGTCAGATCGAAGGCGCGTTCATCCAGGGCCAGGGTCTTTTTACGACTGAGGAGATGCTGTGGTTACGGAACAATGGTCAAATATTTACGAAGGGCCCTGGAGCGTATAAGATCCCGGGTTTCAGAGACATTCCGCAAGAGTTTAATGTCAGCTTTCTGAAGGATGTTGAATGGAAGAATTTGAAAACCATCCAAAGAAGCAAGGTACTTGTCCTTCCTATCACCCTGCGGATTTGCAGTGCTAATTTGCCATCGTTAGGGTGTTGGTGAACCACCGCTTTTCATGGCAAGCTCCGTCTTCTTTGCTATTAGAGACGCTCTCAAGTCGGCACGAAAGGAACACGGGTGTGAGGAAGTGCTGTCCTTGGTTTCGCCTGCGACTCCTGAGAGGATTAGACTGTCATGTGCGGACGACATCATTAAGAGGAGTTACGTTGAGCCGAAGGAGGGAGAGAAGGGCTGGTTCATACAGATATAACTAACTAATGGTGTGGTTTGTTTGGAACTGAGGTGGTTTTATTTTGCTGTTGATATCTTTTGATCTGGCCTTCTGTTTGTACTTGGACGTTGTGTAGTATGTTGGATCTATTCCATTGTTTCGTCGTTATGGGGTATTATTTGTATTGATTGGAAATTTGCATCACCCACTTGATTTGTTCACCAATTATAGCATCATTCCTTAGTCGTATCATTTGATTGAATCCATTAATTGGTATGTGTGGCCCTTCATTATACCATATTCAACGTCGCTGTGATATCCCCAGGCTTCACCAGTCCAGCACGACGTTTAGTTTATCAAGGAAGGTACATATCAGCAAGCTACTTCCTACGTGTCGGTTGGGTATTCCCCTGTGGTATTATCAGAGCACCACCACCACCACCTATTACACGCTTTTCTCCGCCGTCTAAAGAGCACCAGTCCTAGCAACCTCACTCCCATGTTTCCTAACCACCTCATCTAACATATCCTTCATCTTCGCACACCCATCAACAGCAACCGCCAACATACCCTCCAGCAGAGAAATATGCACCTTATTCTCCATCTGCAGCAGTATGATCTTCTCAGTCGCACCCATGGTCGCAACTGTAAGCGTGGGTAGATCCGAATCTTCGATCCCATTAACATCCAGCAGCGGTTCCCCCGGCGATGAATCGTCGGACGACTGTGACAGTGTCGTCCCGGAGGTCATCCCGACCACATAGTCCGTCATGGGCACGCCGGCATCGATGAGCGCGAGCGTGGCCGCGTTCACACACGTGGCCAGCTCACCGCCGTCTTGCGAGAGGATGTGCAGTGAAATCGTGATCTCGCTGCGCGGGTGCAGGTGTGTCAGGATCGCTTCGGCGAAGGTGCGTTGCAGCATCATGCACATCTCTTGTACTCGCCTACTCAGAATCAGTACACTACCTTTCCATGGTGAGGGGAAAACAAACTTATCATTCTTTCCCCGTCGCTTCCGCTCCGTCCCGCTGAACGCCGCATACGTCACCTCGACCGTCACTGATGCCTTGTCGTGGAGTTGCTTGCTCCGCATGCTGGCCTCTGCCGGGCCAGTTACGGTGCACACGACTTTGGTGTTTCCCTGCTCTACATATGAGGACCCGTCGGCGGCCGCAGGCTGTGTTGAAAGTTGCGCATGAAACCGGCGGATTTCGTTCCATCGTCGTCCGTCCACGCGGAGGCCTTCGGGGGAGAGAATCTCATAGCGCGACTGGGGAATGCGAGTTAGGATATGTGTAGGCGTAATTAAGTAGGAGGCGTACCATAGTTTGTGGGGTGATTGGGGGATATTACTAGCGGCTCTGGTGGTTGAAAGGTAGAGTGGGACGGAAAGTAGGGACGGAAAGGTTGTAAAAAAAACAAGGTTATATCACGTCAAACTCTCAAGCAACAAATAAAAGCATAACTACTTGTTGAACATAATTGGAACCCTTTTTTATTGCATTACTTTCATTTTGCTACAATAGAGGAATCGACTGCAAAATGTTTCATTTTCGTCGGCTAAAAAAAACATAAAAAGTGCCGCCGCCCATCTATCCATCCGATTAACTCTCAACAAAGAGCCGGACTATTTAAGCCATTTTTCCACTAATTTACTGGGCACCGCAGTTCTCGATAGAGATGGTACCACTGGTGCGACCGCTGTTGTCGAGCGACTTGCTTTCCATATTTTGGATAACGTCCTGTCCTCCAACAACCTCGCCGAAAACCACGTGCTTTCCGTCGAGATGGGGAGTCTTGACAAACTATTGTACACCGTGGTTAGCTGGATTGTGCATTAGGGATCAGGAGTGGGATTGAAGACTTACAGTAATGAAGAACTGAGAACCGTTGGTGTTGCGGCCAGCGTTGGCCATGGACAACAAGTAGGGCTTGTCGTGCCTCTTGATGAAATTCTCATCCTCGAACTTCTCGCCGTAGATGGAGCGTCCACCGGTTCCCTGTGAGAAGCGATGATGTCAGTTTTCACTCGTGAACCATGTCATTAATAGTAGACATACGTTTCCACGGGTGAAGTCACCACCCTGGGCCATGAAGCCGGAGATGACACGGTGGAACTTGGACTTGATGTAGCCCTGGCCGACCTCCTTGTTCAAGCAAAGATCACGGAAGTTCTTAGCGGTCTTGGGGACAATATCGTCGTAGAGCTTGAACTCGATACGGCCCCAGTTGTGCTCTGTGGAAGGCAGTGCTTGTCAGCAGTTATTCTAATTGAGATGGGTCGATGGATGGATGCGCCTCGATGATGCCCAAGTAGTAGAGATAGGAAGGGAAACATACTGTTGCCGGAAGTGTCGGTCCAGACGACGTCAAAGAAGGGGTTGGCCATTGTATTGGGAGTTGAGAGAAAACGGGCTTGGTAGAATGAAGGAGTGGTTCTGGTGTATTGTTTTAGGAGTGGGGAGGCTTTGGGGAGGAGTGTTGTTGGTGATGATGAGCAGGAAGAGAGGGGTCGCAGGAGCGGGGTAAAATAACGGGAGGCAGCCATGTTTGACGGTTCTTATGAGTAAGGAAGCGGGGTTGGGATGGAGGGACGGGTTTGAGATTTTGGATAGGCCCCTACTCTACTCTGAAGTGCTACGTAAACCACTACTGCTAAGTAACCGCTGCCTCTTTGAGGCGCCGCACGCAGCTTCCATGGATTTCTAGCCCGGCAATTGGCTAGTTCTGTCTCGGTGGTTGTCGTGAGCAAGAGCTGGCGAGCCACCGAAGCAAACACATTTCAGATGGCGAGGTCCGCCGCCATCGAACAGCTGCTACGCAAAATACTTGCTTGCTTGAACACAGATGCACACCACTCTTGACAGGCAGCGAGCAAGGATGTAGACGCTCACCAGTGAGACGCCGAGTTTCATCGGCCCCGCTCTTGATGTTACACTTCTCTTTCGTCTGATTTTGCCTCTCAACCACAAATGGAGGCAAACAACCTTTGAGTCTGGAGCAAAGCGACGAAATCAATCCCGAACTCTCTACCGTGCTTGTGCTGCAGCATGGGGTGCGCCTTAAAATACCCTTCTGCCGCGTTTACATCCAAAGATACACCATTGATGGCGTCTGCATTGTTTCCCCAAACACCAGTGCCGAGCGAGCACTGAACACCATGCAGCGGCGGCGACGGCGGTTGGTTCGCCGGAGGTGGCATAACATCAAAGACCCCGCATCTCGGATGCGCACCCTACATAAAGTAGAGATCGATCAATCAGAATGTCCCACTCGGGTACGCATCTCGGGATGAATAAATTGTGGCCATTTGAGCGGGTATCGTACTCGGAATAGCTTTTAGTCTTAGAGAACTCTCTTTGAAATATCCAACCCTTAACCAAGTCTTGACCGTGTTCCAGAGCATGTGACCTCGTCTTGGCGGCAGGAATAAACAACATGGGCACTTGCCACACGTCTCCCCCCAACCTCTCCCTCTCACCCACCACCGTACCTTCAATTCCATCCACACAAAACCTTATAACACCGCCATCACCTATCCACTTTGTACCTTAATTCTACGTTCTACCATCACAATGTCAAGCTCTGAGACCACCAACTCGCCTGTTGCTGAACAGGTTGCCGACAAAGGCAAGGGCAAGGCTCCCGAGCTCGTTGAAACTGAAGACGAGTCCTCCGATGAGGAGATGCCTGCTGGTGATGTATGTCTATATCCCTTCACTCGGACTTTTATCAATTGAACTTAGCTGACGTGGTTTGCTCCTACAGTTAGCCATGGACTTGGAAGGTATGTATGAGCTCATCATCGATGGACCTACCTTTCCTACACAACAGCGCAACAAACCACTGTCTCAAGTATCAGAATCTAACAAACACTCATCGTAGATGTCGAAGAAGATGATCTTGCCGAGATTGACACTTCCAACATCATCCAGAGCGGCCGCCGCACCCGTGGTGCAAAGATTGACTTCAAGGCCGCTCAGGAGAACGAGATGATCGACGACGACGACGATGAGGATGACGACGACGACTTCCAAGCGCCTAAGGAGGATGGCGATGACGATGCGATGGATACCAAGTAATGTAGCAATACGCTATCCAGGATTTGATCTATCTCTGATTTCTCTGATTTCTTGTGTATTTCGGGGGGGCAAGGCTGGGAAATATCGTCATCATTCTTGTAGCATTCGAATTGGGATAATATAAAAACGAAGGGCGTCGGGATGTCTTTTAGTTAGCGTCTGCCCATAAGTTACGGTTATTCCTGAGAGTTTATCTGTTCTTCGTCTTCTCGTGTTGGCTTGTACAAATACGCTGAGATGTATGCAGCCAGATGCCCCTTTTTACAGTAAATTCGTTTACCGAAACCACCGTCTGTAGCCTCGCATGAATCGCCAACTAGCATCTACACTAAATATAAGTAAATGGTGATTGGGTGTACCCAATTATCTATCCAGGAAACCCTTTCAGACTCCTCACAATCTCTCCAATCTCAAATGCTAACCTCCGGATTACTTTTTCTCCCCATTCCTTCCCCCCCGCAGCCTTCCTCACGAACATCACTCTTCCATCATTACTCTCCACATCATCATCCCCGACTACGCCACTATCCAACGTCTGCACGTAGATAGTCATGTCGGGTCCAACGCAGCTTCTCCAAACGGTGGCACACCATTGCCAGTGTTCCAACGGCGACAATCCATCCGTACTTAAACGTAGAGCAGCAGCGTCAGACCGAGAGAGTATGTAGCGATTTATCAATACTAATTGTGGCTGTGGTGGTGAGTCAAAAGTATTTGATGTTTGTGTGTTTGATTGTGAGGTCGCCACGATCCTCCGCACCTCGGAAGATTTACGTCGCCAGAAGGCTACATGATTAAGGTATCGTGCAGCATCGGCGTCGTCCGTCTCTTTGTCTTTCTCAAGTCCGGTACTATTTAGCAGACCCTCCAGGTACGCCTCCGAAAGACCCGTAAGCTCATCCGGCTCGTCAATTAGGTATACCGGCTCAGTCTTTTCAATCTCCATTGACAAAGCTCGGTAGAGATCCGTCACAATACCAACCTCGTCACCATCCACTGATATGATGGGCATGCGGGTGACTGCGGGCGTGCCAAAGGGCGGGAGAGACAGCGAGGATATCGGTGGACAAATTTTATTGATTGCATGAACTTTTTTGAGTATAGGAATAGCCCTTATAGAAAAATCACTCGAGGTTTGCGTGCCAAAATGCGAGATCGGATAGCCATTGTCAATACCGTCATGTTCCAATGCGGGTGTCGGGGACTCATTGTCAAAGCTACCCTGTCGGAGATACGGGTCAATATTGGGGTCGCTGCCATGACCGTATTGCGTTGTATACAAGCTCTGCTGGAGAAGTGGGGGGCCCGGCAGAGATGCGGATGAAGGAGACATTGACGTGTTGAGTTTTCGTCTTTTAGGGGGGCTTTGCAAACTTGCACCGATCATATCATCATCTTCATTTCGTAGGCCAAGCTGCAATAGTGCCTCGATCCCGGCCTGTTCGACCCCAACCCCACTTCCACTGCCCACACTTTCACGGGAAGTTGTATCATCTGGACTTCCTATCTTCCTCGTGGAAGCAGTGCTGGTTGAGTTTCGGATGGTCCTCCGGGTGGATACAGAAGAGGCAGGAGTTTGAGGGGTAGGGAGAGCTCCAGTTCGACCACCACAGTTGGGACATATGGCAGTTTCCAGTGCAGGCGCAGGTGACGTAGCTGCCGCCACCGCAGCCGCAGCCGCAGCGTTCCTTTTACCGCTCCGTCGTGGCTGATATCGATATTGCGGGTATCTTTGTAGATGCTGACGTTTCTCTTCCTATAGCATGTGTGTTAACGGTGTTCTGTGATACGATGAAGCTGATATTGACGGACATCTGCGTGACTTTGCCATACAGCTTTGACTTCGTCACCGCTCCTTTTCCACATTTGGCCAATTATTTTTGAAATTTCTGGATTTGGTTTGCCGGGATACTGTGCTACAACTGCAGCGTGGTGATGTTGCCGAAACAGTATGAAGGCTATAAAAAACTTCCAGTCAGTTTTTTTCGCCTTATAGACAGTCCGCATACTGTATGATAGCGACTCGTCCATCAATCATGCATTAAAAGTCTAGACTAACCGTTCCGAGGCCTTGGTATTCTAGTTGGGGCCTGGCAAAGACATATTGAGTGAGGAGAGGTAGTTGTCAATCCAAAGTCGGACGCCATTGCCGCCATTGGCCTCTCACATGTTGACTTCGGATCAGTCATAGAAACTGCTGTTATATCCAGTTCGTCTTTCGACTGAGATGAATGTTGAGGAGATATGACTACTGGTTGCGTAGAGTTTCCCAGTGAGAACTGTTGCTTCTCGCTTTCTTCCTGTACCCGCTGCTGAGATATGCCTCCGATTGAACTAGCTCCCAATTGATGATGCTCACTGACAGTGTCTGCCTGCTGTAACGCTGCTACTGCACGTGCTTGGTGAGAAGTTGGGTCGTGCGGCACAACCATAGCAGCAATATCCTCTTCCCTTAACAAACCTCCGGCAGAAGATTCCGTTGTCAATGCCAAATTGGTAGCAGAAAGTCCGCCGTTTGCGTGGGTATTGGGGCCTTCTAAGAGGCTCAGAACCCCAGCTTCATCGGCATCAGTATGAGTGGCAACAGCGGCAGTAATCGCTGCGGCAACCTCTGGCATAGCCTCTCGTTATTTGCTTCGGCCGCTTGTCGAGCCACGAGCTGATGATATCAGCAGACCTCGGGCTCCCAGTGACAAAACCAACTAGCAGCTCTGTTCGTATGTGGTATTAATCAAGCGCCTCGGGTCAATATGCACTTTGGTTCCGAGACCAAGTTGTAGTGTTGACAAGAATGGGGAACCGTTGAATGAAGCACAGGCTAAATTTCTAGCTGGTGAAGGTTGACATAGACAAGAACGAAAGGTCTAGAGCAAATGAATGAGCATTTCATATCAATATTGATACACATGTCCAGCCGAAGTGACGAGCACCTACATTGCTCTGAGATTGTGGCCACTACTAGTTGTTGGCGGTTGTTGGTGGTTGGTGGATGATGGATTTTGACGAGAACTTGACTTGCAAGGATCAGTTAGCGATAAGGTTTGCGTATGCGGCTCGAGTGTTTACCACAGCCTAAATTTACGAAGCTACACTTTAAAGTACTCAAGTACCCAAGGGTTTATCTTGGCGATTGCCTGACAGCTACAAGTACTTAAGACTTGCTTCGATCACGATACAGTGTTGGGTACATACTTTATCCATACCTCGATTTGCACGAATTTCTGCTTCAGAACTTCCTGACAATTTGTGTGATCGATCTGCCTGGCATAGCATAAAGGCCTGCTTTTTCATCTCCCCACCTTCCGCGTCTTCCCTTACCCTTCATATTCTGCACCCCGTCCGCTCCAGACATGACAGACAAATCTGTTGCCACAGCTCAGGTTGAGGGAGCCAGCGGGATCTCGTATCCAGCCCTAAAGAAAGAGGTTAAAAGGCTCCCTCAATCTTATCAAGCAGCAGCTCCACCTGGAGGATAGGGTCGATAGCGTATGTCTGCCCTGTTTTCAACGTTGTACCCTATCTGCCCATGAGAATAGCAATGAACCGATGTCGTTGTGTTCTAGAAAGCCGCCAGTGAAGCCAGTGCTGCTCTTGTCGAAAGTTTCCGGCTCGACCTTGCACAAAATTAGAAGACCTTTCGCTGGCTTCTGAGGGTGGGGCAGTATCAAAGCTGTTATGTATAGTAACCCCGAATACATGTTTCTTAGTTGTTTTCCTGTTTTACTCTTTGATCGTTCATATTAATTGCTAATCAATATTCACAATTATCCAGCGCAAGAACTTCAACAATGTGCGTTATGATTTCTCGGAGGCCTTATACCGTATATTAATTGATTCTATGATCGTGGCATGTTTCCTTAAGGTCCTCGAATTGTTCCCCAAGACCCCCCAAAAATTGAGGTGTTGGCACCCATCAACAGCTCTTGTGCAAGCTTCCGCTGGCAGGATGGGTCCACGTCACATGAACATCTTCCCCGAGATGGACCTTTCTGTTGAGATTAAGAATAGGCGGAATTCGGGTAACCAGATGGTCCAAGGTTTTTATTCCGACGGCGACAAGTATTTTTGTCCACTAGTAACGAGGGGAAAGTCTACGAGTCACACAGATTTGATGTCAATGACCCGCAACACCTCAAGGTTGTTTTCAATTAGATAACTACGATACTCGTCTGTGCCGCTAACTTTAGCTCGAATTCGATCGAGCCCAAGAAGTTAGGGAAGGAGTAAGATGCTAAAGTCCAGAACTTCCACAACGAGATGTTCTTACGCCTCTATAGTCATGAAAAGACCGACGCTGAAGACGGTATTGATATGGATCTGACGCTTATCGACGATTCCAATCTCGAAGTCCAAGAAGACACCAGTCTCAGTGTACGTCTCGGCATGTGTCCATGCTGATTGGCCGATTACGGTATTCTTCCTAAGCGGCCCGGCTTCTTGCAGGCCAGCCAGCCCGGGCCACTTAGAAACATTGGCTCAGCCTGGGTGTCCTTCCGCGAGTGCCCCAAGGCTTTTTCGGAGCTTCACTTCACAGAGAGACTAGCTCAAATGTTCTTCGACTTTCCTAGTCATTTGCCTGACCCATGGTCTTGTACGTTCCCACCGCATACAATTTCAGAGCCACCGATGCGATTTTATATTTGATTGGTTGTATCTCTTTTTACTAGACTAGCTATGTGGATCCTTGTCGCTTTTTGTTCTATTCTCATCGCCCGGTTGCTGCAACTGGTGAATGATCGTATCATACTTATCATGGCTGCTTCTGGTTCCTTGGGGGCTCTCGAGCTCAACTTTCTATCTGCTTCACCTTACTCATGTTTGGACCTTTCCCCTCATTTCTACAAATGGACAATAATCCATAATTGAGACAGTACTGAATATTTCATGTAACTATAGATATGCATGGCCATTATTATGCTACAGCAGAGCGTCAAAGTACAATTACATTGGCCTTCTCGAATAGATCAAGCCGGTCATTCTCAGTTTCAAATCTAAATCTATGAAAAGAGAATGTATTATTAGTCTTTTCTCATTAGAGATAGAACATACTACTGTCAGTGGGGTTGCTCGGGACCTCTTACTTTATTCGTGTGATTATATGATGTGCCAAACCAGGACACGTATCGTGACCTTCAGATCTCTGCTACTGCTCCTTTATTTCTACTTGCTTTGATAGAACTTCGTTCTCACAACTTCCCCCTCCTCTCCATCAATAATGAGCCTCTTACCATCGACAGTTCAACTTCCACTACCTCGATAGGAAAAGCTTATAGCTAAATACACACACTAGCTAGGAGTTGTTATATAGCTGCGGTGCATGTCTATCCGTCGTTCTTTGGTCAGAAATCGCTGAGCTCACTACAAGAGACTGTGAGGAAGTGATTTGATACGATAGCTGAGATAATTCCATATACTCTCTTGACCCTAGAAGTCTGTTTACTTATTTAATTAAGCTTGTTAGTTTTGTGCGTAACCGAGGTTGAGAAATTACAAGTGAGATTTTTGGATTTGCCCGGGGGCCAATCTCTAATATAATTTTCAACAGTGGGTTGCACCGGTATAGCAGGGGGATTTGGCGATGGGGAGGATCTAAGATCAAGTGGAAATTGGGAAATCAGTATTGTGTAACCTTACGTTCGATCGCGTTCACGATAGGCACTAAGGCCGCGGGATCCAAAAAATGCACCCATATATATCCTGTGCAGTGCCAATGGTGGAAACTGGCACCTAAGATATTTAATTATGGACCTATCACCCTGGAGTTAGCAGAGTACTCACTCCGCATCTTGGATTCGATACAATTCAAGGCAGACTTTAATTATTCTGATATATGAGTTGTATATTAAGAAGGGTTTCTTATACATTTCGATATACATATATATATATATATCCAGGAAATACTTAGCGAATTATAATTAAACCACTATTGTTTGTCCAAGATTTCACATTAAATATCCTACAACCTCTTTTGCCATGATTTTGTGTGCTCGAGCACCGAGATGCAAGTTGTCCCTACGTATACTCCCAGTGAGCACCGGCCGCAAAGATGATTGCTGGTTGGATGAAAGACTTACCACATCAAATATCTTTCTGGATGGTCACACCTCTCACCATTTTCTTTCAGGCAAGCACTTCTAACATCTTGCCAGCCGCCTTTCTTACCGCTTCTTAAAGTATCTATGAACCATTGACCTGCATCCCATAACATTACCGTTCCGCCTTTCCACCTCTCCGCCCGCTTTTCCAGCTCTTCGTTCCACTTCTTACGTAGAAACACGGCGTTTCTTAATTCTTGGCCGTTAGTATCATTTCCAAGGCGGTATTTCTCCCACGCCGGTAAAAGTGTTCTGCAGAAGATTGTGTTAGTGCCGCCTTATTGTGACTGCTTGGGGATTCGAGCTTACACATCTATAGCAGTCGGTACCAAAACCTGCAAAGGATCAGCCCAATGTCGAGCAACCCTCCCTAACTGGTCAAACATCGAATCCAAGCTCGCCTCCACCGCCGAGATCCCATCTTGTCTATCTAAAGACGAGAACTCCCACACATCATTGGTGCCAAAGAAGAGCACAAACAAACTTGACCTTTCTGGGCCGAATCCCTTGTTGCGCGCCCTCGTCTCATATTCGATCCATCGGTCCACTTGGTCTCTCAAATCTGGAGATGTTGTGTTGAACACGATATTGTCCACAACCGCTCCTACGAACCCTTGGGATGGCTTGATAGGGGCAAAAGAGTCACATGAAACATGGAGGCTGTGACAGACATTTGAGGCCCAAGTCGATGGTATTACTGTCTGCATGTTTTCGCGGCGTTGTAGCTCACCGGCGGAGGGAATTGCACTAGATTCGTCGCCAAAGATGACGATACGGCGAGGAAGTAGGCCGATTGCTGGTATGACATGTTAACGAACATCCCTCCAGGGCATTTATTGGGAGGGGCTCGTATGCTCACCCTTTCTGTACGAAATTCGTAATGACGTCCAGCAAAGGCAGGATAATAACAAAAGAAACACTAATACAGAGAAACGAGCGTGGGCCTTCATTTTTTGAAGACTAGAATGAATAAGGAAACAACGATCAAAAGAGTGTGATGCCAGTACTAGAGTATCAAAGGCATTGGAACAAAGGGATTGGGGAGAGTTGGAATGTCTAAGATAGGAGACATGTTATTTCTGTCTTGCTGACACGGCACGCATTGACTCTAGTTGCAATGCCTGAAGCAGTTCGTTCCTTACTGCTTCTGTAAGCGGTGATCCAGAGATCTCCATGGATTATACGAAACTGGCTGGCTACAGCCGTCATGCACGGACGGCAACTAGAAGTTGCCAGCCCTATGAAGTACTCTAATTTACATCCTAGGAAAATTGAATAAAATAATTCGGGGCTAACCTATCTGGTCACCCCACAATTTCGCACTTCAAGTGGGTTTTGAAGCGCAGAGACACGCTTCACTCCATTTACCCTTAATAAGCGTAACCGTGACCACGAAACCGGACAGGCTCCGTGAGACGATACGCAGATTCTTTTGCTTTGTTTCCGATCTATTCAAATCCGTTGCGAGCTTTGGTTCGTATGTCCTCTCCTATCCCTCATTCCGGTGCTAATGGTGTACATCTGAACAGCGTGCCTTAGCAAGCTCCATATCACTACACGCGAGACCAACGTCCTCAAACACGCGTCATGGTCGACAATTGGCACCTCACCCTTTCCAACAAGTAACCTTTCACGCAAAAACGGTGCTGCTGAGCTTGATTCTATGTTGACGAAGAGGTTTTGACTTGTGGACCCTAACCCTACCTCTAATTGTTGTTAGGAACACATCGGAGAAACGCATCCGGGGTGGGGAGAAGTTTGCAAATCCCATCGGTATCTAATCTCGGGAGTCCAGGCGTACCGAGACCAGATACCCACATGGCCAAGGGAGTTTATTATTCGGCTCTGGCTCCGGCTCCGCACGTGACTCAGTGGTTCGGTGAGCATATGCTTGCTGCGAATATTTCCTCACGACTATTACCGTATCCAACAAACTTGTTTTGGCGCAAACTTCCATAGCGTATACCTTAAGCACAACACCCCGCTCTCATCGCTGATATCGCCGCCCTCAAAGGAACGACTACTAGATCATCAATATACGACAACAAAATAATACTTTGACGTTGCGTTCCGATACAGTGTTTTCTGTCAATGGATCGACCAGCACCCAGCAGTCTTTGAAATAAGTGATCGAAACGGTCGGTCGGACTGCTGAAAGAGCACGGCTTGCAACAATTTTATGGCAAATCTACGTCTTACCGTGGACTTCGATTGATGGCGAGCTCGTCGGCAATGGTGCCTTACCGTAACCAAACTTATGGCGACAAATTTGTTGCGACTGGGCGGGGCGTGCGCGATTTGGATCGCCTGTACATTTGTGTTTGCAAACGGGAACGGTCGAGCTTGAAAGCGGTGGATAGGCAAGAGGAGGAGAGACGAAGTGAAAATGGAAGGTTCGAATGACCCTTGGAACATCTAGGATCAACATGGAAACATGAAACGCGCGGCTCAAGGGGAACAGAGAAGAACTTCTCAACCACTGTTTAATAATAAATATGTGAGTAGATCTCTGGTGCGTGAGAGTGGGGTTGAAAACCAGAAGCACTTTGGTTGATTGAACATCTAGGTATCGATCGGTATCACAATTGACTCTGGTCCTTTGATTTTATTGCGAACGACCACTCTGGCTAGAGCAGATAGCGGCCAAGTTGATTGGGTGCTTCCCACCAACTCTGTCAGGGGATGCGCGCTGTGATTGGCCGAGATGCTCTTGGCGTTACGCAAAATCCTCTGGTCGCTACATAAGTTGTCGAGCTCCCCCTGAGAACCTTTCTTCCCTCTTCCTCGCGGATTTTGAAATTCATTCCCAAACCCTCATCCCACCACCTGCCCATCGCCGCCGCACTCTGTATCGCCAACTCTCCGCCATCCGCACACCACAACGGACGGAACGGAAAAAAAATTACCGAAAAGTCCACATCACCGCGAGCAATTTATTTTGTTGCGCTCCTTTCCTTTTTTTAGCTGGATATATCTGGCGCCCATTTGTTGAACATTTTTACATTTACATTTCCGACACATTTCTGGCCTGCTCTGCTGACTCATCTGCCGCCACGGAGTTACTTGCGCGCTACTTGATCCTTTCCTCTCCATCCATCCTCGCTTCACCTCCGTCTCCTTCAAATATCCTCCATCCATCATTCTCCACCCTCCACTCTCTACTCTCCCATTTCTTCAGCCTCGACCCTACCCCGCCACGCCTCCCCACCCAACAACAGACTAATCAAACCCACCAACGGATAACGAATACCACGCCTTACCCTGAATTTTTTTTGCCAAGGCACTTTCACATTTCAAGATCCAGATCCACATCTCTCACAGCACGCGACGGATACCATCGATAAACTTTTTTTCAGCCTCAATACTTACCACGTTTCCCCTTCAACCCTCAACAACACTAACCTCCGACACCGGCTCTTACGTCCAAACTCCGACCCAGTCGATCCTCTGCTGTTTGTCTCTTGCCTCATCGGTAGCACCTACTAGCACTAGTCACGTTCCGGATCAACTCGTCATCGTCGCCGACGGTCGCTACGCTAGATACCTCTGAACGCGTCCATCCCCTCATCATCACGGCCGGTGGACGAGTAAGTGCTTCAGAAACCTCTCTTGGTACCTCAAGTCCGGAAACACCCCCCGTCCTTCCATGGCAGTGATGAGCCCACAGCCTCCCATCAGTGCCCACGATCAAAAAGTTTCATCTGCTGCTCCTACTCCTGCTTCGGCGGGCGCAGGTAGCATGGCATCGGATGAGGCGATGGGGATGGACTTGGACACTAGCGGGTGAGTTTGCCCTGTTCCTCTTCCTACCCGTTGCCCGTTGCCTCTTCCCTGCTCCCCCCTTTGGCACCCTCTTTCTGTGCACTGCCTTGCCTACGCAACGGACGTCAACCACCTTCCACTAGAATTGGAATAAACCTTGGTAACAGCGTGGAGGCCCGCTGTTATCCACCAAGCTTTGTTTCACTCTGTGGATAGAGTGAGTTGGTGGCTGTGGTTGTATATTGAGAGGCTTGCTGTTATACCCCTTCTTGTCATCTCCTACTGTCATCTACCATTATGTTTATCCGTTGAAAACAAGTGTATTTACAAAATTTCTTTCTTCGCTTTTAGTACGAAACAAAATGAATCTACATCCGTTGTTCCGGGATTTGCTCCCTCATCGCAAGAGAATATCGACAAGAATGGGTCCCGTTCGCCATTTGTGAATGGAAACAAAGGAATAACAGCCCCACCATCGCCACCATTTCCATCGCCTCCAATACGTCATTCAAGCGATAGCGGACACGATCTTTCCGATTTGCACATTACATCCCCCGACGGATCCGTAATGCAGCTTCAGACGTTCGATAAGGCTTCGGACGATCTACCGATGGAGGGGAATCAGGAGAATGGCAATGAGCAACCTGCAGCTGATGCCAAACCTGATTCGACAGCGGAGGTCTCGAATTCCAACACAACCTCCCATGACAACGACCAGACCATGCATGACGTCTCACAGAAAAAAACCACACGCGACCGAGAAGATGACGATGAAGGTGGGGATCGACCACCGAAGCGGGCAAAGACAGCAGATGCAGCGGAACCCACGTCAACTAGCACTTCTACATCCACCTCGACTGATTTCAGTGGCCCAATGACGCCGGCAAGAGCAAAATTTGTTTTGGGAGTTGTGCGAAGCTTGCGTCGTACCAAAGATGCACGACCGTTCTCGATGCCTGTTGACGAAGTGAAGTTGAACGTCCCTACATACTACCAAATGATCAAAAAGCCAATGGACCTTCAAACAATGGAGCGGAAACTGAATTCCAACGAGTATCTTGATCTTCCATCATTTGTGGGTGACTTTAGGCAAATATTGGAGAATTGTATGATTTTCAATGGCCCCGACCATACTGTCACAGGTATGTCAAAGGCTATGGAAACGGCGTTTTATCGTCACATGAAAGAGCTTCCTGGAGAGGATGTTGTCGAAGTCGAGAAGCCAAAGTCGTCGAAGAAGAAGGGAAGCCATACTCTCAGTGGCGCTGCCGCTGCGAGTCACAACAAGGTAGCGGCCAACAAGACGACGGCGAAACAAAGTGTCCCTAAGAAGGAACCAAAGGCTTCCGCGCAGTCACCTACGGCCACATCCCCAGTATTCAGTTTGCAGCCTTCTGGTATGCCTCAGATTCGTCGCGACTCGACGATGGGTGACGGACGACCGAAGCGCGAGATTCATCCCCCAGCTCCGAAGGATCTGCCTTACTCGACTAAACCACGCAGGAAGCAAAACGCAGCTGAACTGAAGTTCTGCGATACCGTTCTGAAGGAGTTGCATAAGAAGGTTCATGAGCCATATGCCTTTCCTTTCTATCACCCCGTGGACCCTGTGGCGCTAAACATCCCCGATTACTTCAAAATTATTAAAAGACCAATGGACCTGGCTACTATTCAAGACAAGCTAAAAATGAATTCATATGAAAATGCCAACGAATTTGAAGTGGACATTCGCTTGATGTTCAACAACTGCTACAAATTCAATCCAGAGGGCCAGGCAGTTCATCAGATGGGCAGACAGCTGGAGACGGTCTTCGACCAGAAATGGAAGGAAAAGCCGCTTTATAACCAAGGCAGTCGCTCCCCACAATCAGCTAGCCCGGCACCTTACCATGATGACATGAGCGAGGAGGAGGATGAAACAGATGAACAGGCAAACATTATAGAATTGGAAAAACAGCTGGAAAAGATGAAGGAGGAAATCTCGGCGATGAAGAAAGGACAGAAAAAGAAAACGCCACCTCTGCAGAATAAATCTAAGGTCAAAGGAGGTAATGCGAGAAAGGGATCTACCAGCAACGCTGTTACTTCAAGAAAGCCAAAGAAGTCCAAAGATGTTCCCTACATCTCTTTGGAACAAAAGACCGAGCTCTCTGAAAGAATCAACCTTCTTCCTCCGGCTAAGATGCATTACGCTCTCATCATGATTAGGGAAATGATGCCAGAGCTTGGAAACGTCGGTCTCATTATTTACTTAATCGTGATCTCTGCTAACTGTTTCTTTCAGGATGGTGCTGAAATTGAGCTTGATATTGATGAACTTGATCCACATACTTTGTTTAAACTGTACAAATATGTGTCCAAGAACGCGCCAGAGCTTCCAACCAAATATGTCCCTCCACCGCCACCTCCTCCTGAGGTTTTGCAAGAGACCAAGGCAAAACCAAAGGCTGGTCCAAAGAGCAGAAAGAACAAACCCATGTCTGCTGCAGAACAAGAGGCCAAGATCAAGGACATCGAATCTCGCCTCTCCAGTTTCGAGAACCCTAGCGCATATCACCCTGCCGCACCTGGTATGTATAATGCTGCTCATAGCGATCAAGCCAAATGTTCTGACATCATTTCAGCACAAACCCAGAATGCCGAGGCTGAATCGAGTGGCGATGATGAAAGCTCAGGTTCCGAGAGTGAAGAGGAGTAAGCCAACCCAGACATTATCTGGGTTCTATTGTTCCTGTTTCCGTCTTGCGAGCGCTGGGTGTGCACTGTTTATTTGATTCGCATAATTCTCGATGCTTTCTGTCTCCGTGATGATGGTGGCAATTATGTTTCCTTTTTCGAGTGTGGCGTTGGCTGATGCTTTCAATTTGCCATGTCCAAACTTTTTTTCGAACGTCGGTTTGCCGTCGTTTTCTGTGGGTGTATCTTTAGTCGGGCGTTCTGTTTTGTTCGGTTTTCCTATCCTTTCGTTTCATCTGGCATACCTTCAGCATTTCTACGGAAGAAAACAACGGTTGAACGGATAAAGTGGAAGGGAAATGGGGAGTTGTATCGTCTTCAGTTTGTTGCTTTTACCCCCTGTTGTTTTGTGGAGGGTGTTCGTTGGAAAAAGGCATTTTCTTCTCTGCTCAGAAATCAGGGGTAAAGCCCATCACAGGGAAAAAAGGTGGAGTTTCGGAGGATTGGCGGTAGTCGTCCGAAGTTTTCTTTTCCTATAAACTGTATGATAGTCGATCAATGTCTGTCAGGACACTCACCTTTCCTGGCTTGTTTCACCACGAAGCCTTGCAGACAAATAGAATATCTCAGTAACATGGAATAACAGAAGCTGTAGCTCTCTCCACAAGCATGAGAACCTCAATTCTCTCGACCGCTGGATTGGCTTGCCCGTATATACAGCTGCATGAGAAGTGTTGCGTTTTTTTTGCGAAGGGAAAATAAGGAAAGAGTTCCACCGGGGCATGGAAAGGCTGTACCTATATCTCAGTCAGCTCAGAATTCCCAGAGCAGGTGTCAGAAAAAGGGTACCACCTACAATATGCGTTCGAAGGAAGTGCATTCCAGAAAGAAAAGGAAAGTAATAAAGAGAGAAAAAATTAAATCCCAGCATCCCCCTCATCCTCTCCAGAACTATCCTCCTCCTTCTCCTGCATCGATGTCTTGCGAAGCATCATGTTGAGCTGGTGCTTAAACTCTGCCAACTTCTGCTCCTTGACCACCAGCGTCGACTCGTCAAGGTCCTCGATGATAAATGCATGGCCGGCTTCCTGGTCGATCTTGAGAAGAATCGCTTTGATCGATGGATCGCTGGAATAACGGCGGAGGGCGTCAGGCGGAGGCGGGAACGGACGGGGGGTAGGGGGTGGGAGCGGATTGAAATGAAACTAGGTAAGAAGTAAAAACTAACCATTCAACAAGCACTCCTGGAAGCCCGCGTGGGTAGCGCATCGTGCATTAAAATGGTGCTGCTGCTTTGCTCGAGAACGGGGGAGTGGGGGGAGGAACTGGGATAAAACACATACCTTTGTTAATGCGTGGCATGGCTGTCGCTTGTCTGTTGGTAGTGAAGGGGAGAGATAGGTGGGCGATTGTGGGAAACACAGTTGTCAGTGATAACTAACTTTTTGAATTTCCCCAAAACTCAAAAATACCTGTCGTCCGAATGAATGGTGGGTGGGGCTTGGCTGCCGGTTTTGTGACAATTTCGTTTTTTTTTTGTGGTGTGGGTCTGATTTCTTTCATTCAAAAGTTCCTTTTGGATGGATGGCATGGCCAAAAGCTCGCTGGCTGCTGAAATTGTTTCATCATGCACCGGCGGTCGCACACCATCACCACCACCACGTCAACCACACCGCAACATGTATTGTTTACAAGAGATGAAAAGAGACGCCGGTGAGATTAGTAGTGTGTAGTACGCTAATGAGGTAATATCTCCTGTTAGAATTTTTAGAAAACAAGAAACGACGGTAGACTTCGTTATCAAGACAAGTCCCCTATCTCCAGAGCTTTCATACAGATCGAAGTTTTCTTCCTCTGCAGCATGGATAACCTACGTAGCCATTCATCAATCCAGAAAGAATCAAGGTATTTTACCCAGCACGGGCCCACATCCAGTTACGGAGCCGGAACCAGTCATACATAAATGGATGGATGGATTGATGCACATGTGCGACCAACATCTACAGATATTGTCCCCCAAAACAGACACTAACACCGCACATTCTGATGTCATTCCGTATCAAAATATCATTGTTTGAACCTTCGGAGTTGACATTATACGTTTCCTCTGAGGCGGAGAGTGGGGGGCGTCTAGCAGTTGGTTTCCATGCCCCCATCGACACGAATTTTGGAGACTGGTCGATGCGCTGTTGCACTACCTCAGAGCCTCTAACCCAGCAATTGTCAAATTGTTGAGAAGTTTGTTGTGTGGTGAGAGACACTGCTTGACGTGGTCAGGCAAATAAGATGTGGGACCAAACGAGCGAGTGAGATGAAATCTCACCCCACCAACCAAATAATGTCTATGCAGCGGAAGCAAGTGCCTACTCCGACCTTTATCAATGTCTGGCTTTTCTGGTGAGTGGGGAGCTGGAATTACAGCCTTCTACAATCAAGGGTATCAATCAAATATTAAGGAATGGCATATATCTACATAACACTCATCTATGCTTCATATGTACTCTGTCATCAAGGTATGATACAAATACATAAAGAAAATCCAGCCTTGAGCCCAACGCCAAATAACATGAAAGAAAAAGTGTATCCACATCATCACCACTCCGAGTCTCTCCCCCGACTGATATCCAACTCTTCCGTAAAGTAGCTGTTTCGGGCCGGTGTATCACCTCTCGAAGGCGCAACACTAACCCTTGACGGCGTTGATGGCAACTGAATTCCTGCCATCTTCTCATTGACTTCGCCTTTCGTTTCATTGACTCCTTTTGTTTCATTGACTCCGCCTTTCATTTCATTGACTTCGCCTTTGATACGGACTGCTTCCGACTCTAGCCACGACGGTCGGGAAGTTGAAGCCGCTTCCGAGTATCGTTCATAACCAGCTACCTTGGTATCCCCGCGAGGGGTAAATCCCATCTTCTTTTTGTGTTTATATTTCTTCAACAGAAACAAAACCAGCATCAGAACAGCAATGGCACCCAGTAGACTGCCGAGTACTGAGCCCAAGATCTTGTTCGTACTACTCCCCTTACTGGATGTCGCCGTGCTCGCAGTCGTAGTCGCTGAGTTGTCGTCGCCACTACTGCTACTGCTACTGCTACTATTACTACCGCAACCAAGTTTTTCCAGCTCCGCGTCTTTTTCATCGCCGCTAGCACGCTTCGCAATCGAGAATTTCATGTCCTCGTAGTCGACGGAGAGGTACAATTGTGAAAGGAACACTGCGCCGAAGACGCCCCTTGTCGGGTCAATTCCAGGTCCGAGGATACTGGATATAGAGTATACGGTGCCGTCGCTAAGACGGGGTCGACTTAGTAGCTCCGACGGAATGGTCAATTCGAAGCCATTGGATAACTTGATGGTCATACTCCCGTTGAAAGATGCCTTATGTTTCAACACCTGACTATAGCTTTTTGAATCCATCGTTGTCAGTTGTCCGGAACCAAACAGCCCGGCCGCATTGATCAATTCTGCCCCAACTACATTTTGGTATGCGTCGAGGACGGTGCGAGGGAATACAAGCTGATCGATGCTGTTGTCTAAGGTCGTGTTGAATTTGTAGGTGCCATTTAAGAGACGTTTTTCGGATCCGTCTGCTAGGGTAACGACGATATTATCAACTTCGACGTCGAGTAGACCCTTCGGTGTGATTTCCAAGTCGTAGAATTCGCCCTCGATGTGGGATTTGTCGTGTCCTCCAAGGACTAGGGAATCGACTTGTAAAGACGGTGAGCTGCCCCATGTTCTATTGTGGCTAAGACCATAGCTCCGAGTGGGTATATGTTTCCCATCATACAGATTTTGGATGAAAGTCGATTCCAATCCCTACGATCAGACACAACAGTCAGTTACCATAAAACCTCGCAACAGCAGCATTGCAGAATAATATACCAAACCAATACCGATAACGGAAGTGTTCTGATAATTTCCCCAGATCCTATACTTATAATTCTTCAACTCAAAACCCAAATCTGGCAAGCCCACCGCTTCTTTAAAAGTATCACTAAAGTGAATATCCGTTCTATTTGGTAATGTCGTATTCACTACGGTAACATTCTGTATTATTGAAACCCCGAGATCAAAGTCTTGGTCATTAAGCCGGAAAAGCACGCCATTGGTGTTGTTTCTCAGGTGCAGCGGTATCAGAAGAGGATTGATGTTACAGTTGGCGGCAAGGACGACGCTGCTGAAGAACGACGTAAACGCGAAAACAACGGAGACGACGGCGGAGAACAACAACATCCTGGCCCGGCTGGATTCATGGGGGATCGAATCAAGATGTAGGTTAAGTACCAAGTGGGTGCAGCGGGTGGGAGGTGGGCGGATGGCTGATACTAATACCAATACAAAGTAGTACCTGCTGTAAGATTTCTGTTCTGGTCTGGCGGTGTGCCTCTGCCCTGCTGACAGGTTTTTTGCTGAGTATATTTAGAGACAAGTCCGCTCGCACCGGTACTGTGCGACTGTCCTCATGCATAATGGCAAATGTAATATATTTTCATCTCGATGGAGGGCGAACTGCATGTATGGAAACGTTGAAGAGGAAGGAGCTCCCGAATGTGAGAAGCCACCAGCAGGGATCCCCACAGCCGCTTAGTCGTTAGCCGCCGATCGTGGAGCAGAGTGCTCCTCAGACAACTTCCCACTCCTCCACATCCAACATGTCGGTACTTCGACAGATGGCGACAGATCCAACAGGAGAGAAAAGGCATTCGCTTCGTGGACTCGCTTGTATTGCTCTAGAGTACCATCGATAGAGTTGTCGAACCCAGCACAACACCAATCCACGGCCGCCCACAACAGCTAATGCAGCCTCGCGGGACTTCGCCGAGAAGTTTCTATTTAGGTCCTGCCTTCCTATGGTTCCGCTGGGTGACTTCTTGCTACGTACCTCCCTAATTCCACTGTATTGTAGAGTGCTTTAGTCCCTCGGATCAGCAAAGCCTATGGCTTCTTCCGCACTTCAAAACTGTCGAGCGTCAACCAAAAACACCTGTCCACCTGGGATGTTCGCTGCTGTTGAGACCGTTACCGCCCAGTCTGTCAAGAACTCCCGACTTTTGCCGCCCAGTCTGGGCTTGCTCCCCTGTAGATTGGGGAGTGAAGGTCACGAGATCTATGAACTTGACACTGAGACTCCGGGCGAGACTCGAGACCGCGAGGCTAGCGAGGCGAGACATCTCGAGTCGATCCGTGTGCAACTTGACGGAGCCGCAACGATTCGTCATTAAACCAACTGCGGGCGGAGCCTTCGGTGGACGGTCCGCCCAAAGAATGGAGGAGGAGGATAGGGCCATCGAGGGTATGAAGAACCCATATATAACAGCAAATGCATGCAGCCTCGTCGGGGCATATTGCTTTTTGAGTTCTGCCCTTTCTGCCCTTTCTGCCCTACTGCGAGGTCGTAAAAACCCTTAAGTTTTGCATACTTGTCACCCGAGTGAGCAAAGCCCCAATTTACAATCCAGTGGTGGATGTCGAGCATCAAACCAGAAAAATTTGACGTCCAAAGCTATGACAACGGGGCTGAAATCTACCCATCCTTAGTATTATGCAGGTACCTAGTAGACTCGCGAGGCTCTCGTGCGAGCCATGTGGGCTCCAATTGCAACAAGCAACAAAGCAACAAATTGGTGTGAGTGTTGGTGACTTGGTCGGCGCCTGTGGAGTACTCCGCACGTGCTGGGGTAGGCCGTGCACATCCCCCGATGTATGTATCCTTCCACTGTCAAAACTGGGGAGATACATGGGCGGTGTTGTTACTTCAAACCACAGCTCAATCTACATTCGCGATACACAAATACGTACGCAACTATTTATGTGGCAGAGTTGGTTTCCTCTACTAGGGTCTGCTGAGGAGTTAATATATTTTACTACTGTACGGCCAACAGCCCGCGCACAACATATCATCCACACCTCTTCACTTCTTTTTTCCTCTATGTTTATCCTTGCTCTCCTTCAACAGTCGCCCCGTTTCAACAAGCTTCATCTTCTGTCCAGCCTTGTGTTTGCGCAGAGTCATCAGGAAATTCTTTTTTCGTGCCTTCTCTTTGTTGGTAGTACTGTGCGGCTTATCGTTAAGTTTCTTTCCTCTATTGGAGCCAAACTTTTCTCGTCCTTCTCGTCCCTCCATTACAGCTTCTATACGAGACTCCTTGTCTGATTTACCGCGCTTCAGGCCGCCTTCGATCATGTTTTGTTGGACAACTTCTTCGTGACTATTTGTTGGATCATGTTAGCATCTACAGCCCAACATAGGTGGGGATGGAGGGAAGGGCTGTATCATACGTTAATTTCTTGCCCATCAATTTTGCCAGTCCAGCTTCCTCCCGGAGTTCCTGTAGTTTGGCAAAATCCGCCGGTGTCAAGATCTTTGTAGTTGCAAGTTTTGAGAGCTTCTTTTCTTCCGCTTTGACGGTTTCCGGTTTCTCTTCCTCGTCAAGTTTTACCTTCTTTCTCTTTGATGATTCTCCATCCTCATCTTCAGAGTCACTGATATTAATGTCCTCTCCGTCGCTCTCGACGTTTATCCAGCCGGCGTCATCGTCATCACTTTCATCTTCTTCTACTTCCCATTGAGCCCATGCATCCTCATCATCCTCTTCATTGTCTGACTCTTCGTCATCATCCTCACCGCTCTCAGCTTCTCCACGTTCGGCACGCTTTAGGGCCTTTTGTTCTGCCTTCCATGCTTCCAGAAGTTCCAGGCCTTCAATTTGGCCTTTAGCTTCTTGACCATACCGTAATTGCTCATGCTCCTTCATTCCCATACTGGTAACCTTTCCTCGATCTTTCCGCTTCAACATCTCCGGCGCAACATCTCTGTAAAGAGTGATGAGCGATCTTGCCGCCATCATTACACCCTTATCCTTAGATCCCTTGTATTCCGTCAAGTCTTGGAGCAGGGTAGGGTTCATTGCTAGCGGTGCGCGGGCACAAATCTCGCGGATAGCATTCAGCCCCGCAGTTGCAATCTCCCCTGCTACACCTTCAGACACAAACTCGTCTGCAATCTTGCGGACTATGGGCTCCAGACAGTCTGGAGGGACGAGGTCGTGGGCTGCTTGCGCTGCGACAATGAGGAATTGCGTTACATCCTTTTGTTTAGGACTGAGGTATTTGAGGAGGTAAGAGTAGAGCGCTAGAATACTGAGCTTGTGGAGACCAACAAGACGAGAGACTAGCTGGAGGACTAGAAGCTTCTGGTCCATTGTGAGCTTATTGTTACTGCGGGAGAGATGCTTTGAGAAAAGTTGGTCGGCGAAGCCCTGAGGATCGCGCAAGAGATGGAGGGCTGAGAAGTTGAGCGGGTGCGGCTTATTCTTGTTTTTCTCTTTCTATTTATGGGTAGTTAGTACGGGTGACAGGAGTTGGGAGAGGAGTATACCCTTTTGAGTTGTTCTTGTGCTTTCTCTAGCTTCTTGTGTTTGGTACTGCGCTTGGTCTTGTTGATTTGCAGTTGATGCTTAACACGGCCCAAATCCGGCCCCTCCTCATTATCGCTCTCGTTCTCAAGATCTTCTCTCTCCTGATCCACGCCCAAGAAAAACCGAACACCTCCGCTGATGACTTTGTGATTTACGCTCAAAGATGCCTCCTTCATGATTTCCACAGCTCTAGCATCATCCCACACACCTCTTTTCCACAGCTCTCGAGTTAGTTTGACAGCCCACAGCCCGGACGTTGACGTAGGATCATCCTTGCCAGCCTCCACTAGCTCAAACAGCACTGCCTGGACCGTCTTATTGAGTTTGTGATTCTTTGTCTTGCTATTTGAATTTCTCAGCTCTGAGACAACACTGCGATAAATCTGACCGCGTAGAACTTTACTATGCGTGGTAGTCAAGACCGGGAAGAGAGTTTGCAGCAGTGTCGAAGAGGTAATAACCTCCTTATTCCTCAGCAACACCAGACTCTGCACCAACTTCTCTCTCAAGTCATGGCTTAGCGAGTTGTGTTGTTTCAGCAACAATTGCGCCAGGTCATTTGGAAATGTCGCTGTGAGATCGGGGAACGAAGTAGCAACTTGCGCCATGAATCCGATCAAGTCCGAAAACGACTCTGTGTTTGCCGCTGTAGGCTGCTCCATAAATATTGCGCGCTGCGACTCATAGTGTCCATGTTGTCGGATGAATTCTTCTCTATAAGATGGAGGATCCCGGCGAATGAGGTTTTGTAGCATTGGCCTGTGCGCAATTAGCATTTACTGCCCAATTTTTTGAGGAGAGAGTATATACGGACAGATTGTAGAGCTTCTGCAAGCCCGCGCGCTTTCGTTTCACTGCCTCTGACATGGTGGTGGTATATTTCGGGATTTGTGAGTGCTAGTTAGGCCGTGCAAACAAATAAATCTCAAAAATTTCGAGTGCAGTCGGTGGGGCGCTTGCCGGGTAAACCCAAGTGACGTTAAAGACGACAACGGCCAGCGAAAGACATCTCCACTGCGCCGCCCTCGGAACGATTCTATCTTCACTCACTCACCTTATTACAGCCGCCCAACATGCCGATGCCCGTGAGTTTTCTCATCCCGTATTTTGAGTAATTGTCGTGAATTGGCTCTAATTAACCCTACAATAGAAGCAGGAACAAAGTCGTACGTTATCTCTCGTTGTCCCCGGTTTTCTTCATCATTCGCACTGTGTTCTGCATATACATAATCCAGCATCCTGTTGAGGATATGCGACTGATTTAAGGCCAGCACATACCATCTCCCAGAGAATTCGTATGTTGAAGAAGATTCCTCCGGAGTTGTTGCCTCTTGGTATATTACTGACTATTTCCCTGCTGTGAATTGACGCTAATAAGTTTAGGTCTGGTCATTGGGTATGTCTAAATTCACGAAATATTCGATACATAATTGCCGACAGAAGTGCTAACCATGTCTTCCTTCGCACAGTGCTGCCCTTGGAAGTGAGTTTATACCCATATATCGGCCGCTTCATCTGCCACTAGGCTTGGCATTGATGTGCAATGTTTGTCTGACACGTGCATATAGTGGCTGCCTACTCTATGGGCCGTAAGTTCTACGTCGACAGGAACCTCCGTCTCACTCGATCTAGCCGCGACGGCGGTCATTAAACTACCACCATCACTATAATGATATCTGCACAAACTGTATATTGAGAGTTGTAGGTAGAATTGGGTGCGGGGATATCCGATCACGACTTCTTGGGGATTTCTTGTAATCTCCTTAGCATTGTTCGCCCTTTGTATACATCATCACCAATCAATCGCTGTTGTGTGTGACATCTGTTTTCCGAATGGTTTGGGCCCGTAGCCTAATAAATAGTTGTGAAAAGCGTCCCTTCTATTCGGATGCAGGTTTCGGTCCCGCGACATCCAATCCTTCAAGACCCTGCATCGGATCAACTGCCTTCGCCATAGCCTCCGCCTTGGCCTGTTCTGCCGCAGCTCTATCTTCTTCTGAGACTTCATATTTCCTGATCCAATCCTCCTGTACGCGTTGTCAGTAACGTTTCGCCCAGCAATCCGTCGCCCAAGGGGATAATCTACCTGTTCCCAAACCGCTACCTTGCTTCCCAAAATATTGCCCACATCCTTCTGCGGCTTCGCTGGGGCAACAGTCAAGATCCTTCCCGCCAACATGGCCTGATCCATGTTGTCTATCGCAGCCAACGCATCTTCCTGACTTTCAAACTCGACATAGCCAAAACCGCGGTGATTTTCAGAGGCCCGGTCATCGCTGGGAATGTTGACTTCAATTACTTCGCCGAATGGGACGAAAGCTTGATGGAGCACAGCTTTGGTTATGGAGTTGTCAAGACCACCTGGCAGTATCCGTTAACTCTAGGGAGTGCGCTTTGGAGGACTAGCGAAGGACTTACCGACGTAGACAGTGCATTTTACTCGAGTTGTGTCAGACATGATCGGTGGACTTCAACATCTCGATGTCTAAAGTTGGTGTAGACGAAGCAGTAATGGTAGCTTCCACCCCAGAGCCGCATGCGCTGCCAAGCCTCCACAGACACATGCGAGCACTCGCTGCAAAGGGTGATAGACTGCAACTTGAACTTAAAGAGTATCTCAGAAACTACCAATATCCATAGTACAGCATCCTATCACCACTCAACTGTACCGCGTTCAATCTAGACAGCTATACACCAGCCTAGAGCCCAACTAACGCACAAAACAACAACGGAAATGGAGCAGAGCCACACAGGCTGTAAACTCTCATCCATATCTCATTTTACAGATTCATTGGCCGCAAAAGAGACCAGAAATAATTTAGGCTATTATAAGCGGCGACTAACTGAAAAGGAAACAAAGTCCCTGAAGTAAACGGCAATCACGAGTACAGGTCGGAGAGTTTTCCGTTGCTTACTGATTATATGTTTCTCTCTACAAGAACAAGGGTATTCCATGAAAATGGACCGCTAAATATACTCTTTACGTCTCCCTGCCAGTCTCTTTCCCATTTTAGCCATTTGCTTTGATAACTTGCCTCACTAGGGATTCCAGTCTGTCCGTTTTCATTTCTCCCAGCGGTATAAACGTCACCGCCTTCCGTTAGAACACAAACATGCCCAGATCCAATGGCAATATCCAAGATGTCTACACTCTCCCCAAGATCCACCAGGCCGACATCCCCGGGGGAATCCGGTATAAACTCAAGAACAGCGCCGTCATTACCAGTATGCCCCCAGATATACAGATCCCGATCCTCGCTCAATGCCCCGGCCAACCAGCCCCCCGAAGATATTTTCGCAATGCAGAGACCTTCAAGTGCCGGTACAATTGATGGCTCAGTAGCAGGCTCCTCTTCTGTGATATCCCGTCCAAGACTGTAGCGGGGATCGCCCCAAGTATAAACCTCACCTTCAGTCGTCAACAGTGCAAATGATGACTCGTTCGCAACCAATTGGGAGACATTATCTGTTGGAATGGACCATATGCGCTCATGTGCTTCCGACGTCAGGAAAACCTTAAAGTCTCTATACGCAAAAATCCGGTTCCTGGCTGTCGGCGAGTGAGACTCTATGTTTCACTAAAAATCCGGTGCTAAACATACCTTTCACGACACAGACACGGCCATTTCCAGCAATTGCAATGTGGGAAATCTCATTACCAAGCCTGGGTTCGTGGACGAATCTTGGTTTTGAATCGTCGGCAATCCACAAGAAAACGCTCCGAGATTTGAATATAGCGCATATTGGGCCGCTGTGGTCTCCAACAAGTTTTACGTCACCTTGCTTCCAAAGATTGGCGGTGCTGTCGTCGAGCCTGCCGGAACCTTGGGCTCCGTACCAATAAATGCCGCCATCTCTCTCTACTATTGAATCTAGAGCAGTTAGAACCGAGTGATTAGGCAATAGCTCACTTGACTCTTACGCACATAACAAATCAGACCAGCCGATATAGACTGGTTTCGTTGACTCCCCAATTGCCAGAACTTGAGGAGTCGATATATCGCTGACATTATAGACCTCCTTCTCCAGTTCCGCTATCGAGGACTGCAACTGAGAATGAGCGTTAAAGCCACATCCAACAAGTTCAAAAAGTACCATAGCACTACGATTTGTGACAAACTGAAACAGCAGGCACTGGAAATGCGGCGGTGTTTAGAACAGAAGTTAACAGTTGGCCTCGATCTCGGCTCAAATAAGTTTGGTGTGATGAAATGTATGATGGTTGGGTACGGTGTAGCACAACATGTGATATAATGCACATCTACTTCTTAGTTTCATGTAGAGAAGAGTCTGGTATATAAGTCAACTGTACTGTTAAGAGCAATTCAAATTCCACAATATCAGCCTATTTCTACTTCTATTATATATAGGCATCATCTACTTACTCTTATACTTTTTACTATATCACTTTCAATATAATGTAATTACTTGTGGTAAATTTATACTATTTAATAATATTATAATAAAAATAAACTCTTTTCAAAGTACTCATGTCACCAATAAGTCTGTTTGCAATGTGAATCTGGGTTAGGGTTGTAAATTTTTCTCAATTCTCAGGGGTTAAGCAAACATCTGTCACTGTAACACCGGGAGATTCACCCTAAGTCCTAATCAATAAAAACCCCTAATGGCTTCCAGACTAATAAAGAGAAGAATGATAAAGCTTCACTCAGGATGGGTATAAGGATTACCACCGAAGGAGACAAGGTAACTGTTCCGTTCTCTGCTCTCGATGGATAGTATTGACTAAAGAGTATCGTCTGATGCTATCAATATAATGGAGCACACAATCCAAGGGTATCATACTCAGAAGATCCTCTGAACAAACACACTATTGTGGTGATCCTCAGACTCCCTTCGAACTCAAGAGTATCAGCCCAGCAACTTATACATATATCTCAGGACCACCTGTCCTCAAGTACGACGACTCCAAGTATTGACTTGTCTAATAAGAAACATCAAAGTTGTTTTGCCTCAGCAGAAGGGGTAGTGCTGACTCAAGAGTATTCTAGAAGAAGTATCCTTTAAACCACCACATTATCAGGCTGGTTCCTCGGACTTCCTTTGGACTCTAAAGTATCATCATGCCCTCTTCCCAATCAAAGACCTCCTTCGATGATGGTACTAAGAATAACCAAGTATAAAGAGTAATAGGTTTTATACATGATATAGAACTGAAGAATGAGCGTACAACTCTGGACTTCAAAAGAGAAGTATCCTTGTTGAGTTTGATACAGAATTAATAGATAATACATGGGAATAAAGTTAAGGCTTAACATCCAGGTTGAGAAGGTCAATAGGTATCCATAGATAAATCTTAATGTAGATTGTATGTTCGATAGTATGATATCGATATCCTTCCTCCATGTCAGTATCGCTGATATATATCAGACGATCCACACCTTTAACAATCCTAAGACTGCCAAAGCCTGTTTTAGAGTTCACATACGTAACTGCCTCGTCATCCTTGCCTTCTACCATTGATGGTCGAGTTCTAACTCCCAGGAGTACCAACTACGTCATCAAGGTAATATGCTCATAATGCGACACTATTGCTATTGGCGATATCTCATATGAATACGAGCTTATCTGAAGCCAATTATTAACAAATAGGTTTGTGTCACCAATAGCCAGTGAGAGTGCCCTTTCATATACCCACCGGGTACATAATGGTTCAATGAATGTGGCAAACGACCGAACCCTGAATTTGACTATGTCTTATTGGAGCCAAATGTACAGTATTCTGCAACGGAGCTGTTTTGCCATATATTGAACGGAGAGTATCCCGTGCCACTCAGGACATATAAATCCCAAGCCCTATTTGCCCAGACCAAGATGGTGTGGTCAAAATAAGGGTTGACTCATATACGTCCATTCGGTCAACAGGGCTTTGTTATATTGATTATTGGTTACTTTATTCTGTCTTCTGTCACTCTGCATATCTCGAGATGCTGTGGTGGTTTGATATTCACGACATCTCATCTTATAATGGATGAACTATTGAAGCATGAGAGAATAGTCGTTTGTTCGGCGACTAGGAATAAGGTTTCCTGCCAATAAGGAGTGACTATTGACAATAGAAATCCTGTGACCATTACTAATCTAAAAATGATATACATCTTACTGGTGCTCGGCCCAATCGCTGTTGTTGATCTATTAATACAAAGATAGGGTAATCCAGATGTGACTGATCGGTGAACTAATCTGGAAGGTAGATCCAATACGGATATCCACCTGATAATTCGTGATTCAGGGTTGAGTATCTATATTAGGAATATCGAGTGATCCAGTATGATCCCAGAATATATCTGTAACACCAAAGGCATAACAGTCACCATGGTATCTATCTCCATACTCAACTTCAAGCGGAGTAAAAGATAGTGTGGTGTGGACTTGATGTAGTATGTATACAGTATGGACTGATGACAAGTGCTAATTGTGAGTTGCAAATAACCAGTTATATGGAAAAATACAGTTTTTAGGTGCCACTTCTGAAGCACACTGCAATTCTTCCATACTAGTAGTACAGTAAAGAAAATGCAAGTGTGACTCTTTCCAATGATGGTTATCTATTATGGGCCACAGTATCTACAGTATTTAGGATTACAGATGAAACTGCAAGACAATTAGTAATGCAAGTATTGGGAAAGGCAAAGAAAGAGGCTAAGAAGTGCAATGGACTTGCTGCTACTGAGATTTGGAAACAAATAGCCAGAAATTGAAACTCCTTTTTGATAGTATACCAGAGGATGAGATTACATCTACTTTTAATGAGGTTCTACTATACGTTGAGGATATACTATGACTAGTAAGAAAACTGGCAATTCCAGAAGGGTCAATAGAGTTTCATTCTTTAAAAGAGCTGGTATTAAAAGATAAAATATACTGGAATATACCATTTCCAGAGGTAGTAAAGGAGCTGGGTATGTATAATACTCAAGAGTAGAGATGCAATACTGTCACATTAAAAGAGATAAGCCATATATATTCAATAATAGAAAGTGTAATACACAATCATTATAGTATATTTTGATTGACACCATATTGCAAGCCACCATAGGATCCTGCTCAACATCAGCAAAAAACATTTCCATCTGGGCGGACTAGCTGCGTCAGAGTGGACGCACTCCGTCAGAGCTGTCAGAGACACCCTGGTGGCAAATTACTCCTCGCCCGGCGTCAATACCACGCATCGAGTTGCATATCGCCCTCTGATCGCCGTTTCGCCGTTTCTTCTCCCTCTGTCGGTCTCCTATTTTAAACAAACACTCTGGCGTTGTGGCCAACTGTGACCATACGTCGGAATGGGTTCATTGTGTACACGCTTGCATCAGGATTGCAATGCATAAGGATCCACGCAATTGCACGGATCCACGAAATCTCGCAAAGAGCGAGTGAGACCAAAAGTAGCGAAAGATAGAGTGTGTATTTTCATTGTATGACAAGATGAGATGAAAATGAGATGCTGTCTATCTATCTACCCCGGGGTCTCCCAAATATATACTCCGCATCGCTCATTCCACCTCCATTACCCCTGTATCTCCATACACCCACCGTCGCTCCTTAACGATATACATGGAGGCCGTGATCGAGCTAGTTTGGAGATGCACTTGGAGGCCGAGATCGAGTGAACTGAGAGATGCACTTGGAGGCCGTGATCGATGGAGTTTGGAGATGCACTGGGAGGCCGAGGTCGATGGAACTCAGAGATGTACTTGGAGGCCATGATCGATCGAGTTTGGAGATGCACTGGGAGGCCGAGGTCGAGTGAACTCAGAGATGCACTTTGAGGCTGTGATGGAGCGAGTTTGGAGATGTAATTGGAGGCCGAGATTGAGTGAACTGAGAGTTGTACTTGGAGGCTGAGATCGAGCGAGTTTGGAGATGCACTTGGAGGCCGAGATTGAGTGAACTTAGAGATGCACTCTGAGGCTGTGACTGAGCGAGTTTGGAGATGCACTTGCAGGCTATGATCGAGCGAGATTGGAGAAGTACTTGGAGGCGGTCGATTTGGAGGGAGGTGCGACGGCAGCTGAGACTCTATTCATTGGTTAACTTGTAATTGTGGGAATGTAGAGAGTTGAGTACAACATCCGCCGAGAGATGAGAAACTGGCTGGGAGTGGGAGACTGTCGATCTTGGGATGATGCTGTACTTGGTGTATGCTGTACTCGGTGTTAACTCATGATTATGGCATGGAGAAATAGAGAGGGATGACTTAACTTCGTGTTCTTAGGTGATGGTAGAGTTGAGCACAAGAAAGAGAGAGATCAGAGGAGATGGGGGAAATCATCATGAGAAACTGGGACTTGAGAGAATTTCGTGTGCCAGTCAATTGACCATCCCCGATACGGCAGGTACAAGTCCCGATCCGGCGGGTAATATCACCAATACGGGGTCTTCTAAACCCAATCAGGCAAGTCGTACTTCTAATTTCTCATAGCCTCTCATATTCTCCATATCGTTCTCATCTTCATCCCCCATCTCCCTCTTTCTTGTCCACAACTCTACCATCATCGCAAGAACACACAGTTAAGTCATCCCTCTCTATCTCTCCATGCCATAATCATGAGTTAACACCAAGTACAGCATACATCTAAGATTGTCTGTCGTTCCTTTATTTTCACGATTTCGAGTTGACCTCTGAATGTAGCTTCAGCTTCCGGCGTACCTCCCTACCGATCCACCGCCACCAGCCAGTTCTCCATAAGAGCTTCAAAGGTGAAGTCACCTTGCCACATTCCCACGGTTTCGAGTTAACTAACCGATGAATAGAGTCTCAGCACCTGGTGCGCCTCCCCCCGACCGCCTCCAGATCGACCACCTTCAAGTACTCCTCCAATCTCACTCGATCATAGCCTGCAAGTGCATCTCCAAACTCGCTCGGTCACAGCCTCAGAGTACATCTCTGAGTTCACTCGATCTCGGCCTCCAAGTGCATCTCCAAACTCACTCGATCTCGGCCTCCAAGTGCAGCTCTCAGTTCACCCGATCTCGGCCTCCAAGTGTATCTCCAAACTCGTTCGATCACGGCCTCCAAGTGCAGCTCTCAGTTCACTCGCTCACGGCTTCCAAGTGCATCTCCAAACTTGCTCGATCATGGCCTCCCAGTGTATCTCTGAGTTCACTCAATCTCTGTCTCCAATTGCATCTCCAAACTCGCTCGATCACGGCCTCAAAGTGCATCGCTGAGTTCACTCGATCTCGGCCTCCAAGTGCATCTCCAAACTCACTCGGTCATGGCCTCTCAGTGCATCTCTGAGATCACTCAATCTCGATCTCCAATTGCATCTCCAAACTCGCTTGATCACGGCCTCGGAGTGAATCTCTGAGTTGTAGATTGGTAGCTATTTAGATACATAGATGAGAATACAACCTGAATACAGAAGTTTTAAAAATCGTTGCACGATTAGTAGTACCTATGCGTTCCAGGCGCACCAGCAGCGTTCCCAAAGAAGATGTTGTTTTTCCCAGAATGCTCTACTGTTATTCGAGGTGCTCCCAGACGCTTACAGGTTTGTGGCCGGCGCTCCCAGGTGCTCTGCTATGGAACGTGACCCATCACCTGAGCGACAGACAGCGTGTAATTCTCCGTCAGAGAGTACAAGGTTCCGTCAGAGCCGTCAGAGCCGTCTGGAACACCCTGGTGTTTCAGACGGAAACTGGGGATGTTGCTGATGAAGATGCCAACTGAGTACAGCTAGCCCATTATGGTTTGGTGAGTTCAAAAGAAACAATTATAGTCATCAATATTTCAAAGCGGCCCGGCCGGCCTACACAAGATTTAAAAACCCTGTGTCAGGCTGCATAAGCCTTGGTCTGGTTGATGGATGGAATATGGCAATGGCAGGGCTAGGATGATTGAGTTAGATATGGTTTATGTTTCGTACTTTTGAGACTTTCTTAGTAAAGGCAGCAGAGAATCTTTCCAACAAAATATTCTGTTTAAGCTTAGTCTGCCAAGAAAAGCCGCCCGGCTGCCAAGAAAAATCCTGAAGGCCCGGCTCTACCCTCATTTAAAAGCCACTGCTAAGGGCGGCCCAGCTGGGCTTATTTAAAGCCAGGCTGGCCTGGCTGCTTAGAAACACTGATAGTCAGTAATGAGATATGGGTTGAGTTTAATTCAACAAGTACAACTGGAAATCAGTTATGCAAAAAGAGATTGTAAGTATAATGGAATAGGTATATCCACCTCTATAATCTATCACTTATATAGTTCGAAATCCGTACCTCCAATCAGATTTAAAAAATAATGATGATGATATAATAAATATTATGGTTTGGGCTGCAATTGCTGAAGGATTTAAATCACAACTATATATCTATAATTCTGACAATATTCTCAGTATTGAAAACTGACAAGAAATTATAGCACATGCCAACACTCTACTCAAGGTACAAATCTGAGCAAGACAAGAAACTGTCCTCCATTCAGAATCACAAGAGTTTTCAATAATACAAAAAACTCAATGCCAATATTGAACAGCAGAATATTGATGAATGATAGTATTAGCAATAGGTTCATCAGCCAAATGTATTTTGGTCACTGGAAGCCTCCAGGAGAGTCTGAGAGGATGTGGAGTGTAAACTTAGATGCGTCAATTTCAGAAGAGTATGAGACCCTAGGAGGGCATTCCGGCTGGCCTTCAGAGTAACTGGGATCTCCGATAACTGGTAAAGGAGTAATATCGAAGTGATTGTGATAAGTTTGGGAGCACATTGGAGTGCCGGAAAGAACTTCAGATGCACCTGGGAGCGCTGACGACAAGCCTGGGAGCGCTGGCGACAAGTCTGGGAGCACTTCAAATCACAGTAGAGCAGTCTGGGAACAACAACGTCTTCCTTGGGAACGCTGCCGGCGTGCCTGGAAATCATAGCTACTACTTATTGTTCAACGATTTTTAAAACTCATGTATTCAGTTTGTATTCTCATGTATGTATCTATATAGCTAACCATCTGAACACCATATATCTGGGGCAGCAGGCGGTGCTTGAGCGCAATTCAAGGTGCGCCTTAAAATGACGATCGAGTGAACTCAGAGATACACTCCGAGGCCATGATCGAGCGAGTTTGGAGATGCACTTGGAGGAGGCAATTGAGCGTATTTGGAGATACACTTGGAGCCCGTGATCGAGTGAACTTAGAGATGCACTCCGAGATTGTCATCGAGCCAGGTTGGAGATACACTTGGAGACCGTTATTGAGCGATTTTAGAGATGCACTTGGAGGCCATTATCGTGTGAACATGGAGGCCGTAATCGAGCGAGTTTGGACAAGTACTTAGAGGCGGTCGATGGACAGTGCGCTGGGTGCTGAGACTCTATTCATCAGTTAGTTAACTGGCAACCGTGGGAATGTGACAAGGTGACTTTACCTTTGAGCACTCATGGAGAGATGGCTGATAGTGGTTAATTATGTAGGGAGGCACACCGGAAGCTGAAGCTACATTCAGGAGTCAACTGGTAATCATGAGAATATAGGGAAGACAAACAATCTTGGGTGGATGCTGTACTCGGTGTATGCTGTACTCGGTGTATGCTGTACTCGGTGTATGCTGTACTCGGTGTATGCTGTACTCGGTGTATGCTGTACTCGGTGTATGCTG
>Ga0307514_10000730_pt1 | contig 56746 bp, 73 predicted proteins | sample 16_EM_MG_FD_203088 | JGI IMG/M metagenome (GOLD analysis project Ga0307514, IMG submission 203088) | Populus trichocarpa ectomycorrhiza microbial communities from riparian zone in the Pacific Northwest, United States - 16_EM | ecosystem: Host-associated > Plants > Roots > Unclassified | place... | reverse complement strand
TAATATTTCTCTCTTCCAGAGAGCAAGGATATCGTGCTCGTTCAGCATTCAAGCTAATTCAACTGAACAGAAAATACTCCATTCTTGAGAATTCAAAATGTACGATTGATCTTTGTGCTGCTCCGGGTGGCTGGCTTCAAGTTGCGAGCAAATACATGCCGGCGAACAGTATTATCGTCGGTGCGTATATGTCTCCCACTTCATTCGATTGTTTCATGGTATCTTGCATCAACAGGTGTTGATCTCGTACCCATAAAACCCATACCCCGAGCTGTTACTTTTACCGCTGACATTACAACCCCGCAATGTCGGAATCTTATTCGGAACGAGTTGAAGGACTGGAAAGCAGACGTCGTGCTCCATGACGGTGCCCCGAATGTTGGTACGGCTTGGATCCAAGATGCTTATAGCCAGTCAGAGCTCGTGTTGATGAGCTTGAAGCTCGCCGTTGAATTTCTGTCCAAAGGAGGAACCTTTGTTACGAAAGTTTTTCGCAGTGTGGATTATAACAATCTGATCTGGGTCTTCAACCAACTTTTCGGGAAAGTGGAGGCTACAAAACCACCGTCATCGAGGTACTTCCTTTTTTTTATTATCTTAGTTTGTCGTTGACGGTTTCTAGAAATGTTTCTGCTGAAATCTTCGTCATTTGCCGTGAATTTCTCGCACCAAAGTTCATTGACCCCAAATTCCTCGATCCTAAACATGTTTTCAAAGACCTTTCATCATCCATAGACGAGACCAAAAGTATAAACAAAGACAAAGCTCAAGGGAACGTTTTTCATCCAGAGAAGAAAAGGCGGCATCGGGATGGATATGCTGATGGAGATCTTACTCTTTTCAAAATACTCCCCGTGTCAACATTTATCCACGGACACGACCCTGTCTCTGTTCTTGGTGATGCCAACAAGATAACTTTCCTCACGGATGAAGAAAAAGAGTGAGTAATTGGTCATGTTTCATATGATTGTTTGACGGACGTGTATAGGTGGTTATCCCTTGACATCACCACAGATGACGTTAAAGCGAACTGTAAAGATTTGAAAGTGCTGGGAAAGGGTGATTTCAAAACACTCATTAGATGGCGGCTGGTTTTGAGGGAAGAGGCAAGTTTTTAACCAGATATTCTCAGTTTCTCCTCTAAAAGTATTTATCGTTGATTTCAGCTTGGTCTCGATGTAAAAACAAAGGTTGTTGAAGATGCGACTGAGCAAGAAAAAATTGTCGAGATCGACGAGGAGCAGGAGATTTCTGCCGAAGTAAGTAGTGACTCCCGACCTTCTTCTCTTTCATGATACATTTTGTTCTAGTTGGGAAGACTTAATACTGAGGCGGCTGCCCGTGCCAAACGTGAAAGACGGAAGGCAAACGAGATAAAGAGCAAAACCATCCAGCGAATGCAACTACAAATGATTGCGCCTACGGATATTGGGATGGAACACCAGGATTTTGAGTTGAGTTTCGGACAAGACGATGTGTTACAACATGAAATAAAGCAGCAAGATCACCGCAAGACACCTCGGGCAGCGGCGTCTGTGGTTGGTCAGGACCCTGAGACCAGCGATAGCGATGAAGAAGAGAAGGCAGGAAGCGAGGAAGTCTTTGATTTGGACGAAGAGAAAGACAAAAAGTTGGCCTCCCTTGAAGCCGAGATGGACAGGATGTATGAGACATACCAAGGAAGGCTCCGTGACAGAGACACCAAGTTCAAAGTCCGAGAGGCAAGGAAGAATGCAGAGAAAGGTGAATGGCATGGCATCAACGAATCTGATGACAGTACAGATCAGGAAGACGAGGAAGACGAGGAAGGAGGCGGCTGGGAAGCAATGCAAGCGGTCAAATTTAACGAGGATCATAGTTCGTCAGATGAGTCGTCAGATGAATTTGGCGCTGCGGATATGAAAACTGGGAAGAGAGTCCGCCTTGAAGTGGATGCAGGTCAAAAGGGAATGAAACGTCAGCGGCTTTCTCCCGAAACGTCCAATGTCAGGCGGGAAACGAGTAGTACCGCTAAGATATGGTTTTCTCAAGATATTTTCGGGAATGTTAGAGGACTCGATCAACTCAGTGACGACAGCGATGGCGCAGAGAAAGATGAAGACAGTGCGGGGAGAATTGACCTAGCGGAAAGTGTCCAGGATGTAAGTCCCATCACAACTTTTACTTGCTGATTATTGATCCGTTGTGGTCTCGGCTTTGAAACGTTTAGGACGACGGTTTTGAGGTCGCACCTCAGGAGCAGGATGTTTCTATGGACTTCTGGGATGGAGACGGGAAGGATCAGAAAGACATTGCAGAGGCCAAGATCAAAAGTAGGCTTAACAACTTTTATTTCTCAGTTGTGTTCATCAGCGTGCCAGAACTAGGCTTGACAACACCCGAGGCAATGACGTTGGCCCAACAACTTGTAAATCGAGAAAAAACAAAGTTGCAGCTCATCAATGATGGCTTCAATCGTTATAGTCTTAATTCAAAAGACGGTTTACCCTCGTGGTTTCTTGATGATGAAGCAAAGCATTATAAGCCCAACATCCCTGTTACCAAAGAGGCTATGGCCACTCTTCGCACCAAACAACGAGCACTTGATGCACGACCAATCAAGAAAGTTGCCGAAGCGAAGGCACGCAAGAAAATTAGGGCTGTGCAGAGACTCGAAAAAGCAATGAAAAAGGCAGAAGGTGTCAACGCTACTGCCGATATGTCAGAACGAGAAAAGGCTCAAGCCATCGAAAAGCTGATGAACAAGGGTTTATCGGCGGGCAAGAAAACAAAGAAAGAGGTCAAGGTCGTTGTCGCCAAAGGTGTTCATAAAGCCGTCAAAGGAAGACCGAGGGGCGTTAAAGGACGATACGTTATGGTCGACTCACGGATGAAAAAAGAGGTACGTATTTCATAAACCCCTTATGCAGGAGTTTTACTTCTCGATGATTCAGTTACGGTCCAAGAAGAGGAATGAGAAAGCAAATCGGAAGCGATGACGACTGTATGTTCATTGGTTTTGATCCATTAATAATATACTTTGGTCACAATGAGCTCTCTCTACTATCCCATCGTTTTCCCATTCGCAATTCCTACGTTTTCTTCCGACTGTTCCGGTACTTGTTGCTTGTCCATTACATGCGTGTCTTCCTCAAATTTCGAATTTTGGAACCAGGGCTGTATGGTGTTCAACGGATGCTCAGATACAGGTTTACTGTCGGACAGTGTAAGATGATCGCAACGGGTTAGGAATTCGTGCCACCCAGAGTCGGGATCTTCGCAAGAGATCTACCAATTCAATTAACACATGCAAGGATATTTTTTTATAGATCAGTACCTTGCAAGTTGTGATATGTTGGCCTTCCTCGGGTTCAAGAATTGTTTCTATAACAACATCATACCCGCTCTTATCTCTTCGCATTCTGTGATGGCTTTGTCGAATTTTGGAATTCGAGCACAGAATGTAACGGGATCCATCAATGGTCAACACCAGAGGTATATCTGTCAGAGCTTGAGCAGGCCTGCGGAGACATTAGTTATTGGATACAAATTTAACAGCTTGAGTGTCCATACACCGTGCCTGCTACGTCAACAAAAGACTTAAGTTCTTGTGGGATGTTCGTCGGAGAAATGGTCACGACGTTGGCAGCAGAAATACGAATATCTGTCGTTCTATGGGAAATCCAGCTATCTTAGAGGCGTGGATAAAAGTGGTACTCACCTTGATGGAAGGAGTACATCCAAGTGCGATTCAACACTGCGCTGGCATGCAATACTTGGAAGGAGTGGGATTGATGGATTTAGATTTCGCAAGTCCGAACCAAGGGATACGGGATCGTCGGAAATTTCTAACGTAAGTGTTGTCCGCAACTCAACTTGCTTAACATTTTCTGGATAGGACTTGTAAACAACACGCCGTATCTGCCTCTCCGCCTCAGGCCATGATGTCATGAGACTTTTTGGTATGCTTTTGAAGGGAAATAGAATGGACAACGATTTGGGCAAGTTAAAAGTGAAGATACCTTGGATTGAATGATATTTGATTGGAATTATCTCTGGCCCATTGGAGGACACTCTTCTGTTCGACGTCACCACAAATTGGAGGGGTAAACGTAGCTTGATTGGATGTGTTGAAACACAGGATATGACCAGTCCTAATAGATGTCTTTGTTCATCAGCAGCACCGTTGCAAATACGTTGCACATACGAGGCAGTAAAGACTCTACTTGAGTTTTCCAGTGGTACAGTTGATATTTTATACTGTAGACGCTTCTGTACATCGACACCACAACTAGCAGGCGTTGATTTTTCTGATTGATTTTTCTGAGATTGAATACTCACGACCGGATTAATGAAATATCGTTTACATCTTCGCCATCCATGTTGTATCGCGCACCAACTCGAAGCCATTGACCCACCCGCCGAAGCCGGAAAGCACTACCAGCTTTCAGCTTGTCCAAAGCTATCTGTGATGGAAAGAAAGGGTAAAAAGAATAGGACGGCCCTACACCACTCATTTGTTCAGCATCATCCGGAGATCTTTCAGAAACGTATATAGTGTTTTCTAAACGCGAGTCTAAATACTGGGATATAAATTAGCATAAAGTTCATGAACTCAAAAAAGGTTCGCACCTCTGAAGCTGCCTGGACAGCTAGGTGCTTGACATACTTTACGACTTCTGGACTGCTTTTCCGATATGTAATGACAAGCTATAACGCGTGAGTGAGAAAGCCACAAGGTGATGGATTAACGAATTACCTTCCCATTTTCTCTTGCTTCCACATAAGCGCAAGAAAGGCGAGATATTGACCGCGACATGTCAGAAGAGATCTTCAATCCTAGAGGAAGATGCGTCGTTTCCAACGCAATGTCCTGCTCAGTGAATACGTAAACCCTGATCTAAACAAACAGCTGGGAGACCGACTTCTTCAAAATACTTCATGTATGAATCAACTTGTTTGATAGCGCCTCTTAAGCCCTGCACTCTTAGTATCAATGGATTCGAGCTAAAGGACATGTGCACGTTATATCGCTTTGCCAAACTGAGTAGGCCTGCACCATCTACGGAAAACATCAGACGATTTCTGGAAACAAATCATAACAAGTTTACCTTTGCCCATAAATACGAAGGCAGAACCAGGACTTAGAGGGTATGCTATAACATGTCAATTAAATGGACTTATACACAACGCAGTCAGTGGTCTCACAACGTTCAGTTGCCTCTTTCCATTCAGTCCGTTCTTCCTGCACTTTCGCAAGAGGCTCCCAACCCCAGTTTTCCATGATTATTTCCGCAAAGGTTTCCTTTCTGCGGGACGTAGAAAGTAAGGGAAGTCCATACAGCTTTAAGAACTTTCGCAGTTGCGGCTTCGTGAACGATTGGACAAGAGCCCTGTGTATCTCCCGGTACTTCTCGTCGTATGAGGGATATCTGGGGTCTATTTTTTTGTCAGGTTTGTATCTTTCGACATCTCCAAGAACCAGATTGTGTTTTGTGGATTCGATGTGGTCCAGGTATTGTCTGAGCTTGCTATTCTCAACGACGCTGGGCTGAGTATTACTGCTAAGGCCTCCCTTTTTTCGTTCGGATGACTCTTGGCAACCAACTTCCTGTAAGACAGCTGACAACGTCTGTCCAAAGCTTGGTGTACTCGTGTTTGATGAAATACGCTCGAGGCTTGAGGCTAAAGATGCCGACGTATGGAAGGTATTTGAGCGGGCGATGCAAAAAGATAAGTCAAAAGGAATGCGACGAAGTACAGGAGTCATGGATTGAGCTCTCAAATGACTTCCGTAGCCGTCTGAGAATAAATGGTTGGCCGAAATGCCGTTTGTGCGCGATCAAAAATGTAGGAAGCTGAAATTTACAGATACACAGTCCTTGTACTTCCCAAATGTCTGACGTTGCAAGCAATGTCGACGACAACATCAATTATTCCGATATCGAAGCCAAGTAAATTTCAATGATCCAGATTCTTACAAACTAATCTGACAGAAATAAGGTATCAGGTACAGCTCGATGTTTCATTGGACAATGTTCTTGTCGTGGATGGTGTGCCCGTAATCGAGAAAACCAAGCTGGAAAAGCTTCTCACGAAAGTCTGCAAAGAATTTCTGCGGAAGGGTGTTTCAGTCAAGCCGGATGATATTTTCATGCCTTGGGATGATTCGACTGGGAAAAGCAAAGGGTGGGTGCAGAGACTAGAAAACTATACATTAATCATGACCCGTGTTTCAATAGCTTTATGTTCATTGAATTCAAGAGCGTTGATGATGCAAACCTTGCTCTTGGCACAGTTCACAACCATCCTTTTGATGCAAAACACACTTTCAAAATTAATCGTTTCAACGATATCGAGAGATATGCATCAATGGATGAAGTTTACTTGGAGCCAGAAATTGAGGAGTATACTCCCAGAGTAAGATATTACGACATGCACATACATCGTTGTCACCTTTTGATGTTTTTACCAAGGAACACTTACGAGCATGGCTTGCTGATCCACAAGCTCGCGACCAATATGTGACTTACCGAGGTGATGAAATTTTGATTCATTGGCACGGGAAACCCTCACAGTGCGAAATAGCGCACAAACCTGTGAGTTATGCCCGATGATATGAATTGTGTGCGGGTTCGAATTTTTTTGCCAGGAATGGAAAGATTTTCTGTACGTCGCCTGGTCACCCTCAGGAACGTACATTGCAACACTTCACCGTCAAGGTGTCCGTCTGTGGGGTGGCTCTTCCTGGAAACCTCAACAACGTTTTGCGCATCCTCTTGTCAAACTCATTGATTTTTCACCTTGCGAAAATTATCTTGTGACCTGGTCCAACGAGCCCATTCTAGTACCCGACGGCGCTGTCCAGGGACCTCAATACTTCTCTCCAGATGACGAAGGCAACAACATTGCTGTTTGGGACATCAAGTCGGGCGATCTCCTTCGGACATTTTCGACACACCACGAGGGTGAGCCTGCACCAGTCAAAAAACAAATGCAATGGCCCGCTCTCAAGTGGAGTCCCGATGACAAATTTGTTGCTCGTCTCACACCTGGTCAAATGATCAGTGTTCACGAACTTCCTTCAATGTATTTGCACGGGAAAAAGAGTATTAAAATTGAAGGTGTCGTGGACTTTGAGTGGTGCCCCCTTGGAGACAAGGACAAGGAAGAGGCCAATCTCTCTGGCGGCAAATCCGTAAAGAAACCACCTGAAAACATGTTGGTCTACTGGACTCCAGAAGTTGCAAATCAACCTGCGCGCGTCACCCTCCTCGGTTTCCCCAGTCGCACAGTTTTGCGTCAAAAGAACCTGTTCAATGTCACAGAGGTCATTACTGTCCATTCACATGTGGCATTCACCCACTTATCGAATTTTCTTGAAGTGCAAACTCTATTGGCAAAATCAAGGGGATTTCCTCTGCGTCAAAGTTGATCGACATACAAAGACGAAGAAGTCGACCTTTTGCAATCTAGAAATCTTTCGTATGCGAGAAAAGGACTTCCCGGTCGAAGTCATAGAACTGAAAGGTGGTTACAACCCGATATGTTTGAATACATAATTGACGACCCGTCAAGATACCGTTTTGGATTTTTCCTGGGAGCCAAAAGGCGAACGGTTTGCCATGGTTTCGAGCAGTGATCCAAACTTGGGCAACCCAGGGCCTGGTATCACCATCAAGACTGATGTTGGTTTCTATCAGTTGGATCACTCCAAGAACGACTTCCGCTTGCTCAGTGGGCAATATTCACCTGTTATTTGAGTTTGACTTACATCGTGCCAGGGACTTTATCTTCGAGGACGAGCAATGCCATCCGATGGTCACCAAGAGGTCGCCATGCTGTTCTGGCTACCGTTGGGTCGTCTACCAAGTCGGAACTTGAGTTTTGGGATCTGGACTTCCACGCAGATGATACGCACAGGAAAGATGGCCAGTCTGATTGGGGATCGGGCATTCAATTATTAGGTATTGCGGACCACTATGGTGTTACTGATGTTGAGTGGGACCCAAGTGGAAGATATTTGGCCACAAGTGCCAGTGCGTGGACCCACACTGTATGGTTTTCGATTTATAATTTCCGAATTTGCAATTCTGATCTCAGTTTGTATAGTTGGAAAACGGTTATGCAATTTGGGATTTCCGTGGGCAGGAAATAGTAAAACATATTCAGGACCGATTTAAACAATTCATTTGGCGGCCGCGACCCCCTACTTTGCTCTCGAAAGAGCGACAGAGACAGATACGAAAGAACCTCCGTGAGTACTCCCGCGTTTTCGATGAGGAAGACGCTGCGGAGGAAAGCAACGTAAGTGCGGAACTCATAGCTCTCCGCAAGAGATTGGTAGACGAATGGAATGCCTGGCGTATATTGCGGAAGAAAGAGGTCGGTGAAGAAAATGATCAAAAGGCTCAACAGGACGAGAAAGAGGAAATTGAAGTCTGGATCGAGGAAGTTATCGAACAAATCGAAGAGATTGTTGTCGAGTAATTTCTCTAGTCAGTTTTTGCCTTTGACTGTCCCGTTTTGCATTTGCAAAAGTATTTCATATTCCATCATATGCATCAACTTCGTAACGAACTTTTAGTAATCTAAAATTTTTATGCACATGATCGTGTCAATGATTACAAAGCTCCTGCCAAATCTTATCAGATTGAAAGTTGCTTGGTCGTCATTGTCCATCATGGCGTCAGGGTGTTCCACAATCGCCGAGCCGTCTTGTTCGAGTAGGCTTTGGGCAACTGGTATGTTTTTATTATATAAAGGTAATACTGTTGAAATGTAGATTCGGACCACAGCCTCAAAAGAATGGGTCATCCAGCCCAAACCAAAACCTGGACGTAAGACGAAGACGGATTCGACTTCCCCTTCTGAAGTACATATTTCTGTGAAAATCAAACGACTTGCTAAATCGTGACTGAAGTTTCAGGCCGACTCGAAGTGTCGAAGAGTTCAGAATAGGTACGGCTTTTCATTGTGACCACTACGTTCGTTAGATTGCTGTTTTTTGAAATTTGAATAGGGTTGCTCAGCGGGCCTTCCGCGAACGAAAGCAATCTCAACTTGCCGAACTTCAGACCCGTATTCAATTGTACGAACAAGGGGGAATTGAACGAAATGTTGCTCTTCAAAAAGTAGCCCAGCACCTCAAAGATGAAAATGGATTGCTTCGTCAAGAAAACGTTGCTCTCCAGGCGAAAATCGCTGAGCTTGAGGAAAAAATTGGAAGCAATGTCCAAGAAATGTCAAAACAGACAAAATTGTCTCTCATGACACAGAAGAAACGAGACAGGAATGGCTCTCCTTCCGTAGAACCGCTCTCCCGTGCAGAGAAAAGGTCGCGGAATGACATTTCAGGGGACTTTACCGAATCTCTATCTTTCGACGCCGGTTATGGAACACTACCTTCAACGAATTCGGTTACGTGTACAGCAGAGTTGATAAATCGTGCAGACCGGTTTTCACCTATTCCGTATGCGACACAGCAAGAATTTGACTCAAGCACTTACCACTCACTTTCGCCTGGCATCAAGTCGATGCCCTCTTTCCCTTTCGCTTGTGGTTTATGCGCTCCAAATACTATTTGTGTTTGTAACGAGATTGCCTCTCAAAGCGCCTTAGAGCATACGGTGTCCTCCGTTGAATTCAACTCAAAAGATCAAGGAACCGATTTCGCCCATTCCGCCTCGTCCTGTGCAGAGTCTGTGCCCGTCTCCCTAACTAAGTCGCCTTCAATTCTCGACAATTTGCCGTCTTACGAGCCGCCTATCCCCATCAGAAAACGGGGTAAAGGTGTCTCGATAAATTCCGTTTTTCCAATACGAGAGGCAAAAGAGATTATGAACGTCGTCCAACAGCCTACTTGTTCGGGGGATCCATCCAACTGTCTTGCCTGTGCAGATGATACGTTTGGCCAAGCTTTCTGTGCAGCTGTCAGCAATTCTTCTGCGAGTTGCGATTGTTCCGCAGAAACTATATCACGTTGCTGCGGCATGACAACGAGTCGTTTGGATCGTCCGGTTATTACCCCTTCAAATGTAGACATATCACACGACCAAGTGGACCTTATGCATACCAATGACGCATGGCAGAAGCTCAAGGCACATCCGAATGCTCGGTTCGCAGATCTTAAGCTGCTGGCTGAAGTGGTTGCCAATCGGTCGAAGTGCAACGGACCTCAGTTGGTAATTTCGCCAACATCTCAATTCCGCCAGGATGGGGTTGAACCAATGACGAATTGTCCGACAAGTGGCAAAGATTCGTCAAGTAGCCGACAACCAGATCGTTCTCCACCTAGACTGGTACCAGAAGAGGTTTTGCTAAGGTGCGGCCGACGCAGAATGCGACAAGTTCATGCAGACGGAGTTCAAGAAGCACTTCGTATACTGGACGCGAAGTTTTCTTAGTGTTGGACTTAGATTCCGAATACTGTTGATATAAAGTTATTAATTAGTTAAAAATCAACAGAAGGTCTACTTTCATCTGCTTCCGTTACGATCAGATGGTACAAAGTAACGAATGTAAGCAGACATTAAACGTCTCACTTGATGGTAGATAGAAGCTCTGGATTTCGTTGTCTTTTTGACCTTTGAGCGGGATAAATCCAAGGAACGGAAATGATTTATGAGGGTAGCTAGGCTTGCATGTTGCAAAGATTCGGGGAAAGGTTCGATGTAAGGCCAAAGCATGACAAGCTGCTCTCGAGCCAGTTTCCGAGCACCCGAAGCAAAGAGTGCGCCAACCACAGCGTCTATAGATGCAACATCTGGGTAAATATCCTGTTCAACCATTTCTTGGAACGTGCGCATGGCTGCGTCTGAATCGTGCTTCCTTCCATAGCCATGTATTAGGATAGTGTACATCACAGCGTTCGGTGTAACGCCTGTATCACGAGCAAGTCTCATGACATTCTTTGCTAGGTCGACGTCTCCCATCATAGCATATCCCTCCATCAAGGCGCTGAAGTGGTAATGGTTAGGACGTATCCCTCGTGCGGCTAGTGTGCGGAAGACACTGTGAGCTGATTCGAATTCACCGTGGAGAAGTGCATCACGTCTGATGCGCATGGAGATCATGGCAGGGTCGCTCATGGCTCTGCTGGCAACCAAAGATTGCACTACAGAATCAGCAGCGACGCTATATCCACTATGTGAGCCAAATCCCAAACCCGCCAGGGGATCGAATGGATCGCCGCTACTCAAAGATCGCCTGAGCACATTTCGCTTTCGCTGAGCATTTCGACCTCTCTTCTCATATGCTTTCCAACCGCTTCCAAAGTAATCACGCTTCTCCTCTCGTAGGATATAGCGAAAGAAATGATGCATGTGCCTGACCGTGAGTTCGAATGGCGAGGTCGACAGCTCCTTCATGAATTTGAGAACTGTTCGTGGTCGGACACATTCAGAATCACTCAAATATGAAACCAAGAGTTCCAATGTTCGGGCATTTGGATGAAGGTCATTGGCACGCATGATAGCTAAAATCGCGTCCACATTCCGAAGTCCTTGACGGCGTAATATCCCGCGTAAGAGTGCATTGCATATCCTTGTGGTAAGTGGGACGCCAGAGAGAAATGGGACAGATTCTGGGCATACCACTGGTGCTGTGCGTGCCATTAAGGTAGCAAACTCGGTCGGCATCGGTTTCTTGCTTAATCTTGCAATCATACCGATGGCAATGTTACCACGATCCTGTAGGAAAAAGGCATGCACAAGGGCTGCCGTTATATCTGCATTCGACGGTAGGCCTTTTTCAAGCGCGATTTCCCCAAGAGTAATGGTACGTTGGTAGTTTGAACACCGAATCTGGTGATTCATGAAGATGACGAAAGTCTCTGTGTCCGGTTGTAAACCACCACACGGAAGAATCGGTAACTGCAGTTCGGAAGGGATAATGCCTGTGGAACGCGGAAAAGTCGAAGTGAGGACGGTGACAATGTCTTGTACGCTCGACGGCTCAAATAGGGACAAGAGCTTGAAGGCGGTGGGGACATCCTGGATGTCCAGAGCCGATTGAATGATATTATTCAAGACAACCACTGCCATTTTTGGAGAAAGGTTGGGAAGATTGTCCAGGGCGCTTCGGCGAACCTCGAGGTCGACACCAAAGTGCCTATGGAAACTTCCAATCAAAGTGAGAATTTTGTCCTCGAGAGCGAGACCTGCCTCGTTTATACGTCGGATGCAATTTTTGGCTCCTTCCAAGTCATAATTTCGTAGACATGCAGTAAGAACAAGATGATACGTTCTATAAGTTGGGGTCAATCCAGCAGCGTCGAAAAATTCCAGCACATCTTGGAGTAGACCATATTGTTGCAACTCCATTAAGGCGCGGGCACGCCAATTCAGCAGACGCACAGTAGGCTTTCCGAAGTGCTGTATGTGTGTGGAAACAGCAATAAGAACCAATTCCCAGTTGTGGGCCAACGCAAGGTGGAACGTGACCGCTTCGTATGCACCATGCTTCAATGTGCAGCCTACCTGGTGGGCAAGTTCGAGAATATCGATACAACGGTGGGGCGTTGATGATTGTGCCAGGTGTATAGCTACATCCCGCATTTTCTTCCTGTCATGAAATAGGGATAACAATGGCGGCGAGTTTCTAATGGATCGTAATGCGCTGTCGAACGGCTCGTTGTAAGAAAGTGAGTCAATAATGGGTGCAAGTTCCGGGAATGGAGTCGCAAGCGCAGTCCAAGACGTGAGCCTGTCGATAGACTGCATAGGCAACGCATCCTTCGTTTTAATAGAGAAATTTTGGGTGCGCAATGCAGGTTGGACGGAAGCAAAGAAGCGTCGACCATGGTGATGAACGGTCGAAGTGTATGGCAAATATTTGGATCTCGCGAATGTACACTCCAGATGTCGCTTTCGAACAAAGGCAAACCTCTGGAGCATGGACAGACGAGAATTTGTCCAAACGAAATGTGGTTCGCTCAAGAACCAATGTGATGCTGTAAAGGTGTTGAATTTGAGATTCCAGCGTAAAAAGAGCTGGCACACGAACCTATTAGGTAAACTGGAGAGAATAATAGTAGAAGTAATACATACGCATTAGCGCAGTCTTCTTCACTTTTAATGCGTGTGAGGTAGTCCTGCAAGAGGACGTTGATGATGTTTCTCACGAGATGCCATCCTACTCACCATGTGTAAATTCTAATTCGGTTCGATCCTCTCTTATATAAGTTCCGACGGTCACTGTTCGAATGAATGCTGGGTCTGACAGGACTATATCTGCCCCTATAGAAATGGATACTTTGGGTACCCAAGTCAATTTGCAGATTCGTGGCAAGGCAACGCAATACCTCAACCGCAAGAATTACTTCATCGGAATCGGGTTGCTCTTGATTGTAGTTCTACTATGGACACTATCCAATTTTGTCACACAGGTTCGTTCATAATAATGATCATTGAAATCAAACCTTTGAAAATTTCCAGGACTTGTACGAGGGTGGATACGATAAACCATTTCTGTACTGTGCTGTTTCATTCATGCGCGTTCTCTGATTTATAAAATGATAGCGTCACGTACACGAACACCAGTGCCTTTTCCATCTATCTTCTGCCTTTTTTCTTTCAACGTTGGTGGACGCGGGGAGGCTCAGATGCTTCCATCAAGCGAGGGTAAATGCCTGGGTTTCTTGACTTCATTGATTCTATCTCATGGAAATAAAGGAATAGTGAGGAATACCAACCGTTACAGGTCGAAGATCTTGACGATTCTGGTGATGTACGACCCTCCTAAGTGAATTGTAGTAGTGAAGCATATCGCCCACACTGCAGCATAACCATGACGGTTCATTAGAGACACTGCCTCCTCTAAATGTCAAAGAAACGGCACATCTAGCCCTTGCCTTTTGTTTGCTCTGGTTCATCGCTAATTGGACCGTAAATGCATCTCTTGGCTACACCAGTGTAGCAAGCGCGACAGTCCTATCCAGCATGAGTGGTAAGTGGCGCCTTCTTGCAGACATTCTTGTTATTAAATGCTACTGTCAGGATTTTTTACGCTTGGTGTAGGGCGGATTTTTAAAGTAGAGAAGTTGAATCTACTCAAGATAGCTGCCGTCTTCACTAGGTGAGAAGCCAAAAAAGTCACTTATATCGGATTCCTCACAACTTCGCAGCTTCATGGGGGTGGTATTAGTCTCGCTCTCCGACTCGAACAGTCCAGCGGGAACCACGACTCGACCTGGAGTCACCCACACACAAGTCATGGATTCTCGAGCAACTTTTGGAGATGTCCTTGCCCTGACCTCTGCATTGTTCTACGCATTCTACGTCATTCTGCTCAAGGTCAGAATAAAGACAGAATCTCGAATCGACATGAGGCTATTTTTTGGTTTCGTTGGGCTCTTTAATATCCTAATTTGTTGGCCTATCGGAGTCTTCTTGAATTTTACAAGGCTTGAAATTTTCGAGCTACCGTCAGGTTGGAAAGTCTGGCGGGCTATTCTGATAAATGTAGGTCACATCTCGTCCCCCGATCACGCAAGCTGATAAATTCTTCATAAGATGGCCATCACCCTTTCTAGCGATTATTTGTATGTTTTGGCGATGTTGAAGACAACACCTTTAGTAGTTACAGTTGGCCTCAGCTTGACGATCCCCGTTGCAGTTTTAGGCGATTTTATTCGATTACGACCCACTCAGGCCCAGGTTTTGGTAGGTGCACTACTCGTACTCGTGAGCTTCATTGCAATTGGAGTCGAAAACAAAGAAGAGAGGGGAGTGCAACAGGAGGACAATTAATATGTATAGCATGGGTATGCTTAGATTCGTGAATAAAGTACCCCTTCATAGACTTGTGTCAAGAGGTGAACGGGTGACGTACAAAGCAAGGCAGATCCGAGAAATATGCCGTCACGAGTTCCGTACGACACTGATTAGCTGGGAATCGTGATCGTTTGTTTCAGGACTTGTCGTTGAATCACCAGGGAGATAAAGGTGAAAAGTACGAGATGTGCCCGACAAGTGGGATTTAGGGTTAACAGAAGAGCGAGCCATTTCGAACATCGAGGCAACGGAGTTGTTAATTCCAAACAGTCCCCAGTGCGTAATGAAGATTATTGCACCAAAAGAATGCCGAAGGGCTTCTAGCTCTGTGATTACATTGTAATATGCAACGTTTTTGTTAAGAGACGGTGAAGTTTGTTGCTGTTCAGCCCTGAAATGATTGACCCAGTGAAAAGCGTCGAAGGAATGGATGGCCACCATTCCCACATCGGCATGCGGAAAGTTCTTTGAATGATACAGGGGGAGGTGAGCAAGCGTAACGGCAAGTTGTTCAGTCGATGTAGGCCGAAAGATATGCAACCTCTGAAGACATTCATTCACCAATGTTGCAAAGGGGACAGCAGTTAAAGATTTCCTCAATCTCCGGACGAGAATATCTTGAAATCGACCGACATCGAAGGTAGCATCCATGTCAAAGACAAAAGCAGCTTTATCCCATCCGCCAAGTTGGCAAGACAGATAGTCGCGTGGCATGCAGCATGTCGCCGTCAGTGAATAGAGTAATCGAGTTTTCCCTGAACCAGAGGAGCCCCGAACATGAACGACATCTCCAAAGTGCAAGCGTGAATGAGCATCTCCAGAAAAACAAGAATCCAAGGCGGGTATGCCAGTTCGTACTGGTGCTAGACGAGGCGTTGGCATGCACATCGGATCTGCATAACCTTCTTACTCACTTTCTCTAAACGAAATAAGCAACTAGATAAGTGCATGAATATCATCTAGATCTTGACAAACAACAAAGCAGATACCTGCTGAAGTGATTCTGAGGGAATCTCCTTGAGGAGTTGTTCGGCTGAAATCATTTGAGATGTTGGAAATGCCAACTAAACTTATAACACATGGCGGGCCTCATGAAGTAAGCATGATCGAATCCTTGTTCAAAATTCAACATTCCTGGATTCTCCGAGCTTGTGTTTACAATCGCCTACCCCTATAACTCGTTATCGATTGAAAATCGATAAGCCTGCACGAATACGAATATAGCTGTACACTGGACATGACTACTACCTCCCCAAAACCTACTGCGCCGTCGTCCAGGCGTACTGGCTCATCACCCACACCAATATCTACAACAATAGCACGAGGTGCCACCGCACGCTCTGCAGTATCGCATAGAGTTTTGTCCCAGAACCCTACAGCTAATCGTCGTTCAACTTCTCGGCAGAACATACCTCCACTACCTGTAATTAGCGGAGAAGCTCATGAAGCACTAAATGCTTCCCTCAAGCAGGAAACAGAACAAAAGGAACAGGTGCGTTCTTGATAGCAAGCAGAGGCCTGCATCTTATGTAAAGGTTAATAATGTATTTCGTGCCTAGCTTCTTGTCCAGCTCCAAGATAAGGAACAACTAGTAACAAACTATATCACGGAAAATAATAATTTGAATTCGGCCTTGTCTGCTGCAGAAACCAGGTTGAATGAACTCTATACAGAACAGTCGAGATGGGAGATGGAAATGGTTCAACGCATGGATATTTCCGAAAAGTTACGGGAACAAGTTCGTGAATTAGAAAAGGAGAAAAGAGATCTACAACGAAGATATAATGAACAGGTCAGAACAACGCCGTTTAGACTTTCATTTCTTGTTAATTTGATCCTCCACTTCAGACAGCGACATTTGAAGCCGAGAGGCAAGCTTTTTACGATAACGAACAACACCTCAAATCTCGCATTCAAACCCTCTCCCAAGTCGCTCGTAAACGAACAGTATCCAATGCACGATCTATTGCATCAGAATTAGATGCTACCGAGGAAGACACACCTTCATCACCTGAACTTAAAGATGAAGAAGGTGTAGAGATTGTTGTCCAGGACATCAATGATCCTGAGAGTGAGCCGGCTGAAATGACTGCTCTCAAGCTTGAGCTTTCAACCTTATCGACGTCCTATGCCTCTCTTCAAAGCACTCTGCTTTTGATCCAAACACAGCTCGTAGATCTCAAGCGAGTCAATCTGGAATTACAAGAGGAAAACGAGAGCTTCATGATTCTTCTTCGGGAAAGGACCCTTAGCGGACAATTTGATATCGTAAAACAAGTCGGTGGCGCTGGCACTATCACGAGTGACGACGAATGGAGCGCAGACGATAGGTCAAGCATCGATGTCGATAGTTCGCAAAGTCATGGACGGAGCACCCTGGATATTGTGGACGAGGAACCTTTCGACGGAATGGACTTGGGATTCATTGGTGATACGTCCGACTCAGACAGGCCTCATCGCAGCTCTCGCTTTCACGGGCGGTCAGAACGCAAGCGTACTCTGTCATCTCGCGGCGAGTCGTTGGCAGGGTTGCCCATCACTGGACCCGGACTCGATCTTGCAGCGGAGCTTGGTCGTGCAGAAAATAAGGATATCATATCCGGAAACCCCATTGACGACAGCGACCAACATGTCCCTACTGGCAGAAACAAACGCAACAAAAACGTCGGTTTGAAGTTGCCCCATTCTGACAGCGCAAATATGAATGATATAGAGACGTTGCGAACAGAAGTTAAATCTCTCAAAGATGCGAACAAAGCACTGTCGTTGTACGCGTCCAAGATTATCGACCGCATCATTGCACAAGAAGGATTCGAGCATGTGTTGGCTGTTGACTACGAAAAGGAGCCGTCTACGCCTTCGACGGCTATTCCTCATGCCAATATCCCAAAGTCACTTCCTTTCAGTCAGTCAGCACCAAAACAGAGACCGCAATCTGTCAACTTTGGCAAACCATCAGAGGCGAAACTGCCGTCACCACCCAAAATGACTAAACCCAGTACGAAAGCGCAACGGCGTTCGCTCTCCTTTGATTGGAAGTCATTTTCTTTGTTTAACGCAGACAAGAAGCTTGTACCATCTTCAAACTTACGTCCGTTAACGTTGAAGCCTGGAGCAACACCTGTAACGGGGGCAAGGAAGCTGGACAATGTTGAAGATGAAGAAGACAGAAAGGAACGAGAGCGCTTGCATGCTACCATGAAGTTGATGGGTATCGAACCGCAATCGCCGATGCTTTCGCCTTTACCCCCTATGGAACGGGCACCTACCCCCTCAAACCCTTCTGCAATAAACAACCGTCGGTTCTCTCTGTTCGGTTCGAGAAACACCACGACCGAGAATTCAGATGCTTCCTCCGTAAACTCTGCGTCTTCGTCCGCTCGGTTTGGCTTGAATATCACTCCCTCAGACTTGACACACGAAGCTCTTGAACATGCAGAAGCGGAACAATCGCTTGCCGTTCTTGATGCTCGCGAACGTGATTTGGGTGCTGAGATTGCTAAAGGTGGTGGTGGCGGATTTACTGAAATCACACGGAGGCCTAGCAAGAGAGGCAGAAGGAGTGCTGGAGGCAGCAGTGGAAGTACCGTCTGGAGTGCTGGAATGAGCGCCGAATAATTGTGGACCCTCGTCAATATATTCCTAGGTTATCACATTGTTGTCTATTCGTTGTCCATCGTGATTATACCAAACCCATGTAGAGTAGAAGATTCATTTAATGTATATACCAAGGAGGGGCGATAATAACAGGGTGATTACGATGAACTCACTAGACGGTTAACATTGCATTGGAGTGTGAGTGAGGGTTTGAGAAGGATTCTATAAAAACCATTCAAGTCGCTGTATGCTTCATGAGCGTATTTTCGGCATGCGTTCGAATTGTTTTAAACGGATTCGCAGAAAATTGGGAATTCTGGAGGATAAGAGGATGCCGCAGACGCTCCAGTTCGCTGGAATAAATGAATCAACGTCCGAGGGACAAGATACAACAAAAACAAAAGCGTTACAATACACGTTTTCTCTGAACTGTTGAAAGTGACTGTCGTTTGCCTTCTCCAATGACTCCAGGTTTCTGGTGGGGTTTATACTTGGGGGCACTCCCCGGATCTTCCACCTCCGTCGATGTTGCCTCTACTGAAGCCAGTGCGAACGAGAGATCGGCCAATGTCTCGCCTGCCAATTGTTCTCTAGCCTTTCTTTTCATACGGCGCTCATGAGATTTTGAGAAAGTGGGCAATGCAGGACCCAATTCTGTGGGGAAAAAGGGATTCAATGAATTTGTCATTGAACACAAAAAGAACTTCACTTCGCAAAAAAGATTCACGCCTCTCGAGCATCTTCTCCTTTTTTGTTGGTTGGACCGGAGGTCCAGGGACAGGTAGAGTCACTGGTGATTCCAGTTGGACAGTTGGGAGAAGCGATGGCTCGTCTGGAAAAGAAAGTTCAGAGTCGGCCCCTGTCTTCTGCTTCAGTTTGGCTGAAGATAAATGAGTAGTGTGACGAATGCGTTGTGCCTTTGGCTAATCATTGGACATGAGAAAGCTTTCAAAGTGCAGTAAGAACAGGGCAAACTTGCCATAGTAATTAACCCAATAGATAAGTACAGGAAAGAGATCGGAAGTGAAGAGCAGTGCAAATGACGTGATATCTGAGCAAAGAGTACAGCACTAAGTAGTGTAGATTACATCGAAAAACCAAAAGCTAGAAAACATGCCCAATATACACACCGCTGGTAGGGGTATCTAGAAAATGAAGGCACAGAAATAGGAGTGCTATGAGTGGGTACTTGAAGGAACTCCGGGGTGGTATTTAACTTTCTCAAAAATCCTGTATAAACTTATTATAAGATTTGAACAGTAAGCGATGAGGCCGACGCCGACTAGACAGATTAGGGACATTTGATAGCTGCATATCCGATCACCTACGGTCCCTTCGAGACTCGCAACATCGTTTAGCGGACGGAGTAGGCGATTGTACCATGATTTGGCGGCAGGCGAGGCGCAGGGTATCAAGGAGGTGAAGAAGTTGTCAAAAGATAACGAGAGTGCAGCTGACCAAAGGCAGATAAAAAGGACTTCAAATAGTGTGTGAGCAAGTTTCGCGGATGTATGCCATAGGCCTAGAGGACGTCCAAAATATTCCAGCTAAGTGCGATATGTAAGAGTACTTCCCCGAGGTGGTTAATAAACTCACATAAACGGCCATGAGAACATGCACTAACGTTGGCGGAGCGAATATTATCACAACCATCCTAGTAAAACGCTCATGTAACGTATTGCAAGTAAAAGCAGTGGAAACGACATACGGCGAACTGCCAACGGCCCCAAGAGCGTTGTTCTTTAGTTCCGTGGTTCGTATACGAATTGAGATTGCCAAAGCAGCTGTAGTAAAGGCAATGTTGATAAATCGAAAAAGCTGGCATTTATTGGTTAAACGGAAGCAATAAAAGAAAGAAGAAACACACCAATGGTACATACACATTCGTCAGAATAAACGACGTCAACTTCTTCCTTCTGCGGCTCCAAGGATCTTTAGGATCCTCCAACGCATCTTGTTCTTGTGGGGGAAAATATTCTGGTTCAGGGAAACGTCTAGATCCTTGAGCAGCAGGTCTTGGAGTCCAAGGGGTGTCCCAACCAGGTGTATTCGTATGCGACACGGTATACAGTGCGCCAGGTTCAGTAGGGATGGTTAGCCGAGGTCCGCTCGCCTTTTCCCTGCGTACAAAAACGGAACTATCCCTTAGCGAAGATGAAGCTGGGATCCATGCTAAGGATATATTTCTCAAGCTCATCCGCTCCGGCTTGGGAGTGGCTGGTACTGGTAAACGTTCAACCGGACGGTTTGGCTCGATAGAGGGACGGCTCTTGTGGGTGAAAATACCCCACCGATCAGAAGGGCCTGACAATTGGGAGATGAGATCGGCTGAGATTCTTGATGCCCGTGCTCCCTCGTTCGCTGAGTAGTCCAGCTCTTCCGGGGATGGGGGTTCATCTTTAGCCCATGCTGCGGACAATCAGTACTCATCGAAGACTATGAAACGAAAAATGGAAATTTACGAGGGCAAGTGACGACGATGGGTGGGGGAGGAGGAGGACGTACAGAACTGCGAACGCTACTCGTGTGGTTCGCACTGGCTAAGGATGGGTCGCAGTGGTGGGAGGAGGTTGACATCCAAGTTATAAGATCAAAATCAAATGATGCAATCCGGGTAGTCTCCGGTACACTTGCACCTGCACCTTCATGGAGGAATCACTAGTTCCTTCTCTCTCGTCTGGGGTCGTCGGCTCCCGTTTCGTATCTCAGGATGATATAGAATCAGCCAAGGCACGCAGAGATGAACAGTGGAAAGCTGCGTATGCGAGGTCAATTTTTCATTCGTAGAACAACTTAGTACCTGGAGCTCATTCTTGACTACAGACTTGGACAGGAGCCCCCGCCGCCCCAGCAAGAAGATTCGTATGACGGTCGTTCTCTTGCGGAAGTGAGCGGTCATTGTCACCAGTTATCCTTCTGTTGTATTCACTTTTTGCTATTGGTCTCGATACTGCCCAGAAACTTGCAGCAAACAAGGTTCGTATTTCCGATTCTTACTCTTTCGTTTCCTGCTAAAAGACGTTACAGATAGCCAAACAGGAAGCTTGGGAAGAAAAGAACAAGCTTGGTACTATATCTGCTATAATTCTGTCAAACCTTCTCCTTTCCTGACATCTGCGCTAGCAAACCAGTTTCGTGCACTTGAAGAAGATGAAATAATGTTTCTTGATTCCATTCGAGAACGACAAGAAGAAGAGGAACGCCAACGCAAGGAAAAAGACGGTGAAGAAGTGAAAATTTTTAGAGAGTGCGCCCTTTTCCGCATGACGACAATGTAATGACTCGAACTCATTTCTCCTTTCACAGGGCAGTCGCAGCTCGAGCTAATGCTGCGAATAATGCTGCTGTATCTCTTTCTGCATCTTCCGCGTCTAGTGCCGCGAAACTTAAACCACCTGTTGTCAAAAGAGACGTCAAGAAGGCTCTCAAGGGCGTGGTGGTCAAGAAGAAAATCAAACCACCTACCGTGGATAGTTTGAAAACTTTGAAGGATAAAACACAGGACCCTTCAAAAAGTGACGATGCTCAACGAGATGTTAAACGCAGGAGGGTAGCTAGCTAATACTTTCTTAACACCTCCATGTCATAATATACATGCTGTCCCAAATTCAAATCTGTCTATCTAGTTGAAGGTGTTGGTGTCCAACGTACACGATCTAAATCTCTTTCCTTCCCACTGTGACGATCCATTGCCTCTGCTCTCCTCGTTGCAGCCGTGCTCATCGCAGTTCTCTCGAGCAGGCGTCTGGCAGCCGGTGTAAGGTTGCCCACTGCCTCTGAACGCCTAGGTGTCCATGACGGAGGCCCCATGCTTCCCTTCTTCCCCCCTGTCAGTGCCTTCCCCTGCCGAGGGGTAAACATCTCAGCTTTTGTCCTCAAACTCTTGGAAGCCTTGTTAGACAACTTGTGAGCAATAGTTTCTCTCGATGTCATTTCCGCAATGCGAAATGGTGTACTCGGCTCGACAGGATCTCCAGACTGAGAGATAATACGAGGTGTAGCGTTTAATGTCCCCCAAGTCATAAGCTGCTTCATAGCGACTGGCCCCAAGTCGGCTGGTGTCGGGGATGGAAGATTTGGAATAAGGGAAAATCCGTTATCCTTTGGGGATCTAGGGTGATCTAAGAAAAATTAGTAGGAGCAAACCCACACAGACTTTTGAAGCTACTTACAAGGCGTTCCCATGATAGCAGCATTAATGTGACTACGTGTTGGACTCGGCGGAGTAGATAGAGTTTTCTGGGCCGAGTCATGTTCTTGTGCTTGCAAGCGCGTATTGGAATAGTCAACTTTCTTTGGGTTTTCTGAGGTGTCGCCCGTGGGCGGTGCATGATACGGAGAGACATCCGCGTCTGGAGAGAACATGAACGAATTACGAGCCTTATCAGTGAACAGATGAGTCTACAACTCGCAAAAAGAAAAAAATCATAATACTTACACTAAATTTCCATCCATCCACACCCGCTGCTCGTTTGTCTTTCAGCGGAGCCATTACATCAGTGGGTTCTTCGCCTGTCTTCACAATGACGGCCAACGAGCTCTCCGGTGCTCGTTCCTCTCCATCTGTGTCTCTTCCCGCGTCTTTCTCGTTCTCCCGTCCATCCGTCAAGAGCCCTGCAGGTTGCGGGGCTTCAATAGCAAATTTACCCCTCACACCCGTCAGCGAAGGAGCCTCGATCAACAACTTTTCCCTCTGTTCAATCATTCTGTCCCTCTGCGCCTCCACCTTCCTTTGCGCCTCCCAGGCCCACCCGTACCTTTCCTTCCTCGCCCTATTCTCCTCATCCAGTATCTCCGTAAAACTAGAATTATCTTCTGAAGTATATCGAGCTTGAAAGTCATCCAGGCTCATATTAGTGTCATACCGACGCCTTTTTTGTTCTGGTTCCTCGGATTCAGAACGGTATGGTAGAGGAGTCTCCGCAGCGTAGCCAAGCGGTGTGCGACCCGGAGTGCAAGTTGGTATTCGCCGACGAATCACAGATGGCGCTGGGGTAGCGCTGACCTCTTCGAGCTTGCGCACAGAGGCGTTGATGAGAAGAGGATCCTGAGTCCTCAATGCATCCAGATACTCGTTAGTAGCATCTAATTGGACCAAGGAAGGAAAGAAGTCGCGGGCAATGATTTGAGACAGGGCATCCGTGTATTCCTCTTCTTCAAGGACTATCTGACGGTTGAGTGACCTTGTTGGACGCGAAGAAGTATCTGCAAGTTGTGAAGACATCGCGAGTTTCGACAGACCTCCAGTCGTGATGTGATGAGTGGTATTAAACTACAAATAAGCGTGTGAAGGACTCTTGTCCAGTGAAAAAAATGTACAGATCCTAACCACAAAATATCATGAAACAAAGCATTCGAAAGGATAAAGTATTAGTAGAATAAGCAAGAAATTTTACATATAGTACTGAGAGATTACGAAAGAAGAGAGCGTTTCGGTCTACCTAAACTTTATAGGAGATACGGAAGGGTCTAATACTAATCCAATTAGACGGGAAAATGCTCATAAAAAAGTAGATGGCCAAGTATCTAAAAATCATTCAACCAGCAGCCGAACTTCCAGATCGAGGCTGTAGGTCATTGATATCAAGGGCGTCCGCACTCTTTCGCCCAGAAAAACCACCACTAGGTCGTCCAATACGACTCTTTCCCAGCGCAGAACTAGTTGATGATGTACTTGTCGATGTTGGAAGTTTGTTAGCTCGCCTAGTAACATTGGCAATCAACTGATCAGGAAAGGGGGGAAGATCTTTGGATTCCATTGGCGACAATGCACCAGAGTCTCGTCTGTATTTCAGTGGAGGCATGGTAATTGGTCGTTCACGGTGAGCAGAAGGTAGAGGAGGGACAGGTGGGGTCGTATCGTCTTTACCTAGAGAAGAGCGCTTCAGCTGGCCAATATGGGGATTAGCGACGTTCGGTCCAGTGGATCGTTTAAGGCCGATAGCAGAGGTTGAGGCTTGCAGACCACTGGACGGGACAGGTAAAAAGGTAGGAGTTTGTGGCCGTGACATAGACGAGAAGCCTCCGGAGCCTCTTGGTTTAGGGAGGCGCAATCCGGTGCTGACCGCCAAGGGATTCTTCCCAATACTGAGCAGTCCAGTGCTGAGAGAAGGTGATGGTACGCGGATAGGCCGGAATGTATTTGGCGGGTTTGATAGCCTGCGCTTGTCTTTGAGCCGTTTAACTTCCTTGTCCTTCTGTGGGGATGGTGAATCCTCCATGATCAAAACCCAGCCCGAAGAATCATTTGTATCCTTCTTTATATTCCTATCAGGGCCACTTTCATTGCTAAGTCTAGATTCCAAGCTCTTCCTTTGAGACTCCAGGCTCGTTTTGGCTGTTGACGCATTCGAAGTTACAGACGAAGACGAACTAATGGGCGTAGCAGCACCAATGTTAGAGGCGGCACTCTGACGACCAGTTATACTTGTCATCCTTATTCGGGGAACACGTGTGTGAATCTTCTGTTCCAAGTTACGAACCCTGGCGCGCATTTCAGACACCATTTGTACACCCTTATTCTTTGACAGAGACCCCGAAGATGATGTGGTGGTGGTAGAAGCAGTCCTCGCAGCAGCGGGTGGACGCATTAAGCCGCGGGGAGTAAGAGATGGTGAAGGTAAGGATGGAAACGTGTTTGAACGTAAAATGTTTGTTGATGTCTTCAGAGGCATTAATTGGGTTGATTTTTCCGGCGGGGTCAATATACGTGAAATAAATGAGGCTGGAACGCCTGGGCGCGAAACCCCTGATCTCGGCGTCGTAATTGTTTTGTCGAGTTGAGGAGCTAACTCCTCTGCGGGTGAGGAGTCGCTGGCAAAGTCCAAATTTGGCGGTGGTGCTGTTTTGAGAAGGTTCTCCGCGGATGGACCAGTAAATCGGGACTCTAACCTTAGATCTGAAGCATTCTGAGAGTTCACCAACAAAGTTGATTGATCTTTCAGAATGGAAATTTCCACGTTTGCATCTATTATGGAAATGAATGCATACCATCGCTAAGCAAGACAAAGCAACGTACCTCGAAGCTCGTCCTTTAGACGCTGATTTGCTTCTTCTAACCCAGCCTTCTCCAGTAATTCATGCTCCAACAGAATCTTTTCTTCCAGTACCTTCGAATACTTGGCCTCCATATCCGCTAAACTAGATGTAACAGCTCGTTCATTGCGTTCCAAATCATCGTTTCCCATCTCCAACTCGCGTATGTAGACTTTGGTCTTCTGGTGTTCTTGTCTAAGTTGATCGAGTTCGCGCTGAAGGGAAGTAGTTGTCGTATTGTGCGTCGTCTGGAGTGACATAAACTTTGTCTGAGCGATGAAAGAAACCCCGTGAATCACTCTGTGTACGCGTAGCCAGATAACAAACGAACCTTCCAGTCCTCTCGTTCGTTCTCCGCTCTGCTAACCTTGGCTCGGAGGTCTTGCTGAGCCTTCTCTGTACGTTGCAGTTCACTTTCTAGTTCTGCTTCCAGTTCTTTGCTAGCTTGATGGAAATCGTCAAGTTCTGCGCGTGTTTCGGTCAACATATCAACAACCTAGTGACAAAATGTTTTGACTTGGTTCATGTAACATAGAGACGAAGATTGATATACTTCATTGTACTTTTCGCGCCAATTGGTGTCTGGAGGAAAGCTGTTAGTTAAGATTCAGCAAATACAAATTTACAACTTGGTGAGGCAGCATACCCATCAAAGGAGACTTTTCTGTCTTTGCGAAGAGGATCCGTTGACGAAAGAACGGCGGTCATCTTGAGGGCGCCAGAGGAACGATACTATGGGGCCCGTTGTGGGGCACAGTAGGCACAGTTCGAGAGAGAGTTCAAATTGCAACTACTTCCATTTCGGGATATACACGATAAACAACCAATATTTAGAATTTCAAAGTGTCTAGATAGTTCTCAAGTGATTAAGTCTAGGGGTTTGGCACACTTCCGCTTCTCAATTTTGCCAGTCTTAGGACATCTCATTTCTTGCCAAGACACAGGCTCAAGTGTGGCTCCTGAGACAGCATTAGTATCGGGATGGCTGTCAAGAAACCTATCTGGAAGTACCTGCTTCGCTTGTTGCAAATATTACACCCAGGTCGTTTCGAGCGGTCGTTACGAAGTAGCTACGCACGTCTCCGAGTGATATCTTATTTTTGGCCATTAATGGGTTCCATCGGTCAAGACACTTCCGCTTACCACTTGGGTTCGCACAACATCACCGCCGCGGAAGCAATCCCCTATTTTGACGCGATCCTTTTCCGTTGCGCGTACATCCTGTGTTCGGATCACACCTATAAACTCCTCACCGGGTGGCAGGGGAATGTCATCAACCACAGTGATAGATAATAGCGCTTGCAACGGCGAAAGACGTGTTATGAATCCGATAACAATAGCTCCTGGAGTTGGAGGGTGAGGTTGCAGACGAGGAATTATCAGGGTCTACAAAATATACAAGTGTTCTTCAAGAGGCGATGTGAAAGCGGACGAACAGATCCCTCTAATCGTGGTGTTCCAATCACGCTGGCGCGTATCTGGCCACCCCGTTCATAAACTCCAGTTCCATGCTGCGGCACTGGTGCGCGCGGGGGTAAGACTATAGGTTGACCAGGCAGCACTGTCGAGAATGATGAGAGCATTTCAGTTGAATGGTTTGGATGTATTTGTTGAGTATTGATGGGGCTAGCTCAACAGGGCTACCCCAACACATAAAATTCGATTTTGACTACTTACGCACGGCTATAATCCCGAAATTCTCCTCAGTATGGCCTCTTCTTTGGCTCGCGTTTTTGCAAGAGGTGATCATCTATTATCAAGTTGTTCGCAATAGACTGACGGTATTACAGGCATCCATTGCTCTGCGCGTCGGCGTGCGCTGGCGGCGTTCAACATGCCAGCAATGAGCCCTACCATGTCCGAGGGCGGCATCGCGTCGTGGAAAAAGAATGAAGGTGAAACCTTTTCAGCAGGAGACGTTTTACTTGAGATTGTGAGTAATCTTTGTTGACTGTTGAACATTTTTGCCGACACTACATGCTTAGGAAACGGACAAGGCCACCATTGACGTTGAGGCACAAGAGGATGGCTTTCTCGCGAAAATCATTGTGAGTCCGACGTTTCCCATTTCTTGTCCTTGCACGAACCTTGTTTTCTATAGGCTCCCGACGGAACAAAGGGAGTGAAGGTCGGAGCAGTGATTGCCGTCCTTGGCGAGGAGGGTGACGATATTTCAGGTGCTGATGAGGTTGCAAAACAAGCAGCCTTAGAGAGTCTCAAGACAAAAGCCAATGAGGAGAAACCTAAAGAGGATTCACCTAAACCTACTGCAGCGCCTGAGCCATCCAAGCCTGAGCCTACAGAGGAAACAAAGGAAGATCTTCCAAAAGGCGACCGTATCTTTGCGACTCCCATTGCGAAGAAGATCGCACTCGAGCGCGGCATTCCTCTTGCCAAAATAAAAGGAACGGGTCCTGGAGGTCGCATTATCCGCGAGGACGTCGAGAAGTTCAAGGCTCCTGCCGTAGCCTCGTCAGACACTCTATCTGCTCAACCAGCATCTCAGCTGTCTGCTGACTACATTGATACTCCTATATCTAATATGCGCCGCACAATTGGAACCCGCCTGACACAATCGAAACAAGAACTGCCTCATTACTACCTTACAGTCGACATCAACATGGACAAGGTTTTAAAGCTGCGGGAGGTCTTCAACAAGACATTGTCCGAGAAAGACATGAAACTCAGTGTGAACGACTTCATTGTTAAGGCGACTGCTTGTGCCCTCGCCGATGTTCCCGAGGCAAACTCTGCATGGCTTGGAGAGGTCATCCGGACGTAGGTCAATTTCTCTCATTAAACTACAACTGTCTGATTTCCCAATTCTTGCAGATACAAGAAGGCTGATATCTCTGTCGCCGTTGCTACACCGACTGGCTTGATTACACCGATAGTTAAAGACGCTGGCTCAAAGGGGTTAGCCACAATCTCTGCAGAGACGAAGTCGCTCGCCAAGAAAGCGCGTGATGGCAAATTGCAACCTGCTGAATATCAAGTAAGGTGTTTATCTACTGGCCAATTGAGTCTGACCATTTTTTCATAGGGTGGCACTTTCACCATCTCCAACCTCGGCATGTACGGTATTGATCACTTCACCGCCATTATCAACCCACCTCAATCATGTATTCTCGCTGTTGGTGGTACACAAGCCAAGCTGGTGTCCGCACCAGAAGATGAACGCGGTTTCAAAGTTGTCCAGTCTATGAAAGTTACTCTCAGCTCAGACCATAGGACTGTGGACGGTGCTGTAGGTGCTAGATGGTTGGCGGCATTCAAGGGTTACCTCGAAAATCCTCTCACCTTCATGCTATAAAAATTGATTGTTCGCCGTCTACTTCAAACTTACAAGCTTATAGAGTTACTTAGTCTCTCATTCCCACTTTTTCATCGATTGGTATACCACCCACGTAATGTTCGTTTGTCAGAAGTTGCGTAGGGTAATGCCTGGTAATGTATACATTTATGAAGGCATCCTTACGATCCAAATTTCTTCCAAGTCGAATTTGCAGGTACGGCAAGCACAATCACGTGAGAGCTATGTCCACCTCAATTTGTGTGTACCTTTTTTGGGCCGGCCATCAAAGATTCCGTCGACCCTGTATCCCTTGATGCGTGGCCAACGGTTTACAGCTTTCTCACACTCTTCGACACAACTTAGCGCTTCAATGGACGAAGCATTCTGGTCTAACGTTGTCAAACGTTGGTCGGAGGCATCAGAGACGGTGATCATTTTGAAGAAAGAGCTTGCAAAAGTCCAAGGAGAGGTGTGTGGATTTTCAATCTATGTAGGAGACTTGCTCAACACATTCTGTCAGTGTGAGCTCTATCGCGACGTAGTGCAGAACCTGCGTGGTAAGAATTTAGGCGTGAACGAGGCTTCACGTTTTCGTGCATCTGCTGGCGTGCATGCACGGCAAGAAAGTGGAAGGACCATCGTCGTCGACGAGGATCATGCTTCAACATTGAGAGATGAACTGAAAGACGCGGAAATCGGGTTGGGACGTGCGAAGGATGAATATCGGAGGTTGCAGAAAGAAGTATGCCTCTCGCTTTCCCTTGTTTTCATTCTTCATGACAGTCTCTTTCAGCTTGCTGAGGCCACAGTGAAGATTCGAGCTGTGACGGCTGAGAATACAAGGCTTCTGTCGAATCAAGCACAGGAGAGTATTGCCGCCCATGAACGAAATCAAATGCAGAAAGAACTGAACGATATCCGATCAGAGAATCAAAAACTCATTGACAAGGTCGGCACATGGTCTGTAGTTGTTTTGTATGTTCACTGCTAAGATGGTATCTATGCACAGGTTCACTTGTTGGAAGCAGAGCTTACACGCGTCCAAGATGTACACTTTTCGACCTGTTCGGCTTCCACTTCGCTGACCAAACTCTAGACCGGTTCTCATGAATTTACACCAACAATACCTGTGCAGCCGTCTTCGGTATTACAGCGCCAGGTAAGTTTTGGCAGTGCTACTTCCCCCAACGGCGATTCGGATGTCCCTGTAGATTGGTTTATTGCAAGAATCCGTACAATCTAAAGAGGCAGACAACGAAGAACTAAGACTTGAACTGGAAGCCACGCAAGAGGTGCTGTTGAAGGCGGAAGAGAGGAATAAAACCTTGATGAATTCTATTATGAAACTCCAAGATATCGTGGGCTGCCTTCTGCGTTTTAATCTTTTAAGGTCGCTGACTAGGCTCATCAGACGAGACACTCTACAGGGTCACTACAAGCCGTTTCTAACAATCTCTTGGTTGCTACCCCTCGGTCAAGGAATATCTCTCTAAGGTCTACCCGGTCCAATATACTAGAATCCGTGCAAAACACAAGAAATGTCACCTCTCCAGTAGTTGGCCGCTCCAACGTCGAGGACATCACCGCCAATGACAGTAATCGAGGATGTACGCCACTACTTTACAACTTCCTACCCGAAGCGCGCGAAAAGGCATTGTTAAAACTTCCAGTGGTTGAAAACACGAAGATAATTTCAGAAAACCTATTTGATCGTGAATTCCTAAAGGGCGTCTTAGGACCTCTCACAGAGCGGTACGTCTTCTCCAATAAGTTTGAACGTGTGACATGATATCCTATTTAGCACGTCTGATAAGCAAGGAAATACCGAAGGAAAAGTCGTCACCTCTTACTTGTGTCCTACTTTAAATCACCACCCATGGTGCCCAGCATCACCAGGACAGCACGGATATATCTTCGTTGGCCTTGGAAAAGAGAAAGAGTCTTATAAGACCCCTATTACCAGGAACCTCTTTGTTGGGCTGCCAAAGACTCAGTCAAAGCAACGTCGATTCCGATACCTTGGCAAATACAGGGTGATGCGTGTGAAATCGCTCTCTCTTGAAGAGTGGAATTCCCTAACCAAAGACGTGCGTTAAAATTCAATGTTTAATGGAACTTGCTTATTTTTTTTTCTAAGTCAAAGATGATGTATACGAAACTTACCAAGGATAAAACGAAGGATCCTCAACCCCTTGAAGACATTCTCGATGGATACGATCGCGGCAATCTTAACGTTCCTTGTGTTATGTTACAGTGCCTCGGCTTTGATGAACAACTTTTCGAGGCCTTGACCTCTCAGCGGGATGTGTGATCTTGATTGAGTCTCAAACGTCTATTAGTGCTGGCACTTTTCTAAGTTATTTCTGTATTTTTATTGATTAACGCATTATACCTTTTTATATTTTATATTCTTTGTCGTAGGATTTTTCGTTTATCTTTGAAGGACTTTCGTTTACAGCATAGACACATAATTCTGGACCCTGCACATGTGGGATAAAAATAGGCTCGAATTTGAAAGTCTACCAACCTTTCTCTAGACTTCAGTCAATCAAAAAGCTTTCTATATCAATGCCTGAGCGATCTCCACTCATGAACCCAGGTTCATTAATTTAATCAGCTTCTGATCTCAATTCTAACTGGATCCAAAAGACCAGCCCATCCTAGCCCTTGGTCTAGAGGGTTCAGCCAACAAGCTAGGAGCAGGAGTGATTAAGCATTATCCAGATGGTTCTTCGGCCGTCCTCTCAAACGTTAGGCACACGTATATTACACCACCAGGAGAGGGCTTTCAACCCCGTGATACTGCTCTCCACCACAGGAAATGGGCATTGGAAGTCATCACAGATGCTCTAACTACGGCAAGTGTGTCACTTGTCGACATTGATTGCATATGCTACACAAAAGGTGAGTGTGTTAATGATCCAACAAGGATATCCCTTTGAATTTCTCTAGGACCTGGTATGGGGGCACCACTGCAATCTGTTGCGCTCGTGGCGAGGACACTCTCGCTTCTATACGATAAGCCCTTAGTTGGTGTTAATCATTGCGTAGGGCGTAAGTCACCCATGCCATTGACTTCAGGTAATTGATTTTCATGGTGACCCTCAATACTCCCAGACATTGAAATGGGGAGAGAAATTACGGGAGCCAAGAATCCTGTAGTTCTTTACGTATCTGGCGGTAATACCCAAGTCATTGCGTACTCACGACAGCGCTACCGCATCTTCGGCGAGACTCTCGATATTGCCGTTGGAAACTGTCTAGATCGATTTGCTCGTGTTCTCAATCTCAGTAATTATCCTAGCCCAGGTTACAACATTGAACAGGAAGCAAAACGGTAATGATCATTCAGGCTATCGGCTTTGTTTCTCTAACCCAGTTTTTTTGTCAGCGGCAAACGTCTGCTTCCACTTCCTTACACGACGAAGGGGATGGACATAAGCCTGTCCGGGATATTGACTGCAATTGAAGCTTATACGGAGGATAGGCGCTATCGTCCTAGTCCTACTACATCACACGAAGACGGGGATATCATAACTCCCGCTGATCTGTGTTTCTCTCTTCAAGAGGGTGTGTTTGCCATGCTCGTGGAAATCACGGAGCGAGCCATGGCGCATATTGGAAGCGAAGAGGTGCTTATCGTTGGTGGCGTTGGCTGTGAGTATTGGTTTTCGTGTTCCCCAACTGTCTTTGTTCTGATTGCTCTCGTCAAGGCAATGAACGCCTGCAGGAAATGATGGGAATTATGGCATCCGAAAGGGGTGGCCAAGTTTTCGCCACTGACGAAAGGTTCGTTGTGAATGACAACTTTCTCTGGCGAAACGGCGTTGACGTCCTTCTACCAGATTTTGTATAGACAACGGGATCATGATTGCTCAGGCAGGACTTTTGAGTTTTCGTATGGGATACACGACGCCAGTTGCAAAAAGTACATGCACCCAAAGGTAAACAATCTGTCCCCGCTAGAACAGTACGGTCTGACAACAATTCCGATGCAGATATCGAACAGATGAAGTCCACGTTTCGTGGAGACTATAATTATCAAATTCTGATGTAGGATACTAACTGTGTCTACGGTTTATATCTAAATACGGTTAATTAATTACTCTGACCAATTATAATCGATTAAAGCCTGTTGTCCACTGTCGAAAGAATAAATTTCCAGCCATTGGGATCTGTCACGGACATTATCTCGCCCAATTTATCGAAGATATCCCACCACCATCTGTCCATGATATCGAAACCTTTTTCCATTCCGACAGGTGTTGTCCGGGATTGCCAGGGCTTGTCCGCAAAGATGTAGTGAAGGCAACGAATTTCGTCGTCGGACCACATCACTGGATGTGAGTTGTGCAAAGACCTGAGAGCATTGTAATACCACGAAATTGGCTTCCATTTGCCCTGAAAGTATTCAGAGAGTAAATCCTGATCGGGAAATTTCCATTCTGCAACTCGTGGGCTAGTGTGAAGATGTCTGTAGACAGCCTTTGCCAGGAGGTTAGAGGGGTTGAGTACTACCGTTCCGGAATTCAGTTGGCCATAGGGTCGGGGTGAATCTTCGGCAATGGCAGGTGGCAGGGATGTGGGATGTCCGACTGTCGTATGAGCACAGTTGTCAGGCCTCCTAGGTAAAAATGAATGTCAAGAAGTTCTGAAACCTGAATGAGAGGCCCGACCAGTCATTTGGGTAATGTTCTATCCCACGTGGGTTGCAGGCACAAACGTGGACAGCTGCGATGTGGTCATGAGGCAACTCGATAGTCATCAACTCGTCCATGTTTCTGCGGACAATCATGTCACAGTCTAGTAGCACTATACGCTGCTCGACAATCAGTATATTTAGAGGTATTTCTGTTGTTTCTCTAGTACCTTGAATTCCGTGAGTTCAAAGCCTCTGAAGATTCGCTGAGACACGATTGGTAGGAAAGGGGCAAAAAATCATCGCACCTTAGTTTGGTCCACGTATCTGCAAACCTGGCATCGTGGCTTGCAAGTGTGTGGTGTTGTGGAGGACTGAGAAATTTGACTTCTCTGATGCGTATGGCGCGTTTCCGAAGCGCCATCTTTGCCTCCTCTGGTACCGAAGGAGTGACCATCACAACAAGTGGATAATGTGCGCCAACATCACGCAGACACTGGTCCAGGACCAATGCCCCTGGCAGATATGATGTTTTTGTGAGGAGAGTAACATACGCGCACTTGGACTTCATGAACTTCTGACGACGTATGGGATGGCTCATTTTCAATGTGATGAAGCATGGTTAAAGGCAATACAACTCGGCCTTTGCCAGGATATCAGTATCATGCCCGATATTGAGAAAATTATGCAATCAGATGGGAACGGGTGTCCCGCCGGGGGTAAACTGTTAACATCGATTCCCGATATCCTGAGCTTACACCTTGCCCCAGATAAAAAAGGAAAGCAAAATACAACGTGATTGTTCATGATAAGAAGGAACAATCCAACTAAAGAACATTAGAGAAATTTTTTAACGGAGGCGCCTTCGATCAAAAAAAAATTTTCAGATTATTCCTTCACACCAAAACATGTGAACTACACACCTCGCTTCGCGCTCGCTCTCCAGAAGGGCCAGGATGTCTTCTTCTCTAACGGGTCCCTTTACATTGCGAATAATCGTCCGAGAAGTGTCATCCATAAATTCAACGCGCACTTGGGTGACTCCTCCTCGGGAACCAGTGCGTCCAAGAACCTGTCAAAGTGCTTGCCTTAGTTGAGGCAGTTGTCGGTGGCCCAGGGAATTTACCTTGATAACTTTTGCGAGTTTTACAGGGGCTTTGGAAGATTCCTTTTTGGCCAAATGTCATAGCAAGTCCTTGACTATCGGACAATGCGGTACTCACCATCTTTGTTGTGTAATAAGGTCACTGAATGGTATTTCTGTTGACACCGTTGATTCTAATAGAGTTCAAGTCCACAAGAGACTTCGATCTCCGATAGAATCACTCGGTTAATTCCGTGCTCTCCTGAGCGGAGAAGGCCGACTTCTGAATCTCCGAGTCGAACTAGCTCGGGCTTGCCAGCACTCCCGTTTGGGAACGAGGCTCCCATCTACCTTAATAAGCACGCAGCTAGCTTGGCATCCGAATAACAGATATCTTTCTTTACTCACATTATTTCAAAGCCTGGGATTATCAAATTACATTTAATTTGAAGTTTGGAGGACCAGTTTTGTAGGACCAGAATTTGATCCAAGTTTATAATTCCTGATCATTTTTTGCTTTATCTTTATGAGCTAGTTGCTGGAGAACCATTGTCATATAGTTTGCTTGCAGAATTGATGTTAAGCTAGGATGTCAAGTCGAGCCCAAGTAAGCTCGGAACTCGACTTGATCAAACCACTGCACAGTGCAACGATTGATACTTTTGGAATTGGCAGTAGTAAGTTTAGCTTTATCATGGGAAGTGTTGACATGCATTTTTCTGTACTCATGAACGGAGTCTTCACCCGGAATTAAAAAATTTCCCAGTCAAGATTTATATCTCCTCGAATAACGCAATCGAAGCTAAACAACATCCTGGAATCTGAATATGAATAGAGAAGATAGTGATGATCCGGAAAGGGGATGTATTCTCCCAATTCGGGAAATCCATATCTAATATTATTTATTTATATTTCTTTCTTTCTATACAATAATTCAGCTCTTCCATATGCTATTATCACTGGAAAAAACCTACTACCATACCCAATCCTAGTATGATTTAATTTATGAACATGTTCAGTTATCTATTCCGGCCCGGTTAAAAAAAATACTTGCTGCCGAACAGAGCTTAAAAAGTATTCCGAGTGCGCAATGCATGGCATAATTCACGCTGACATCGGGCATTTCCTCATCGCATGGTAAATCATACCAGTTTCGTTTGACACATCACTTATTATGAAGAACGAATATGGCAATGCCGGATCATCATCTGAAACCACTAACCTGCGTTCTGTAAAAAACAAATGGGCCAGGAATCAAATTCATGCGGCTAAAAATAAAGGGATTGTCGAGCGGCTGATCGGTCAACTCGTTGGTCTGACGATACTGTGAACTGTGAAGTGGATATGCACCGGCTGACAACCCTTTAGCAATTTGATCTTGATGCCTAAAATTTGATTACACTGAACTCTAGAGTCTAAAGGGATAATTCCGGAATCATATCAAAGGGGATGTTCTGAGGCACCAACTGGAAGGTCCGGACTGATAACTGCTTGTCGTCCAGCCTTTCGTATCCGGAGTACATTCTCAATGTAAAATTCCCCAGCCTGATGATATCAGCATATCTTATGGAAAGATAACCATTCTGGCTGACCTTATAGCTACTGCGGACCAAAGGACCACTTGCGACATACAAGAAGCCGAGATGTTCCGCAATTCTTTTCCAGTCGTCGAATTCTGCAGGTTCGACATATCGATCAACCTTCATATGCCTTTTCGTGGGACGCATGTATTGGCCAAACGTGACAACATCCACGTCGATATTTCGCAGTTCTGTGGAGATCGTGAATCAGTTTAAATAACGTAAAGGAGGGATCCGTAGTGACCTCGTAGAGTCGACAACACTTGATCTCGGGTTTCGCCAACTCCAAGCATAATACTCGTCTTAGTCACTTGAACACCTTCTTTCTTGGCGTGTTCAAGAACCTTGAGACTTTGACGGAACGTTGCTCTTCGGTCACGCACATACGGCGTCAATTCTTCAACGGTTTCAACGTTGTGAGCATAGACATCCAGCCCTGATTTAGCGACAAGTGAAACATGTTCTAAAGAACCAGCAAAATCTCCTGTTAAAGCCTCAACAAGGATATTGGGAGCTCTACATAGTAATGAGTGTGTATCAACATGGATCAAAAACGAATTTACTTGGCCTTGATCTTTTTTATAGTTTCAGCGAAATGTTTAGCACCACCGTCGGCCAAATCTTTTGAAAACACTTGAGTTTGACGAACAACTCATTGACAAAGTCAGCAAACCATCTCGATCGACACTCGTAAGGACGATATATCCTAGACCCCATCGAGAAATGGCTTCAGCAGTGTGTTCGGGTTCATGAGGGTCCAACGGCGGAGGGGTCTTAGATGTTTTGACTGAACAGAACCTACATCCGCGCGTGCAGGTGTCACCCATGAGCTTACATTCCTTCAGTGCTCGTTGCGTCAGATACGCAAAGAAGACCCACCATGATTGTGGCAGTAGCGGTCTTCCTTCCATCGGCAGTCTCACCTCCGCCCCAGCAGTCCCCGATATTCGGACACCTGGCTTCTTCGCAGACTGTATGCAAGTTCAAGCCACGAAGGTCTTTCTTGATTTTGCTAAACGAGGCTCCGGAAGGAATGGATGTTTTCAGAAAAGACGGTAACCTTGGCCTAAGTTTCCTTGTGAACTTAGATAATAGTGAGCTCAGGGAATAATGCTGACCCTTTCGGATTTCCAAGTACTATCCGGTCGATAGGTTGGCCAGATATAAAATCGTCTAATGAGGGACCATCATTAAGAGTTTCTCGGAACTTATTCCTAGACGATCCAGAGGTCGAAGGCGAGGCAGTTGCGAGGCAGCGTTTGAGGAATGTTAGTGAACATGGCGTTAAAGTTCTTACAACTGGCAAGACGCGCATGAAGTTAGCTTGAAAGAATGACCTCAATGTTGTTTGTTTCACTCGTAATGGCCACACAAACTCTGACTCAACTCTGCGCAATTTGGTAACGTCATGAACGCTCTTTCGCGGAGGGAAGAGGAGACTCTGCTGAAGGCTACTAAAACGTATGCACTGAAACAATGTGATCAAGTTCTGCGGGGTATGCAAGTCTTCCTGCATCATTCACCATTTTGATTTTTTTTCAGAGTTCGCGGCTTGTGCTTCTGGACGGACTGTCTCGGTTGCCTGGTCCTGCAGGGACCAGCTAAAAGTCGTACAAGATTGCATGATTCAATTGTAAGTAGATATAGAATTTTTTCTTGCTTTGTATCGGTAAATGACACGGATTGTCAGCACTAGTCCCGAACCCATGGAAGGCGTCCGCAAAGAATATCTACGCTTGCGCAATGCGCAAAATCAAACCTAGGGCCCTTCCATACAGTGCGGCAGTCCTGCGAAGTTCAATCTCATAAATATTACAATGTTATAAAAATATATAAATCTGCTTCAAAGAAAATGTGATGTTCAGATACTTAGAGTCCAATTTCTTCTGTTATACGACTTAACGTCCGAGATTGGCAGCTTCCCATTGCGACTTGGCACCGATGAGTGAAGAGATCAAGCTGAGGAGAGGTTGGTGTCAATTACAAGACAAATCTGGTATCATTTGCCTACCCAACAATACCCAAGATTCCCTCATTAACATTGAGTAAACCAGCACCAGTAGCTGGGATCCATATATCGAGGAGATCAAGCACAATCTGTTGTCGATTGGATTTACGTGCACTGGAACCAGTGTAAAAGGTAGAAAGAATCGAGGAGAAACGTCACTTACGTTATGTTGCTGCTGAGTTTTGTCTCTCTTGTCGCTTCTTCAGCGACATCTTTGTCTCCCCAAGTTTGGGAACCCTTTAGAGCTTTTGATTCCTTTGCCAATCTAGCAGACTGAGAAGGTTGAGTTTGAGTGCATCATTGGTATTTTTATAACATACTCTGAAGCCTCCATGAACGAGACTAAAGACAATGCCAGCAAACCAGAATTGAAATGATCTTCGTTGTATTCTCAAGTTCGTTTCCTTACTCAAGTTAATGAATCTGACAGCCTGCGCCTGTAATAATTCGTGTTTAGTTGATGGAACAAAGCAAAAGCTGCAATGTCATGCCCAAACGATGGTGTCATAAGACAAGAAACCAAAGTAGCCGAGTTGTCTGGCGATAGCAGACAAGGTTTCTAGAGCATGTTCATTGGATAAAGAAGCACGAAATGCCGCTTGGAGGTGTTCCATTGGCTTTCCGAGCCGTATTACTGGGCCGAACTCAGTATTAGGCCGAGAAGCATTTGAGCACCTTACGCTTTCTCGCTAAGCTGATATGCGCCTTTAAAGCTGTCCATCGCGCAGCCTCAAGCTTGTTGCCTTTGTTATCAAAATACCAGGCCAAGAAGCGTGAAAAGTATTGAAGAGCCCTGTATGTCTGCTTGATGGCTTAGAATTTTACCCTCGCGAATTTGTATCAACGCTTACTTTATCACGACCAACGGTCGTCCCCCCAAACTTAAGACCATGCGAAACAGTAGGATGGAGGATAACTTGAGCCGTGATATTGGCCATTCCAGAGACAAATCCTGTGCAGGTCAGAGTTTTATAAAGGCCACGGCTAGATCACAATGCATTGCATTGGCGGTGGTTTGCGTTTACACGTGATATTCCGGCTGTAGGACACCATGAAATCAGAAAAGATTCAAAAGAAGCAACCCGCCGCTAAATATTGGACGTTGTCAACATTCATGTCTCATATTCTTTAGAGAAACGTTGAAGTTGCGGGCATTGGATCCATTCGAGTTTTCGGCAAAAGCCGCACAGTGCCAACGCATCGCCGTGGGATCTTTGAATCGTTTGACGGGTTCACCCCCACTCACAGAGCCCTTCCTATTTCTTTGAGGCTCTTTCAGTTTGTCGGTAATGGTGATACGATTATGCCCGACGGTAAGCTGGTTTTTCTCGTTGTAAATTTGTTTTCACGTGATGTGCTTAAGATATCACGACCCGTTCTGGCGACGTCAAGATTGGCACGTCCCAGGCGCTTTTCTAATACTACACTGCTTATGGTACGCTTTCTCCTGATCACACACTTTTTTGGTGTCCTAACGTTGTTTGAAGTCGTCGAACAATTATCGGGTTGAAAGAGATACGTTTGGTGAACTGCACGTTCCAGCGGAGAAGTACTGGGGTGCCCAGACACAGAGGTGGCGCCTGTCATTTCCCTTGGGAAACAAGAACAATAACTCTCGATATCCAGATCTCTGCAAAATTTTGACATAGGTGGCCCCACGGAACGGTTGCCATTGCCTCTGATCAAGGCTTTCGGCATTTTGAAGAAAGCTGCCTCAATCGTGAACGTCGAATATGGTATGGACCCAAAAATTGGTGAAGCCATTCAAAGAGCTGCTGATGACGTATGTATTCCACGAAAAGCATTCGATTGTTGCTCAATTTTTTTGCGCTCTGTGCTCAGGTAATCTCTGGTACATTGGCAGATCATTTCCCGTTGGTGGTCTTTCAAACTGGTAGTGGGACTCAAAGCAATATGAACGCGAACGAGGTAATGATAGTATTTGCTCTGATGGACGTGTTTCATATAAAATTGGCAGGTAATTTCCAATCGAGCAATCGAGATCCTTGGAGGAGAGTTGGGATCGAAGAAACCAGTACATCCGAATGACCATGTCAACAGAAGTCAGAGCAGTAATGATACGTGAGTCCAAATACTTTATCTGATTGGGAATCTTTATCTCACATTGACCCTAGATTCCCCACTGTAATGCATATTGCTGTCGTCACAGAGCTCTGCAATTCCTTGATTCCTGCTCTGACGGAACTCCGGGATGCACTGACGGAAAAATCCAAGGCTTTCGAACATATCATCAAGATCGGTCGTACACACCTTCAGGTATCTCGGTTAAACTATTCTCCTCGGATAGACTCGGAAGCTCAAAAAATCTAGGATGCGACACCTCTGACACTTGGACAAGAATTCAGTGGTTATGTACAGCAGGTGGCGAACGGTATTGCCCGTGTCAATGATGTTCTCCCTAGACTTCGTTGTTTGGCACAAGGCGGTACAGCTGTTGGAACGGTATGACGTCCATCGTGGATTCACTGCTATCAATCTCAGTCTTCTACAGGGGTTAAACACCAAAAAAGGCTTTGACGTTCAAATTGCCACTCAAGTCTCAAATCTTACCGGACTGGAATTTGTAACAGCACCGAACAAGGTATCCACCTATTCCCGACGGCTATTGCATAAAGAACTACAACTGTTTTCAGTTCGAAGCTCTCGCTGCTCACGATGCCATGGTCGAAGCACATGGCGCTCTTAATGTCATCGCTTGCTCGTTTATGAAGATCGCCAACGACATACGGTATCTCGGGTCTGGACCTCGCTGCGGCCTTGGTGAATTGAGTTTGCCAGAGAACGAGCCTGGAAGTAGCATTATGCCGGGAAAAGTCAATCCTACGCAGTGCGAGGCGCTGACCATGCTTTCTGCGCAAGTCATGGGTAATCAAACTGCCGTGAGCATTGCGGGAGCGAGCGGACAGTTCGAGGTGAGGACAGGATGCTTATGAAGGTTTAAATTGTTAACTAGGTTGCCAGCTTAACGTGTTTAAACCAGTCATAGCCAAAAATGTCCTTCAAAGCATCCGTTTATTGGCAGATGGTAATAGCTGTATAATTCTTCTGATGAAACCCAGCTAACTTTTAATTTAGGTGCTCGCTCGTTTAGCAAGAATTGCGTTGTTGGCATTCAAGCAAACGAAAAGCGCATTAACACCTTGTTGAACGAATCTTTGATGCTTGCCACAATTCTGAACTCCCATCTTGGTTATGACAGTGAGTTTCAGAGTCTGTTTCCGAATTTCAGTTTGTTCTTGACTGGCAATACTGTAGACGTTGCCAAGTGTGCAAAGAAGGCTCACAAGGAAGGAACGACGTTGAAAGAGGCGACTGTCGCCCTTGGATTCTTGACTCCTGAGGAATTCAACAAAAAAGTTCGACCAGAGTTGATGCTGTATCCCGACAATTGAATTACGAGTAATAGACTGCGTACATAGTTATTATGAGTCATAGAATTGGGGGTAGTGAGGACGGCGAAAAAATTGATGTCAGCAGTTTCCTGTTTCAGCGCTAGGTGGTGAAAATGAGAAGAGATCATGTCGTACATATCTGTTTGCATTGTCGGTGACAGCAAGCATTCCCACTTGTTGCTTCCTCTTCTTTCCACTTTTTCCTTCCCTGGCTTCACTTGGCGAGTGTTCGTTGTCATCGTCCGTTTCTTCGGGCGCTTGCTTTGCTTTCTCTGATTCCACGAGGCGTGCATTGCAATGTCCCTTCGACATATTCTAAATGACGAGTCTGTGCCCGTACATCGGTCGCCCTACCCATCTTCTTCCCGGACTTTCCCTAGCGAACATACTCACTATTCAGACGATGCCCGACACTCTCCCCGCCCTCCTTCTCCGCCGCGGTCATACGTGTCTCAGCGATATTCCCCAGACTCGTTAAGCGGCCAGCCATACTATCACTCTGCAACTCACTACGAGCCTGGTTGGGATTCCCGTTCGAAAGGGTGGACTCCAGAGGGTCACACGTCTTACGTTGGTGAAGGCGGACAGTATGCCTATGACCAGGATCATGTCGTTTCTCCAGTCGAACCCTCTTCAAACTCTCTTCTGGAAGATGAGCAGGAAGATGATGTCATCTCAAAGAAAAAGCGGAAGGGAGGTGATGAAGACGCTGAATATGTACCATCGAAACCTAGACGGGTATGACTTTTTCAGATTTGTTTCTTTTCACAACTAATTATGACCGCAGTCAATCCAGCGAAGGAACCGCAAAAGCAAGGAACCGCGTTCCACGACTGAAACCACAAAGGAGAACGTGCAGCAAGCCACGGTCGACGAGACTCATGCTGAATCCTCTGATCTGGAGGACTGTCGAGAATTATGGACGACTGAACTAGGAAATTATATATCGGAAACAAATGAACGACAGAGTCAGGTTGCACAATATTTTTGGTCGAGTGTTCTGGTATGTATCCATCGCCCCTGCTGAACCTAAACTCATAGCAAGTAGGAACGCAATTCGGTGACAGCTTCAGAACTCTCCCATCACTATTCTAGGAGGATAGAGAGCATTCCTTTGGCCCCTCCAACACCGCCTCTCCCCGCGACGCTGGAGGGTGAGCTTGGCAGAATAATGGCCAACGGTGGCAGGATAAACGGTCATGATTACGATCATCACCGCAGTCGCCTTAACTCAAGTGCAGTGCTTGACTTCGAGCGCGAGATGCTCCAAGATGTCCCTCTAAAGAAGAAGCGCACAGACAAAAAACGACAACACATCTCGGAATCTGAAATCTATAGTCATGGTGAGCAGATGGGTTTGCCGGAGGATGTTTCTGGGCCTTCGGCCAAAAGGCGCAAGTTAGAAAACGGATTGGCCACGCCCATGAATGACGCTGATCATGAGTTGGGTCATGAACCCTCTATCTCATTGAAATTGTCTCTGTCAAAGTTGAAAAGTAAGGCCAGGCAACAAAGAGAATTAAGTCATGACAGTGCGTCCGCCACCGGAACACCGAAATCAAGAAAAAGAGCTGGCCCAAAAAAGAGAACAGCCTTGGCTTTGGAGGTTGAAACAGAGTATGGTTCGGGACCTGCTTCTCTTCTTGGAGATATAACGCCCTCTGCTTCAAGGCCTAGTTCTCCTGCGCCGTTGAACACTTCTATGGTGTATGGTTTGGATGAACAAATGCCCCCTATGAAGAAAGCGAAGAAGGTTGACGATGCTACTTTGGTCAAACGCATTAAAACTCTGGAAGAATCTCAGAAAAAAGTTTGGACTAATATTGCGCGCAGGGACATCGTCAAGGTAAGTCAACAATTCTCAATCATCATGGTAGTCTGAGCGTTGTTCCAGGTCTACAAGTATCATACTTCTAGCTACCAGGGCCGTCAAGGACAAGTGGAGCGAATTGCTAAACTTGCTTCAACGCAATCCCGGAAACCGTTCACCAAGACTGCCAAGGCTAACAAGGATATCCAGGCCAAGGCCAAGCGTCTCATGCGCGAAATGCAGGTGTTCTGGAAGAAAAATGAGAAGGAAGAAAGGGATTTGCGCAAGCGAGAGCAGAAGGAAGCGATGGACCGTCTCAAGATCGAGGAAGAGAAACGTGAAGCAGCACGGCAAGCCCGTAAATTGGAGTTCCTCATTTCGCAGACCGAACTTTACAGCCATTTCGTTGGTAGCAAGTTGAAGAGTGAGTAAATATTTTGTCAGTTGTTATCAATACTGATCTCTTGCTAGCTGCCGAACTTGAAGGTGACGGAGCTCCCGTCCCAGCGGCAGCCCATGATATTAGCGGAGATGACCCGGGCCCTCTTCCCGAGATTGATTTCGATGATGGTAGAGAGCTTTCTGTTTGTTTGTTAAATTGGTGTTCAGACTCCAATTGCAGATGACCCAACCAATCTCCATCGGCATGCAAGGCAGAACGCCCAAGGAGCAATAGCGTTGGCCAAGCAACGTGCAGAACAGTTCGATGCGCAAGCGGCATTGCAGCGCAAGACTTATGAGGCTTTGAACCTGGCTAAAGCACAGACCAGTATTCACGAGGGATCGTCCGCGGATGCGGAATTGGTTGAATCACACAACGCCAGTGAAACGAAAGCACCATTGGTTGATTGTTAGTCTGTCTGCTAAGACACCTAATATCATATGCTCACAACTTTGCAGTGGACTCCGACGAGCTCAACTTCCAAAATCCGACATCGCTGATGGGTCCCTTGACTATTGGCCAACCAAAAATATTAATGGCTCAATTAAAGGAGTATCAGCTCAAAGGTCTCAATTGGCTTGCCACTTTGTACGAGCAGGGTATCAACGGGATTCTTGCTGACGAAATGGGTCTCGGCAAGGCTAGTGAAATCTCTTGTTGCATTCTCGTCCTGCTAATGTAAACTTCTCAGACTGTACAATCAATCTCATTGCTTGCCTATCTGGCAGAAACCCATGACATCTGGGGCCCTTTCCTAGTTGTTGCACCGGCCTCCACTCTACACAATTGGCAGCAAGAGTTGACCCGCTTCCTGCCCCGGTTGAAGGCAATTCCCTATTGGGGGAATGTCAAAGACCGAGCTACTCTTAGAAAGTTTTGGAGTAAGAAAGAGATCAGCTATAACCAAGATGCACCATTTCATATCCTTGTCACCAGTTACCAACTTGTAATCGTCTTCTCTAAGCCTTACTTCGTACTTCACTCATATTTTGATAAAGGTCACTCAGGATCAGCAATATTTCCAACGTGTCAAATGGCAATATATGATCCTTGATGAGGCTCAAAACATCAAGAACTCAGCTAGTGTGCGATGGAAGACGCTGCTCGGTTTTCAATGTCGTAATAGGCTCCTGTTAACTGGGACACCCATCCAGAATTCAATGCAGGGTATGCCACTGTCCTTGACATTCTGTAATTGTCTTGATCCTTGTTTCAGAATTATGGGCTCTGCTGCATTTCATTATGCCCAGCTTATTTGACTCTCATGACGAGTTCAACGAATGGTTCTCGAAGGACATCGAGAATGCTGCTGAAAATAAAGGCAGCAAGCTTAATGAACATCAGCTTCGCCGTCTCCATATGATTCTCAAACCTTTCATGTTGCGACGCGTTAAAAGAAATGTGCAAAATGAGTTAAGCGAAAAGGTAACTAGCATTGTCAGATTCACTATTCGCGTCTTCCGACCTAACAATTTGTAGATTGAGATTGAGATCTATGTTGATCTCAGTGCCCGCCAACGAGCGCTCTACGCTGCTCTTACGGCCAATGTCTCTGTAGCCGATCTCCTGGAAAAAGCTGCAAACATCGGTGATGCTGATTCAGCACGTTCACTTATGAACCTCGTCATGCAATTTCGCAAGGTCACTTCTCCTTTCACTTCTTTAAGAACACTTTATTTTACTGTCCCACAGGTTTGTAATCACCCCGAATTGTTCGAAAGAGCAGATGTTACGGCACCCTTTTCTTTTTGCGAATTTGGACGGCCAGGTCCTCTCATGAGAGAAGGTGATTTTGTGATACTTCCGTACTCTACTCGCAATCCCATCGAGTATTCCATCCCGATGCTCTTTTACCAAGATGGCGGTTTCGTAGACATTCCATCAGAGACATCTCCCTCTCGCAATGGCATCATGGCAAAATTAATGAATATATGGTCAACGGATTGGATCCATCACTCCTTGTATCACGATGGTGGCTACCTTTAGCTGTTACTTATTACTCATGGTTCTCACTCTGATTCAGATATGTCGTCTTCTTTCGCATTCTTGCGTTTCCTTGGTCTCCCCTCATCGGAAGCTCATCGAATACACATTTCCCCTGTAATGCGCAGATGTCTGATTGCGCAGGAGTCGGAGTCGATTCTTCCAGATTTCCGTTACGCATCGTGAGTGGCTTGTTGTATGACGGTAAAAACGTTTTGCTAATTATTCCTAGTGAACCCAATTTCTTTGCTCATGCTGTTGTAAATCGACTATTAATCACCCCGTCTTCTGCACTTGGACATCATAGCGGAAATTTGAAGCTTCCTGAGCCCCTTTCTATATCAAGCTCATGCTGGCAGTCGTCTTGCTTATCCAGGCGCCCAATGAAATGGTACACTCCATCTGTAATTGCGCCCCCACTAAGCATTTACTGCAACGACCGGACATTCAACGAATGGCAAGCCCAAACGCGCGATGCCCCGCTCGAGTCCTTGGTGCTATATGGTTTGCCGCACCACATGAGAGACTCCGAGGCTGCCTCGCGCTTGTACCACGATGTTGTTCCTGTGATGTCGCCCACCGGATTAGTCAATACCTCTCCAATAGATCAAATACCTATGTCCAACATGCTGGTACCAGAAGCCAAAAGATTGATCTACGATTCCGCAAAACTCTCAAGACTCGACAGTTTGCTTCAGGAACTCAAAGCTGGTGATCATAGAGTGTTGATCTACTCCCAAATGACGAAGATGTTGGACTTGATGGAGGAGTATCTTATCTACCGACAATACAAATACCTCCGGCTTGATGGTTCGTCGAAGCTGGAAGATAGACGTGATATGGTCATTGATTGGCAGACGAGGTAAGGTTTGAAAGAGATATCATATGATGGACCAACTAATTGCAATTCACTGACAGATCTGACATCTTTGTCTTTTTGCTCTCAACAAGGGCTGGTGGATTAGGTATCAATCTCACCGCAGCCGATACCGTTGTTTTCTATGATCACGATTGGAACCCATCCAACGATGCACAAGCCATGGACAGGGCACATCGTCTGGGTCAGACGCGTCAAGTCACAGTTTATCGACTCGTCACGAAGGGCACTATTGACGAACGCATCGTTCAGTTAGCTCGAGTCAAAAAGGATGTATGTATCAGATTTTCTGTGTTGATCGTCTTCATTTGACTAATGCTCGCTTAGGTGCAAGATATTGTTGTCGGCAACAAGAATCTGACAGACGTCACGAAGCCTAGCGAAATTGTTCAACTCCTACTCAATGACGAACAACTTGCATCTCTTGAATCTTCTAACCGATTGTCAGATGGTCAGGACGGAGATAAACAAAAACAAGCTGCTGTCCGAGACATGTGGAATGACGACGGTGATGATTTTTTCGGCCATACTACTGGTGTGGACCGTCAAGATGAAAATATTGCACCAGCACCTTCGCAGACGGTACGTGGGAAGGGGCGCAAGTCAGCAGCCTCAACTCGCGGTCGTAAACCAGGTCCCAAGAAAAAGGGTGGTACAAATGCTGCTACATTTGATGATTAGTGGTTGCAAATGACTATCTTAAATATTTTTGGTGTCATAGTTTTGTTATTTATTTTCCGTAGGATAGCACAGAGTAAAACACATCCAGCCCAGCCCAAATATTGAATTTGTTTGCAAACTTCTGTTGTCATGCTAACATTGCAAAACTTCAGCTAACATTTCTCCCTCATTTTTCGCGTTAGTCGAACTTCGCCTGGTCATCATCTCATTCTCATGTTCTTATACTCACAGTCTGCCATTTCCTGTGCTCAATTTGCCTCTATCACATCGGAGATTCGTTTTTCGCTGAATTGGCACTCAAGGCTGCATCATTGCTCGGTTCACCCGTCGCAACGCGTTAACTTGTCGCGAGAACTTTCGTAATGCCTCCAAAGAAGAAGAAAACCCAACTGAAACCCGTCGTGCGCGGATTTGCGACTACTTCTCAACCGAAGAAAACTGTTCAGGATGTTGCACTAAATTCCTCTCAGATCTCCAGTAATGCCCAGCCAGAGGGATCGAAAGATCATGCTCCTGAGTTAGCTCAGCCAACTCCTTCCCCTCCTAGCTCTGATCCCGAATCAGTGAAGAATCAATACATGCAGAATCTTGTAGACAAGTTGCAGGAAAAGACGGAGAAAGAGATAACGCGGTACACCTTCTGTCGATCTTTTCATATTTACCTTTCTCATGATCCTCGACAGATCTATCAAGGTTACATGTTCGTGAAATTCCTTGTAGAATACGTGACTCAATGCAGTATAGGTCATCGAAACGGAAAAGCGTTTTGCGCAGACGTTCCCCCGCTTGGACTTCGATTCTATTCTCACTGACAGAATTTTGAAGAGTACGTTGAGTGAAGGAATCAAAGGTAGATAGAATTCCGATAAACCTTGCAAGCTCTGATTCTCGTGTTACAGTCCCAAAAGCAATCGATGAGGCAGAAGACAAAATAATCGCTCGGCTTGGCATTACCTATGGCGTCCTTCGAAGGCTTGGTTTCACAGAAGTCATTGTTGAAAACTGTTTGAGAAACACAAGTAGTATCGAGTTGGAAGATGCTCTTGATTGGGTAACCTAGATCTCGACCTACTCTGCTGTTCTCATGATCCTCATTAGCTTTACTTGCATTGCTCTGAAGCAGAATTACAGACCAGTAAAATCCTCAATATCACCTGGCGCTTTTAACTAACACTTGTTTCTAAAGACAATCTTGAGCGTGCGTATCCTAATGCATTGAAGCTCCGGGAATATTCGGGCGTTTCCCTACGACAGCATAGTACTCCACCTGTGACACCCCGACTACAATCTGAATCGTCGTCGCGAAAGAGGTCTCCCGAACCTCGTTCTACTATACTACCCACAGTCGACCCCAATCTGAGACTTGTTGGGCCCGATTTTTTGAGGAGCTCCAAATTGGTCGACAATTGTGATCTCAATCTCGACTTATTAGCGCTCGACGACTGCTTATTAGATCTGGAATCGCCTAGCCCCACGACTGCTTTTGTCCGCGCCAAGTTACTCCATGATTTTGCCCTTGCTAAATCTCTTTCCTCAGACAGCAAAGAGCAGCTTCGAGGTCAGATGATCGCTCTAAGTAGGGATTACTTGTTTGACGAGAGGGAGGCCCAAGAGCTGTACGCTCGAGAGAAGGAACGACTCGACCACAAACTCCTCCAAGAGCGACTACTTTCACCTCCGTCAGGAACCAAAACTACTAATGTTGCAAAGTCCACCTCCAGCCCCAACTTCACTAATTCACAGCAGGACTCTGACAGCGACGAATCCTCCACTGGGATGCTTGGTATCCTGGACAACCCCGATGCAAGTGAAGTCACTGTGAAAGGGATCACACTCAATCTTCGGAGAATGGATCTGCCGAAGCACTGGTCTGGCCCGACACCGAAAACCCTGTTACGAGATTTTGTGATCAAGCAGGATCGATATGCTGCAATATCTTATTCGACTCTTTCAAAGCACAGCCGGGCAATAAGGGCTGGCGTTATTATTTCATGGCAGAGCAAAATAAGGGATGAGTGGACGATGGATGATATTGCCTGTCCCGACGATAATCAGGCCGAAAATTTTGTCGCAACAATCGCCCTACATTCCCTGATGTATCCAATAAGCGAAGGTTTTGCATCACCAACGCCTGTTAGTTCTATAACATCCTTCAGACTGCTACCAGCTGTTTATCGAGGACTTTGGGACGAATTGGAAACGTCAAGGAGGATAAACGAAGATATCACAAATCGGAACGTATGGTCCAAATTACAATCCATTCTTGAGGGGAAAACTCAAGTGAAGAAGGTAAATATTCTCCTGAAATTCTGTAAAGCTGTGACAAGTAATTCCTGCAGGCCTCTGAGAGGCAGACAAAACAATTGATAGAAAGGGGGTTACCTGCCTTGTTGCAGCCTTCAATTGATAATACAGGCGACTTTGGCGCTTTGGTCAACGCTTTCCAAGTTAGACAAGCCTCTCAGGCTTACGGAAGCACTCTGGTATGAGTCACTGCAAATTCAAAGGATAAACATATTCACTCGTGAACTTATAGACACAGCGCAATAGACTTCCCATCGCACAATATCGTGATGATATAATCAAACTCCTTGACGTTTCTCAAGTTTTAGTCCTAAGTGGTGAAACAGGATGGTAAGGATGCCCACCTCTCAACTCATACTCTGCCTGATAGTCACGTAGCGGCAAATCTACGCAAGTACCTTCTTTCATCCTTGAGCACCATTTGTCTGTCGGCAAGCCCTGTAAAATTATCTGCACGGAACCTAGACGAATATCCGCTATATCGCTTGCTCATCGTTCGTTCTTCGCTTGATTCAATTGTTATAACCCTAAATGTTTACAGGTGTTTCCTACGAACTCTGCGATCCTCCTCAAGGGCCCAATAGTCTGGTCGGCTATTCGATTAGATTGGAAAGTAATGTTTCTCGGAATACACGGTTAGCCTTTGTCACCAATGGCATTGCTCTTCGAATGTTGGAAACTGGTAGTGGACAAGGCAGTCAAGGTACTGGATTGGACGATGTAACTGTAAGGATGTGTCTTTACCTTTTTTTTCACACACTCACGATCTGTGGAGCACATCGTTGTGGACGAGGTAAGTCGCTCATTGTTCACACCTGAATAAATTACCTGAAGTAATTAAGGTCCATGAACGATCTATCGAATCGGACTTCCTTCTGATTGTCTTGAAAGAGTTGTTAGCTAAAAGGAGTGATTTGAAGTACGTTCTCGAAGTTTCACTTCTCAATCATACCAATGCGTTCACTTTGAATACAGAGTAATATTAATGTCGGCAACTTTGGACGCTGAAAAAATCTCAGGTTATTTTGACAACTGTCCGACTCTACATGTGCCAGGTCGTACCTTTCCTGTCACTGTGCAACATCTTGAGGATGCCATCGAATATACCAGGTGGTCGATTACGGAAACATCTCCTTACGCGCATCGATGTAGTGTTTTTAACAATTCTCTTCGACAATTAATTGATGTGCTTACAGGGTCCGACAAGTTTTCTAAAGGAAAGAATCGACCCGATTGGACAGAAGACCGCGCAACACTAGATGACGACGACGACGATGTTCCTAGTACGAGTCAGGGAACAGATCTCAAACTTGAAAAGCGTTACTCCCCTGAGACAATTGCGACCTTGAATATCATCGATGAACGCTTGATCCCATATGATCTTATTGTTCGCTTACTCGAGAAGATATGCTTCGAAGATCAACATTACAAGCCTTTCTCTGCAGCCGTTCTCATTTTCATGCCCGGATTAGGCGAGATCCGTCGGCTTAATGATATGTTGATTGAACATCCTCTGCTTGGGTCGAGTGACTTCAATATCTATCCTTTGCATTCAACTCTTTCAAACGAATCACAAGGAGCAGCCTTCGATATACCACCCACTGGTGTGAGAAAGATTGTCATAGGTATTTATTCAACCCACACTTTGCTTTCAATTGTGTTGTTCATTGTTGCAATGTAGCAACAAATATTGCTGAAACAGGTATCACAATTCCGGACATAACATGCGTAATCGACTCGGGAAAGCACAGAGAAATGCGGTACGGCACTCTTTTTGAAATAATATGGAGTCTTATTTCTCCGTTAAGATTTGACGAGAAGCGGCAAATCAGTCGCCTTGTAGAAACCTTCATAGCTAAAAGCAATGCTGCACAAAGGCGCGGTCGTGCCGGTCGAGTCCAGGATGGGCTTTGCTTTCACTTGTTTACAAAACTTCGATACGAGACCCAAGTAAGCACCGTCATTCACCATATTCGGGGAGAAATTAAGTTCCGTTATTGAGATGCTCGAAAACCCAATTCCTGAGATGTTGAGGCTCAGCCTCTCCGATCTGGCCTTGAAAATAAAGATCCTGAATATCAAATTGGGAACGTCGATTGGGGAAGTTCTTTCTCGTGCATTGGATCCTCCAACCGCCATCAATGTCCAGCGTGCGGTCTCCATGCTCGTTGAGGTCAGCCAACATGCCCGAAAGACAGCCCTTTTGTCAATTAACTTATAACCGTTAGGCTCGTGCTCTGACTACAACAGAGGATATAACTCCCATGGGTAGATTATTGAGCAAACTCCCGACAGACGTTCACCTTGGCAAATTTTTGCTGATTGCCACTGTCTTCCGTTGTCTGGACCCAGCTCTTACTGTTGCTGCAACGCTCAACTCTAAATCTCCTTTCGTCGTGCCAATGGGCTTGGAGAACGATGCAGATCGTGCAAAAGCCTCGTTCTGTACAGGTGAGATGATATCCCTATGGTGCTACAATCAAGGATCAACGGTTTCTAGATAATTCCGACTTCTTGACTATTCACAATGCCTTCTCAAGTTGGCGACGTGCCTGCGCCAATCCTGGGTTTGTGGGGAAGTTTTGTCGTGCCAATTTTCTCAGTCACAAAGTAAGTCTAAGCGTCTCCAAATTCGAGCAAATTATCATACGGTGTTCCAGAATTTGCAGCAGATCGAGGAACTGCGTCAGCAATTTCTTGGGTAAATGCACAGCTCTTCCCGTCTTTAATTCTGACATATGCGATTAGTTTTCTGATTGATTCATCGTTCATCCAAGCCGATAAAGGTTTGCTCAAGGAACTTAGCCGGTAAGTCTAGCCTTCGATTCTGCTGCAGTTACTAACGAGGACCGGTAGTGCTCGTTACACTAGGAACAAAACACGGTTTGTATCCGTCCCAGGCGAGCTGGATGTTAATTCCAACAATCCAATTCTAATTCATGCTGCAATAACTGCCGGATTGTACCCAAAAATCCTCTCGATTAACAGCAAGATTCGCGAACTGCGCACTTTCACAAACAATCAGTTTGTTTCTTTCCATCCAACTTCTGTTAACTTCGGCAAGAATATTGCAGAATTTGGTGTTAACCACCTTGTTTACTTCACTATAATGTACTTGATCTGCCACATCAATTCCAGCGTTTACTCATTGTTGCAGGCATTCGAAAAAACTCTACGCATGGGAAACGGGACCTGTCGACGATCTCGCTCTCGTTTTATTATGCGGTGACTCTGAACATAAGGTATGATTCAAGATCATCACACTTCAGAACTCAACTTAAAGAAAGGTTCAGTTGCTAGCAGATACCATCTCCATTGACCGCAAGCTCAGATTTCAAGTCCCTCCAAGAGTTAATTTGGCACTGAAAATACTCCGAGAACAGCTGGGAAACCTCCTCGCGCAGCAGTATCAAGGCAAGGTACTCAGCGAGCTGCATAATTTCTGGAAAGAAATTGGTCTGCTTGCGATGGGGCATGTCAAGGTAGATCCAGACAAGAATGGGACACCTTCCGTGGTGTAGATAATAATTTCTGTAATGTAGCCACTGTCTATGTCGATTAGAATTACAAAGTGAAGATTTTTCTTAGAATAAACATAGGGCCGATTATAAACGGCAAAGCCCGCTACCTTCAAGACATGCACTCGATACAATGTGATAAGAATTGAACTGAAAGCAAAAGTCAAAACATTTTGTAAATTGTTATTTGTTCAGGAAAAAATTGGAAAGGAACCCAGTACTACAGAGTACTACTGAAAGGAAGTTAACACTAGTACTGGCCAAAATCGAACACAAATAGTGTTAACCCTAACATAAGAAGTGTTGCAAACTTTATATTGCATGGAGAATGCGCGACGCTGGTCACAATCAAGTGACAATACGATGGATTTGTAATGCATTGAAACGGCAAGCTTCGGCAAGAAAAACTGAATAGAAGTGACGTAACTTGCACAGCCCGCACAGATCGGCCAATTTTCAAAATCGAACGTCCCTAAGACCCTCTACCTAAGAATGAATGTTTTGTTTCTTAAAAAGACTGCATATTTGAACCTATGATGATGATATGATGTTCACTTAACTGTACCAATCGAAATACACCAGATATCGAACAGGCAAGGAGCGCTTCAGGTGCGGCAGACCTCCATTATTGCACGTACATACAAAAGTAAACCTCAGGCTTTCCGGCATGTCTTGAATATCCTTCATACTTGTTCGATGATGCAGTCAGATCTAGAGGTGAGTACTGATAATTTCCACAGTGAAAAGAATTGGGATGAGTGCGTGTCATCAGAGATTCCCACTTCGACTAAATGGGTAAAATTCTCTAGCCAATCGATTTGCATTTTGACGACAAGACCCTGGTTTACAAAGAAGCACATAATATAACCATAGAAAGGGTTTTCAATCTTCATCCTCGTCATCATCGGCGCTAATGTTGAATAGGTTATCAGTAAGTAGTAGCAGGTTATTGGGAAGAGAAACACACGTAATATTGTAAAATCGCAGTTGATAATTGTCCTTTGACGATGCCACGACGCTACAATGCTTAAGCGGGACAGAAAGCCAGAAAAAGATAGACGCTCACCGAATCCAGTCGCGAAGGCTGTTCTTTTTCAAAAACTTTTTTGTCAAGTATTTGAGGTATCGCTTTGAAAACTGAATGTTTGAGGAGACTGTGATCTTGTTGTTACCTACACTAGGCGATCAATGACCTGTACAGGCGCTAAAAGACTCGACACACCATCACGTACGACCTTGACAGCCTCGCCTAACTGACCAGCTTTTCCTTCCACCTTTATACGGTCATGAAGGAACTTTTCGAAATCGGCACCGTCAAAGACACCGTCTGCGGCAGGTTTTGAGTAGTCGATTACGAATTTGTGCTTGATGGCAGCACCCTTGGTTGGAGCTGCTTTCGGCTGATGCAAAAAGACGGTGTTAGCCTACTGAGAAGAGAACTCAGCAAAGCGGTTGCCCGTCTAACTAACCATATTGACTTTTTTTCAGAGGATCAATGGTGCGAGCTGGGAGTTTTGAGTTGGGTTGACTATATAATTCTAGTTAAGGTTTCGGGCTTTGCCGACATTTTCTCCTAGTTTGGGATTATCCAAATTTCTTTAAGCGTATTTCATCGACAATGGCGTCTGCATTGACTAGAGAAGAGGTTGCTACTGCCCAACGCGATGGCGACTTTGCTATAAAGTCAGAAAAATCTACTCCTGCACTTGATACGTCCCAATGGCCTCTCCTCCTCAAAAACTACGACAAACTTCTGGTGCGTTCAAGTCACTTTACGCCAATTCCTTCAGGTTGCAGTCCTTTGAAGCGCGACATAATTTCATATGTCAAGTATATGATTCAACTACATTTTTGAGATTTTTCAAAATTGATATTTGGATCAAGGTCCGGTGTTATAAACTTGGATAAACCTTCTAATCCTTCCTCACATGAAGTTGTCGCCTGGCTGAGAAGACTCTTGCGTGTCGACAAAACAGGCCACAGTGGGACACTAGATCCCAAAGTGACTGGCTGTTTGATTGTCTGCATCGACCGTGCAACTCGATTGGTGAAATCTCAACAAGGCGCAGGTTTGTAATACACTCGTAAGTAAGAGAGGTTTTGTATCTAATCTGTTCATCTAGGGAAGGAATATGTCTGCGTTCTCCGGCTTCATTCTTCATTACCCAACCCTGCTGCCCTTCCTCGTGCCCTGCAGACGTTGACTGGTGCTCTGTTTCAACGTCCGCCTCTTATATCGGCCGTTAAGCGTCAATTACGAATAAGAACAATTCATGAGTCCAAACTGCTTGAATTTGATGAAAAGAGAAATCTTGCCGTGTTTTGGGTATCTTGCGAAGCAGGAACGTATATTCGTACTCTTTGCGTGCACTTGGGCCTTGTCTTGGGGGTTGGTGGTCACATGCAAGAACTACGCAGAGTGAGGAGTGGTGCAATGTCAGAGAACGACGATATGGTCACTATGCATGATGTTTTAGATGCCCAGTGGTTATACGATAACACAAGAGATGGTACGCTATCGTTTGTCGTCTTTAATTGTTGCTAATTATCGAGCAGAATCTTACCTTCGTCGGGTCATAAAACCCCTGGAGAGTCTTATGGTTGGATACAAAAGAATTGTTGTCAAAGATAGTGCCGTAAACGCAGTCTGCTATGGTGCTAAACTCATGATCCCTGGGCTGCTGCGTTACGAGGCAGACATCTCCCTTTACGAAGAAGTCGTGTTGATGACAACGAAAGGTACGCGTCCCTTGCTACAAATCCCCCAAATTTTCATTGACCTGGCTTAACAGGCGAAGCCATTGCGCTTGCCATCGCTCAAATGTCAACTGTTGAGCTTGCGACTTGTGATCACGGAGTTGTCGCAAAAGTCAAAAGGTGTATAATGGAGCGTGACACTTACCCTCGTCGCTGGGGTCTCGGGCCTGTTGCCCTTCAGAAAAAGAAAATGATCAAAGATGGCAAGCTGGGCAAGCACGGTGAGAAAACCGATGCAACTCCTGCGGAGTGGACTCGTGACTATCGCGATTACAACCGTGAGGATCAGGGTTCCACATCTCAACCAGGCCCTGCTGTTGTTTCCGAGCCGGTTTCAACAACAGAGGCTGCCCAGCCCTTACCCGTACCTGGCGCGTCGACCAAGGAAGAAAAAGAGAAGAAACGGAAGCGTAAGTCTGAGATTTCCACTACTGAAGGTGGTGAACCTTCAGGCGCCGTTGCTACTGAGAAAAAGCACAAAAAGCCAAAGAAAGAGGAGACATCAGTCGAAAGTGAAGAGGCCAAGCGGGAGAGAAAACGCTTAAAAAAAGAGAAGAAGGCCAGAGAATCACAAGGTGGTGAATAGTTAGAAGTTTTTGTAAAGTTTATTCATTTTCAATGACTTTCACAACAACTAGTAAGATAATACAATCACTTGACATTCGTAATACCCGATGAACGGGAAGTGGTATAAAAGTGTCCCGGCAAATTATAGAAGAAACGAATTACAGCTACACCAAAAGACGTCCAGCATAATAAAATTTATCCATTCTTTGGTCTAAGACTCTAAAGCATGGCAACGAGAAGGGCACCAAAAAAGAATATCACACCTGCACTGCTGATGGTGGTGTGGGCAGCAGCACCTGTTGGAGTGACGCCAGACGTTGAATTGGCAGCCGAAGTTCCATTGAGTGCCTTTGCAACGTTTTGGAACGCCTGGAAGCTACGTCCCGAAGACTCGTCGGAGTT